>Ga0058699_1000599_pt1 | contig 11153 bp, 7 predicted proteins | sample AgamicAtPe_FD_55078 | JGI IMG/M metagenome (GOLD analysis project Ga0058699, IMG submission 55078) | Agave microbial communities from Guanajuato, Mexico - At.P.e | ecosystem: Host-associated > Plants > Phyllosphere > Phylloplane/Leaf | place: Guanajuato, Mexico | collected 2012-10-15 | reverse complement strand
GGAAATGTGGTGAAAAGAGAGGACTTAGTACGCAAATCAATAAGAACAATGATATATCTTGTTTAATTAAATTGGCTTGAACCATCCTATGACGGTATTATTCTGAGTTCGTTTGAAACCTGTTGGTAAAGCTCTGAAAGTTTTACATAGTGCTCCTTGGCTAAGGCAAGCTGAGAGTTCCTATAGTCGTTCAACGATCTAGAAATATCTCTAACTCGAGTTGCTTGGAACCTCTTGATTTCGTCGCGGGCAATCTCTGAACACTTTTCGAAGGCTCGCTCGGCATTCAATTTGGCCTCCTCAACTTCAGGCCTCCTGTTTTGGTATCTAGCTCTATCGTAGTTACGATTGGCCGATTCGTAATCGACCAACAAACAAGTCCTATGCTTCAACATCTCCTTTTCTGATTCAACAAACCTCGTCCAGAGCAAAAGGGTGGCACCAAGAGTTGACGCTCCGTTGATTGTCTCGGCCTCCACGTATTCCCGGTAGCCATCGAGGGCCCGCGAAAAGGACAGGTTTGTTTGGAGGGCCAGCTTGTTTAAGCCGGTGTTGTCGCCAACGGGCAAACTCAAGGCTGCTGACAGGTGAGCCAGTACCTGGCTCAAGCTNTGTCGAGCATTTATGGTCGAGTTGAAAGCGTCAGTTGACAATTGCATAAGCTCGTGCACCTTGATTGACCAATCACGTTCATTCTGGAAGAACAAATCGCAATCCTTGTGCGCGTACTTCCTACTATCTATTGTATCTTGAATTGATTTAATTATTCCAAGGGGTTTGACTATCTTGCCTGGCGGCGGAATATTCTTTTCCGTTAAAAAGGGTTCAATTAACCCACTATGGCCAAAGACAGGGTGCTCAAGGACAAGTCGGAGCCAGTGGAACAGCTGATATTCGTCGCTAACAAAAAGCCCGTAACCAGGTAACAATTTTCCGTTGCTTGCTTCGGTGAAAGTTCTGTTTTCCTTATTCAGCGACAGCTCCCTTGGAAATGGTGGCAAAATGTAACCGTACANACATTGACCAGAATGAAATAGTTGCTGTTCGAGGAATTGAAAATCGTGGAATGATCTAGTGACGCGATACTTCTGTGTTTTGTCCGAGTTTCTCACCGATAAGATTACAAACTTGTCCTGTTCGCCCTCCCTAGAGCTTGGCTCCAATGATTCAACGATAAATTTAGCCTCCTTTGTACCTCGGTCAGCTGGCTCGGGCGAAGAGGATGAATCCGACGAGGACATGGCTTCGATTGAAGGCGACTTGGGCAGACAAGCCGAGCCTAGCTGAGGATGGTTTGTTGTTTTCAAGTTAGANACTTGGCTATTGTTGGTTAGGTTAAATTTCGTTGCAGTTTGATGGTTGAGGGCGGCCTAATCAATAGAATCAATTTGACATTTGGTGGGCTACCGGGCGTTTGTTTTCGTGGGCACAACCTTNGCCTTTGCAGCGGCACAAGACTCCAGCCGTCACGCAAAACTCAATACGCCTATCCGCTTGGCCACACTGAAACCGCGCTGTGCCCGCGCGCCGGCCTCCCGTGCAGAAAACGAACGGGCGTAAATGGCCTGCTTCCTTTGCCGGCCGACTGGTGGCTCTGGCAGCCGCAAGTTGCGCGCGCCCAGCTTGGCCTATGATCCCTTCCAGCTTAATATCAAACTCCAACTCCAACTCCAACTCCAACTCTAACTCAAACGCCAAAAGCCGCACACTCGGCTCAGGTGACAATCAAGCCACCACGGAATCCGCTGCTCCTTAATTGATAGATCCAGGAAGCTGGCTCATCGGAAAGGCTGACAGAGCCGGTAGAGCGAGAAGAAAGCGAGCGGCCGAGCTCGACGGGAGGAGCGGTGAGCCTGCTTGTCTCGCTCGTTTGTTTGTTTGTTTGTTTGTCTGGGGAACCTCATTTTGGCTTCCGTTTTAGCCTCCTCGTTCGCGCTATTCCCACTCGCCGAGCAAACTCAACGCGCTGCCTCTAGACCGGAGTCAGCGCAGGTAGAGTAGGCTCTAGTACTTTCCCATGGCAGTGATTTATTGGCTAACTTTAGTTCCCTCCGCCAAGGCGCTAGTCTGGCCGGCAGCTCAGATTGGTGCTTGTTAATTTCAAAACCGCTGAACTAATTTGNTATCCTTCCAAATATTGTCTCTTCCTCTTTGCCTACCCGCCCGCTCTAAGGATACGTCGGCCTGGTGCAGAGAGTGCCGATCCCAGCGCCTTGCTCTATGAGTTGGGCGCTCATTTAGATACACACGCCAACACGGCTTCAAGTGGCCACTAATTTTAGTCGGCCACCTTAGTTTTTCAACCAGAAACACGCTGTTTCAGTGGTTCAGCTGGAGCACCAGGTTGCTGTTCTAAACTGTCGCCAGTTCAACCTGACAAAACTGGCTAACCACGTGCAAAATACTGTGCTGGCTGAGCGCGAGCAATCGAGCTCGCACTCTACCCTCAGTCAGTCAGTCGGTTAGCCAGCCAGCCGCCAGACTGACAGGCGGGCGNCGAGACTCGAGCGGCAGGATCCTTTCTCAAGCGATAGATTTGGAGGTGGGCAGGCAAAACGGGTTACCTTTTCGTGTTCGAGTTCATCTCCCTGGCTACTTTCCATCGCCCGCCCTCCTTTGCCGGCCCTCCTCTTGAGCCAACAACAAGCGTCCCTACTGAACCTCTGGCTCGGCTTCCTTCTTGCCAGCTAAGCCCTTTGGGTCCAGCGGGCAGAGGGCCGCCGGTTGGGGGGGGGCTGAGAGGGTTNCGACAAGCGGGGTACATCTGCGCCGAGCAAGCCAACCATTTCACGGCCAACTTTCGCTTCTTGTCGGAGCGTTTCAAGTCGATAAATGGGACGAGTGGGCGCCATCGGCGGCAATGGTGGGCAAGGTTCAACAAACTCGCATCATTTTAATGGCTGAATCCCCAACAGCGAGACAGTTTTCTCCCTTGAACCCGCTGACTGGCTGATTGGGTTGCGCAGCTCTTCACCTGCNGCGAGTGAGCTTCTTTGCCTAAAGTCGGGACACTCGAGTTGGTGTCGCCAAGCAACAACGAGAAGAATAAGAAGAAGAAGCAGCAGCAACGAGAGGAAGAAGAAATTGGGAAGATTTGCAGGGTTGGCCAAAGCAAACAAACACATAGAACTCATGGCGACAAACTAAAATAAAGCAAGCTAAAGTCGATGGGAGTCGAGTGAATTGGACGCTTTATCAAGGGATACAAGACAAGTGTTGCTTGACAACAGCGCTGAATGCATTGTTGAAAAACAATATTTTAACAGAACAGAAGCTCGAGCGAGATATAGATATAGAGTTCCCATAGCGGCACAAGTAGCGCGTATCCAATCTCGAGAAATCGGCCTATCTCCATCAGACATCTGGCAGATATTGGNAGCTTTTGTGCGAAAGGTTCTCGCTAGCCAAACAACTAGACGCGCACATCCCTATCTGCCGGCCATCTCGAGCGAGCTAGCGCGCGTTCGAGCGACACTTGCGCCGCTGGAATAATCCAGCCCCAACTGCTGACATCATTCAGACACAAACATTTGGGCCGGCTTACACAAATCGCCAATATCACCTGTTGTCTACTATCTCCGGCTTTTGGTGTTAATCGGGAGGAAATAAGAGAGAGCGCGGAAAGTGCTCGCCACCCGTGGAACCCAAAGTTGGCCGACTCGACGGGCGCGCACCACTTAAAGGAGGGTTCAGTGGGCGCCCAATGCTGCAAAGTCTCGCCATGCGTCTCCTTTCGCAAGCAACTCGCGCTATTTTGATCCCACTCAACTCATCTCTCTGGCAAGATGCTGGCCATGATAACAGGCGCCATTTGGACGAGACATCAAACCCAAATTGCACCAGCGACATGGGCGCAGCAAGCAAACAGTAGCTCGCACGGGCGCGCGCGCATGCACTCGCCGGCCAAGATCCAGTCTCGAGATCAATGAATCCAATGGGATTGAATTGATTCTTATGTCAGCAGTAGCGGCAGTAGCAGTGGTAAGGCGATTTAACTCTTTTGCACTAGAAAACTAAGTACGTCATTGGAGGAAACAAAAGTAAGAAGGAGAAGCGAGAGTTTGGTGGGCGAGCTTAGTTGTCAAGTTTGTAAATCTGGTCCACTTTTGGTTGCGCCCGTTAGGGTTGCTTTGCAGAAAGGAATCGGCAGTCGGACGTTAGCTTGCTCGAGTTAGGACCACATTTGAGTGGCTCTGTTAGTCTTGATCAAGCTATTAGAATAGCTGCAATTCGAGCTCATAGGCCAAACACATATACCCGCTAAAACCCCACCAAACTTGGAAAAATTGTGCGCGCGCGCTTTTAAACCAATAAAGAGCAAAGAATCCCAGCTAGATCTGCAGAAAGCTCAAGTTGTTGAGCAACCTGACGGACAAAATCATGTCCTCGCGAGAGAACGGAGACTCAAACGGCGCCTGGAGCGTCCAAGCCTCGTGCGGCGCCTTGAACACGAGCAACCCAATCAGGGAGATCATAGAGACCATGAATTTGGCCGAGAACCCAAACAAGAAACTGATTCCGCTCTCAATTGGAGATCCAACTATTTTTGGGAACCTGAAACCATGCGACGAGATACTGGACGCCTTGTACAGGGCGAATGCGTGCGGAAAGTATTACGGCTATCAGACGGCCGCCGGATTAGAGGCTGCGCGTGACGCAGTTGCCGAGTATCATTTTCGAAACACCGGAAACAAAGTGAAACGTCAAGTGAGTTATCCAATTACCTTCCTCATTCCANACCAAATCAGCTGCCAACAAACTAACCACAAAACTTTGAAACTTCATTAGGATGTGATACTGGCGAGTGGTTGTTCGCATGCAATTGATCTGTCCATTTGCGTTCTAGCGACACATGGACAGAATATCCTCATCCCAAGGCCAGGTTTTCCGCTTTACAAAACACTCACCTCAGTTTACGGGATCCAATATAAGCAGTACAATTTGTTAGCAGACAAAAATTGGTCCATTGATTTGAAGCACCTTGAATCTCTGATTGATGAAAATACCGCCGCAATTGTCGTTAATAATCCCTCAAATCCGTGCGGTTCCGTATTTAGCCGCAAGCATCTACTTGAAATTTTGGAACTCGCAGAAAAGTACAAGAAACCAATAATTGCTGATGAAATCTACGACAAGTTTGTCTTTACGCAAGAGATCTATAAGCGCCACAGACANTCACATACGGATTCTCAAGCTCCAAGGATCAATGGCCAGAGCAGAGGCTGGATTGATGGTCGATTCAATGCTGAGAATCGACAACCGCCCGTCAAAACGCGCTCAACAGGTGGCGAAACCTATGGTTCCTTTTATCAGACAGCCAAGGTGACTCAGATCGACGATGTTAGCTTGGNAGACATGGAGGAGGTTGCCCTTGCAAACTTAGGAAACGGGATTCAGTCGCAGGTCAGTGAGGGGTTTGAGCTAGATGAGTTGGAGGCACGGAGTCATGGTGTGGGCGTTGGTGACCACGAGGATGATGATGAGGGCGACCTTGGCACGCCANATGTTCCGTTCAGAGCTTTGTCATCGCTGAGCAAAACTGTGCCAATCCTCACCTGCGGCGGCATCTCCAAGACTTGCCTGATACCTGGCCTCAGGTTAGGCTGGATTGTGATCAACGACAGGCAAAACGTTTTTGACGCCTCAGTCCGGAGTGGACTGAATCGTCTAACCCAGAGACTCATGGGCCCGAGCAGCTTAGTTCAAGGCGCACTCAAGGACATTTTAACAACAGTTCCAGAAAGTTTCTACACGCAAACAATGGACTTTATCTTCAAGAATGCCCAGCTCTGCTATGAGAGATTACGCCTAGTCAACGGATTGCAGCCGCACATGCCACAGGGCTCCATGTACCTGATGGTCCGTTTCGATCCAAAGGCCTTTCCAAATATTGAGAGTGATCTAGATTTCACGAGCAAGCTGATGAACGAGGAATCTGTGCTCGTTTTACCCGGAAAATGTTTCGACTTTCCAAATTATTTTAGAATTTGTCTCACAGTGCCAACTAATGTTATGGAGGAAGCGCTCGAAAGGATAAGGGACTTTTGTGATCGGTATAATACAAATCTAGACGGAAGCAAGATAACAAAGATTGTTCAGGCGCAAAACGAAACACCATTGCTTAAGATCAACTTGAGCTCCACAAACAATATGAATGGCCATCAAGTCAGCGGATGTAATTGATTCAATCAACTTGATTAGGCACTGAATTAAACTACTACCCCCTCGATTCTTAAATTGTGTTAGCCATCCGATTTCGCAGTCGACGTTATGTTTCTCCACTTTATTCTACATAAAGTTTTATCTTGAGCTGGATTAGAGATAAAACTAGGAGTTGAATGGGTAAATATCATGCTGATAGTCGATTGGAGTATCTCTGAGGGACGATAGATAAAACCGAGATTGTTGGCTGAATCTACCACCGTCTCAAATTGTCATTCATCACAATGCACCATTACTCGAGCAGTTCGACAGGCATCAAAGAGTGAGGGTACTCCGGAACATAGAGACTCTGTATCCAGTCGGCGGAGACGCAACAACTTGGTTAAAGTGAATATTATAGTTCCGTTAAAGAACTTTTCAATCCTTGGCACGGGTAAAGGTAGAGCCAATATTTTGTTTAGGAGAATAAACGAACCGTACGCGTACTGTAATTGGCTTATGAAGTGAAGAATACGCCTATAGAGAGTAAACGATGGGTCATTCCGTTCGTTCCTATTGAGAGTAGAGTAGTATTTCAAGAGGTTTATGAGTCGCTTNGTTTTCGTATCACTGTCTGAATTTATGTTCGAAGATTTCTCACTTCTAGTTGCATAATAGAAAATTGAAAGGAGTAAGGCGTCGACAAACTGCGGCTTTGGATTNAGCTTAGTTTCTCTCCCGATGTATTTTACTAGCATGAGGCATATAGTTGATTCGTAGACGAATGCCCCTGTAAAAACTCTAGACATGCAGTCGCTNGCCAGGTTGTATTCCTCACTCGTGAATCTGAATGTAGCCATTACTATCGACTTCTTGAGCGCCTGGTCGAGCTTGATCGCCGTATATATGTTTAGATTTTCGAGCGACCCATAGTTCTCCAAGTGCTCCAAAGGCTTGATTACGACCTTCTCGTAGCGCCCATTTATTCTATCGTATGTGGTGAAAGCATCCAATTCCGACTCGATATTACGCCTGTATGTTGTCATGTTATTGTAGGACCTAGGTCTGAGGATAGTAGCAGCCACAGAGTACGGCCGAAATCTCACCACACCAGAAGATTGTAGCTGATGGTCATCAATTTTCGAGTAAGAATAACTGCTGTTATGAAGAATCATGTCGAGAGCTATAGGTCTAAGGTCGATTTCTTCGAAGATTCGTTTGAGGTAAACTCGAGGTAATTGTTCGGGAGCAGTGTTTGGCTCGGCTTTAGAATCTGGATATATCTCTAGTAGTTCGTTCTCGAAGTTGTCAATTTCTTCAATCCTATAACTGCGCAGTAATGTTTTGATCATTCGTTTCATTCCATCATGGCTGCTGGGATGAATTTGATATGTAATATCATCAATAGCTTGATCAAGTGACTTACCCCTCAACCAGTCCAATAGGTTAGCGATCTTTTGGTGATTCCTTGATTCTGTCCGCAGGTGACCATGGTAGGGCTGATTGAATATCTGGTAGAGAGCCCTTCCAAACGTGTTTGCCTCGACATAATCGTTACCCAACAGTATACTGAATAGTGGCAAGTTATCTATATGTAAACCAGGCAGTGATTTAAGCAACAGACTCTGGCTAAATACATGGCAAGATATGGATGGTAGATTTGTGCTAGCTCGTGTAAGATTCCTGAAGTTGAAGGTATCTAGCATGACAAATCCTTTTGGCAGATTGTAAATGATGAAATCGCTATCGTTAGTTAAAATCGGACACTGAAGATCGTTTGCTATTCTAGCGATGTGAGAATCAGCCTCGTAGGGACATTGTACTCTTTGTATGCCCATTTCAATAACTATATTCGAGTAAACTTCGGAAGTGATGGACGGCAGGATAAAGTCACTAGCCTCATCCTCGCTAGCGTATTTTGCTGCATCGAATTTTTCCAGAGCTCTCTTCAAGACGGTTTTATCCTTAAGAGCTATCTTGTCCTCGGTTGATTTCTTGCCAATGACGGATCCGTCTTTGACGAGTATGGGCGTTATGCGACATTTAATCAAGTTTCCGAAAAATTCTCTCACCATTTCGGCATAGGCGACCATGTCGCCTCCATAAATATCACATCTCCTTTGTCCCGGGTCACCTTCGAAGCACAACAATGTAAATAGATAGCACGCAACATTGCTGGAATCAATCACCAAGTTCGTATCAGAGATCTCTGATTTTTGTGAAAGGGCGGGATTACATTTGAGGAAAGATTGTAGACCTCTAACTCCCATCGTTGTGGCTTGATGTTAGATAACGAGAGTAGGATGGATCGCTCTTGTACTTCTATCTGAGTTGGATAGGCTCATTTACGGCAATGAATGAGTTCGCCCAAGATTTGACCCAGTCAAAACTCGATGGAGAACAGAAGTGAGATTCGATCGCTGAACTCTTAGGAAGGCTTGCTAAGCCTCGAGTTGCGTCTGTCCGTGCCTTGTCGGATTGAGGCTCGAATCTCAGTTGCGTCCTTTCTTCCTCATTCTTTCCGTGCCTCATCCGTCATTATTTTTGTCGTGATAAGCTTGTATGTACTCTGTAAGGTTTACTTTTTGTTTGTCGGTTTAACAAGGCGAACAGAGTGTCACAATAAATTTGTTTGGTGGTTCAATTAGGCTTATTTCTGGTTGAAGATCGTTTATTGGTGGTGAATTGAGGTGCAACCTAGTCACAAATATCAGCTGACCGTTGAACTCGAGATGCTGGGCCTCTTACAATGCGTGCGACGTCACTGGCGCGATGAAATTTGCCTTACGAGTTTGTAACCGAGTCTCGCTCACATCATAAACAGCTGAATATTCACTTTGTAACGTGTGTTATTGGTATTCGGGATACCAAGCAGCGTTACCGCAATAGGTAGTGGTTCTGATTTGGATAGTAGAGCGATATCTAGATTGGGGCTGAGTTAGATGCTGATCTATTGAAGTCTCGTCATTAACTGATTCGAAAATTGCTCGAAACACGACGTGATCCTGCCTCCTCTAGAGGCAATTTCGTCATGGAGCACGTTAATCACAGCATAGTATTAGTGCTATTGGCTTCTCAGGTTGGTCTGCCATGCATCACTCTTGATAGCCGGCCAACTTACATGGAGGTCTGTGGAGCTGCCATGATTTCGTCGAAAGAAATAAGCAGGTTCAGTTGAACGCATTCAAGGAAGAGTTTCAACCCAGAGCAGGACATGTTAAGAGAGATGGTGATTTATTATCTGTCATCAAGTTGGTCTCGGCCAATTCACGTACCATGGAAAACGTATCGCTTCTCCGCAAGGGATCTAGCAGCGTCGCAAGCTCAATTCCAAATGATCTGCGCTATGCCCACTTGTAATGGCGAATTAGAGTTTGAATCGACTACTTTTCAATCGCTCGGGTCCGATGGTAACTTTCCAGTGGCAAACTCTTCCCTCTAGACTAGCACAGTCTCGAGATAGGTTACTGCCACTGAGACTGAGTCCGGCACACAAACATACCTCTCAGTTACTGATGTACGAGATCTCACTGCCTTATTTGATATTAAGGGACATATTTCCACCTGCTACACTCTTGTCAGTTTTCAAAATTCAATGTGGGGATTGATCTGTAGAACGTTCGACCAATACGGAGTGTCGGAACTAACACCGTATTTGCTCACATTTGTTTACTGGGAAAGTTTTAACAATTTGTGAACGTCGCTTAGATTTCAGCTCGATATCTGAACCAGGGCGACGTTCATGTCGTGCGCCGAACGCATTGCAACAAGTCGATGTTTCAAAACAAACACCGGCCCATTAATTAGCGCTCACTGAGCAAGTGTCATCCATCCCCCAATGCATGTCCCTTTCGTAGCTCTAGTCTGGCGGGCGATACAGGGTAGTGGTCGGTTGGTTGGCTCTCAATGGACATGTGCACAAGGTTTGTGGTGAAGTCGATGCCTGGGGAGCAAGGATTTGGAAAATGATGAGCATCGATCCCAGGTTGTAGANACTTGGGTTGGTCGACTATAAAAGCACTCTGATCCGTCCGATGGCCATCTCACAACCTCTAGTTACTCTCGTTCGCAAACATCTTCCTCAAACTCTNACTTAAAGCTCAAAGAAATCCGACAGTCTTCAATATGGCCAGATACCTCAACATCTTCCTCATTGCCTTAGTCTTACTAGCTATCATCTCGTACGGTGAAGCAGGATTGTTCAAGAAATGGATGTTGTTCAAGAAGAAAGCCTTCCTAGCCAAGAAGCTCGCGCTTGGTGGTCTGAAGCCCCATTTCGGACCCCAATTCTATGGCGGTGGAGCTGAATTTCTCCCTTTGAAGCCCCTCTTTTTAAAGAAGAAGATGTTCGGATAATTATGAATTCATCTGGGTATCGCGATGACCCGCAAGGTTCAGCCTTCACCTGAAATCCGGCCAATCACAACCAATTCAACTTCGGCGGCTCGGTCAGATAGCAGATACATATATGCCTAACATTAATTGAATAAATCTCAACTAGTGCGGACTAAGGTCCAGGACAACTATTCGTGTTTTCTCCTCTCTCATGTGGNACCTATGTTGGCCCCGTGCTGGGACGAGCAAACATGTGGCTCGGGTGGGCATACGACTAAGGTTTAATTCCGGAATAGATAATCTGAAGTGAGTTGGAATCAGCTGGCGGATACGGCTCAGCTGAGATGGAACTCATTGATAAATAAGTCGGTTAGATGTATTGTTGGACATGGTAGAGTCTATTCTTTGAAGTGGTTTTCGTCTTGTAAGTTACACGACCAGCCCCGCTCGTCGCGGGTCGGCGGGATTTTAATTCTGTTCACTCATAGCTAGTGACCGCGATACAGTAGCTGTTTACACCTGTTTATTTTTGGTCGTGGGAGTTGTAAGGCGATCGTGTTCGTATCGCGCGCCAGCGACGTCGCAAGCATTGTAAGAGGCCCAGCATCTCGAGTTCAACGGTCAGCTGATATTTGTGACTAGGTTGCACCTCAATTCACCACCAATAAACGATCTTC
>Ga0058699_1000598_pt1 | contig 11162 bp, 14 predicted proteins | sample AgamicAtPe_FD_55078 | JGI IMG/M metagenome (GOLD analysis project Ga0058699, IMG submission 55078) | Agave microbial communities from Guanajuato, Mexico - At.P.e | ecosystem: Host-associated > Plants > Phyllosphere > Phylloplane/Leaf | place: Guanajuato, Mexico | collected 2012-10-15 | reverse complement strand
ACTCCAAGAATGGCCTACTCAGCTGGCTGGCCTACCAATGGACAGGAAACAGTCTCTTGGCAATAAAAGTGTGCTCTTCTTCGCTCACTCTCTCCTCTTGCCAGTGACAACGCCAACTTCAAGGATTGCGCCGCCGGCCTGGCATGTCTCGGGCACTAATCTAATTGCAAATATCCCATTCAAATACCCGGCAAACCATTACTTCGCCGCCCGCCAAACTAACTCGGCCGCCCCCAAATCCCCGCTCTCTCGCTACATCTTTTGCCCTGGCTGTGGGCCCAAACTGAGACTCCTATGCCAAGCTTAAGTAATTCGGCCGGCCAAGAAGCTTTGGAAGCGGGCCCATACAGTTGCGCTAAGCGCAACAATAAATTACCAACGAGCAAACTTGAGCAAACAAGCGGATCGAGCTGGCAAAGCTCGCTCCCATCCGATTGGCTAGATTGAGCGAAAACGATAACAACCAACGCTTGACCCGAATTTACTTGAATAATTCATATCAGCTCGTTAAGGGCGACGCATATCCAAAGGTCAAAGGAACCCTCGAGACTCTTCCAAGCAAACACGTTCGCGTTCCATTGTTTTCAGTCGGGAGGCATTCGTTGGAGTTGGCGCTCGAAATTGGATTCATCTAAACGAATTGGCGCACGAGAGATGAAAACAAATCTTTCCTCGTTGCTCCAACCTTGGTCACATGAGCCATCAAGTTTTCTACCGCTATGACAATAGTGACAACCTCGTCTAGCTCCAAAACTGGCCATTCAGGCGCAAACATGGCCTCTCCGTCTCTCTTTCCAGCTAGCGGGCCTCGCGCGTCCAACGCGGCCGAGGCCAAACTGGCGGGAATCGGGCATAAAAGCCAACTGGCCAATTCTGGCCGACCGTGCGCTTGAGCCCAACGAGTTTGATTCTAACCCGATTGGGTTGCGCTCCCGCGAGGGGGGGGGAGACTCGCGGCTGTTTACTATTCGCGCGAGGGTATCAAGTGTCGCTGAGTGAACGAACCCTCGGTCGTGGAGGCCTAAGAGCGGCGGCTACGTGTCGCCATTGAGACTAATGGCAAAACGGGCCGAAACGAGCTAGTTGGNNCAAATGAACTCCAGTCCACTCGCACAAATCAACGACTCTAATTTGTAGACGAGCATCGGTCTTGGTGTCAGGTTGTGGAGGGGCCAGCGGCAAACTTGGCCAACTGTGTTGGCTCAAATTGCCGAGAGTTTTCTCGTTTTAGCCTTAGGGGGCGAGACGACAAAGGAAAGAGGGATTCAAAATGGTGCGTGCGCCACTCTAACCGCTTACAGAATAGCTCGCTTAGGTGACAAAATTAGTTGCCACCTTCCATTTTCCATTTTAAGAATTGAGCTCACGAAGTTTGGTTGGTCGTGGCTTGAGAATGGCGGCATTTNAGTGGCTCTCTATGAATGCCAGTTAGTTAAAGAAGGTGCTCACCCTGTAACTGAGGCATGGAGCCCGTGAAGTAGAGGATTGTTTGTTACCGCAGCGGCAGCAGCTGCCGCAGCCGCCGAGGCTGATGCGGCGCCCAAGTGCGCATACTGGCGCGCCGCCGCCGAGGCCGGGCCATACAGGGCTGCCGCCGCTGCAGCGCTAGACGGATGGTTTGTGGCGTAGGAGGCCTTTGGGTTGGTTAGATTTTGGCCAGGCGGGCGAGCGAGGTGGAGGGCGCAGCAGCGAAGTGGAGCCCAGGGATTTGCGNCAGTAGCAGCAGGTGTTTCGTTGGGGCGTCCGTTGATTCAGTGGTGGCCGAAGGATTAGTTTGCAGGCAAGCCGGTAGTTGGCGTTTGGTTGCGATGATGTAATGCGATAATAGTGGTGAATGCGGCAGCGCATAAAGAAGGTTGACAAGCCGGCGGCAGGTTTAGTTGGCACGATAGCAGGTGCGCGCGTGTGCGCGACAGTAGTTGCAATGGAAGTCAATAACAATAAATAAAGAATAGTTGTGTCCNGTCGTTACATTGTTATTAGTGTCAGTGTAGTTGCGGCGCGTCCATTCAGGTTAATAGCAGGGATAGACAGTTGGTTTGTTGCCAAATTTCATTCGGTCAGATGGCCATTTTGCGTGTGAATTAATTTGGAACATGGATGCAGTTGTTTTTTCAACATTTGACGCCGTTATCGAATCGAATTTTGTGAGCGTGTTGCATTTTCGATTGTTTACGTGCACAGTCCAGGTTATTGGTTGGTTGGAAATTTTGATTTACCAGCCAGGTTAATGNGGCGAGTGTAGCATGATGCGATCGTAGGCATTTCATTATTCAACCAAAATGTTGGATTGGAATGTTGCAAAGCAAGCGTTCGTTGGTTGTTTAAATGGGAGATTTGTTCGCATTATGAGCAGATGGATGGATGGATGGATGGGGTTTGGTTTGGTTCATATGCATCATGGGTATGGAGGGCAAGTGGCGTTGTTGGCGTGCAATTAAGTTGGTTGACNGAGGTGAGGCGAAAGGGCGTGATCAAGTTAGGTGTTTGATCGATCTAACCATTTGGCGATTGGTCGGTCAAAAAATAAAGGGCGACACTAAGAGCGGCTTGGCACACCAAAGAGTTGACCAGTCGTTTTCCTAGCTAGACTCTAGTTACACGTCGCAGCTTGGCAACGGTCAAGTTCTAAAATGAATAACATATCATCTGGATAATGATGGTATTCGTAATGATAGCTTTGGTAACACTATTTGTGGTTGATAATTAATAACCGACCATTTGTCAAAGGACATTGTGTTGTTCCCAGAGACTCTTGGCCAATTAGAGCCGACTCAGTCACTTTGCGGGCTGAAATTCAGGCAAAAATGAATGAGATTATCTGAGTTTGGGGCTCTAATTCTCGCGCTCACTCAGCTTGTGGGGCCCACGCTAGATTCGTGGGCAACAAAATTAAGCTACCACAATGGGCAACATAGGGTAGCCAGAGATGAGTCCCCTTTTTGGGGTGCCTTTCTCTTCCGCAGACAAAAGAAAGAGAGTGCGCATACAGGAAATGGGCTTGAGCGTGAGGAAGAGGCAACGACTAGTTCGTTGCCAATCAAAGCTCGACTTACCGGCAGTTGAAATCGTTCGGACGCAGCTGCTGCCGCAAAGGCCGCATAGTTCAGCAGTTGATCTTGGTACATGATATTCCTGCTCGTGAGGTTAAATAAGATTGCAGACATAACGTTATTATGTAATCTCGTGCAATCGAGGTCTTAGAATCGAGGTCTCTTCTGGTTAGGTGCGTTTTGTTGCATCTGTGATGAATTGGCTATCCTGAGCAGTTTTCCTCCTCCTCCTCTCTATGAGGCTGTGAGCCGAGGGTAGCCAGCTTCCGCCCGACGGGAGAACTGGGCTGCATAGGCTTGCATTGCAACGTAATTGGGCTAGACAGGTATGGAGCTTTTCTCTATTCAATCTGCTCTCTTGCTCGTACAAAGCGATTCCAATAATAGCCTTGGGCCGTCGCACCGGACTTTCTCGTTTATACCTGAGCCTCTTGCGCAATGCTTCCAATTTGAAAGCCTAGGGCAAAAGTAAGAGCGAAACAGACAGCTCACCTCAATTTCAGGCGAGGCCCACTGAACGCGATCAAGCGTCCAGAGCGCGCAATTGATTACTTACGGATAGGCGGATGCGGCCAAGGCAGTGGTCAGAGGATGCCGAGAGTTGGCGGAACAGGCCGCGGCCGCCAAGGCCATCAGATCCCGTTGACTCAGCCGCAGACTCTCGAGCATGGCAGCCCTATTACCTTGTATGCCGGCCTCGGCGGTCGCTGAGCCGACAAAGGATCCCCCGTTCGCGATTGAGGACTGCATATTTCCCCTAGAGCCGCCGATCGTCGCTCCACTTGAGCCAACTAAAAGGCCGTCCGATGAGCTATCAACTCCAGATGGGCCCGCGCTGCCATTACCTCTTGAGGCTGTGGCCAGGGTTGATTTGCAGCCAGGCCGACCAAGACCAGTGGCAAAACTGTGCACTAGCGAGCTGGCCACATCTGGTGCAAACATGGCGCCTGCCATAGACGTAACAGGACCCTTGGAAACGGCTGCCGCAGCTGCAGCTGCAGCTGCGGCGGCTGCTGCCAGAGAGAAGGCTGCGTTCGCATGGTGATGTTGCAGAGATCTTGGTATAGTTTGCTGGTTAGACTTATTCGTTTGAACTCTAGCTGTGGCATTGTTCACCTCTATCTTTCTCCCTTCAACTAGGGAGCCATTCAATTGCTGCTTTGCCTCCTCGGCTTCCTTGCCCGAAGCAAAAGTAACAAAGCCGAACCCCTTTGAGCCTCTTTCGTTGAATATTATTTCAACATCTAGTATGTGTCCAAATTTTCCAAAAAGTTGACGCAAATCTGGATCCCTGAATCTAAAAGGTATATTGCTAATGTGGAGCCTCTTTGACCGCTCAATCTCATTGTTGGTGCCGCTACTGCTGCCGTCGACTTGGTGCGCAGTGGGTGATGCGATAGAATTGCCATGAGATTGAAGGTTGTGACCAACAGCTGCGGGCGTTATGGTGGCAGAAGTTGAGGATGGTGGAGATGACAGTGAATTGGTGAGAGGGTTTGTGAGCGCTGTATTTGCACAATTTACGCCTAATACAGCACTTGAACCATGCTTCGAGCTCAAGGGGGCAAGAGTTGGGTCCTCCACGGAAGGCGAGTTTGGGTTTCGATTAGAACCCCTGGATGTCACATTACTGGTGACTCTTGAGACAAGTGGATCTAGACTCTCGGATGGGAGTTCGTTATCGATAAGGTTCGTCGTTGTTGTTGATGATGATGAATTGGTCGATGGTGGTTGTATTTCTACGATTGAGCTGGATTTCTGGCTTGTTGGCGTCGGGTCTGTAGATGTAGAGGTTGTTGCTTGGCATGATAATGATAAATCGCTAGCATCTTGAGAGTGGCCATCCTTGTCGACCATGACGGATGTCTGGCGTGCTTTCGAGGAGGTGACGCCCTTCGAATCAGGTATTGTTTCCGCCGCGGCGAGTTGGGCGAGAGAAGCTGATGAGGTCATTTGAGAGTGAGATTCTGACATTTTGCTTGACTTTTTTCTAGCAAAATGGTCAAAGAGTTGGTGCACGTGGTCCCCGTGGAGTCTTGCCTGATTTGTGATTATTTTTAAAGGTGGTTACTGTTTTACTGACTCGTCCTCTCTATAAGCATCCCAACACGCAAGGAGCTAGCTAACTCGTGCTCTAGCGACACCTGAGTATAAAAAGTTTGACAAAGTCTGCACTCACGAACGACTGTTTTTCTCTAACTTTCGGCTCTATTCCCGTCCGTGCACTCACTCCAATTATCGATAACAAAGAGATAAACATAACAAAATTAAAGCGCGATAGAAAGACCTTGAAAGTTAGAAGAGATGTCGTGATGTACTCGATGATTGCGCGTTCGCCAAACTGAAAGATAATAGAACAAACTTGACTCGAGAAAAGCACAAAACTGCGCTACTACTTTGTTCGAGAGTAGCACAGTCTAGTTCGTTGCGTTTCAGAGTGCTCACTCCTGAGCCCGTCTGTGCATTTTTGTAATAATAGACATTGGCTTGTTTGTAGCAGTCTCGATCATGCTGTCCAAAGCTTGTACGATAGTCATGTGGGCAGACTCACAAACTGGAGGCGGAGCTCCGACTTGCTTCATGAGAGAGGGCGCCAGCGGCGCAAGAACTAACATCAAAACAAATCACAACCCTCACGGTAAGGATAGATTTGCTCCGTGCGGATGTTTGGCTTCCCAGCACCTCTCCAGACTAGCTCAATTCTCGGCTGATTAAAGATAATTGATACTATTGTTTGTATTCCCCCACCATCCTAGCAATTTATCTGAGAGGGAAGCGGGTTCAGTCGAGAAGCCATGAAATACTCAATCCCGTAGCTAGTTCAGTGCTTATGAAAGAGTGCAAAGCAAGAGAGAAAACCCGCGAACCAAGATGGACCATCTCTGACAAATAGCGGATATTCACCATCTCACCACTATAATCTAATCGGACTCGACGAAGTGTTAGGCTTAACACCAGGTCGAAGCCCACTATTCCACAGAAATCTCGTGAGTCATGATATCGGACCAGTTTAGTTGTCCATCAAGCACTGCTAGGAGTGAGAAAGGAGCTATTTGATGCACGTTTTACCGCCACTCCTTTTTAGTTTAGGGCCCACGATTGAATGCCTCCGTATGCGAACATTGTAAGCTGGCACCCTATTTATATGAGTAATATGGGTCGAATATATGGCCAAAAGTCGATGTGTGTGGGCCAAACTAAGTTAAACAAAGAGGCGGCCGGCATGTCGGGTCTGCAAATTAATCTCTGTGATCGAAACAGTAATCAAAGGCATAAGAGCAGTACTATAGAGAGGCTCATAGAAGACCATTTAGCAGGTAAATTTTAAATACGCTGGACGAAGATGCCTGGACCTGGTCTTTTCAACGTAAACGGCGGCTATCTCGAGGGCCTAACAAGAGGCTTCAAAGGTGCCCGATTGAACTGCACTGACTAATTGAATCCGAACAATCCGAATCCTTAGACGATCTCAAAGTTCATCTCCAGACCACAAGTTACGGAGCGTCGGATCAATCTATGATTAGTGTTCAAATTACTGAAGGAAGATTAAGGAAATGGGCTNGCAGAGGGTTTCATTACCCAAAGGCTTAGGCTAGCGGAGAGCTTGCCACCTTCCTCAATCTCATATCGTACTCATACATGATCGACAAAATCAATTCATTCATAACAGAGACTCTCCATCAGAGACAAACTGGGGAATCGATTTCGAAACGAGACTAACTGGTCAACTTGGTTCATATGGCCGCTATACATGTAGCGCAAGCACCTGCAGATTTGTGCGATGCTGTTCCGGTTGACACNCCTTCGGTGCCGTTTTTTGTCGATTGTATTGCAAAGTAAGATTTGTAAGAATTGAACATAGAAATCATACGTAATACTCTGTACAAGTCATGTCTAGTAACTTTCTATGATTTCTGTAAGAGCGAGATAGGTGGTAGAACTGGCGAGGTGATGTGCGAGAGACTGGCTTTGGTTCGNAGCAAACCGAAAAAGTTTCATCATCACTATAAACTCGTTCAGTACCGAACTCTCGAAAGAAGATGGAGCAAAGCTTCACCCGAGATGTGTCTCTTTCCCTTTGGTCTGACAGCACTTGCTCGAGCCGCCGAATATGAACAAATGCATTGTGCTACAGACTCCATTTGTGCGTATCGTTTCCTTTTCGTCTCGACGGTATTAAGCGACGGTATTAACATTAACGGAGACATGAGTTTCGGTGACAAATCCTTCCAACATGAAGTTCAATTCAATGTCAACGCATTCATGGAACAGTTCCATTTCGGCGTCTTCTATTCATACTTGGAACTACAGGGGCAAGGAATGGAGTAAAATACCTCTCTCAAGGTATCTTGCAGTGTAGAGCGCTCGCCAAGTTCTATATCGAGACCGAGTAGTTTTTGTAGTCGAAATTCGAGTTCCCTGTATTGATTTATGGAGATGTTATTTAAGGGATTACTGATTTGCCATCNAAACTGATTCCAATAATTGAAACAGTAATCAAGTGCATATGAGCCGATGCTTTTGCTCTAAAGGGGCGGCTATTGTTCCCATCCCGTCTCGTCCCAGCTCATCTCATCTCACTCGCTCTGAGCCACTAGGCTTGGTGGTGAAGCTGCAAAGGTGTGATATCTGGCACATTAGCTCAACCTGATCCACAGTATCATTGTTCTCAGTCGATCCTTTTCGCGAGTCATCCGCTCGCTCTGGCCGACAACTCTCGTCCCTCAGGCCAAAGCAGATTTTGAATTCCTTGGAATGCACCTCCGCAGACCCACCTACAATGTTGTTAAAATTCACACTTTTCCCACCTCCAAGTTCGTGGCCAATTTTTACCTGTTGCTCTGGCTGAGCTCTCTGATGATTTACACTTTGCCGCCCGTCGTGTTCAAGCCAATTCACTTGGGGCCGGTTGGTCGAGTTGTCGGTGGCGAGAAAAAGGAGCAAAGAGGGAGGAGCTCTTGGCCCTAATAACGGCAAAAATGAAGACTTGAGCTCGGACAATAAAATAATAGCACTCACGTATCAATTACTCCTTCGCCTCTTACACCTGGAGCTTTGTCTGGCGTCGGGCGGCCGATTGAAGGGGACGGCGGCCGCCAAGTGGGCCAGACGCTGCTCTCTCGCGCAAACAAGCCTAGCGTCCTTTGAGCGCCACCCTCAACCCGCCTGGACCCCCTTGGAAGTGGCCGGCCGAGACGGAAAGATCGTCGTCGCTCAGAGAGTTGGCCGCCCCTCGAGAGCGAGCGAGCCAAGTGCCTCCTCTCTCTCTCTCCCTCTGACCTTGCTTCAGATACTCCAATTCAATTTGCGCCCTGCCGCTCGTTGGCGGCGGCCGTTTTAGCTGACGACCGTCGCGCGCTGCTCACCGAGGAGCCCATTTCGCGCTCGGCCCAAGAGCGGAGTTGGCAAATTGAGCCTCCCAAAACGCGGCGACATTTGCCAGCCTCAGCGGTTAGAGCTTAGGGTTTGTGCTCCAGTAACGCGACCTCCGAGCGACCTGGGAGCCGCTCGAGGGTTGTGGCGAGCGTGAAGGAGGAGGAGGAGGAGGGAGAGGCGAGTTGTTGGAGGCTGGCGCTGACCAGTGGGCGGCGAGGGGGCGGCGACAGACTGAGCCAGCAAGTCAGCTGGAATGGCGCCGACAGTGGCCGCGTTGGGCGCGATGCTCTGCGTTAGATTGGCCCGCTAATCTGCCGCCGCCGCCGCCGCCGCCGCTGCTGTTGTTCAATTGGCGCAAACCTCAATGGCGCCCGTTGTTTGTCTGACTCGGCGACGGAAACCAGGCCAGGTGAGCGTGGCTCGTTTGCAATTCGATGCGCATTGTTGGCCTCAGAGCGGCGAGAGGTGAGCGCGCGAAACGTCAACAGGCTGCGGCTAGCGCGTGTGGCCCAGCGAGCAGAGTGGCCAGCTCGAGAGTCCTCCCTCCTCTTGCGGGGCCAAGCTCGGCCCCCAAGAACCTCCAGCCATAATCTCGCCCATCCTCCAACCGCAACCTACACTCCACTCCTCCTCCCTTTCAATCTCAATCTCGATCTCAATCTCCGTCCTCATCTAAATCTCAAACTCCAACTCCAACTACAACTCCATCCGGCGGCTAGCTAATCCGCCAGCCTGAGGAAGGCCGCGGACGAGCGAGGACGATTTGGCGCCGCTAGCTCCAATATAACTATAACAACACCGGCAGCTCGCATCATTTTTTCCCTCCCAGTTTGGCTCCATTAGCGCCAACAGGGAGCCATTAGCGGTAAATGGGCATTAGCGGCAGGAGTATTAGGGCAGCGAGAGAGGGAGAGAGAGAGAGATTTGTTGGAGCAGCCGCTTTGTTTGCGGCCACTCTGCTTGTGGGTGGCAAAATGCGTGCCATTTTTGGTGCTCACAAACAGAGATGTAAAAGGGAGAAAAAACATCTCAATTTCAGGTAGCCGCTGACAGGCCGATGGCCAAGTTTAAGCCGACACAAACAGTGTGCGTGTGCGTCTGTTTACCAACCAGAGGCCATTGTTGTTTTTCGCCTCCCTAATTCCGGGACTCCACTCACCCATCGGCCAAAACTGATTACAGTCCAAGGATGAGCGAGCAAAGGTGAAGCGAGAGCGACGGGAAGCAAGAGGAAACACGCGGCCAAGAGACACGAGTGGCGGCCGTTTAAAGTGTTCGCGAACACTCGGAACTCCCTCCATTGTGGCCACCCCAGTGCAGGGCTTATGGGCAGGGGGCATTGTGTGGCCGAAGCCAGAGTGTAACCCACACCTTGAGCGCGCTAAACATAGCCGCTCCTCCTCGTGGCTCCAAATCCACCACGAGGCTGCCCAGTGTTCTAGTTGGAAGTGGAGAATACTCGATGAGGGGAGGCAGACAGGCAGGCAGAGAATGGGCCCATTTGCATTTGTTTCCTGTCAACTGTCTTCAAGGGCAACACCATAGGGAGTTAAGAGACTCCAAATTCAGCTAGGTGCCCAGAGCAAGCAAACCGACCACCACTAGGCCCACTGACAGAGCAAGCCTAGCGCTCTCCTNCCTCTGAAACAACGAGCGGCTGGGCTGTGCGCGCGCAACCACTTGTTGCGGCGCATGCGTCCCGCGGCCCCCGATGACCGCCAGCCAGCCAGCGACGGCTCGCTCGCCGCTCCCACCAAAGCGGCCACTCGCAAACCAGCGCCCAGCAAGTCTGCTTCCCCATAACAAACCCAGACTCCAACTAGAACTTGGACTCAAACTCGAACTCAAGCGGCCGGCGCACACGTTTCGCTCGCCTAGGCAAACATCTGAAGACTCATTGAAGATTGAATTTGTAAACAAGGCCGCCGACATGTTGCTGGCGCTCATCTGGCTCCAAGTGTGCGCTTGTTCCCTCGCAGTTGGGCCGAGCAAGCAGCAGCAGCATCAGCATCAGGAGCAGGAGCACCAGTTGCACTTGCAGCAGGTGCACACGGACCTGGACAACCACATTCACGGGGACCCGTCGATGGGGTTGTCGCAGCCGCAGCTGCAGCCGCCGCCGCCCTTGGGCCAGCTGTACGCGCTCGGCGGCTTGCAGGAGCCGCCAAGCAACCTCAACAGCCTAAGCGCAAACAACACCATTCCAAGCAGCTCAAGCAAGAAGATCTCGGCAAGCTCGCGCCAGCAAAGCGCGAGCAAGCTGCAAAGGTTCCTGAGCGAGCGCCAGCTTGACCTGATCAAGCGCAACCCTGGCAGCCTGAATGCGGTTGCGCGCGCCCTCAAAATGGCCATCGTCGAGTGCCAATACCAGATGCGCCACGAACCCTGGGACTGTCCCATCTACGGCTTCAGCACGCGCCCGAGCGAGGTGTTTGGGAAGCTAGTTTCGCGCAGTTTTAAGGAGACTTCCTTCATCCACTCGCTCCTATCATCGGCCGTTGCGCACTCAATTGCGCGCGCTTGCACCGAGTCCATGATAACAACCTGCGGCCGGCGCCAAACCCGCGACGGCGGCTACAGCGAGGACATTGAGTTTGGGCGCCAATTTGCGCAACAGTTCATGGAGGCCACGCATGAGTTATTGGCCTCCAACTCGGCCGGCGCCGGCCAGCAGCAAGTGGGCCGCAATTCAAACAACATTATTGCGCCGGCAGGAAGCGGCCCAGGAAGTGG
>Ga0058699_1000595_pt1 | contig 11173 bp, 5 predicted proteins | sample AgamicAtPe_FD_55078 | JGI IMG/M metagenome (GOLD analysis project Ga0058699, IMG submission 55078) | Agave microbial communities from Guanajuato, Mexico - At.P.e | ecosystem: Host-associated > Plants > Phyllosphere > Phylloplane/Leaf | place: Guanajuato, Mexico | collected 2012-10-15 | reverse complement strand
CACAGATGAGCACCTCGCCTAGGGGCAACTTGTGATGGCGTTCGTGGTGGTCTGGTTGCTGGCTGAGATGGGCGAAACCCACTGAGATCGCTTCCTCTCCANGAGGTATTCGCGTTGCATGAAAGGAATCATGGACTTTTGGCAATAANACGATGAGACAGAGGCAGATTATGAAGCTTGCACTGAGGAAATCAACAAAGTGCGCGTACTTGTACAAGAACCTCTTGAGGGGGCCCGTTAGTGACGACATTGTTGTCGTTTGTTGCTCGTTTTGCCCTTTGGTTNGTAAGCTTGAATCCAAATATCAAGCCGACGGTTGATTTCGGTCCAATCTAACTGAAATAACTGGCGCAAAGTTGACAAACACCTCTCCTCAGTTTAATGGACAGTCGAGCGATCAAATGATGGCGCTATGGNTCGTAATATTTTCAGCGCAATTTCTCGTAGTGCCATGAAGACGATGAAGACTTTTCTATTGTTACACATAAACAACATTGCAAACGTGATTGTAAGACAGGACGTCGACAACAACGGAGATGTTCGATGTGATGAAAGATCTTGATTGCAAGCTCGCGCTCAGCGAGCTGGGCCAGCTCCACTTTCCGCCCAAGTCGCGCCCTCCAGCCTTCAAAAGCCAATCCTTATCAGGCCAACTTCACGCTCACAATTGCCCGCGACAATCTGGCTGGCAGCCTGTCGACAGCTCGCGCAGTCTAGGCGCTCGTCTGGCTGGCGAGCGGCTCGCACGGAGTTCCAGTTTGGGCTGGTTCACCGAAGAGTCTGCTCCCGTTTTGAGCAGTTATGTGGCGCTGGAGTCTGGCCATCGTGCGCATTGCCGACGGCGGCAACACTTGCTCCTCGGCGCCCAAGGCGGAGGGCACTTGTTGCTGGTTTTGCGCTTGAACCGGCACGCCTCCGTCCACTGAGGTGAGCGGCTTTGGGCGCAAGCCGCCGGCCAGCTCCTTGTTCCCATAAGCATCGCGCAGTCCCTTCATGATGCCGTTCTGGACTCGCTCCTGCAGCAGCGGGTCAACTAGGAGCGACAGGGAGGTCGGCACCGCCTGCTGGCCATGCGCTGAGCCGGGCGCCATTGCGAACGAGGTTGGCGAGGCGAAAACTGCTGGCGGCAGCCGCTTGCCCTTGATAAAATCGGCGCCCCGCTCGCCGATCATGATCGCGGGCGCGTTCGTGTTTCCGGACACAACCTCGGGCATCACGGACGCGTCCATCACTCGCAAACCCTCAACCCCNATCACCCTGAGGAATGGGTCCACCACTGAGCGCTGGTCGTTTGGGTCGCCCATCCTGCAGGTGCCCACTGGATGGTAGATGGTTGCAGTGTAAGTGCGCGCCACGCAAGCAAGGTACTCGTCGCTCCACATCTGGTAGATTTCGCAACCTGGAAAGACGGTCTCGAACAGTTTGCTGTTGAACTTTCTGTAGGCGGGCGAGAGTCCAACTGCAATGCAAATCTTCATGGCCTCGACGAGCGTGAGAACGTCGCGCTCGTCGCTAAGATAGTTTGGGTCGATGATTGGCGGGTGCGCGGGATTAGAGGAGCGCAACTTGATGGTTCCGCGCGACTTTGGCCTGAGGAGAACGGGGAAGAGGCTGAACGTGTCGTAGTTTAAGTAGGGCAGGTAGACCGAGTGCCACATGAGATCGCTGAAGCCCTGCACCCGCCTAAATGTGGTCCCGTCGTCGCTCGTTGGCGAGCCGCTTATGACGTGAATCTCAACATCGGGCCAGTCGTCTGTCATGTTGGCGTATTTAGTTTTAACAAAGGCGAGCCCCTCGACGCCGCCCAGAGTGGTGAGNGGGCCTCGGCCTTGAGTGAAGTACTTGAGCAGGTTTGCGAAGGTTACCACGCGGCGCTGGATGAGCGAGAACTCGTTTCCGATTGTGAAGTGCATCCCGCCCGCGTAAATGTGGTCCTGCAGATTCTGGCCGACGGGCGAGTCAACCAGGACNGGAATGCCGAGCTCCTCGAGATGGGCTCTCGGCCCGATTCCGGACAGCATGAGCAGTTGGGGCGAGTTTATTGCGCCGCCGGAGATGATGATCTCCTTGCGCGCGTAGACCACATAGTTGAGGCCGTTTTGCTCGAACTGGACCGCGATTGCGCGTTTAGAGTTGTCGAAGAGGATGCGCGTTGCGTAGCTGTTGATCATGATGTCCAGATTTGTGTTCTTGGCCGCCGGCTCCAGGAAGGCGCGCGCAGTGGAACAGCGCGAGCCGCGCCGAATGGTTCCCTGCGGAATGGTGAATCCCGCTTGGATTGGACCGTTCGGATCGTCGCCCGTGTAGCCGAGATACCTGCCCGCCTCTGGAAGCGCGCGGCCGATTTCACTTGGGTCGGGCGGCGAGGAGACGGTGAGCGGGCCGCCGCGCGCGTGGTAGCCGTTGGTCTGGATTCGCGGGTCTGTGTTGTCCTCCGACTTCATGAAGTAGGGCAACACGTCGCGCCAAGACCAACCGTAGGCGCCGATCTTCTCCCAATTGTCGTAGTCGCGCGCGTTGCCCCTCAGGTAGAGCATGTAGTTCAGGACCGAGGAGCCGCCGAGGACTCGGCCGCGCGGCCAACGCGAGCGCCGGTTGACCAGGCCGAAGCAGGAGTGTTTCTGCGGCTCCGTCTGGTAGGACCAGTCGATGGGCGACATTTGGAGGTTTCCGGCGGCCAGCGGAATGTCCGAGAGGAGGTTCTCCGTTCCGCCCGCCTCCATCAGGAGCACCTGTTGGTCGCGCATCTCGCTCAGTCTGCCTGCGACCACGGCGCCCGCAGAGCCGCCGCCAACCACAATGTAGTCGTACTCGCTCTTCCATCCGGTCGTCTTAACCTCGAAGCGGCTCTCAGGCGAGCGAACCCAGAGCACTGTGGTGACTAGCGGCAGGAGCGAGGCTAAGCCAGGATACGAGATCATTGTTGTTGTGGCTGCTCGCTCGCCCGCCCGCGAATGGGTTGGCTTACTTTGTTTTCAAACTCCGCTCGCTGCACTCTGTTGCAGCAAGCCGACAAAGCCAAGCTGTGACGACCGCTCGTCGGTGCCTATTTTGTTTAGCTCTGACTCCCGAGGGCTCAGTTTTGTTTACTTTCACGACTATTGTTTGCCGATGTTTTGCTTTTGCTCCCTTCTCCTCGCGGCATCCACCTCCGAGATTTTGCAGCCCAGCAAGCGCAGGTTATTACATAGTGAACCGCTCAGTGCTCGCAACCCGATGTCAAGAGATCTAGATTTGAGTCAAGGTCGCGCTCATGATCGCGCTAACGTTACGCAAGCTCTCCGCGAGAGCGGGATACTTCCGTTGGCCCGAGGCAGAACCCAGTTATGCGCCCGCCGGCCGCCGCAGCAATGGGGCTGAGACGTACTCGGCGACATCTCAAGCACAAGAGCGATCAACATCTCGCCCATCGACTCAACGCCTAAACCATTGGAAGCGCTCTTGACTCAGCCGGCGGGCGCTTGTTGAAGGCGCAGTCGTGCGAGAGGCTGGCCAGACCAAACATGCCGAGCTCATCAAGACGCCGCAGATGAAAGTGCGCAAAATATGAACGGACGAGGAGAGCTCAGCAAGGCGAGGCGAGGCGAGGAGAGGCAGCTGCAGCCTGCAGTGTTGCGGCTAGGGTCTGCTCGTCCCAACAGCTGGAGTTCATGCGCGAACAGGAGCCCGGTCCTGCAGGCAGAAAGATCTAGGCCCTACACTTGACGTGGGTGCTGCCCCGCGCGCGAGCACCAGCCAGCGCNGAGAGTTCGGGGGGCGAGAAAGGACGCAGCGAGAGCGAGAGGGCTGACTTGGCGCTAACTTGGTTGCGCTGCTTTGTTTACAAAACTGTCCGCGTCCAGAGGATCGGACGGACAATCTAGCAAACTTCATTTGAACGANACAAGCTAGCAGACTCCATCTCCGCCAGCCTCAGCACCAAGAGAGGAGCAAATCCCACGCTTATTCGCCACCCTCCATCCGCCGTTCTCCTCCCTCTTCGGCCCGANAAACTTGGCAGTGGAGCTCAGAGGGCGCAAGCAAGGCACAGGCAAAGGCGCAGGCCAAAATGACAACTGACCAGCAAGATCAGGAGCAGCCGCAGCAAAACGGGTCCAGCATTTGCTCCTCCAACTCCGGCCTAAACTCGCCGCCAGGTGAGCAGGCGACCACAAAGGGAGGCACCAAGTGCAACTTGACGCTCGTGTTGCACGAGAAGCTTCGCATGGAGCTCGAGCAGCGTCCTCTGCCCCCAAAGCCGAAGGGCAACGAGGTCACCTTGGCCACCCACACGGTTGGCATCTGCGGCAGCGACGTCAAGTACTGGCAACAGGGAAAGATAGGCAACTTTGTGGTCACCAAGCCCCTAGTTTTGGGCCACGAAACGAGCGCGATCGTGATCGAGGTTGGCGAGAACGTCAAGTCGCTGCGGCCTGGCGACAAGGTTGCCGTGGAGGTCGGTNTGCCCTGCTCAAGCTGCTCGCTCTGCAGGACCGGCAAGTACAACCTCTGCAACCAGATGATGTTCGCAGCCACGCCCCCCACCGACGGAACCCTAACCCGCTACTTCAACCATCCNGCCGACTTCTGCTTCAAGCTGCCCGAGGCTGTCTCGCTGGAGGAGGGCGCGCTGCTCGAGCCGCTTGCAGTGGCCGTGCACGCCTGCCAGCGGGCGCCCATCAAGCTGGGCGATATGGTGCTNGTTTGCGGCGCTGGGGCGGTTGGCCTGCTGGCCATGCTGACCGCGAAGGCCTTTGGCGCGAGCCATGTGGTTGTGACGGACGTATTGGAGAGTAGGCTCGCCTTTGCGCGCCAATTGGGCGCCGACGAAACGCTGCTGGTCCAGCGAAACAGCTCGCCGATGGAGCTGGCCGCAAAGGTGCGCCAGCACGCGGCCAAGATCAAGGCNGGCTCGGATGGCGTCGATGTGGCGCTCGAGTGCAGTGGCGCTGAATCCTCGCTCAACCTGGCCATCCAGTCCACGGTCATGGGCTCGCAAATTGTTTGCGTTGGATGCCAGCCGGACACGGTGACAATTCCGCTCAACTTGGCCCTGATGCGCGAGATCGACATCAAGGGCGTGTTCAGGTACAGGAACTGCTACCCTCTCGCCCTGTCGCTGGTTGAGACGGGCAAGATCAACCTCCGTCCGCTCGTCACGCACCGCTTCAGACTCGAGGACGCAATTCGAGCCTTCGAGCTGTGCTGCAGGGGCGAGGGGGTTAAGATTACAATCAGATGCATGGACGACAAGCTCGACTTTGAGCAGGCTCCCGCTCTCAGCTTTTAATTGTAAACCACTTGCTCAAGCAATCATATAAAGGTCTCCTCAAGCCCCGCTTCCATGGGCGCCCACCAGGTGGCGCCACGAGAGCCCCTCCCAAAGCTCGGCCCCAAATCCCTCAGTTGGTGTCTCTCATTTTGAAGCTCCGGAAGCGAGACTTTGATCGGCAGTTGACAAAGTTTTCGCCTTGAACTATCGCTCGCTCCTTGAAATGCTCGCCATCGAGCCCATACTGTTCCAGTTGGCGGCCTTGAATTCGCCCCGAGCGAGTTCAGNTGTTTGCGCCCGATTCCAGCTCAGCTTGNTGGCCGGCCGACTTGCTCTCCAGCTCCTTGCGGGTCTTGTAGCCCTTAAATCCGGCTTGAATTTTGGTGGCCGCGCGCTCGGCTTCCTCCTCGCTCGAGCTGCCCGCCTGTTTTGGCTGCAAGTTGCGATTGCAAACGCAATCGTTGGGCGAGAGATGGGCGCCAGTTGGTTAGTTGGCCGGCGCTGCTTATAATTTGGGGCTTGCTTTTGTGCCGCAGAGTATCGCGCTGTAAAGCTAATTGGCCGCGACATGAGAGCTCGCGCTCGCTCGGCCAGATTCACGCAGCTAATAACATGCACTTAATTAACTATAACGGTCGAGCTGGGAGCAATTTGCTCGCTCTGTACAGGTGGCCGCCCGGAGCGCCGATGTTGGCTCTGAGCTCGCGTCGGGTTTGGCGGCGCTCTCTGCGCGCTGCAAAGGGCCGCGCGCATAGAGCGGCCACGGCCAAGGTCGACAGGGCCGAGCGGCGCGCCCATTGCCGAGCGCCAGTCCGTCCATCATCGCCAAGTTCGTGCTCGCCCTCTTCGCTCCACTCGGCGCCCCAAAGTTCATCTGCGAGCGCACGCCAGCCGAGCCGAGCCGGCCCGCCGCCCACTCGCGCCCCCCACCTGCAGCCCGGCGCGAGCTGCCAAGAGCGGCCCTCTGCGCGTTTGCGGCCTCGTCGCCCACACCTCAGCCCCAGCCCAAGCCCCAGCCTCTGAGCAGACTGGCGGCGAGACAAGCTGAACAAACCCGCCCAGCGCCAAAGCCGAGCGGGCGGACAGGTGCGCGCGTCTCGAATGCAAATCTCCGCGCCAGAGGCAAGATGGCGCAATTGTTTTGGCTTCGCTCTCCAATTTCCACTCCAGCTGACCGCCGACCCAGCCCGCTGATAATTCAATTTGTTGCAGCTCGAAACAGGGGCGCCGAGTCTTCGTGGATTTACGGCCAACATTTGGCCGGCCAAGCATGTGAACTTGGCTCGAGAATCTGGCAAGAAGTTGCGAGTTCAGCGCGCGGCTGGCTGAGCTGTCGGCTCTGGGCGGCCGCTCGGCTGGAAGTGGCGCCCGCGAGCTGGCCCATCGATCAGGCGCGCCGGCTGACACAACGATTGGCCCGCTTTCGGCCGCCTAAGTAAACAAAGCGGCCTCCTCTAACCTCCAAGCGACGGGCCAGCGGGCGCTGGGCCGAGGCGAGGCGCCAAAGCGAGAAAGGGGGAGCCCAAACTCGCGCCCAACTCTGTGGGCCGCGACGAGTGCAAATGGAGAGCGATGCGAGCGCCCGAATGGAGGATCCTAACCCGCCAAAAGCGAGCTGCCAATCCGGTTCCATCGGCGGAGAGCTCTCGCGGCGGCCGCCGCCAGCCAACTTGGAGGAGCGCCGATCGGCTCTCTGCCGCTACTTACGTTTTGCGGGCCCTTGTTTGCGCTACTATTATCGTTGACCTGCATTCTCGAAAGCCTGCCGCCGAGCTCCTCGTGCTGCTCCCCTTCCGCTGGCTCGCTCTTGTCTGCGGCGCTCGTCTTGCTGGCCGCGCTTGCCGCTCGCTCGGCCTCCTCCTCCTGCCTGGGCTCGACTCGGCTCGCTTGCTCGGCGGCGCTACCCTGCGGCTGCTTGCTCGCTGCGCCGGCTGCTTGTTTCTGGCCCAACTTCGAGCGGATCTTCTTGCCCCTGAAGGTGGATTGGATTTTAACCACCGCCGACTCAACAGCTTCCGCGTCCTCTTCAGTCTCGATGAANTCTACTCCTTCTGCTCGGCGGTCGGCGCCAGTGGAATGGGAGGGACGATCGATCGTTAGTTTCGCCTCCTCCTGAAAGAATCGGCCCGAATTAGTGGCCACGCATGAGCAGCAGTGGCGTAAAAGCAGCAGCAGCAGCAGGTGATCCCCTCTCTCCAGTCCAGCTCAAGCCCGCTTATGCAAATTGAGCCACCTCGCCGAGCAAACTCTCACCTGCGATCTTCGGCCGGCCCAAGTCGGGTGCCGACTCCGCTTGCCGCCCGTCGGCCATCTGGTTGCCGAGCTTGAAAGTTGGAAACCCGAGCNGCCGGCTGAAAACTGCTTCTCGTTTGCTCAGGCCAACTGGGCGGCGGGCATTTGCGCTGCTCTGATACCCGACACTCGACTTGGCCGCCAGTCGCCCGCTGACGCAACTGAATCTCGTCCGATCGATCAGCAGCTCTGGCCGCTAATTGTAGCCGGGCGGCCGGCGAGCAAGCCGCGGTTGGCTGGCGCCCAGCTCGCGCAAACACACGCAGCCTCTCCAAACTGACTTCCTCTTCCTCCTCCTCCTCCACTTGCCTCTCCTCTCGCCGCTCGGCCTCAAACTGGCGCGGCGCCGCTCACTGGCTTGCAACTCCGGCCGAGCTGGCGCCAAGTCGACGTAATAAAGTAGAGCTGCGCACTAGCCAATCGGATGCTCCACGCAAGCCGAGCCGCTCTCGGCGTGCTGACGAAGCGGCGCTCTGGGCGACGCGCCGCTCGGTCGCTAGGCGATGCCAGCGCCCCTCGCGCCCGCCGGTCAAGCGCCACTTCGGGCGCCGATTTCTGTCAGCGAGCGCGAACTTGGCAACACGCCGAGCGGGCCCATTTTGTGGCAAGGAGACTAGCTTGGCGGGCGGCGCGGCGGCCCCGGCTGCCTGGCGCCTCGAGCCGCCAGCAGTGCGGCAAGCTCGCGCCCGAACTCTAGTGTCACATGTTAATGACGCTCGCTCTGTGCGGCCGCAAACGCTGCTCGGCCGCCCCTGAGCGCGGCCAGAGAAGCGGACTGAGCTTTAGCGCGCGAATCCATTAGTGCGGTGCAACACTGACCGCAGCCGGCGGCCCACTCAGAACCAGGGGCGGCAGCTCGCGCGCAGCCGAGCGTCCCTCAAACGGCGGCCAGGTGCCAGTGCAGTCGGCATGCGCATCTGCATCCGCCGCTCGCTTGCTCGGCCGCCAGCAACCCTCTCTGGCGTCCCGATTCAAAACCGCTCGCAAGTTTGCCCACGAGGCGAGCGGGCGACAATCCAATTTGGCCCGATGGATCCGCGCACTTCGAGTGCAAAGATCCAAGGACAGGCGAGTGTTTGCCCTTAGGCTCCACTTTTTCGCCGCTGCCAAGCGACCGCCGGACAAACAGGGCGCCGCCAGTCGCTTATCTGGCCAGAATGTGTCGAGCTGCCGGCGAGCTCGGCGGCGCTGGCAACAAGCGAGCCCGGGGCGCCCATTGTTGCCGCGGGCAAGCTGGACGACTGGCTCAGCGCGCCCGCCGCTCGAATCAGCGAGCGAGCCGAAGGCGGCGCCAATGGATTCCAATTTGGCCGCCTCGGGGGCGGAAGTCGGGTGAGCCCTCTGCTGGCCTCGTCCGGTGGGCAGCGATCAAGGCGGCCAGCTCCTCCTCATTGTAATCACGTCTCCGCTGGGCCGGCCGCCTTGAGCTTGCGCTGCGAAGCTCGCTCGGCCGGCCTCACCTGTCAAGCGGCGTCCGCTTCCAAGTGAGGAAAGTGGGCGTTCGCAGCAACAATGGATTGACAATATTTGCCCAATGTTTCTGTAGCCGGACAAACTGAAGCCAGTTGAGCTGCGGAAAATGACGCCCGCCAATTCGAGCAAACTCCCATCCCAGACTGGAGCCGTTGCGCCCGCAAGCCGAGCTCCGCGTTGCAAACTGTCGCCAGCAAGCCGGTGAGAGTGCGTCAAGGNGATTGAGCGCCGCCAGCATCCTCACCCGTCGATGGGCCACTTCCGGCCTCGGCGGCCAATTCCGAGCTGCCTTTGTCTTTATTATCGAGCGCGCGCGGTGGGCGGCCGAGGGGAGTGTTGTTTTTGCATTCACATAGCCTGTTCGGGGCGAGCGAGCGTAGGCGCCAATCGAGCCGGAAGGGGGCGGCTGGCTGGCGGAGTTGCGACTGGAGCTGGCGGCGCGCGGGATTTGCGCTGTTGGAACTTGTCATCGGGCGGCCGCAATGAGCCCCGAATATGCGGCTCACATTGGCGCCAGGGCTGCAGCGGCCGGAGATAAGGATTTGGCGCAAAAAGGCGCCTCGCCGAGGAGCTGTGAGCCAAAGGGGAAGTGGACTCGGAGGCGATCAAGCCCAAATCCCAAGACAGCTCGGCCAGATCGATCGTGGCGCTTCGGCTGGCGGCCGTGCTGGGCTGTNGGCGGCGAGGAGGCGCCAGTGTCGCCATCTGGCTCCTCTCTCAAGCAACTCCAAGCGTTTCGAGCGCCACCTGGCGCCCGTGGAGCTCGCTTACGTGCGTGGCGGATAGTGGGGGCGCCTCTGNCCCCTTCTCTCCCTCTTGGGGCCGATGAGTGGCTGATTCAAGCCAACCAAAATCGACTTGCTCTGCCGCCGAGACCGATTGACCGTGGCACTTGGCCGAGCTTGCATGGGCCGCTCCCATTGGCGGAGGCGAGAGGCCGGGCAAGTTTATCTTCGGCGCGAGCAGTCGGCTTTTATCTTTATTGGATTTGCAGCGCTCGCTTGCATGGTGTTTTGGGCGCCATTATAAGAGGGGCGGGGCCGGCCGCCCTCTCCGGCGGCAAAAGTTGCNCCCGCCGAGTGGGATTCGCGCGCAGAATAGAGCTCGCAACTCTCGGCGGGTCCATTCCGGCCGGAAGCCATTGAGACATCCCCCGCTGGCTGCGCGCGGCTGGCGCCCACAGGGGAGCCGCCTGCCTCGTTGGGCCTCGTGGCGCCCACTTCCGGCGAGAGTCGCGAGTTGGCGAGAGGAGGCGCAATTAGGGAGAGGAGCCGGAACTCGATTCAACTCTTTGTTCGAGTGGCGCTCGCAGGAGCGGCAGTTGTGTGCATTTAATTGTCCGCTTCTAGGCTCGAGCTTGCGGCCGCAATGCGCACTTTAGCTCGGCGCCAGGTGAGCCCTTTCGCGCGCTTAATCACCCAACGCATATTCCCCCCATTCGAGTCCACCTTTCCAATCTCGTCGCGCTGAATTGGGGCGCAAATTGCGCGCAAGACTCGCTCGCTCGCCTCTCCTCCCAATCCAAGTGCCAAAACCCGCTCGCGCTCCTCCACCAAACCGGCCGACTTGGCCCATCCAGTCGAGACGCTCAACCCTCTAGCTCGCATCTGAGCTGACGGCCGCCCTTTCGGCCCCCTGCTTACCTTCGTCTGCTCCTCCGTCCGACCGTTCGTCCGTCCGTCCGCCCGCCCGCTCAGCCGGAGCTGTCGATCCAACTCTCTGATACGATTCTTCCTCTCGCGTTCTCGCTGCCCCCAACTTCCGCTCTCGCTCGCTCGCTTTGGTGAGACTGGCACTTCCGCTTGGTCGAGACTGGCGCCGACTTTGGCCAATCAAGTTGGATGTTGGAGAAAGTGGCGGGTTCTGTTTGGTCGGCTGAACTGAGCGGCCGATTGCTCGTCAACTGAAAGGGCGGACGGCCAGGCGAGAGTGGCGGCTGGCTGGCTGGCCAGCGGGCGGACATGCGCGCGAGACTCGCACTCGGCCAAGGCGGGCCGGCGCCAAGGAGGCCGCCAACTCGAAGGCACAGACGCATGCTCGGCGCCCGTCCCTCTGGCGGCAAACCTGAGCCACGTTGCCCCGGCCGAAACTCGCAACTCTGGGGCCGAGCGCGAGCTTGCCGAGCCGGCGGCTGGAAGGCGACACACGTGGAGGGCA
>Ga0058699_1000594_pt1 | contig 11176 bp, 8 predicted proteins | sample AgamicAtPe_FD_55078 | JGI IMG/M metagenome (GOLD analysis project Ga0058699, IMG submission 55078) | Agave microbial communities from Guanajuato, Mexico - At.P.e | ecosystem: Host-associated > Plants > Phyllosphere > Phylloplane/Leaf | place: Guanajuato, Mexico | collected 2012-10-15 | reverse complement strand
TCCTCTCGTGGCAGCCACTCGTTCAGAGTGCGCCGGTTGCCTTCGTCGACCCTCTCGCTCGTTGGCGGCAGGTCGAGCCGGTTGGCTTGGACCAGACTCAGAACTCTGGCCAGCCAAGCTCGGGCGCAAGCCTGGAGGAGCTCCTGCTGGAGCTGGCGGCCGCGCCGAGCGGCCAGCTGCGAGCGGAGCAGCGACACTCGGCCGGCCGTCTGCTGGCGCCCGATTCGGAGGCGGGCCAACCAGAGCAGGGGAGGCAGCCGGGCGAGCAAGGCGAGCGGCCGGCCGATGAACGCTCGCTCTGGATCGAGAGGCGCCGCTTGAATCGCGACCGAGCGCTCGAACCGCCCGCCTGGCTGCGAGAGCAACCGATGCGCAGGGCTCCCTCGGATCCATTTGGGTTTGGGCCCAGGGCGGAACTTGCGGCGCCCGTGGACGGGAGCGAGCCGGACGAGCCGCTCGATGCAGCCCAAACCAGCTCGAGCGAGCAAACGGGCGCCAGGAGGGCGCGACAACTGGGCAGCCAGGCGTACGAGCAAGTGCTCGGCCAGATGATCGAGGAGGCGCTCGGCGGCCAAACGCTCATTGGCGGCCTCTACGACGAGCTCGAATTGAGGGCCAAGGGCAAGCAGCAAAACGGCGCCCCAACACAACAACAAATGGGCGCCAGTGAGGTGGAGGATGGCGGCGACTTCGTTGCCATCGTCAAGCCGCAGGGCTCGGCTCGACTTGGAGTTGTCTCGCAAAAGGTGCTCGCTGGAGACGAGGCGGGTCAAGTTGGCTACTTTGGCTCGCAGGACCAGGAAGTCTCGGCGCAACAGAATAGTGGGCCAGACTCTAGCCTTCTGATTGTTGGCGACGAGGTGTCGAGCGAGGACGACGCAGTGGCGCCCTACGCTGACCTCCAGGCGCCGACCATGGGCGCGGCCGCGAGTGGCGCGCAAACCGCCACCGATGCCCAGCGCCCGGATTCAGTGCCAGTTGGAGGCGAGAGTTTGGCGCGACAGGATCAAGTTTTGGTGGCCGCGGGCGACGGATTGGCGCCAATCGCGGCCTATGTGCCCAACTTGGCGGCCCTGGACGTGAGCTCCATCGAGGAGAGAAAGAAGCAGCAGCAGCAGCCCGTCTCGAGCTCAAGCTTGGCGCCAAACTCCTTCCATGTGGTGGAGGACATCGACCGGCCCGACGGTTCGCAGGGCGGCGCCCAGGTGTCAATTGTTGAGCGCGCGCAGGAGGCTGGCCGCCAGTTTGGGGGCCGAACGCAGGCCGAGCGCCAGGGGAGCGAGTGGCCGGCCGAGAAGAGGTCGCTTGTGTGGGCGGCGGGCGCGCTGCCGGAGCAAGGCGGCGGCTGGCCGGCCGAGCTGGGGCCCGCTTGGCCGCGGTTGGCTCTCGTTGCGCCAAGGACAAAGCAGAGGCCGAGGAAGGCCGACTTGCTGGCGCCAGTTTGGGCGGAAGCGCAAGCTGGGGCCGGCGAGCAAGCAAACTCGCTCGAGGCGGCCTCAGCGAGGAACAACTCGCTCGCAATAGCAATCATCCAATCGGACCTGCTGAGCCAGGATCAGCTGATCCAGGCGGCGACCAGACTGAAGAGCAGGATCGAGGATTCGATGGGCCTTCGACGCTCCACTATCTTGGGCTTGTATCCCATTGACGGCGAGCAACTTTTGATCAAGCTCGACTCGAGCAAGCTAAGCGGCTACCAGCTGTTGGAGCTGAAACAAAACTACGGTAAGTCTGCTCGCGCGCGCGCGAATCGCCATATGGAAGGGAAAGCTCTCGCTCTCGCTCTAACTAACGGATTTGAAACCCATACAACCGAGCAGATTATGCGCGCGGTTTCATGGTGCTCAGCTGGCCCAAGGGAGGCGCACGAAATCCGCTCCCAATCCTGGTGGCCATATTGAACGAGCTGGTAAGTGATAGGCAATCTGAATGTTTACACAAGCGAGCAAGCGGACAACCTGGTTGCGAGTGTCCAATTTGCGTCGAATGTTCCCATTTTGGATAGTGCGTTTGTTTGGACGAGTTTGTTTCCCCCCCCCGGCGGGAAGTTGCGGTTGCGAACACCAGGTGGCGCTCGCCTCAAGTCCAAAAGGCGCCTTCAAAAGCCGACCTCCGGCTGCTCGCAAATTGTCACTTTCCGCCGGAAGCGCCAGCACTCCTCGAGCAATTTGTTTGCGTCGGCCGAGCTTGTTAGCTGTGGATGGGCTTGGCGGCGGCCGAGTTTTGTCATTGTTCAAAGGGGAGGCTCGGCGAGCGCCAAAGTCACGTCGCGCTCGTTAGCGCGCGCTGCCGGCCGCCGCCAGTCACCTGCGCGGCGGGCGGAGAGGCTTCGTGGGGCCGCCGGCCGTTTCGCCGGAAGGAGGCGGCAATATGAGCGTGCAGTGGCGGGCGTGCCCTTTGCGCGGCCGGCCGATCGTTTTTTGGATTTTCAATAATTTGTCACGCGTTTTGCGTAACTCGAGCCGTCAGTTGTCGCGCAAACAGAGCCAGAGCCGGAGCCGCCGCCGGCCTGGCCGCTGGCTCGGCCCCTCGTTCATGCTGACAGGCGAGCGAGCGCCGCTAATGGACACTCGCAAGGGCTCGCCAGGCCGCCGGACAGAAGCGAGCCGCCCTCTGAGTGGGTTAGGAGGTTTGAGTTTGCAATCGCAATCTGTCAGGCAAAATTTTGGCCCCCTTTCGAGGGGAGGGCTGGATGCGGCCTTTGGCCAACAGAGTCCAATATCCCGAATCAGTCCAGCCGGCGGCCCACTCAATTGGAGCTGAGCTCGCTTTGGCGCTCAATGGAGTTCAGATTTGGCCCCTCGACGGGGGGAGCGGAAAAGGAGTGCTTAAAATTGAATTATAATGTCGCGCAGGACTAAGCCCGCGGATTCGGATGCCCGAATTAGTGGCTCGCGTCCTTTGGCGCTGACCTGGCGGCGGTGGCGGCGGCGGCGGCCAAAAAGTGAGCGCCCGCCGCTCCCAGTTGGATTGGCGCCGGCCGCGCATGGGGGCGCCCACTTGGCCCGCAAACAGGGCGGCAGGAAGTGGACTGGCTGGGCGCCCGATGAATGGCTCAGCTTGGGGCCGCCAAATTGGACTGAAACTCGCGCGCGCTGCCTATAAGTGGGGCGGCTCTTGGGGGCGCTCGGCTCGCTTTGCCGGCTCCTTGGCGGCGGCAGTCTGTTGATCGGCGGCGGCNGCAGCCCGCGAACCTGTAACGCGCCGCCAGGTGTGGGCGAGCCCCACTGGCGGCCCCCATGGTCGGCGGGCGGCCCAGTCGGCGCCGCTTTGGGGCCGCCAATTGGAGCAGATATTAATTTAATCTCGCCGGGCTCACCTGTCACGAGTGCGGGCGCTGATTTGCATACTGGCCGTCAGCTTCACGTTGACAAATCGATCGCTCAGAGCCAATCGCCGGCCGGCANCGAGCGCGCACACCAAGACACTTTCGGCCTCGCTCGTGCTCGTCTCTTCCCCCCGCCCGCCAATTGGAACCGGCGAGCGCGAAACCAAAAAACTTGACAGCTGAATGGGCCGCTCATTACGCAAACAGCCAGCCAGCCGGCCGAGCGGGTGGCTTCTCGCGCGAGCGAGCAGGCTGGCTTGTTTTTGGCCTTAATTTAGCCGCCGCCGCCGCCGCCAGCCCGGCTCAAAGCCAGCGGAGGCCGACGGCGCCGAGCCAGAGTCGGCTGGCGGATGCTCCTGTCTGCCCGCCGCCATCAATGGGCTTGGCGGGATGATTAAATGGGCGCCCCTCCTGGCGGCGGAAGCTCGCGCGGCCAGGTAATTACTGGATCATCAATTCAGGGGGTCCGATGAGAGTTGGGCCAGCCGGCTGACAGCTGGACGGCTCGCCGTAGGATCGGATGGGGCGGCCGGTCTTTGGCGTCCGAGCGCCGTTTAGCCGCCGCCCGATTGGAGCGCCACGTTGACCCAGCGGACTGGCATGATCTTGGCAAGCTTTGGGCTGCACGGCTCTATTAGGCGCAATCTGCTCGCGTCGGAGGAATGCGGCCGCCAATCGTTGGGCGCCGCAGCGAGACAGAGCGAGCTGATGGAGCCCACCATTTCCTGGCCTGACTCTATCCGGTNNGCCAGCGCCGCCCCTTAATGCACTCGCAAACTCGGCCCACTCTGCCAGGGCAAAGGCGCGTACGCCAAAGACGGCCGTAATGGTTGGGGCCGGCGGACGCATTAGGCGCCCGGCCGCCGGCTCAGTGGGGCGCTCGAAGGGGGCGCCCGAGAGGCGAGCATGCGCGCGCAGGAGCCAGCCAGCCAGCCAGCTCGTTTGCTCGCTCGATGGGCGCCAATTGGAATCCATCATCGTCAGCCAGCCTGCCGGCCGGCCGGCTCACCTGGCTCGCGGCGCCCACTTGGCCGGCCGCCAGCGCCGGCAGTCGATTGCGCGCGCGCGGGCGCAACGAGCTGTCAACTTGGCCGAGCCGGCTCGCCTTTCGAGCGGCCTATCTGTTCACCTGGCCGGGCGAGTGGGCGGATGCAGGCCGCCCATCCGCCGGCCGAGCGCGAGTTCGGGCCGCCAGTCAGTTTGGGCGCCCGCCGAGTGCAGACTGAGTGCGACGAGCCCAAGCCAAAGCTCAACCACAACCAGCACGCAAAGCCCAACTTAGAGTGAACCAAGCGCCAGAAAGCAAGTTGGGTGCTCCAAACGAGAGACGAAGCAAAAGTGAGGGCGGCGCTATGATCGGCCAGCTAATTGAAGGCTGCTCGTTGGCGCCATTTAAACTTGATGCCACAAGTTTGGTCCGTTGGCTTGCGCGAGCAATTTGATAGAAAATTCGCACAGAATTGAAGCCAAATTCAATGCTCAAACGGGCAAACTGGATCCGAGTAAATTGAAAACTGTTGCATAGGTTTAAATGAGCACCAAAGTTTGAAGCCAAGGCATCGGGTCGATCGCGCTTGATTGTGCTGTTTGAGGCGGAGGAGAGTTTGTTTTAGTTTGAGTTTTAGTTTTAGTTTGAGTGGGACGAAGACTGAATTAGCAAGTAAGTATTGCGAGTTTTGTTGGGTCGCGAACGGCGCTAGTGGCCGCTCGTCGGCCTCCTAGCGGCGCCCGCACTGACGCTCGCCATGGTTTTGTTTGAGAGCCGCTCAGAGCGGCGGCCAAAAGCGCGCCAAGCAAAACTGATTGAGCGCGCGCAAGCTGCCCGCTGGCCCAGAGTGAGCTCGCAACAGGACGGAACGCAAACTGGTTTGCGAGCTCCTCTTTGTCCTCCCCCTGCCACCATTGAGCGGCTCCCGGCCGAGCGGCGAAAGCCAGTGGAGCGGAGGCTGGGGCGCGCCTCTAGCTGGCGCCAGAGGATTGTTTTGATGTTAGCGGGCGAAGCCAACCGATCGCAGGTAGAGGCGAGGGCAGCCGCGGGAGCGGAAGGACGCGATCCGCTTGGCCCGGCGAAAGCGGGCGCCAAATTCAGTCGCCATCCACCGGACAGCCGAGGCGAGATGCGCCCCATCTTGCGCAAAGCCAAAGGGGGTCAACTTTTCTGGCTTCCGCCGCTCCAATGGCCTCCCACTCGTTGGTTGCGCCAACACTGAGCAGCCACTGGCCGGCTCTAGAGGGGCTGGAAGTGCTCCCTATTCGCCTGCTCTATGCCAAACTCAGTTCCAATTCTCTTGCTCCACTAAATTTGAATAAAGCCATCCAGCTCGAGTGCAACCTTTAATCTGCTTTGCCGGCGGCCAATTGAATGCACCAACTTTGGACCGAAATCATTTGGGAGCGGATAAGCTAAAGTTCACACAGTGCCAAGCTAACTGAAAATTTCGCCCCCCTCCCCTCCTCACCTGACCTGCAAATGTGCGCCGACGCGCCCCCAATCGAAGGCCATCAAGTCGAGTAAAAATGTTGACTCCGACAGCTCGGACGAGTCTGCGAGCGGAGAGCTAGACTCGAACCTGCTACCTGGAGGCCGATTGGCCTACAGACGCCAGCAGCCGCAGCCAAAGTGGGGCCAGCCGCTCGAGCTGGACCGGTGGGCCGGGCGCAGGATGGCCGGCGAGGAGCTCGGCTATCCCGCCGACCTGTTGGAGTCCATGAGTTTGGCCGCGAACGCAGCCGCAGCCTTTGAGAGCAAACTGCAACCGACGGGGCCGGCGGCCAAGCTCGGCCAACAAGTGCCGAGCGAGCGACTTTCGCTGGCCATGCTGACCGCCTACCTGAACTCAGTGTATCCCGGCCAGGCGCTTGCTTGGCCGCAGACTGGCGCCCTCGCCCGTCCGCAAGCGCAACCAGGCGAGCGGGTTGAGCGCGCGCAACAAGAGGGCGCCAATTCGAGCCTCTTGTTGCACGGGGCCGCCGTTCTGCTTGCCATCCTCGGCGTCTGTGTAGCAGTGAAGCTGGTTACGAGCAAAGGCGGCCTCAAGTTTAGGGGTCGCCGGCTTGCGCGAGATGGCTCCTTGAAGTCGCTCTGGTCGTCAGCCGACGAGTCCACCGAGTCGAGCGCAGTTTTGGGCCCCCCAAGCAAGCATGCGGATTTAAAATGCGCAAGCCTAACGCGAAGAGCCTCGCACGACTCTGGACTGAGCACAACAGCGGAGGAGACTGAGAAGAGGAGTCTCGATCTGTTGGCGCAGAAGCTGGTGAGTCTCGTCTGTCGCGGCCAAAATCAATCGTCCGAACAATCGTCCAACAAGGGGACCAGCATCGAGGTAAGCTGTGGCGCCAATTTCAAACCGTGATGTTGCCAGCTCAGGATCTAACAAACTCAAACTTTCGCGGCCAGGACTTTGAGGAGGCGGATGGCTCGACTGGCCACTTGGAGGCGAGCGAGCGCGGCGGCGGCAGGTTCAGGAGTTCGCGCAGTTACATCAAATCGCTCATTGATGCTCTGACCAAGGCTAAGGCTCAAACTGCGCCCGACTGTCTGGAGCAGGGCGGGTTGCCTGCTCGAGCAAGCCGCTCGGCCGGCCAGGCGGAGGTTGCGAGCGAGGCCAGCCCAGCTGGTGGGTTGGCCAACGAGGAGCAGGAGGAGGAGTTTGGTGTTGTNATGTCGCAGATGGACATTTCGGCGGCGCACCTGATTCTCGCCTACATGGAACGCCACTTGGACGACAAGGAGCAGCTCCAGCGCGAGTGGGCCGAATTGAANGCAGCCAGCCTGGGCGCGAGCACTGATGTTTGCAGGAACAAGCAAGCCGTCGATAAAATCAACCAGCTTAACTTGCAGCGACTGGCAAAGGTGGCGCTGAGCGACGAGAATAGGCCAAAGAATCGCAATCCGCTCGTTGTACCATTCGATAGGAATCGCGTTAAACTTGGTTGCGCGCAAGCCTCAAAGCTGACCAGGTCACTTGGAGGCGGCCAGCCAAAGGTTGGAGGCTTTCGCGAAAGGAACGGAAGCGACTACATCAATGCGAGCCACATCTACGACGACGACCCAAGGCGACCAACGCACATCGTTGCCCAGGGGCCAAGTGCGCAAACTTGCGCCCAATTTTGGCAGGTGAGTTTTCCCTCCGCTCTGTGGCCGCTCGCGTGTCCTTGAACTGGGCGGGCTCAAGCTCTCTCCGGCTGTGGAGGAGGCGGTGGCTTGAGTTCATGCGGCCGAGTGTGGAGGGCTGAATTTGAAGCAAGGTTGGCGCACCACTAACACCAAACCCTCAACACGCTCCCAATCACTCGACGCAACCCTGCACCTGCAGATGGTTTGGGAGCAAGGAGTTTCGGTCATTGTAATGCTGACCAGATTGAACGAGAACAACGTGCCCATGTGCCACTGCTACTGGCCAACCGGCGCGACCAGCCCGCCCAACCAGGAAGAGGCGGCGCCCACTCACGAGGCCTCAAACGAGAGACGCAACTCAGTCACTAGCGTTCTCAACACGAGCTGCGCGCGCCAAAACGGAAATGGACAGCCAATTGTAACTAATGGCGAGCCGAACAATAACGTGCTCTACCTCGAAATTGGGCCCACTGGCGGCGGCGGCGGCGGCAGTCTTTTTGGGGGCAGCAACTCGTCGCTAGAGGAGCAGGCTGAGTGTGCGGCAAAAGTTGGCGCCGGCGACTCCACCGTTCAGAGAGTTCATGGTGGTCTAAAGCTCGAGGTGCATCTCGTAAGCGAGCATGTTTCGTCTGGCGACTATCTCGTACGCAACATGTACATTATNAACCGCACCAATGGCGAGACAAAAACCATAACCCAATTCCATTACCTCGCTTGGCCTGAAAACGGAGTGCCGAGCAACGTAAAGAGCTTCCTNCATTTCAGGCGCAAGGTGAACAAATGCTACAGAAACCTCAAGAGTCCCATTCTGGTCCATTGCAGCGATGGCGCCGGCCGCTCTGGAACCTACACGCTCATTGACATTATCCTGAATCGCATCAAGAATGGCGCCAAGNAGATAGATCCGCGGGCAACCCTCGAACATCTTAGAGATCAGCGGATGGGATTGTGCGCAACGAAGAGCCAATTCGAGTTTGTTTTGGTCGCTTTGGCCGAAGAGATTCAGATCATCCTGAACGCGCTGCCCCGATAGGTTAGGCAGCGCAGCTATGGCAAGCGAGTTCAATCGCCCGAAAGGCGCAAAGTCTGCTCGCACAAAAGGCCAAAGGTTGAATTTGTCGATAGCCTGAATGTCAGGCTTAAAAAGGTCGACTCGATTGGGAGGAGGCGATGACGCACTCGAGCTAGCCGGCCGGCTTGCTGCTCGGCTCGCTCGCGTTAACTTCAGCAACAGTTGGTCGGTCGGCGGGGCCTCACCCCGCCTCCACCTGGCCGCTCTGGCAACACTGTTAAGATGTTATAACTGTTATAGGCAGCATACGATAATTGGCGCGCTCCTGGTCTCGACAGGTACAATTGCCGGGCTTCATAGGGCGAGACGCCCTCGAGTCAATTGTGGCCGGACGCTGGTTAGCAATGCAGTCGGTAAGCCGATGTTGGCGCCAGAGGCGGCCGACTGGCAATCCGGCCACCTAGTCACAGGCACACACGCACGCAAACACAAACACACCAACCAACAAAAACACAAACATAAGCACACACACAGACACACACGCACACAGACAACCAGCTTCCAAATCTCATGACATAATCACACGCAGAGCCCCAACCCCAAGGGTCTGCAACATCTTGCCTCAGATGGAAAAACAAGTGAAAGGAAATTACGGGTCTCATTCGGCTTGCTTGTGGAGCCAAGAAATAGGAAAGCAAGGAAGCAGCATTTGAGGAATCCCCACATTCGTCTCCACTCCGCTCGACTCGCAGCTCTGTCGCCCGCAAACCAATAAAAGTCTCTCTCTCTAGATCCTCAGCCAGCAGCTCCATTTTGCCCAAACCCTATGTTCTTTTGCCCTCGAGTGGCGCTTTAATGCGGCTCATGAATTGGACAGTCACTTCAATGATCCAGTTTGGTGCCACCAATGTGGCCTGCAATGCACCTGGCCTGAGGCCGAATGACAGCCCATCGGCTGCAACCTCTGTCCAATGAACCATCAGCACGGAGTTAGAGGAACTTCTGCCGGCCCACTGGCACCACCTATCGGTGCGAATTGTATCGTTGAAAACTACTGTTCGAGCCAAGAATGGGCTGAGATTGACTTTTCAATATAACAAATGGTGAACAAGTATCATGAGCACGAGCACGAGAGACATGACCACCCGCTCCACCCAACTTGCATTAGAGCGCATCGCCATCGAGAGCCGCCAACTAGAGCTTGACTCAACTTGCTCTTCCTGTGTTGAGCTCGATACCATCGCGTTGATTCTTCTTGGTCCATCGACTGTTTGAGGGTTGGGCGCTCGAGTTTGAGGTCCACAGGAGTTGGAGCTTGGCCCAAGGATGACTGAGCTAGCAACTCGTCGTGCGAGATATGCGGCTCATTGAGTTAGTGGGCTGAGATGTCGCGGCTGTCATCGTCGCTCGAAGGTGACATTTCGCCGGCAAGATGTGTGCCGAATGCTTAATCTCTATGGCCCCGGGGAGACTACAGCAACTCTGTGTCACAATTTCGCTCGATCAGCAGAGACGCGAGGAGCTCACTCCTTGGGTCCGTGTTGATGGACTATNCCGCAAGGCTGCAATTATGCAATCTACGCCGCAGCCAACGAGTCTATCGCAATCAGTAAACCCCAAGCCTTCAATGCTAATATTTGGGACCGCAAACCTGTCCAGCGAGAGCTTGGTTCGTGAGTCAAGCAGCGGTTATCCTGAACTCTGGTGGACCTCAAACGTTTGCGCGAGCACCAAGTGACACATCGAGCCGAGAGAGGTATAATCTACTGATAAGTAGCCAGATGAGATGCATCGAGTTTCGCCTGCCGTCTAAGNGCCAAGCTGGCAGAGAGANTCCGGATTGAGAGAAATCGGTGTCAGCATACTTTTAATCTATCGTGTAGCATAATTTTGTAACATTACGACAAAAGCTAGACTGAAGCCTCTTGACTATCCACACTACTCTTTGGCCTCGACTGCCACTGTTTGGACTGACGATTCGTCAACCCGCAGTGCCGCTAAACTTGAAAGGCACATCGTACTGGAACGATCTATCACATGAACTAAATCCAATAGTTTGCGTCCGTCCAGACGCTGAATCGGGTGCTAACTCTGTGGCATTGCTTGCGGAATCAATAAAGGGTGAGGACTCCTCCTCTTTGATATGAACACCATTGTTCAGCGGCTGCGGCGATGAGAGCAGTCTCCTGTCTGAGTTGTCTTGGCCGCTNGCGCTCGAGTTTGTTCCGCGGCCACTTGTTGAAGCGCTCGAGCTGGAGCTATTGCAGGTGTGTTTTGAGGCCGCCATTTGGTCTGGCTCTTGTCGCCATTTAAAGGTGCTCATTGCGTGCGCATCTTCAATCCTCCTGGCCGCGGGTCTAATGGTCTGGGATTCGTTTGTCATTGCCGTGAGAGGATTGTTAGATTGGTCGCAGGCGCCAGGCGGTTGAGCAGGCTGGTGATTGGAGGTCGGCGCAAGCTTACCTGTGAAGGCATCAATCTGTTGCGCTTGCTTGTAGTCGACAGGGCGCCGAGCGAGAGTTGGGTTCGTGTAGGTTTGATACCGAGCGGCTGACTGGCTGCTGGCAAGCTTTTGGGCGCTGTTGTGTTTGTCTCTAGTCAAAGTGGCCGCAACATACGGATTCTGACCTAAATCGAGCTGGTTGCTCTCCTGGGCCGCCTGTTGCTGCTGCTGCGATCCCAACATGAGCATTTGCATGAGACTGTGTTGCTGCTGCTG
>Ga0058699_1000592_pt1 | contig 11192 bp, 10 predicted proteins | sample AgamicAtPe_FD_55078 | JGI IMG/M metagenome (GOLD analysis project Ga0058699, IMG submission 55078) | Agave microbial communities from Guanajuato, Mexico - At.P.e | ecosystem: Host-associated > Plants > Phyllosphere > Phylloplane/Leaf | place: Guanajuato, Mexico | collected 2012-10-15 | reverse complement strand
AGAGAGAGAGAGAGAGAGAGAGTTGTACGTTCCAAACTTTCCATTTAGACGAACCCAAGGGCGCGAGCTACAAGCCGAGTATATTCAGGGCGCGTATAAGGACAAAGCCTGGACAATCTTCGGATCCTGCTCGGATCCCTCCTTGAACTCCTGGAGCGAGAGCTTGTTATCGCGGTTTGAATCAAGTAGCTCGAATATGCGATCTACTCTGACATTTGGCGATTCGTCGCTAGTTGCGTCCGCATTTTGTAGGCCAGTTGAGCTAGGCCGTTTTGCGCTCCCCAGCATCTCATAGATGGCGCCCACAATATCGTACATCTCCTCGCGAGTTATATAGCCATCGTTGTCTACATCGTAGAGCTTGAAGGCCCCTGCAGAGGTACAGATGATGGAGGAGGGTCAGTGCATGTTGGCCTCCTTTGGTTGAGCTAAATTATGTGCTCAGAATGGCGACCAGTCGGAAAGCAACTTCCTGCCCCGGGAGGAAGAGGAGGAGGAGGGGGGCTCGCTCGAGCGGCTATACTTACATGTTAATTTTTCCTCGAGGCTCCCGCGACTGGTCACTGACAGAGCCTTCATGAACTCCTCAAACTCAATCGATCCGTCCTATTGNCGTTCGGCCGCCAACGGCGAACAAGTTGTGATGGCGACAAGAGATAGGTCGTGATGAGCTGTTAGTAGGAAGTTCCTGGTGCAGCAAGAGCTTTTTCGTCCACCATAATCAGGATTGCACTCTATGCTCGAGCAACCTGAATCCAATTGACGCTCTTAGAGTTAGTTCGCTCGAGGCGCTTGCGAGTGGAGCCAACTTCTGGTCACTNGATGGGCTCTGCTGGCCGCCATACATCCAAACTGTCCATCCAGAGCAAACAAACGGGTCAATTATGTGCCATTGATTGTTTTAGCAAGGAGGCTGCAACTCAGAGTGGGTTGGTCCAATTGGCGCCATCGTGGCCGATGCCTGCAAAACGCTTGCCACCGGCTAAGACGTCTCCCTCGAAACTGGCTGGATCAAATTCAGGCCTCTTAATGAGGCTAAATCTGCGCCAAGCAAGGGGCAAGTTGGAAATGGGCCGAGCAGAAGTGGACCTGGGCAGCAGGTGTCTATATTGGCCCGCCATTTGGGCCAGCGAAGTGAGCCGGAGCAAATTGCGCCCCAGACTGATGAGTCCAGAGCTCGAGCGGGCGCGATTTGCATAATAGATCCAGCAAAGGAGAGTGGAGAGAGTCTGCACCTCTGGAGGCGAACCGAGCCAATGGTTAGCTTGAGCGCGGATAACCATCAGGCTCAGGTTGGCCTCTGCTCGCTTTTGGGCCACAGAGACAAGCTCAAGCTCGGCCATTCAATCAATCAAGGGAGCCGTCGCTTAAGCTCNAGGTTAAAGGAGACACCTGCAACGTGTTACCACTCTGCAAGTCGACCAGCTCCAGCTGCAACTTGGTGGGCGGAGAATTTAGATCGATGACTTACGTGATTTTGATCGAACACCCTGAAACAGGCGCGCGCAAATTTTGTTGGATCTCCGTGAGGGAAGAATTGTTTATAAATTCGTAAAAAGCCTGGCTCAGTCAGCTGCCCGTTTGGGCAATCTTTTCTAAATCCTTTGTGCCACTTTCTAATTTCCTTCTCAGTAACTATGGCCGCACAGTTCGGGATGATTTCCGTGGGTTTGGGTGGTTGATTTGGGGGGTAGAGGGCTGAGGGTTAGTTTACTCCCAGGAAGAGGCCCTCCTGGCGAGGGATGCGCACAAGCGCGAGCCNCCTTCGGCCGGTTTGAGCAGCCGGAAGACTGGCGAGGCTGGAGGAGCTAGCAGGGAATGGGCGCAGAGTGAGACGGAGGCGCGATCGATCGATGGATCAGAATCGCGTGGCGGCGCCCGAGATGGTAGCCCCTCGATTGCTTGTCTGCTGCTCGATCGACCAGCGCTGGCCTCTCGGCTGAGTCAGCTCGAGGATCCAGCGCAGACAGTTCGCCATGCAACCGAGTGCAAAGATTCGCCCCAATTACCTGCTCGCCGACAGACCACCATCTCACTTGGCGGCCTCCGATTGCAGCCTCCTGGGCGCGAGTGGGCGGAGGAGGAACTACATGGCGCTTATCGTGGCGGCAACGCACGATTTGCAATTACCATGATGCCCCAGCAAGAGGCCGGCGGAGGTGTACGACTCGGTGAACTCGATCAAGGCTCCGTCATCATTACTATCACTCTTCCAGCTCCCTACACTCGCAACTCTGGCGCCTCCCATTCGGCGCAAACCTTGGAATCGGAATCAGACCCTCCCGCTCGGTGGCCAGACCGGACGAGGCTTGCCTGAGCGGTCGAGCCACTTGTCTCAACTCGCGCTGAAACCCGGCTTGTCCCCCAGGTCGCGGCCGCCGCCACTCGGCCGGGCGCCAGACCGCAGAGCCAGCTAACGAGCTCGTTAAGCGGCCAGGTAGATCCAACACGGGCCAAGCCGGCAGAAAATCGCCTCCCACCCAGGCGGCGATTTAGGAAGTCGGCTCGGTGGCAGCATGAGCGCTGATCGTGTGCAATGTGTCGCACTGTATCGGCTGGCCTCTTGCAACGCGGATGGTTTGTTGCCAACCAGACATTAGACTGCCCACTGGCCGCCGATGGACTGGCCATGTGTCGCCCACGCAGCACACCCATAAATCAGATCGCGGCTGGGCCGCCACTTCGGTGCTGTGGCGGCCCAGCCAACAAGCTTGGCGCGGCTCCTCCAGTTGCTTGCTCGCACGGCTTGCGCCTGCTTGCTGCCGCCTGAACTCTGCGTCTGACGTGCTTGGGGNTACGAGCAGTTGTTCGGGGGCCGGCCGGCGATATGAAGATGTCGTTGGCCTCTGGAGGGGGATTTTTGCGGCGGTGGCGGGTTGTTTGAAACGCGGGTGGGGCTCATCTGCGTTGGAGGCATCCAATTTGTAAATGAACTGACCGGCCGACTGAATAATGAGCGATGCCCGGCTGGCGGCCCACTCGCGCCTGGCGAGCACCGTTTGGTCCAGTCCAGTCCAAACAAAACTCTTCCCTTGCAGACCCAAAATGCGAGTTTAGCCTCCAAAGGGAGCCAAACATTCGGGTTCATCTAACGAGTTTAATCACNAGCTCAACCAATAGACAGCTTTTCACTCCAATTTGGCCCAAAACGGGTTGCAGTCCCAAATACGAACACGACTCGCTTTTGGTCCCAACAGCAGCAAACTCGAGCCAACTTAAATAAACCAAACTTAATTCATTCGATTGAATCATCGCCATCATCTCNTTTCGTTCAAACCGGCCATTCGAATGCAGGATTTGAAGTCAGCAGCAAGGACTCGCGCGAACGAGAGAAGTTCCGGCTCAAGTTGGCCCGCTTACACGAATCCTTTTTGCCAACTTTCTGCCGCCCAGTTCCAATGGCCCCCGCAAACTGCAGGGCCAAAGTTGTGCAGCTCTAGCCGCGCAAGCCATGCACAAACCGCCCATTATTAGGCCGCTCCAATGGGAACATTATTTGGCCGCCAGTTGAAATGAATATTCGAACTTATGGTTGTGGAAGTGGATTTCNATTGCCGGCAAGCCTCTTGTTGTCGCTTTGTTTTGGCCGACGGAGCAGAAGATTTTTGAGCTCTAAATGAAGTCGGCGCGCTCAATCACTGCGCAAACTCCACCTCTCCTGGCATTGCCGGTCCAGTNAGTTGGCGCGCCACTGGCCGCTGTTGGTTGGTTCCAGCTCCAGGCCGCGAGCAGCGAGCGTTTCGAGTGGAGCGACTTGGCGAGACACCGACGGCGACTCCAGTGACGGGCGCGAGCCAGACGAGCGGCGCCGGAAGAGGCGCCTAATCACCAGTCGGCACGCAGATTCGTGTGCCGGTCAACAGGAGGCCGGAAGCGGGCCTGGCAGCACGGAAATGGAGGCACAGGCTCGTGTTGGTGGTGGCAAATTCAACTGGCCAACACGCGATCGGCGCCCTCCAAGTGACGTCGGCCGAATTTGAGACCCGCCGCGAACGGGAGGCCAGAAGTCTGTTATGGTTTTGGGTGTTTGGAGGCGGCCGGTGTTTTGAGCGGATAGCGAGCGCGAGGGTTTCGAGTTCTGGGTCGCCGAGCGAGCGCATTGGAGAAGTTTGAGGCGCCTCCATTGGCGGCCGAGATGCGACCCGCCGGCTGCACGCTTGCCGCTTATAATCCAATTATCCCATCGAAGGCGCCCGCCGAAGTTGTTCCACTCAGCCAGTGGCGATATTCATCCATTTCCGCACCAAGCGGGCGGCCAGCGGCGCGAGTGGGCGGCGATCTTATCGGGGCCAAAGGGGCGCGCATATCCTGTTTCAGGCAAACTGCAAGCGGCCGATCGCGCGCAACGAAAGCCAGCGCCGGATAGCTTGAATTTCACTCGCCCCTCTCCATGAAATGTAGAATCCAACCTGGCCAAGGCTCGGCCGCCGCTCAGCTCTTAGGCGATCTTGCCTTTGGTTGGCTCCCCAGAGGAGCGGCGGAAAATAAATGGATTTCGCTCACTTACTTGAAGCTCGGCGGGCCGAGATTCGTCGTTTGGTTGGCTTCTCGCGCAACCACATGTCAGCTCGCCCCAGCACCCCCCTTTGGACCCTAACAAAGACGGACAGTCCCCCGGCTTGCGCTGGCCACCTTCCGCCTGCTCGAGAGTGATCGCGAGCGGCGCCAATGGAGCGCCGCCGCGGCTCAGGTGGCCGGAGGTGGCGCTTTTGTGGCGTCGAGCAGCGATGAGATGGATGGGCCGCAGCCGGGCCGAGCTTGGAGCGGGTCAACTTGTTTGGGGGCGAATGGTGCTGCGTGCTGTTGGCTCCAGTGCGAGCGCACGCGAGAGTCGCAAGGAGGGGACGAGGCAAGTGGGCTTGCGAGGCCAGAGCCAAGGTTGGCGGCGGCAACAAGGTTGCGTTGCCATCGTTGCAGCAGACTAATTAAATTGGTGTTGAGTTTGCGCATCAAGCCTGGCTGGCCAACTAAGGGACTGGCCCAGCGAAAGGCCGATTAATTGGTGGCCTCTGGAGTTTTGCTCGAAAATAAACAAGCGGCAGAGTGAGCAAGTGTCATTTTAGTGGCACTTTGGCCATGAGCATAGCGCGTTCGCGACTCGAAGGCACAACAATTGGGTTGCGCGATTTTCAGGGGCAAAGCTCGTGGAGCGAATTGCGTGACGTCGCAATGGGGCAGATTGGCTCTGTTAGATAAGTTGGAGGCCGTTTGATTATTTGGTCCGCTCGAGTGGAGGATCGGGGCGACCACAATGCNAGCGTTCAGGTAGCCTCGAAAGCTTGCGCTCGTAAGCCATTTTAGCGGGCTCAATTTTCAATAGCAACAGACAGAGGGAGCCAGCTTGATTTTTGTCAATTTCACACAGAAGCTAAATGGCCAANTTAGAGCTCAATTTGGGCTTCAGAGTTCCCTCTGTGCTGCCTGTCCTTTGTAACTGTTGGCTCAAATGGGAAACAACGGACAGTCAGGATCAAGTGGCCACCTTGGCTCCGTTTTGCCGCAGTGTTCAGCTCATTTTANACTTTGTGTTTTGCGAACGGCAGTTTTACTGCTGTTTGGGTTTGGCCCAAATGCGCGAAGGACAAAGCTAAACGCGCTCTCGATCAAGCTGGTTGTCTTGCACGAGCGTTCGCTTGCCAACCGGATTGAAAGTAATCTAGCCAATTCGAGTGCAGTTCAGCTCGTTGCCTCACCTCCAACGGCTGTCGGCCAAGTCGAGCAGACTGCACAGGATCTGTCCTAATCCATCGGTCGTCTAGCAACCTAATGGAGGTTTGCAACACAGCAACGATAAATCTCGCTGATTGACGGGCAAGTCGGCGGCCAGACAGGCTCGCTTGGGCCAATCCCGTCGGTTTATATCTGGCATTGGACTTGGATCGATCGTCTTGGCCGAAAGTTCAAAATCAACAGCAATGGGAAAAGTAAACGCGATTGGTGGCTCGCTTGGGCAGGTGGGAGGCTGAGTCGTGGATAAATTTATGGGCTCGCTAGCTCCTCGCGCTAGAAGCTAGGCGACTCTCGCGGCTGCATCAAGGCAAAATTGTCGCACGAGGAAAGTGTCAGATTGCTCGAGCCTTCATGCGCCAATAAACTTGAGTCTAGTCTTAGGCGGGGCCAGATTGTCGATCGCTCGCATTTGGCTCTGAGGGAAAAAATGAATATTCAACTCGGCCAACTAGCTCTCTCTACTCTCTTGGCTTCAGGTACAAAGTCGGCAGCGGCGCAAAACTCGCTCCCCAATCTCCGGCTCTAGTTTGCTCGCGGCCCCAATCTCGAATCATCTGATGAGTCGACTGCGCGAGTGAATATTGAATGAGAAGCCAACGTGGCGCTGGCAGCTGATGGATGCAGCCAACATGGGCACCTCCCCAACTCCAATTGGCCGCAACAACCTCGTCCCATCTCGTTGACAAAATTCAAACTAACCAACGTGCACTCCCGCAACGAGAGTCTCACCGGTCTTGAACCGATCTCGGCGCGCCAAAATCCCATCAGCTCGAGCAACGACAACCAAGAACCTGAGCTTGAACTCTTGGCCGCCAAGCTTGAGCTCGCGCGACCGCCAATTCAACAGCCTGAAAGTGCTCAAAGATGCCCAAGGCAGAAATGGAGCACATTTTGAGGGGCAGACGTGTCAATCGCACCTGGAGAGGAGTCGTTTTGAGTGCCAGACAATTAACGGACGAGGCCAGCTTGAGCGAGGCTCATATTCCGTCAGATTAGGCAATCAAATTGGATCAGTTATTCTGCTGCCGGCGCTGCCTCCGACTCGAGCGAGCGAGCTCGCCCATTAAGCTGGCGACGTAAATATGTTTAGTTTTCGCTCTCTAACCGAAACTCTAGCAAAGGCTTAAGAACGGAACATCCTCGAGAGGTTTGGCTGCAATACAAGCGGACGGCTCGGCCAATTGAATCATCGCAATCCTATCTGTCGGCTCGACCATACGAAACAGGATAAACACCATTCGGTTTGCCCGCGAGCGGCACCAACTGGCGCCGAGCACTCGCCCTCTCCCTCTCTGCTCACCTCTAAAGTAGAGTAAGCGCGATTTCGGCCTCATTTGATGGCTAGTTTGGCAGGAATTCAATTATAGTCGCAACTCCGAGAGTGGAGCGGCATAACATAACAAAGATGTTCCATGATCAATTTGCTGTCAACCAGAGCGAGCCTACTTGCAGGAATTGAGTCTGCTTGCATCGATCGGAATTTACTTCAGAGGGCTTTGTTATTGTTCGCGAGCTTAGCTCTGGCCCAGATGCTCGTCTCCTAGCCTGCTGGTCATACGGTTGATTTGTTGCTCTTGCGGCTTCTTCTCGCCTTTTCCTCTCTCCCTCCCGCTCGCTCGCCATCTTATCTATCCAACCATCAAACAAGCTCGCCGAGCTTAACACTTCACTAGCAAACTTCTCAAACAAAGTCTCATCAGAGCCTCGTGCTAGGCGGAAGTTATTCACATTCACCAGCAAAGATGGTCCAACGAGCCCCGCGAGGAACTGCGATTGTGCTCTTGCAAGATTCAGCCGGCAAGGGGCACTCTTGGCAAGCTAATCAGTTCGGAGGCCAAGGCCTCTATTAATGATCTGATATCAGCTTGCACTCAGGAGCGCGCACCTGGAGCAAACCGACCTAGTCGAGAGACCCGAACCAGCACCAAAAGGCACCTCAGCCAACCAGCCTGACAAGCTAGATCCATGCAGCCCAATTTGAACAGATGCATCCGCGAGCCCCTAGCTCTCTCATCGATCTTAGTCCAATTATAAAAATTCATTATGCTTGCATAAGAGTGGATGGTTCGCCTTGTCATGGTCGCTCATCGGCGGGGGAGAGCGCAAGTCGCACTAGTGTGGCGTCAAACTTGATAGGCGTTCCACGAACGAATCCCAGGGAGCTCGTCCAGCCAGTCGGCGTTAATTTTGGCTCAGGTTTGGCGAGAAGACAACTTACAGTATGTGTCTTGTTTGAGTTTCTCCATCGCTTCGGCAGTTAGTTTGCTATTGGACTTTCCCATTGCAAATGGATTTCACTTTCACCATCAGATCGCATTACCTACACGAACACAACCCTCCAGTCTAAACTCAAGCCGCTTGTATACCTCAACTATGGTTCAATGAATATTGATTGCCGGCCGAATTTTGATGAAGTTGGCTAGCCTTAGCTTAGGGCTGATCACTTTCAGGGTGCCTAGGTGCGCAAGCGTGAACATGGCGGCGAACCGCGCTATCGACGCCATCTAGAAATAGGCAGCGAAAACCGGCATCTAGAGGGTTTCGGACAAGAAACATCCAGAATAGCCACTTTCAATTATGACAACTCAACATTCTTTTAAAAGCTCAGTATATCCGTTGACGAGTAGATATTTCAGATGAACTCAGTTCGAATTCAGTGACTTTCTGTCAAGTTTTACATGGTTTATTTTATACAGACTTCTTTGCCCCTAGTAACTTTTGAGTGGCTGGATGCAGAGATAGTCATGCTTATTGCCAAACAAAGCTTCTCAGTGTAAGCTCGGGAGAGTTTGGGTCTGTTTGCCCAAGGCTGAGGCCTAGATACAATATGAGCGGCACGAAACCGTAATGCGCTATCCGTCCCATGAATCTGACAAACAATCCTAACCTAACTCGCCAAACCGATATTGACGAGGCGCTTCCCTTCTCACTCATAATATCGTTAGATAGCTCCACAGCTTTACAGAGATAACTGGTGCAGAAAATTTGACGCACGCTAATAAGAATGATTTCGGTACCAGAAGTTTTAATTTAATTATCATTACCAACTTAGAAGTCGATTAGGTATTTCACCATCGTTGTGGTGGTATTGGTCCTCATAAGGGCGATTTATCCACACGTTGTGTCATAATTTATTTGAATCTTCGCGCCACTGTGTTTGCGCAGGTCCAAGGCCAGAATTTNAGTGCCGTAGCTTCCTGCACATTGTGCTTCGAGTGCATCAACTCGCCGAGCATGTGGCGACTCTGAAAGACACTGGATACAAAACTGCTTGCCCAGTGGCGCAATACCGACTGTCCACAGCCTGACCACCTATTTCTCACTTACATGGACCTATAAACCGAACTTTAATCACTATCGAGCAGAGTGCGTAAATTGTGTCACCTGGTAGGAGATTCAGGAGAAGATAATAAATCAAATTGTGGGATCATCATGGACAGTTGGGATTTAGTGAAAACCGGCCCGGCTCAGGGAAACTTTTCGCATGAGTCTCAGCCAGAAACAAAATTGTTTGGAAAATGGTCATGTACTGACGTCTCCGTCAGTGATATGTCGTTGCAAGATTACATATCAGTCAAGGAGAAGTATGCCAGATACTTGCCCCACTCTGCACAGCGTTTTGCCTCCAAGCGCTTCAAGAAGGCTCAATGTCCAATCGTAGAACGTCTGACCAACTCAATGATGATGCACGGTCGTAACAATGGAAAAAAATTGCTCGCCGTCAGGATAGTTAAGCACGCCTTCGAAATCATCCATCTCATGACCGGAGAAAACCCCCTCCAGGTTCTCGTTCANGCCATTATTAACAGCGGGCCACGTGAGGATTCAACCCGTATTGGTCGCGCAGGTACGGTTCGTCGTCAAGCGGTTGATGTGTCTCCTCTCCGTCGTGTCAACCAAGCTATTTGGTTACTTTGCACAGGCGCTCGTGAGGCCGCATTCAGAAACATTAAAACAATTGCCGAATGTTTGGCTGACGAGCTAATTAACGCCTCCAAGGGCAGCTCGAATAGTTACGCCATCAAGAAGAAAGACGAATTGGAACGTGTGGCCAAGTCCAACCGTTAAACAATTCTAGTGATGTTCTAATTCGAATGCCGACTGGTCGGATTTGAGATATCCGAGGTCCTGTGGAAGTATCTGCACAATCTTGCGCAAAATGCAGCAGTTGGGTGACATTTTCCAGGTTTGGCTGCGACTAAAAAACTAGAATTAAACAAACGTCTTTATAAATTAAAGTTATGGCTGTACACCTAACTCTCAATGTAGACGCAGACCAAACGGGAAATGGTCCGTCCAATCTCTTTCGGCTGGCATCACCAGGTGGAGCCATGGAGTCAACCTTTAACATTTCGCACATTTCGATCCACATTAGTAGTTTGACCTTCCGCTCTTTAATTATCCATCTGCTTCCTCTCGGCCACTCGAGTTGCTTGAGGCTGTCACTAAGTCTATTTAATTGGAGCACGCGATTTGTCGCGCAAGTTAGCAAAACTGGAGCTCCACGATCACCTGGCGCTTCTTTTGTTTTGCTTAATCTCGGCTGGCTTTTAGGATGAGGCTCGTAATTGATGCTGCCATCGACCCCGCGCAACCTCGCTGACTGCCTAACAGCGACTTGAACGCACCAAACCTCGACGCTTCCCCGAACCCTATGCATGAATTAGGTCCCACGTGTAGTGCCAGCAAACCTCAACAGGCGGCTACCATCGCCCGCTGCAATTGTCAATTAAGTCAATGGAGGCATGACTTAGCCATGAATGGGGGGTCGTGCGAAAGCCAACCGTTGGTGGACCTCATCCAGTGCTCTGATCCAAATTAATCGCTTTTGGAGGCCTGATTTCCGCCCTCGANTGGAGCCAGAATAAGATGGGCAGCAAAATGACGATAATGACAAGGGCCAGGTTAATCGACTGTTGAAGAAACGCGCTGCGTTGATTGCAAACTGTGACTTCCGCTGGCCAGTCTTTTGNGAGACATTGCAGGCGCCACTTGAGAGTTTTGCTTTGGAGAGTTGATGCTGGTTGGTTTTACCGTTGCCGCCATCGCCGCCACTCCTCCATGGGGCTGAGAGGAATCGGCATTGTTTGCCACGACAGAGCTGCATTTGGCGCATCCCTACCACGCGGCCCATATCATCCCTCCACTCATACCANTCAAGCTGCAAACCAAGGTGGTAAGAAAAAGCCGATTCATAAGCTGGCGTTTGGACAGCCGCCGCTTTGAAGCGGCAGATAGTGTGCATGGGCCAAATGAATCATCGTGTTCCTACCACCCTCGGCCATTGTGTCTCTCATCAGCTGGCCGAGAGGGGGAACCTTTTGTTTACAAGCCGCTGGTGTGCATAATATACAAGAGTTGCCCCTCCTCTTGGGCCAGGATTGCAAGTGTGGCGAGCATCGCTCGGAAGCGGTAGCTCTGCATGCATATGGAGCGCGCGAAACTCATCACCTGTGGCTAGC
>Ga0058699_1000591_pt1 | contig 11199 bp, 7 predicted proteins | sample AgamicAtPe_FD_55078 | JGI IMG/M metagenome (GOLD analysis project Ga0058699, IMG submission 55078) | Agave microbial communities from Guanajuato, Mexico - At.P.e | ecosystem: Host-associated > Plants > Phyllosphere > Phylloplane/Leaf | place: Guanajuato, Mexico | collected 2012-10-15 | reverse complement strand
TGTGTGTGTGTGTGTGTGTGTGATGAATTAAGTGTTGAGCCAACATCAGCGCGCCTGAGCTGCGACTCGAACTTTCCCAGACTCGCGCTTCCTCCGCCAACCTGTCCCGCTCAAGCTCGAAATGGCGCCCGCCGCCCCTCGCTTGGCCTGGGCTCACCTTGGGCTGAGAGGGCGCAGAGTGGTGCCACCATATGCTGCCAGGCTTCGGGCTTCTGGCTTCTGGCGAACGAGCGAGACTCAGGCCAACCGGGCGGCTAGGTCGGCCAAGGAGGTGCGCAAATGCGGTCGACTCTCCTCCTCTCACACTAGAGGCGCTCGCCTTTCTCTCGCCGGTTGCACCAAAAGTGCGCCCCCGTTACTCAAACTCGCCAACCAATTCGTAACAGCCACTAATTGCAACTTCTTGTTTCGCGAGCAAACTCAAAGGTCGCCCCCCACTTTCACCTGTCTAGCTTGGCCTTTGGCGCCTCCATGCGGTCACATTGTGGACCTATCCCATCGTCGACGAGTACCCCTCGAAAGGCCAGCCGGCGCCCAACTTCTATGGAAATAGGCAAGCCATTAGGAGGCCGAAGGGGTCGCTCGCGTCAGAGGCTCTCGTTGCGTTAACAGAAATCATTGCAGTCGCTTGATTGAGTAGCCAGGGGCCGGATATTGGAGGCTGAATCCGAACGAACGCCCACACAAAACTGCCGCCCGCTTCGCGCCAGTGGCCCTCCGCTGCATTCTATCACGGGCACCTATTATTTGGGGGGACAATATTTGTTCTCGCGGTCGAGTGGCTCAGACAAAACCATTTAGGCGGCGCAAATTAAATCAAGCCCAGCTCGTTTCCCCTCAGATTAGTCGCTCGCAAACAATACGCTTTTTCTTGGCTTCGCCTGAATCGGATGCACAATCGATTGATGACAAATCGCTCCATTGGCTAGTCCCGTCAAAGGGGCTCCCCTCGGCTACCTGCAGATAGTCGCTTGCTTTCGCTTGGCCCCATTTGAAGGCCGGCGGCCAAGTTTGTTTGGCCAGGGCATCGAGTCAACTTGGCCGGGCAAACACGAGGCGCTTGTCGCTTTGGTTTGATTTCAAACTCGGATTTGTGTAATCGTGGTGGCCTTCTCGAGTTCAACCGAATGTGAAAATATGATTGTTTGAAGAGGGTTGGGGCAACGCGCTTGTGCGCATATTTCCCTGCTCTTCACAAAGATTTGTCGCCACTTTCGAGTCTCCAGGCGGACACTTTTGAGAGGTCGCGAAAGTCGCTAGGTGACTCTCGAATCAGAGGCTCGTTGTTCGTCCTTTGCAATCTGTATTGCGGATAAGAATCTAGAGAGAAACAATAAAGCGACCAACAAGACCAATCAGGGCAAATCTGCGGCAGTTCTGGCAAAAGTTTGCTGAGCAAACAGCTGGTTAGATTCTCGATCTGGAGATTGAAGCCATCATTGTTGAATTGATCTCTGGCCGACTTTGCGCAAAGAAGGGCCACTCATGAATGAGCTTGCTCGCTTGAACGACACATCAAACCTATGAGAACCCACCGATTAGACTGGCGGCAGGTTCCAATTTATGTTTTGCAGGTTTATTCGGAACCAGATTGGATGATCAACTGCATTTCCTCAGAATTTTGTGGACGCTTTACACACGTGACATTATCCTTATTCCGAGCGAGACTCGAACGTCAAATCGGAGCACTGAGGCCGGGCGCGAGTTCAACATTGGAGCAAATCGAATATTCCCAAACCCCGGATCCAATCATCTGGTCTCGGAATTCAGTGGGCCAAAGTGCAAATGGAGCGCGCAGAGTGAGAGCAGATTTCGTGTTAACTCTGGGGAGGGTTGCGCAAAATAGTCTGCAAATTGGATGGGCAAAGAGTGAAAATGTTTCAGGTTCAGATGGAAATCACATGCGAGGTGAAGTTTGGCGCGAGTTGGACGACTTTTGATTGAATTGTACACGTGACTCGTTGCTCCTCCAAATTTGCGCCGCGAAGACAGCAGCTGAGCCACCTGAACTGAGGCCGCCCAATTGTGGCGAGGATGGCAAATTGAATTGAGANGAGCCAAGTTTCGCCCAGTTGGCTGGACGCAGATGCGAGATGGAGCAGCCACAATGAAGTGGTGGCTCCCTCGTTTGCCATGTAAGCTCGTTTGCTCAACCAGCCGCTGAAATGGCCGCGAGAAGAGGAGGAGGAGAGAGAGCAAAGTGCGTTACCCCCCTGCAGGTCGGGCGACATTATTGAGCTAACCCTTCGGCCAGCTCACTGGAACGAACGCCGAGAGGAGCGGGCACCTGAAGGCCCCCACTCCTAATCCGCAATGTTCAGCGTTGGCCAGCCAATGGGGTTAGGCATTTCCGTGCAAAATACAAATTGAATTTGCGGAACAAGGCTTGACTCTCGTGCTCTTACCTGTGAGCCGGCTCGGCTATCGCCCACAGCCAGCCTCTTCCAGCGGCGGCAGCCAACAGCCGCGAGCTGCACAAACATCAACAACAATGCCCAACTAATCCAATTGCGCCAACCTCCACAGCCTCTCGGCACCAAAACGGCAAGTGGCGCCAACTGGCGGATTGGGCCTCGAAAGGAGGCCATATGGGCTCATGAATTAATTGAGTTGGGGTCCGGCGCCGGATGCAGGACCTTGCGAGCTAAGCTAAGCCCGGCTCAGCTCAGCTCGACTCAGAGGGGGGAAGAGAGAGAGAGAGAGCTCAGGCAATTTAATAAAGCAAATCGACACACACTTACACCAAGTCTCATGCAAGGCAACCAATTTCCCTTTGCTCCAAGATAACAAGCCTGAGTTTATTCAATAGCACCTATGCAAACTAAGTCCGCTACTAATCAAAATTAGATGAAGATCTGCGCTCCTGATGACTAATGTTCAGTTGGCGGTGCAGCTCACCGTGTTGTTGGATCTGCTTCACAGTGTCCTCGATGATATTTGTCGTGATATCAACCGATTCAATCATTGTAAATCCATCCGAATCAGCCACCTTTGTGGCACCATCGCTGAGCTCACTCTTTATAAAGCTAACCCTCTTTTCATCTGATTGACTATCCAAAGTGGGATCCCTTGCAGTCTCAAAGCGCATCAACCCGTCAGAGATGCAGGCAGCGCTGATCATGGATGCGGTGGCGGCAATGGGATCCTTTTCATCGACGCCTCCATCAGTCTTTGCAGAATCAGCCTGCTTATCGCAAGTCTCGCTTTGTGGATCATCCGAAACGTGTTCCTCCTCAGCCTCAAAACGCACTAGATCATCGGAGACACTTGTGCTAGAGTTGATGGTGGCAGCTGAACTAATCGGATCCTGTCCGTCGCTAATTTCAGATTTCACTGAGCCAACCAGCCTCTCGCAAGTCTGTTCAGGTAGTCCATCCAAGCTCGGACTTTTTGTGACCGCAAACTGCTTGATTCCTTCTGAAATACTTGCATTGGCGCTCATTGTGGCAGCCGATCCAATCGGATCCTGCTCATTGCCAACCTCAACTTCTTCATCCGATTCCTCGGTGAGTCTACGCGAGAAAGTATAGTTTGTTTGGGATATCTCTGGGACCAAGACCTTTGAAGTTGCCAGCTCGACCAGACTCTCTGCAGCCGTTGCTGTTTCAATTCCCGCACTCGATCCATCGCCGAGCTCGACAGTTCCACCCATCCTGTCCTCGGTAGCCATCAAGTTCAAAATGATGCCCTCATTCCTGGTTAATGGATCCGAGTTGATTGACATATCCAGCTCAACTCCCCGAAACGTTGTATCGGCGCTTTCTAATGCCGGTGAATCTACAAACTTGACCTCCCCATGTTGCTCGCCTCGCTTGACCTGTTCGGTCTCTATTGCAGGCTCATTCAAGTCGTTACCAGTGAGACTAGAACGCGAATAGTCAAACATCTCGGGTTCCTCTGTTAAAGCCGGTCCGTTAGCGGTCATATTTTCAACATGAACAACGGGACTGTTTTCCTCTGAGTCGAGCGTGTCCTCACTTGCAGAATCGAGCGATTCTCGGCCTGTCTTGTTAATTTCAGGTTCTATGTTGTCATGTTGACTCTCTTGGTTTGGGTGAGACTTAATCTCGTCACTCTCTTGATTATCATCAAGTGGACCCAACAAGTCGTGCTCTCCGGCACTCTCGACTTTTGGATGAACTTGCTCAGTATTAGTATCTATGCTAATTGCGTCTACATCTCCTAGCTTCTTTGGCGAATCAACTATATCTGTCAGAGCTTCCAAGTAGACGGTTTCATCATTCTTGATCCCGTCGATAGTGACATTGTTCGAGTTCTGTGATGGAATCTCATTGCTTAAATCCTTTAACAGAGTTTCGTCGTTTGAGCTCGGCGGTGGAGCCTCTTTGGTATGGTTCTGCAATAAAACATCAGTATCATCACCAGTAGCTTCTTTGGTGGGGTTATCATTGGTGCTTGCTACTTCTTTTGATACTTCGACAGTTGAAGAGGTCTCAGATGCTGAGTTTATCTCAGCGGATTCTTCAGTATGATCAGATTCTCCGCTGGAAGATCCGCTGTCATTGTCAGGCTCATCTGCATTTGATTTCTCTATCGCTTGTTGATCTGTCACCACCTTGATCGAAGGCTCATCTGCCTTTTCAACATCAACATCTGCTACATGAGAGTTAGTTTGGTCTTCGTGATTGATGAAAGCTGGTGTTGTTGTTGCTGTTGGCATGATACTGTAGGGTTGGTCATCACAATTATGCTCCCGTGCAGCAAAAGTATCATAGTTGGCAACTTTCTCGCTATCAATATTGGCCAGCGATGCCTCCTTGTCAGATGAATCAAATCGATCCTCCGCACTGATCATGCCGTTTGCTAGCCCATTGATGAGCTCGCTCTCGTCGGCCGTCTTGGGTGCCGGCTCACTAGTTTCGCTTATTTCGCACTTGTTTACTATCAATGATTGCAAATCAATACTCTCTCGACGATGCACCTGCTCGTCTGGTTGCTGTTGCTCGCTCTTATTTCTACTGTTTGCTTCCATCTCCGCCTGAGCCAACTCATCGGCGAGCATATTTCCAGCCTCTGTTGTGGTGAATATCAGATTCTGCTCTTCATTGACAAAAGGCCGCTCATGTTGTATCAACTGATGCTCCTCTTGAACAACAACCTTGTCAGTATTTTGCACTTCGTCCGTTGTTTTCGATTCGTCATTTGTCGTCGGAATACTATCTGGTATTATGGCAGCTGAAGTTAGTGCAACTGCGCCCGCTGCAGCCCCCATGGCTGCCTGCTGAGCAGCCATAGCCTTTGGTGTCTTGATACTCTTAATGGCAGTAACCGCGGTCGGCGCTGGAGGCTTCTGAGATGGCTTGCTCTGTTTATTATTAGCTGATAGAGTCCTACCTGGGGCTGAGGAACGAGCCGCTTGCTGCCTCGAAGTTGCAGTAGTTGGAGTGATTGAGGCGGAGGTTGAGCCACCACCTGTTGTTGGCTTGCTAGGAGCCCTTGCAACTGTGCGAGATGCTGAGCCAGTTGGTACAACTCTCTTGGTAGTCGCCAAGCCTGAGCCTGCTTGCGTTGTAGGCCCGTTTGTCTGTTTGGGTGCCACTTTGGCGCCCGTAAGCGGCACTCGCCTGGTTTGGGCAGCCGTTTGAGTTGGTTTGGGTGCGAGACCGTTACTTGGTGCAGCTGAGGTTGATTTTGTGGTGGTGCGAGCGGTAGTTCTCATTGTTGATTTTGTCATTGTTGGCGCTGGCGCGGGGTGAGTTCTTGTTGTTGATGCTCCGGTGCGAGATGCCAGAGTTCGAGTTGGAGTTGTCTGGTTACTCTTAGCCGCAGTTGGAGCTTTAGAGGCCAAAGATATAGATGCCGTCGATGCTGGTTGGCGGCGGCTCGATTGACTGCGTGATCGAATCTGTGCCGCCGATCTAGTGGCCGGCCTACCACCACTGCTTGCGCCTGACACCTGCACTCTTCTGCTCAAAATTTTGTCTGATGATTCTTGTTGCTCCTTAGTGGGCGCAAAGTTGTTATTTTTGGCCATATAAGAGATCAGATGATCCCGCTTATAATCGTGCGGAGTGAATTTGTATTGTTGCTGTCGATGATCTAACGAGGAGTCCACAGGTTGGTCATTGTTTTGCGAGGCAGCACCAGCCGACATCACTCGATCGCCACCAATCGATTCGGTACCAAAAGGTGAGTTTATCTGGCGTGGTTCGGGAATGTGGGGCGAGTCAGCCCTGTTGTTGGAGTTGTAATTCAACAGAGGCGAGTTATGGCCAACCTCCGATTTGAATCTGTACTCGTTGGCCTTCTCGTTTCGCTTTTGAACTTCTTTGTACCAAGGCTCAATGTTTGTATGCGAGTCTGGGCCATGAATTAGCTCATTGGGAGTGTCAAGCTCGTTTGTGTTGCAGGAAGTTGCCGTTGCCTGGCCATTTTGATGCGCCAAATCAAGCGAGGCAAGATCCTGGTTTGACTTGGACGAGCTCACGTGCAAGTCTGTTGATTGTTTAACAAAGGAGTCTGTGAGCTCGTTATATGAATACTGATCGAAGGGCGTAAATTTTGACTTGTACTCTGTTTTAATATTCTTCTTCTTGTTCAAACTAGAGCCATGATCTGAGAGGTCGGTGGTTGTTGCTGAGCGGCTGCTCTGGTCGCCACTAAAACTGCTTGCAGATCCCTGAGATTCGTGTGACACTGGCGATACAATGGAGATGCCGAGTGGGCTAAGCAAATGCGGTGAAGGCGATAGGTTCATGTTTGGTTATCTTAGTTTCAGTGGTACGTTAGGGAGGAGCTTTGGTTGTTAAAAGAGGAGGCGAGTTGTTGTTGTTTGTTGTTAGGAAATGACAGACTTTTTCCGCTCAATTCGCGGCCAGGTAATTCGTTCGTAAATTCGTCCTGAATAATGTTAATTCGCTGTAGTTTTCTAAACAGAGCCTCAATAATTGGTCCTGTTATGCTTGCACCTCAAGATTGGGATTGTTGCGCCGTTTTATCGAGCCTCCGAGTAAGACTATCTGGATAAAGCCGGCTCGCATGCGCCGGCCTGAACGGTAACTCTCCAATGACGGCAACGGCCACGACTAATAAGAGTGCACATTTATATGCGAATCGAGCGCAGCCTCCCCATTGTCCTTGTGTGCTTGTGTCGCTGGGCAGGTTTGCGCAATGTTGTTTATATGCGCGCGCCAGACAGAACGGGACGAGAAGGGAGACGTGACGCCGCCGACGACGACGACAGTGAATACGAGGAGCAAGCAAACGGAGTGGCGAGCTTATAACGGGCGCCAGATACTGTTGCCTCCTACGAGAGTTCAGCTCCAATCTCAACTCGTACAAGACTTATCAAGTTCACGAAATATTGTAATCAACTTGTCGGCTCCTCTAGCCCGCAAATCCACTCCTTTTCAACAGGCAGAGTTTTCAATGGGCGAACGAAGAACTATAAGGCCGATCTTGATGGCTCAAAACTTGTCAAAATGGCGCAAAATCGGCCCACCAACTCTAAGCTAACTCCTCGAGTGGCCAACTTGTCTTCTTGCTTGACAAAACCAGCGACTTTGCGCTCCACTGATCTCGCTTGGCTCTTAAAACTCGACTCAGTTCGACTTGCTGGCTCGGCTCTTATTTGCCAAGCTCTCGACTTTCTATCTCTCGCTTCTGGCGCCAAGCTCGTTCCTCTCGCCTGACTTTGCGCAAGCCGCCGACTGGCCGGCGCTTCCAATGTCAAGTGGAACGCGGCCAAGGATCACGCACTCCAGTTGTGCTGACTCTTTCTCTCTCTCTCTCGCTTGTGGTTGCTGGCTGTTGGCGCCGATCAACCTCGGCGAGACTCCAGGTATTCTGCCCGGCTCTCTCTCTCTCTCTCTCTTTGCTGTCTGTTTCTGGCCACGGATTTGGGGTTGGAATTGGGATTGAAGTTAGAGTTTGTTGGGAACAATGGGCGAGGTTAGTGCGCTGGGCGAGTCTAGTGCAGCCGCTACGTGCTAAATGCGTGCGCGCTCGCTCATATGGGCGGGCGGTTGCGCCAGAGGAGAGCGCTAGTGGAGGGAATGGCTGCCGGCGGCCCATGTTGGCGCTCCGTCGGTTGCGCCATTGACCGGCCGGCTTGCTGGCTGGCAGGCGGCGCCCCAGGGAGGCGGGCGCGCGTGTGCGGCCGTCGTCTGCCAGCAGCCGGCTCAATTGGGAGTTGCGCCCAACTTTTTTGGGCTGACATTTGGCCGGTGCAGCCGTGGGCCTCGTTCCAGCATAGCGATGAGCCAATGGAGCCAGGCCTAGGTGCCTGGCGCGAGAGTTTATTGGATGCAAACCTGCGCCTGAACTGGACGCCAGCAACACGGCCAACTGGTTGTCGCGGGCGCACTAATTTCAGCAACCAGGCTCTAGGCGCACTCGGCTTCGGGCCAATTCGAGCGTCCCAGCACAAGGGAGGAAGAACATAGTTGGCTATACTCTTCCCCATCTCCCTTGCTGGAGGTCGAGAGATGCAACATAGGCGTGGCATTGGTGGCCAAGTTTAGCTCTCGACATGTAATCTTGCCCCGCATTGGAATCCAGAGCATGCTGGCCGTTTCGAGCACTTTGGAGGCGCCCATGTCGTTTGTGAGCCGGCCGGTTGCTTGGCAATGGACTAACGCGCCGGCCGACGGATATCCTGGCCGCGCGGGCAGTGATCATATTGGTTCCCCCCCCCCAAAGGCTTGGCCACAAACGCTGGCCAGCGGCCACGGTTGGCCCCCGAAGGCTGCCTTTGGAGGCGACGCGTCCTCGCTGCGCTTGGGGTACTTATTTGCGGGCCCTCTCGCGCCAAGACTCTCAAGCGGGCGTGCTCGGCCGTCCCCATGCCTCATCAAGCTCGATTCACCTGCGCCGCAAGGGACGGCGGCCGGATCCGCCCCCTTGCGAATGCATGCGCGCGCGGCCCACCAGCCGCTAACCTTGAAATCTTGGAGCGCCCAGCGCTGGCTTGTTGTCTGGCACGCTAACCGCGGGCGCGTCAGCCGTCCGTCGGACTTCATTAGCGCCTATGCAGGCTAGAGTCGAGTCTGGGCGTCGGCCAGCTTGAGGNAAGCCAACGGCATCCTTGGAGTCGGCCTATGCATAGCGTGAACTGGCCTTTCCGCAAGAGCCCCCGTCATCTCCCATAACCAGCGAGCGCTAAGCTCCGCGAGGCCCACGGACATGCAAATCTTTCTCCAGCCAACTTTCCCACATGATTGCCGGATTGCGGCCACCAGCGAGCGAGTTGCTCCCAAAAGGTTGGCATGGATCCAAGCGGAGCCCTTTCACCTACGCTCCTGTAGCTTACCTGAATGGCGAGCGGCCAGTCTAGTCTGGGCTGGCCTGGGCTGAGCTGAGCTGGGCTGGGCTAGGCTAGGCTAGCGACACTTGAGTGCGAGCTTGAATAATGGCTTGACTTGATAAGCTTGGTGCGCTTTCATTCGGCAACAATCGCTCACAATGCTCTCACTGAAACACTGACTCCCGCAAGCTCACTCGCCCGCTTAAACACAAACCCCAATGACGACCCTTGATTGGTGCCAGTCCGTCCAACCTTGCAAGAGTTCACCGGATGCAGGCTCAGTTGTCTGCCGCCGCCGCCGCCCATGCGAGTGGAATGGCTTCCAAATCAGGTGCCTATGCTTTCGCTCTTCCACTACTCTATCCACCTGTCTCGCTGGGCTCGCTCGTCAGCCTGATTGGCTCGGCGTGGAACAATGCAATCTGAATGTGCCTTTGCCGGCTCGGGCGACACAGGAACCGCGCGCTCGAACTCGACACTGTGGTCGCTGGATGGCTTCTCCTCTTTCTAGAATGTTGCAAGTGCAGCGAGGAGAGCTTGNGGCAATTTGCCGGCCAACAGTGACTCTCCTACTCTCTGCTCGCTTGAAGGTGGCTGAGCCAAACTGGCGCTGAGAACGGACTCCTCTAGATTCCACAGGGGCGACTAATTGACTCAATCGTCCCTCTCTATCATCGCCATGCTTGCCCTTCTCCACCCTCTAGCTGGCCGACGCTCCAAGGCCCTTGAGATATTGTGAGCGAGCGGGCGAGTCAGCAAGCAAGCCAAGGGGATGGACTCGCAGGTGAGCGAGCGGACGAACTCTTGAGTCTCTCGCCTTTCCTAAACTCTCTTGCCGGCATGAAAATCTCTCGCCAATTTTTTCGGCTTTAAAACTTGAGCGCTTAGACACCTTTTAACTTGTTGCGCAAACTTCGCTCGCTGGGAGAGTTGGAGAAATTTTGCAAAATTTTTCTACCTTTCAAACTGTGCTCGTCGGCAGAGAGGGATGAGGCTTGTTTTGCTTGCTCTCTAGCCGGCTGCCCGGGTGGATTGCTCGCTCGCCCGCGTCTGCTGCCATTCAGAGCTCGGCCATGGCTGCAGCACAAGCAGCAAGCCTCCCGTAAAGTCGCTTGTTAACCAACCCCGCCATCCATCCCCCTCCTCCCTCCCTTCCCACTGCACTCGCCAGAGCCAAGACATTGTTCTGCTCCCAATGAGGAGGCCGCAACTTCGTGAGTGGCGCCGCCAGCTGAGTCACCGCCAAGTGGGCCGAGCTTAAGCGCTGCAGTCTCCGGCCATCCGATTGTGTGTGCGTCACCTANCTGGCCGACAGCCGGCTTGTTCTCACTGTGCCCAGTCGGCGGCTTGCCAAAGCCAACGAGCAGATTGCCCGCTCCAACCACCTTCGCCGCCACCGCCGCCGCCACCCCAACAATACCCTAATTTCCAATCCACATGCGCGCACACACAAGGCTCGCTTCCTAAGACCATCCACCTGTACGCTAGCTGCGCAGCCTCCACTCGCCTTGTCTTGCCGCATTTTCACTTGCTTCGCGCTCAGCCAGCTGGAAGGACATGGCCAACAAGTCCATTTGGGCAGCCACTTGTTGTTGTTGTTGTTTCGTCCTTTGAATATTACGTAGCAGCCCGAGCGTCCGCCCCCCTCGCCGGCTTGGAGTCAGTTACAGGAGCGCGGTCGCGTAGTTTCCCGCCTCTCATGGTGCCACATATGCCCACTTCCTGCGATGCCCGCTCCACTCGAGCGGCCGCCGAGAGTGTTCAGGGCTACGCACGGAAAGGGCCAGAGCGGAGGCAGGTGGACTTGCTCGCTGGAAGCCCTCGACAGCTGGNGCTGAGTTGAGGCTAGGGAGCGTTTTGTTTGCGGCCAGCGCTGAAACTTGGTTCGCCGGCGGCTGGGCCGAGAATGAGCCATGAATGAACAATTTAACGTT
>Ga0058699_1000590_pt1 | contig 11237 bp, 6 predicted proteins | sample AgamicAtPe_FD_55078 | JGI IMG/M metagenome (GOLD analysis project Ga0058699, IMG submission 55078) | Agave microbial communities from Guanajuato, Mexico - At.P.e | ecosystem: Host-associated > Plants > Phyllosphere > Phylloplane/Leaf | place: Guanajuato, Mexico | collected 2012-10-15 | reverse complement strand
TGCAAGCGGCCGGCCGGCCGTCAGCGAGACGGGCGGACGGGCACTTTAAACTGCGGTTGTCGAGAGCAATATAACTTGTCCTGGCGGCGGCGGCGGCGGCGGCGGCGGCGGCGACGGCGGCGACGACGCGCAAGCTCACTAATGGGTTTCTGCCATTTAAACCCTCCTCCTGTTGGCCCAAACGAGCCATTACCTTTGGGCCAAATTTTGGATTCCTCGCGGCCAAACGAGAGCAAGTGGGGCCGTTTGAGCGCCCGCCAACAATGGGCGCCAAAAGTGGGCGATAAGATGGCCGCGCACAATTTGGTCTGGCCGGCCCACTTCCGGCGCCGCGAGAGACGAGCTCGAATCTTGCGCGCGAGTCTGGGGGGTGACTTTTAATTTTAAATAGTCGCCCGCTTGGCCGCGAGCCGAGGCCGGCCGGTGGGGGGGGGGCGAGTGGAAGTGAGAAAATTGTTTCTACCGCTGGCCCTTTGATTGATTGTTGGCGCCGCTCGGTTGTTAGCGGCGGGCAAATTTGGCCGGAGCTCGCGAACGGAGCTAGGCGCTCGCCCGCGCGGATCCATCATCGGCGCGCCCGCCCGAGCGGAAGTGGCCGCGCCAGCCCACCTCAAGTCGGCCCCTCGCTCTGGTTGGCCCGCCAGGTTGGCGGGCAGAGTGGAGTTGAGTTCGAGTTGGATTCGGGGTTTGAGTTTAAGTCTGAGTTGGGGTTAGAGTTTGAGTCTGAGGGGCGCCAGTCAGGGGTCATCAGTCAAGTGGCTCCGGCCTTTGTCCATTGTGCGCCGCTCGGGCGGCCAACTTTTGATCAACTTTCAGGGCGCGTAAATTCAAATTTCAATGGAGCAACGGAGGCAACTCAATCGGCGCCGGCGGAGGGGAGTTGCGCGCGCTGCAGCTTCAACGAATGCAGCAAATCAAATCCGCCGGCAAGATTTGAAAAGTCGGCCTCGAGAGGGAAGGCGACGTGAGCACTCATTCGGCACACTCTCGGCCGCACCTCCATTCAAATTTAATAAAGCTCCCCCCACTCCCAAAAGTTGCGCGCTCGGCCAAACCTGACAGCGTGTTTATTTAAACTCAACCTGTCTAGTCAGCCGCAGTCTCACCTTCAGCGGCGCCTCTCTCTCCGCTCTTGTGGCGCCAAGACTCGCGCCCTCTGCGGCGATTTAAATAAATGGCCGCCCCGAAACAGTGGCACTCGAAACTGTGTAGTCGTCGTGTCTCCGCTCTCCTGTCAGGTCGGCTTTGGCGCTTCAATTGAATTGGCTTGGCCGGCCGAGATTGATGCCGAGTGTGGCGGTGGGAGGCGCGACAAAGGCGGTGTCACGTCGGCGCCCAAAGGTAGGGCCCCTTGTGGGCGCGCTTGCGATTTGCGCCACGCTCGTCGCCCGGCTCTGGCGCGGATATTCAAATGCGAGCGGCCGGAGCCAATATTACGTGACACAATTANGTTGATTCAACTAAAAGCGGCCAAAACCTAGAGGCCTCTGGGCCACTTGGAGGCCCGAGCACAATGCGGCCGAAGGCTGCCGGCGCTCGAGGAGCCCCGAACGCTGCTCGGCGAGNATTATTTACATTGGAGGGCGCGAGTTGATTGATTTTCAACCATTGATCCGCCATTGTGTATTCGGCCCAATCAGAGGGNCCTCCCCGCTGCCTTTGCTCGCTTGGCCCATTGAGTTTGGGCTTGCGCGCGAATGTTTAAAATGCAAATTCAAGCGACTCTAAACTTTCCCTGCCAAACTCCAACCCATCCAATGGGCCGCCCCCTCAACTCGAGCGGAGGCGCGCGCGAGCTAGAGTTTAATTGTTGTCTGCGCCAAGATGTCGCCCCTCCTAGTGACTCAATTCGAGAGCGAGCGGCTCTTGAATTTGCTCGCTCGATTACCTGATTTTGCAATTAAACCTCAGCCGGCCGATCGATTCCGGTGGACTCGAGTTTGGAATTTGAGATTGCCGCTCTCCTCGCTCGAAGCGGAAGCTCCTTCCTCCCCCCCCCTTCGGCTCCAACTTTGCCCAAGCGGCCCAGCACCTGGGCGGCGCAATGGGTTTTAATTACGATCGAACAATCGAGCGAGCGGCGGCATAATTTAATTTTATGTTTGTTTGCAGCCGAGCAGCCTGGTCGAGCGGCGCGCCTTTAAAATGGCTCCACCATAAGCGGCCAACGGAGAGGCGAAAGCGAGCGCAAGAGCAGAGGCGGAGGCAAACGCAAACTCAAACGTACAGCCAAAGACAAGGCCAAGCGCAAGACAGAAAGACAGGAAGGGGGGAGCGAACGGGAGTGAATTAATTTGCCGCCGGAAGCGCGGGAGTCGCGCGCATTATTATTACCTATTGTTCGGCTGGCTCGCTTGCGGCGACAAGCNGCCCGCCGGCTTGGATCCATTAGATGGTCCTGCNGCGAGCGCGGCCGCCCAGTTAACCCTTCCTGGCGGCGGCGCCAAGGTGCAGGCGCGCGCGCGAGATAATTAAAAGGCTCATTGTTGGCTGGCTGGCGGCTCGAGAGCGACTTGGGCGCCCAGATCTTGATCTCCTCGGGCGCCACTCTCGCGCCCGAAAGGAAATACATACGCTCACTTGGTTCGGCCGGCGCTCGGGGCCGATCGGCTCCGAGTCTCCGCCTGTGATTTACAGCAGGCGCATTAGGCGCGCTAGGTGAGCCAGCGCGCGCACCTAGCGCCGGCTCACGCAGGCGGAAGCGGCCGCGACAGGATGAAAAATTGCGCCTCTAAGGTAATTAATTTCGCAAATTTCGAGCAAAGTCGAGCTGGCGGCGGAGGTGGGGCGAGAGGGCGAGTTTTGGGGCGCAAAGAGGCCGACTTTGGCTGCGGCGGCGGCGGCTGCGGCTGCGGCTGCAGTCGAAGTGGGCCACTGGGCAAGCGCATCCCCCTCGGCACAAATCGAGAGTTCATGGAGGCCGGATGGCCGGATGGGGTCCATCGAGCAGACGGCCGACAGATCCACTGCTCGCCAGTCCGGCGGCCAAGATCAACGGCGGCTAGCTAATTAGCTATGCAAACATGCGGTCAAAGGGGCGGGCGGCGTGTTTGCCCAATTAGCCACCTTTGCGCGCTCAGTTTAAAATTGGCGCCATCTCGGCGGCCAATCACTGGACCCGGCCGCTGATTAGCATAGGGAGTCTGTTTGCGCTCGCTCGCTCACTCGCACTCTGCGCGGCCGCTCCCGTGCGCGCGGCCAACGAGCGAGCGAGCGAGTTGCCGGCCAGCCTCTCGCTGCTTATAGGAGCGCCCGCCAAGACCCGTCCGCCGAGCTAGTCTGGCCGAGCGAGAGTCAATTTGCGCGCGCTTCTTCGGGCGACAAAATGATGATGTTAGCTCGCGTTGGCGGCCGAACGACAAATCGGCCGGCGAGACTTCGACAAGCAGACCAATGGGCCTTGTTTCTCGTTCTGCTGGCTGATTTGTCGCCGCTGCTGCTGCTGCCGCCGCCGCCGCCTCCAGTGTCGACTTGGCCGCTCGATCCGGCTGCCAGCGCCGGTGGCGGCCCATTAATTTGCAGGCCAACGAAGGTAGGAGTTGGCGCACAAGCTGGCCGCATTAATCTTGCAGCCGGCGAGCTCCTCCTGGGATTCAGGCGGCGAGTTATAAGTCAAGTGGCTCATTGGACGCGCTGATTGATCCGCCCGCTCAGCGCTCAGCTCTCAGCTCTCGCTCGCTTCAATCTGCTGACTCCTCGGCCGCTTTTAGTTTAGCTAAGCAAATCTGGCGCCGGCCAAGACGACGCCCGGCCACATGCAAGCGGGCGCCTTCGAGCAGAGGAGTGGCGCAGTTTTGTGCGCCGGCCGCCAGTCGCAGCTGCCTATGCAGCTGCAGCTTGCCTCGCCGGCCGCCAGTCGCAACAAGCTCGCTAGCTGCGGATAAATAAATGTATCCATCTCAATTACACGCACTCAAAAGTGGACCAGCTCGCTCTTTCGCGACAACTTGCTAGCGCGGCTTCCCCCCAATTGTTGGCCCAGCTCAAAGTCTGCGCCCGAAGCCGGCAAAGTGGCGCAGTCCCGGCTCGAGCGCGCCCACTGCGCCAGCGCCCATCCAGGCCGAGCGCTAATCGTCGCCGATCAGCTGAATGAATGACGAGCGAGCGAGCGAGCGCAAGCAAGGCTCCCGCTCAGCCGGCCCAAAGAGCAAAGGTTAGGCGGCGCCCTTTGTGGGCGCCCAGAGTCAGGCGCCGGAAGTGGAGTTAGCGGCCGCAGAGTTTGCCAGCGGCAGCTGACTTTGGAGGACGCGTGAAATTGGCGCCGGGCGAGCAGACGACTGGCGCAACATTGTGCAAAGCGCCAGCTCTCGCCGCCTGGCTGGCTGGTTGCAAGCTGCACTGTGCTGCACTGCACTGCACTGCATTGCACTGAACTGAACTGAACTGAACTGAACCAAACCGAACTGAACTGAACTAACTCAGTCCAACTCTGCATGGCCAAGCTTACATAATCCAATTCCGCCCCTCGAGCGCTGATTGTCCGCTTTTGGGATGCCGTTTAAAGGGTGAAATATGGATAATTTGTGGGCTAGCTCTGTTTCCGCTCTCGTGGCTCGAGGTTATGTGTCTGCCGGTCGCTCAGCTAGCGCTCCAATTGCAACCCTCGCTCTTGCCAGCCAGCCGGACGAGCGGCCAGCGGAGCGAGCGCGCGCCGACTGGAAACGAGCCAGCCTCCATTGTAGGTGAGCCGCCAGCCGGAAGCGGGCGGCTCGCTGCAGCTGGCGGCCGCCCAACTAACGGAAGTGACAACTTTTTTGACCACTCAATCAATTAATCAAATGATGCCGGCGCCTTTGTTTCGCGAAACTGGGGTTGGCGCCACGCGAGCTCCGTTCTGCTGGCTGGCTGGCTGGCTGGCAAGCGGACTTAACCTTGCCGCTGCCGCTGCTGCCTGGCTGGCTGGCTCGCTTGTGGACGCGCCAGCTCCACGCTGCAAAGGTGGGGCGGCCGCGCGAACGGAACGAGCGGAGGGCGGGCGGGCGAGCGCGTGATGAATGGGCCTGCGCGCGGACCCGCAACCCTTCGTGACCAGGGGGGCGGGCGGGCCGGCAGTGCCGCGAGCACGGGCGGCCGCGCGGGCCCGCAGCGGCCAGGTTCAGTGAACTGCGCGCATCTGCCCCACATCTGGTTCCAATATCGCACCAGCGCCCGCCGCTTCCACAAACCAGAACCCATGGCCACTGGAAACGGGCGAGTGAGGCGCCCTAATTGGACTGCGGCCGTTCGGGCGGCCCACTTTGCGCCGGCTCCTCTCGCCGCCTGGTGGCCGCTTTGCCTGCCGCCTCGGCCCTCGGCCCTCGGCCGCCAAATGCTGTCGCAGGCGTCCGGCTGCAGCGAGCCGCCTCTGGCCAGAGAGGCTCTCCACTCTTGGCGCCGGCGAGCGAGCGCCAGAGAGACAAAGGCGCCATTTGCATGTGGCTAGAGGCAGGAGGAAGAGGAAGGGCAAACGCGAAAGCAAAAGCAAAAGCAATTAACGTGATTCCGTCTGCGCCGGCTGCGGGGGCCTTGGGGCTGGTTTGAGCGCGTGAGAGTTGGTTTTGACCAACTGGCGGCCAGACAATTGGCGCCGGCTTCCCGCCGCCCAGCAAAGGAGGCCGATTGATTAGCGCAATTGAGTTTGCTTCCAAACTTGGGCCCGATTCGCGGAAGCAGAAGCAATGAATCCGTGTGTGTGTGTGTGTGTAAACAAATACCAGCTACTGGTGGCGGCCTCGTTTTGAAGCCGGCCTCCTCCGCGCGAGCCGCGCCCCCGCCGCCCCCTCTGCGCCCGGCCCGCCCACCTATAAGCCGCCGCCGCTCGCTATAGGGCTGTCGGCGCGCAGGTGAGCGCAGGTGAGGCTGCGGGCGCAGGTGAGCCCCCTCCTGCTCGAGGCGGGGGGAGCCCTATAGCTGGCGGGCGCGTGCGCGGCCAACTTGCGAGAAGCGCAAACACACTTACCTTTGCAGGACTCGCCGCCGCTCTGTCTTCTCGGATTCTGTTGCTTTCTTCTCTTAGCGCTCATTGCGCGGCCCACTTCCAGCTCCGCCCAACTTCCGCCCGCCTCCACCTGCTCGCCGTTTAGGCGGCCAAGCGCGGCGCTGGGCCTCCGCTCTTGGCCTGCGCTCATGTTTGCGCCCACGAGCGCTGAGTTTGCAGCCGACGACGAGCTTGATATCATCATCCCTCCTTGCTGCTCTTTTCTCCTTCCCTTCGCTGCTTCCGATTCAGCTTGCCCAAGCTAGGACACAAAACTTATACTTTGGCCGCCCAATCTAAAGAGCCGGCGAGCGAGCCTTTCCACTTGTTCGCCCTGTTCTGTGTCTCTGGGCTGAACTAGTCTCGGCGGGCGTCTCTAAACTGGCGCCAGTTGGCTTGCGAGGCGAGCTGGCGGCCTTTGACTCGCGCTACTGTTGCTGTTTCCCTTGCTGCTGCTGCTGCTGCCCTCACTGCTGCTAACACTGTTGCTGGTTGGCTCGACCAACGACGACGACGACGACGACGACGACGACGAGATCCTCTCAGATTCGAGCACTCGTTTGCTCGAATCGGCAAACGTTGGCCCTCAAACTGGAGCAGCGAAAGCGAGAGTAGGCGAATCCGGGCGGATTGAGCATGCGCGCGCCAGACTGTTGTCAATGTTCGAAGGTTGGCCGCGAGCTCAGCAAACTCGGCAGCCTGATTTGGGCGCTCGGCCGCGGCTCCTGAGGTGCGCCAAATGCGCGCACCTTCGCGCCGGCCGCCCTTCCTGTGGCCGAGCTGCGCGCCCTTGAACCCCTTCCAGGCCGAGCTCGCCATCTAGCGGGCGCGCTCTCACTCGAGAGCCGGCCGCAGCTTTGCCCGAGAGGCTGGAAGGGCGCAAGCAACTCCTCATGGTTGGCCTGTGCAAACCCTGCACAGCGTTCGTTTGGACAAAAGTTACCTAGCGGCGAAAATAATCATTTGTGACGGAGCCCCCAAACGAAGGGTTTTCACATCCTCAGAGGGATAAAATCTCGCACTGCTGCTCCATCACACAAACTACACACATACACTTTCGAGCCAAGAGTGATACTGAAAATATTGCCTTTAATTTGATCTGAACCTAAACTGGACCCACTACTTCTGTTTCGACTTCCTGATCGCTGGCCTCTGAGCGGCCTGCTTGTGCGCCAAGCTCGTAAGCAGCTGGCCAGACTTGTAGAGCAAGTAGATGAAAACTGCCAAGCTTGCGAAGTAAATAATCCGCTCCTGCTGGTTCATCGTGTCCAGGTACTTGTACACGAAGAGTCCTGTTTGGTGCTTGATGTAAAATAGGAGACTTGTGTAAAGTATGAAGTAAACAATCGTCAGCGCGGCCCCATTGCGGGCATATTTGTGGTTCACGAGGAGCGCTAACAGTATGTTTAGTGGGACAATTATTGAGTGCGTTGCATGATTGAGCCAATCTGGATAAAACTCGCTTATTGCTGCGGGAAAAATGAGCTCCCTGCCCATCAGGTGCCAGACTCCCCAAAAGGAGTAGACGACAACACTTCCAACTGGATAAGCGAGACTTGTGAACACAAAGTCACGCGGCTTTTGGAGCGAGCGCGAAAAGTGGGCCCCAACGTGGAGGATTGAGTTGAGCAGTTGGATGAGCAGGCATTGGTAGGTTAAAAACTTGAGTTGCCCATAATGTCTCAGCTCTGGCGCCATGAGGCCGTGCATCTTTTTCAAGTTTGCTGTTGTGTTGACACCAGTTTTGGGGTTGGATTTGGGCTTGTTGTTAGCAATTTTTGTCTCAGGATTGTGGAGCTGGCAGCGCTGATGGTGGGGGCCAAACACTTACGGTTAAAGTTCATATAATATACTGAGTAGCCGAACACGCCCGTTGAGGCCAAGTTCAGCAGTAAAACAAACGCCGACATGGCTGACTCGCTGTCTTCTTGTTGCCTATTCACTTCAAGATGGTTGCAAGAGTTTTTGGCCTCCAGCTGGCAGGGCGTTTTTGTGGCAAAAATCGGAGGGACAGTGGATTGATACAATTTGCATTTAATTTGACAGTCTTTGTGTTTTCTCGCTGTGGCAGGTGGAGAAGGAGACGGAGGGAGGCGAGTGAGCGAGCGGGACAGGCAGTGCGCTCTTATCGCTTGCCCCGTCTACCGCGCTGCGGCAACCCCAAGCTCCAGAACTTCCTCTACACGCAGGCAAAACGTATGCATGTTTTCCCCGACCTGCGGCGGCCAGACTCCGCCGCCGCCGCCGCGCAGCCCCAAATGCGCCGCCTGCGGTAGAATTGATGATCAGGAGGATAGAAAGTACTAATGCTAAACAGGCTAGTCGCCGTCGCCGTCATCCGACGAAAGCAAATGTTAGGCGCCGCACCTCCAGTGGCTCAGACTATGCTTGCGGCGGGCAGCCCAGGGCGAGAGAGCGAGCGCGAAAGAGCATTGCCGGCGAGCGCTCACTAGCAGGTGCAGCTGGTTCAGCAGGTTGGTATTAGGCTCCCACTCTTGGAACTCTACGCAAAATCTTGAGCCAGAGGATGCGCTGCTGTCCAACTCAGACAGTCTCGCAACCTGCAACCAGACAAACTAGAATGAGCCCTTTATGCTGGCGAGTGTTGCGTACATCTCCATTTGTCAGATGGCTAGAATGAATGTCATCCGCAAACCCTCCAAGGGGATCAATCCGAACTGGTTGTATTCTCGGGTCAGAAGCTGGCCCACTCGCAATCCATATCTCCGCTCGCTGAAACCACCTTTTGTTTGACCTCCAAAGGCCCAACTGGTAACCATGGCAACGCTCCTGCACCGCCAGCTCATCGCACCCATGAGGCTCACTTTCGCCATCCGAGCACCAATCACTGCGTCTTGATAGAGGATGGAAAAGTATTATCTAACAAAGTTAGACAGTTCGGTTGGGCCCGACAGCCTGAGCAAGGTGAGACTGGTTGAGGTTGAGCAACAAGCTGAGCTGCCGCCATCGTTTGGGCTCGTGCGCTTGAGTTTAGAGGAGGGAGGCAAACAGAGAGGCCAATTTGCGGTCGGCCACCAGATCAAGCTGACGGCGTTGAATTGGAAAAGGAGCGCGAACGAACTGGAGAAAAATGGAGGGATAAATGTTGTTGAGTTTGAGGAGAAACGAGTCGAGCTCACCTGTGCGAAAGTTGTTGACTTTGATGCGAGAAGCCGGATTTCTTTGGAGACTTCGCATTTGGATTGCGTGCTCCTGTGCGAAGATGGCACCTTGTTTGCCATTCAATTTGCTGATAGATGTGCAAAACATCTTTCGGCCATCCATTTGGACAGTTATAAGACACAAACAAGCCACAACAACACTGCCATCCAATGCCATTTGCGAAACGACAACGAAATTGGACAAAGAGGTTCTTACGTTTACGTGTTAAGCGTTAGATGTTACTACCTTTACAAATTAACCGCCTCCTCCGAGCAGCTAGAACTAGTCAATGTTTATCCATCAGCTCAGAGTCCCGATTGCCACTTTGTCAACCTTTTGGTGCTTGAGGCAAATCAGCAAACTGTCATCTTGGAGCTTGAGGATTCAAGCATGAGGGTAATAAATCAAAACAACTGTCTTGCTACATTCAAATTGCCTGAACTCTATGGGCCAACTTATGGACCAAAATTGATCCTAAAAGCGAGCTCAGATTGTGAATTTACGATTTTGAACTCTATTGGAACCAAACTGGTTGCATACACTCTAGTTCTACGAGGTGAAACAGAGAAGGATGATCCAGATCAGCTTCTTGTCCGAGAACCAAATTTTGAGCTTGAGGAGAATTGGCACCTGGATTTGGATGAAATCGATTGTGTTCGTTCGCTTGAGATCGATGAGGAGAGTAAAGAATCGTGTTGTTTGTGTCCAATTTGGTCGCCTCTCGAACCTGATGGGCCAAAGTTCCTAGCAATAATGTTCAAGCATCATATGCTTGTCTACNGTTTTGAGCAGCCATCGGCGCTCTCATTCTCAACGCTCTATGATCAATCCTTCCTTGAAGTGGCGGCAACTTCAGAGGGTGGCGATCAAAAGACACTGGAGTTTCGACGTTTCCATGTTGATACAAAAGCTAGGCCAAGGTTGTTGCACAACTTTAAACTCATTGGCNCCCAACCAACAGATTGCCTCTTCAACTCTCTCTTTCTAACAACCAGAATTCGCCTCCTCGAAGCCAGACACTTTCCGCGTCTCAACTTGTTGGTTGCCATTGCAAGCTTTGGCCACCTACTAGCCTTTAGANTCACNTCAGACAGAATTGTGACGAACGAAGATAGACAGTTGGGCCAGTTGCTTGTTAAGCTGATCAGGGGCGGCTCGTTGCTCAGAGGACCCATCAGCCAAATAGAGCAAGATAGCAGCGCGCTTCGGGAGGACATTCGAAGGCTTGAGAGCAACTCCATCGATGGAAACGATTTGAATGAGAATTTGAATAGAATGCTGACGGTCGAGCTAAATCAGAGCAACGAATTTGGCAGCCTCTACCATTTAAATATCTACCTACCAAACCTAATTCAGGTATCGAGCCTGATCGTTGCGTCGACTGTGAACTCTCACATTTTGGAGCCCACGAGCTCACGGATTAAATCGATCGAAATAGATAACCAATGTGCGACGACACTGCAGGCTGATGGATCCAAGCCCATGGTTTTGTCGGATGATGNACTTGGAGGAGATCGAATATCGCAACACAAGACTGATATAAATCTAGAGGTCCAGTTGCAAGCTTGGGCTTGTATTGAGCTGAATGATGAGCCTGAGAGCTTTACACTCAAAATACCCATCTTCATCATGGACGGCCAGTATGGCGAGCTCAAGCTGATCTACATCCTTAATACGCCCGAATCAATGGCCCAAATTATAACTAGATCAACAATTCGTAGGGACAAAACAAATTGGCCGACTCTAAACCCAAGCTCATACTCGAACTGTTTGCAAATCAAACCTCTCATCTCATATCAGGAGACCGACTTATTCCCTGACCAAGGACAATTGTGCCCAATCGTCACGATGGGAGGATTCGCTGATNGTAACAAGATGCTCTCATGGCTAAGCCAATGTCTTGATACACCCACAGGCCGTGAGGCTCAATTCAAATCTTTGTTCACAAAATGTTACCTCAAATATTGCCTCGACGGCGATTCGATCTCTTTTGTCAGTGATGACCTGATCGCACTAGAACTGGTGAAGAAACACATACTCAGACTTGCCACAAATGAGTCAGTTGAGCTTGAGCTTTCACATCAGAGACCGAGTATCGAGAACCTCCGACATCTAATTG
>Ga0058699_1000588_pt1:5000-7500 | contig 11260 bp, 8 predicted proteins | sample AgamicAtPe_FD_55078 | JGI IMG/M metagenome (GOLD analysis project Ga0058699, IMG submission 55078) | Agave microbial communities from Guanajuato, Mexico - At.P.e | ecosystem: Host-associated > Plants > Phyllosphere > Phylloplane/Leaf | place: Guanajuato, Mexico | collected 2012-10-15 | reverse complement strand
GGAACGAGCCCCCCCGCCGGAAGGAAAGCAAACTGAAAGCTCTACTGACGAGCGTCCCTAACTTGACTTGCCCGAAAGTAGAACGATTTCCTGACTCAAAAGCCGAAAAAAAAAAGTCCATGGTAGTTTTTTTTTACAGAAGGAGTTTTCACGGCAGGCGTCGAAGAACGTCGCAAAAGAGTTCGTTCCCTTTTAGGCTTGACGGAAGGGACTTGCCTACGCACCGCAACTCGGAATAGTGAATTGATCAATCTTCACGCTGCATTTTCATAGGCTTAGCGTCACACAAAGACAAATAGATGCGGAAGTTTTCTCTAAGCTTTTCTGTTTGACAAGCGGATTCCGAGTTGGACAATAGCGAAAGTTGCAGTCTCTTCTACGGTGCCAAAGAGTCCCTGAACTAGACCTGCAACACTGACTTTCTCTCTCTACCACCGTCACTGCCTTCCGACTGTCACGGTACCTTATGCAACGGAAAGTGATCTCTCTGGCCGGATCGAAACAGAAAGAGTGTCTTTTCTCACTATGAGCTTTCCGCTTTCACTAGACTGACTGGACTTGCTTGAAACAACTAGCTCTACTTCCGGCTTTAAGGAGCGTCGACTTAAAAGTAGTTGACTTAAAGACTCTCAATTTCCGAACGGTTTTAGTTACGACTTCCTTCCGCACCTGACTCGCCCGGCAATACTGACTTGAACCGGCTCCCGCTTTGATGGAGTTGTACTGGCTCTGGCACAGGTTCAGGTACTGGTGAAAGCTCTGTCTCTTTCCTCGGTTCTCGCTTGAAGGAGCGCGTCGACTAAAAAGCAAAGAGTGGGGCGTTTTTCTTCCCGTAACCGACTTGACTTTCTGCCCAAGCAAGAAAGTCGACGATTCTCTAAGCAAAGCACTCTCCAAGCCGAAAGAAAGAAGGAATGTCTTACTTTCCCTACCGCACGGTATGAGAGTTCCCACTTGAACCGGACGAGCAGCTTGCTCCTCGGAACCTAAAACAGAAGAAGGAGTTTATACGACGCTGGAAAAGAAGAAAAAAGCAACCCTCAACTGTCGCCGACAACAAAGAGATACATACTCCACTTAGGCAATCAACCGCCCAATACCGAATTTCTAACTATCCAAGCCTAAAGCCCGGAAGGAAATGGAAAGACTTTTTTAAATTGAGGCCGATAGTGGTTTAAAAGCCCTGTGTGAGGGGCTTGCGAAAGAATTCCCTATTTTTCTTTTCAAAAATGTCATTAAAACAAAAACATGAAGATATTTGTAAGAAATAGTTATGGAAGACAGATTCTGTAATTCAGTTCGGATCATATTCAATCGAGCATTTTCATTTTGTAATATCACACCATCACATAGTATTGTCACCTGTCATCATACATGCATAGTCTTTAAGGCATGAGCTAACATCGCCAACGTTCATACTTGCATCAAAAACGTCGTGGCATATAACATTTTAAATAAAATCTGCATTCAAAGCGCGAAGAATATATGATGCATACATACATCACAACATACTCGATAACTCAACATCTCATTTTTATGATGACATAACAAAGAACAAGGCGCTTGCGAAGAAACGTCGAAGTTTATTGAATAATTAATAAAATGTCTTTGACTAACACCCATTTATAACACCTGGCAGCCTATCCACATTCGATGTTAACATATTATAGCACTCATTCTGAAGGGCCTCTTTAACGAGAAAAGGGCCATCCGACGTTTTTTGTGCGAGTTGTGACTTGGAAGATTGGCTCGCCCGGTAGTCAGTAGGGGTCAGCAACTTTTAGTATGACGTTACCCAGGATAAATATTGGTCTAACTTATAGATCATATGCCTTAACCATCCGGGATCTGTATGCCTCGACAGTTTTCAAAAGCATTCAATCGCCTCTCGTCCAGCGACTCTAACTCGAGCAACCTGGCCCTCACGTATTCAGTGGTATCTTCATCGAGGTTTGTAGATACCGTGATTCTCAAAGACTCGATCTCCTTTTCCACAGGAACTACAGCTTCAGTGCCATATACGCGAAATAAAGGACTGGAAAGCGCCTATTGACAGTCTTTCAGAAGTTCGATATGCCCACAAGGCTGACGACAAGATCTGACGAAGATTTTTGAAAAGGCCAACCTTCATTCGACGATCGTCATGCCATGCTTTTTCCCTTACTTGAGATGGGGCTTTCTTCTCTTACCTTTGCTCCCGTCCATGATACCAGTAACGCCTTCTCGCGCCTATTACTCGTCTTTTTGGCATTGAAGTGAGCCCGGTGTCATTCGTCGCATCAGTAAGTGCTGATTCGCGTCCAGCTCAAAATGAGGGTGGATTCTCAATTAAGGAGATCATCATTTCTTCTGTATGGTCTACAGCTCAAAATCCCCTAAATAAAAAAAGTAATATCCTTTTTTTTCTACATATAGGCAATCTTCTCTGAATATCCCATGAATAGAATAGGGATTTCTTTCCTGCTTTAGGACAGGAAGGCTGGGGAAGCTAATCTTTCTT
>Ga0058699_1000587_pt1 | contig 11266 bp, 8 predicted proteins | sample AgamicAtPe_FD_55078 | JGI IMG/M metagenome (GOLD analysis project Ga0058699, IMG submission 55078) | Agave microbial communities from Guanajuato, Mexico - At.P.e | ecosystem: Host-associated > Plants > Phyllosphere > Phylloplane/Leaf | place: Guanajuato, Mexico | collected 2012-10-15 | reverse complement strand
GCCGTCGGCCAGTCTTTGAAAGTCGCCTCGGCCATTCCTGACAGCCTCATATAGTCGATTGTCCGGTGGTTCCATGGTGGTTGAAGTTTTGACGTTGAATTNATAGAACGCGCTCAATATCAACAATATTTCTTCTTAATACTACAGTTAGCGAAGTTTATCTTTATTTTTTCAGCGCGAACTCTGAGGCCAATCACTGCGCTTGCGCTATAACGATTTGGAGCGCTATATTCGAACAGTCACTAATTTACAAAGGTAAGCCTAGTGTTCGGATAATTCAGAAATCATCTGTTCAACTGATGCCTCCCATTTGATGACATAGAATCAAGGATAATGGCTCCGATAGTATACCAATTAACATATTAGCAGATCATATCTTAACCCAGCGACTGAAAGTTGGTCTCCATCTCGTGTCTCGGGTTTTGCGAGGGACGAATGGGTTTCAGACTAGCAGTTGCATCATAGTGCCCACCACCATGAAGAGTTCCAAGTTGGTTTCACACAACCAAAGTTCGGAGGCCCATGAAAAGCGGACCTGTCCCTCCACAATAACGAACCTCAACGANAATCAGCCAGAGCCGTGGCAATTCTATTTAGCTTCCTGTGTTCTCTTCTCAACAGTATTATGCCTAGTCATAGTATTCATCAACTGGCCGGAGCCAGTGCCTGGGGCCGAACCTATTTGGAACTACGTCAAAATCCCTACTACCGTCGGCGATGCCAAAAAGATAGGCTCGCTAATATTGAGCTATAAGGACGATCATTACTACACTGTCTTCGGGGCTTACTTTTCATCTTATATCCTGTTGCAATCACTCTGCATACCTGGTTCGATCGTGCTTAGTATACTGGCTGGATATCTTTTTCCTGCACCACTAGCTCTACTACTAATTTGCACCTGCTCCACATTGGGCGCCTCAACTTTTTATATCATGATATACAATCGTAAGGAATTATTACTGAAATTGTTTGCCGGCGGTAACAACAGTCGGGTTACGAAATTTAGCAATTTCGTCCAGAGCAAGATAGAAGAGTATAGGTCAAATCTATTCTTATGTGTGTTTGTGCTAAGGGCAACTCCCATATTTCCAAATTGGACGATAAACTTATGTTCGCCAATCATAAATTTACCCCTCCGACCTTTCGTATTGGGCACCTTCGCTGGAGTTGCACCATTATCGGTGATACACGTGTGGACAGGTCGCATATTAAACGACCTTAGCAACGATCAGAGTCTAATCAACTGGCAATCGATTCTCATGACCTCACTTCTAGCCATATCAATAGTTTTATTAGTATATATAAAACGTATTATATGATTGCAGTCTGTGATGCCTCAAAGCTGGTTTACGCTCTTCCTATGAACATTAAGCATTCATTGTGATCAGTTGCCATGTGTCCTTCCATCGGAGTCTCTCGACTTCTTCTTTCGTTAGATCGGTACCAAAAGATAGTGGAGATAGATGAATGAATGTGCCTAAGGACTTGATGGCCAAAAAAACCAGCAAACTGTGCGGAATATATTTTTGCATGNTTGGGAGATCATAGAGGTGATCTAGCAATGCGCCTACTATGAGTAATTTGAAAGTGAGTGCATTGAGGTAGTATTGCAAAAATAGTGGACTTTCATAGAGGAAATAGGGTATTAAATGGATTAGGTATCCGCCTATGAGAACAACAGCTTGAAATTGAATTTTCAGCCAATGAGGATCACTNATGTCCGAATAGACTTGCCGCTTCCGTCGCAGCAAGTAGAACAATATGAGCGAGGTAAACAAGATGATTGATGCTAAACCAGCGAGACTGTTGGTCACATTGCCTATCAAGAAAATTTGCGCATCGCTCTTGATGGAACTGTCGACCCAGTAGGCGGTTCCCCTACTCAAGAAGATCCAATCAAGAGCTGACTCGCAGGCGTAAATATGATCCTTTATGGCATCTTGTTGGTAGGTGAAGAGCTTCTGGTGCAACTCATAGAACTTCTCCATGAACGTTAGTGACGTTGGTTCCAAGGGTACAAACTCAGCCTGGCCCATTTGTAACTCGCGCACCTTTTGGTCTTCACTTTTCGTATGTCTATGCTCCTCTACATTCCAAATGGTATCTTCATTCTTGAGCTCTTTATCAGCAACTATCTCGTGCTGATGGAATCCCCAGTCGGGTAGTTGTCGACCGCTGAATCTCAATGCNAGACTTGAGTTGAGATGTATCAGTTGTAGTCTGGAATTGATTGTGTGCCAGTAACCATTAGTTTCTTGAGGATTGGAAAGTCGAACTTTCCACACGTTTTGTGCTGGCATAGATATATTGTGATCAACATAACAGGATACTTCCTGGCTGTACGGGCTCATTGATGAAGCTACATCGTGAGAGTTTAGGGTTCTACCCGTCAAGCCATGCACAAGTTGAATCAAATCACCATCTCGTACTCTATCATATGGTTCGCTAACCATAAGTTCGTCTACATGCGGACGTTTCACGATCCACCAATTATTCACATCCTTAAAAGAGTAACAGGTTACTTGTTGCTGATGTGAACTTCCGCGCCCATCTGAATACTTGATTGGATAGAGGTGTTCATGAGAGTGAAGCCAGCAGCTTCGCCCATGAGTATGCCGAAGAGTTATCTGTGATCCATGTACGATCTCCAGAGGTTGACCCCTAGTTATGGAGGCTAGACCATTCTCNAAACTGGCTTGGAATGCACTTGTCATAATGCTATCGTGCGGGCCAGCTTGATCGAGCCAGGCTAAATGGATATAGAAAATCGCCAAGTATATCACAATCGGCACAATCAACACGCAGCAAAAGTACAACACTGTCCGACGCACCAGTTCTCTAGTGTCGAGTTGATCTAATAAATGCCACCACGAGTAAGTCACTAAGGCGAGGATTAATCCGAATGAGTAGAATCCTGAGTATTTAGTGCAGGCAGCTAATGTCGCACTGATTGAAGCTAGGCTCAACCATCCGATCGAGTGCTGCTTGGCGAAGTTTAAGTAACAGTAAATGCTCAAAACTGAGAAGAGTATAAGCGTTGGTTCTAGGAGTAGGAATCTTGATTGTGTAAGCAAAGAGTTTTCTGTTATGATTAGAACAGACACAAGTGCAGCAGTTAATTGACGATAACCGAGCTGGATCGAGATGAGGTAGCAGATGGGCGCGATAAGGCTGCCCGATATGCACGGAAGAAGTCGTAGCCCAAGTATGGGTAGCTCTGGTTTGTAGGGGTCCCCGATCTTGGCATAGGTGAGGTCACCTTTGAATCCAACAAAGTAGGCTACAAGCGTCATCAGTTGCTTACCCAAGGGCGGCTGTGGATCGAAGAAGAAAATTCTCTTCAAATAAAGAGTTATAAACTTGATGTAATGAAGTTCGTCGAACACGACGGCGCGAGGATGCTCGAGTCTGTAATAACGCGTTGCGAATGAGATGGCAGATATTAGAAAGAACACTGGGTCTATCGTTAGGTAGATTCTCTGCTCTTGATAATCAGGTTTCTGTGCCGATTGTCTTCTAACAATGGGCGACTCCCCATCTGGCTTCCTTGATGAATTTTTCATTCTGCATTTGCTGTCAATAAGGTTGTCTTATAGAAAATTGCGCAACCCTTGCCTTCATCGTTGCTTATTGAACTGGGTTGGTTCGAAGAATTTGATAAGCGTGTTCAATAAGACTGACGGAAGGAGGTTCGATGTTCAAACCCGCGCATCAAATTGTCAGGACCCCTCATGTCGGAAACAACCAGTAAACGCAAACTGTGAGCACTAATTGTTTCAAATTATCTAAGGATGAATTTTAATTAACGACCCCAATACCTGTCAAACTTTAGAGGCATGGCTCTGTTCAAGTTTACAACTGTAAGATAAGGACCTTACTCGCCTGCTGGCATTCAACTCTGATCACCTGTATGGAAGTGCGCTCGGACGGCCTGTCTGAGAATCGAGAAAACTGACGCAACATTGGTCAGTTAACCTTCTTCTTTTCCACTTTCTCCATGAACTTTTTAGTGGACTTCCAATAATAAAGAACCTGTAGGGCCAAAAGAGCATTGGCTGCAGCTGCGAAGGTGAATGTGGTAGCCGTTAGAAGATCCCCGGTTTCCTGAATCGTTGTGTATATTCGAACCAGGGATCCGGCGAATATGGCCCATGCAGTTAGGGCAGATATCTGTCCAGTATGTTGTGCTTTGTAATTCTTGATTGCTTGAAACATCTTGCCAGTCACCGCNAGAGGTAAAACTGTCGACTGGAGCCACCACATAACATCTCTCGATACAAAGTCTGGATGTATGAGGGTTGCGACTACTGCAACGTAGATAGAGAGGAACGTGAGGGCTTTACCCTTATTACCATCATACCATAGGATCAGGAACGCAATGAATAAAGTNTCGATCGCTAGAAATATCGCCTCTCCCCATGCCGAAAACGGGAAATTATTCCTAAAGCTATAGCATGCGTTGAAGGTGATTGCAAGTAGCTCTAGCAATACTCCAATTACAGTTATTCCTGCTCCACTCTTGGCTGTGATGATCTTGAATACCTGGGGCAATTTTACGGCTGAAGCCCCGGCCACAATTGCGTATCCTAATAGTTTGGTGCTCACTAACTTCAGACACGCGGAGTCTTTGAAGTCCAAATCATATATGAACTTCTTGCAACAGACTCTATCGAATAAGTGATCGCAAATATCCTTGCTTAGCTTGATAGTATCTAACAAATTATGACGTAGCACCTTCGCCATATTCGTCTCGGAAGCTGTTCAATATGTANCAGAGAATAGATTAAGGACAGAATTTCAACAAAATTAGTTGGATGAATTAACAGAAGTAGGGAGCGCTATCTGATCAGCTGTGCACTCTTCAAGTGTCCAACTACATAAATCATCAACCAGAGCTAGCATACTGTTACTTCCTGGTCTCAAAATTGCCACACAAAGATGCAAATTGGCCTTTGGCCTTGTTGAAGGCTTGTTAAGGTGGACAAAACCATATNAGGTTCAATGAGGGTTCTTTTATTACTAGCTAGTGCTGACGCGAAGTTAGATCTGTTATCGTCGAGATCTCGAAGTCTATGANGCACTAGGCACCATATGACTTAGAATGTCGTGTCAACAAAGTTCCCCAGTCGAGATATCGACGAACTCAGACACGCTTAGCTTTCTGAAGCTCTAGATACAGCGGCGATATTAGCGGCAAAGGATAAGTGAGAGTCGACTTCTTGTAATAGTCTTTGTGAATAGTTATGTTGTTGATGACGTTGCTCAGTAGATTATCACGATCGCTTGCTCGACACTCGCTACTGACGACAATTCTAAAATGCACATGGAAATGATAGAAAGACGGATGGTAGTGTATGTAAGAGCGGATTTGGCCGCTTGTAGTCTTGTAAGTCTCCTTGACAACTTTAGTTCCCTTCGTCAAAATATTCTTTAAAAGTATGAGATGCTGGTTGTTCAAGTCTCGCAGGCATCTTATGTCTCGCCGGTAGCAGATAGCTACAAGGTGAATATCTTTATCATCGCTGGAGCTTTTGAGATCTGGTATTAACTTGAATCCAGAATCGGGGTCTGGGTCGTCTAGGATGACTCTGTCGACCTCTGTCTTGCCATCTAGTATGTTGTAAACCCAGTTGTTATAGTCCTTTTCGTTAGTCAACTTGCTCTCAATGTAAGGTTCAACAACTTTTTTGTACACATCTGGACTCTCACTGAAAAATATGAAGTCTGAGCGCGTGTATTTTGCAAGGACAGTATCGCTAGCTGGCCATATAACTGTTGCCTGGAGATCGTTCAGTGGGCTTGTTTTGGGTGAAATCTTGTAACTGGAATAGATATCATTGATGAAGATTCTTTTTGATAGAGAGTTATCACCTCTGAGAACGTCTCTGGTTATTTGCTCATCAAAGGGAACTTTTTCTAGTCTAATAACGGCAACCTGGTCATTGTATTCTCCTTTGAAAGTGATGAATTTTGATTGAGTTGACTCATCAATCACGTCAATTATTTCAAGCTTGGCGAAGTCAACCTCCTTCTGATTGACCTCGTCGCTCGACTCAGAGGCTAGCTCGGCTTCATGTTCTAATGCTGGCTTTGTGAGCGTGGCCTTCTTTGTGGTCTTACCTTTGGGCTCAGCCTTTGCTCTAGCGACCTTGCCCACAGGCTTTGGCTGCTCAGGATCGGCTTCGTATTTGTCAGTCTCCAGTCCTGCCTCATCTTCCTGCACGTGATCGGACCTCTCGTCGGGCTCCTGTTCGGTCTCCATTACTGACTCTAGCTTTGGTTCGCCAGAATCTGGCTCAGCTGTCCTCTTAGCCGCTTTGCCTTTCGGTTCCGACTTGGCCTTCTTTGCCTTGGGGTTCAACTTTGTCGGCTTCTCCTTGGCCACTCTTACTCGCTTTGTTTTGGCTGCCTCGGGCGAGAGAGTAAAAGTGAGATCACTCTTCGCGGGGGCCCTCTTAGTTTTAGGACTCGCTACAGCATCAGCCACGTTATCCNTCTCGGATTCTGTTGCCGGCTTTAAAACGCTAACCGCCTGCTTGCTTCTAGTTACTCTAGGCATCTTGGCTGGATGAGACTATTTGTTTTAAAATCCTGGTATTCAGGTCAAGTTCGGGATGATGTTATGGGGGGAGTGCTTAGTTTATCTGAACTTTGGTGAGGTCTGGGTGATAGTAAAACAAGCGAAGATCAAATGAGCGCTAAGGATGCTCTGGCGTGGTTTTGCCATTTGCACAGTGTGCACGAGCGTCACTCCACTGGGCGCAGGAGCGTTCGATTGGCCTTTCGATCGTACAGGGCGCTCGCGCCAGGTAGACCATTTGCTAACCCATCACTAAGATCCTCTCTCAAGGCTCCTGAAATCAATGCTCCATGATAAACAAGTATTGATTTCCACCCCCTCGATCTTGGGCACTCAATTATGGTGAGCATACAGAGNCTTGGCTCATGTTTGGTGATCCATTTTGCATACGNAAACGAATATCGCATTGGTAAAGCTTAAACAGCCGGAAGTTGGCTCACCACTTGCAGCTTCAGCCATCTGACATTTTGAGTGAGCGTATTATACTGAGTGACATTAGCGTGGGCTCGAATCTCCTTTAGTATGCCATCTGCTGCTCAATCGGNACCATTGAAGGTGAAGGGCGGCAATCGATCTGATGGTTCGGTAAACTGAACTCGCTCGAACTTACCACGACGACATTTGCTTTCGGGGCTACGAGTGCTAGATAAGAAGTAGCACTCAGATTAAAAACCGGGCATTTCCTTTGGTCCTTTAGCGGTATCTGGGCCAAACGACTATGATTGGACTTTAATCCTTCATCGCCTAACATGATGGGTAGATCAAAGGTAAGACAAAGACAGAGGTGTACATGTAGGTGTTGAAATCGTTGCCTTGCTGAATACTAGCCCGTTTATTGCTTAGAGCTAGATAGCTATAGATCTAGACATGCGACCAATACCTGGCTACAGCTCGCTAATCAGTTTGAAACCAGCCTGGTCTAGTTGGGCGGATGGCTGACCCGCGATCGGACACCCAAATGTCTAAGTCTCGAAGAATTTATATATATCCTCGTTGAGCTCGCGGCAAATTTCTGCCCAGGCATCAAGATGAACGTGATGGTGGAGTTTCTGCGCCATATCCTATCATCAGTGGGCGTAGGAGTTCTATTCTACGATGATACAACCGGATTATATGCCGCAAAATTGATCACGAAGATGGGAAACTTGGGTGGCGAATGTTACATGAATCTGACCACAAACAAGTCTAATGCTATCTTAGCGGAAGCTCGGAAGCTAGGTGCAGTATGTGAGTATCGGCTAGATTTGCGCCTCCCGGCCTCAGTTTGACTCGGATTAACCTGAGGTTCATTGACCCACAGCCCTTCTAGATTTCACCAACGATCTANTGGCGCTTGGTGATCGTGTTAGAGAGAAGGTTCTCGAGGATGGCGAGGGGATAACAGTGTACAAGGTTTTCAACAATCATTGCGCCAGCTTGGAGGGAAAAAGGTCGCTTTCATTTTCAGGTGAGCNGAATCGATCGAATTTCTTGGAGAGGCAAGTCAAGCTCTAGCTAACTTGCAGCGCTCAAACAAACAGACGTTAGTCTATATCGACTTTGCAGGGAATCCCAAATGTCCGACGTTTTCAAGGTAGTGTCGGCGGGAAGAACGGTGATCGAGTATAGGCGCCTGGAGGCTCGTGAAGATGGCGACCAGAGTGACGGCTCCAGCTGGCTTGTTGTGGGTTCCGACGAGGGATTTCGTGAACACTTACATGGGACCATCTGTTCAATCGGTTGTGGTGACCCTCTATGCAACAAGGGCTCGATGATGCAAATTTGCGAACATTGTCTCAAGTGTCCGTCTTGCAAGCCATCGATGGATTCATCTGTTCAGCGAAGCAGGGATCTGCATCGCTATGGAAGCTGGTGGCTGAGCAGGATTCTGGCAAACCAATTTGTATCGATAGCTCTAACGCTCGTTGCTCTAACCCTAACAGGTATTCATTTGCGACGCTTTGGTCTGAAGTCAAACCTTCAAATTCACATGCACATTCTCATGACAGTTGTTTGCGCCCTTTACTTGATGAAGAGCGTTCAATTGAACTCAGTACACCGAGTTTGGGAGGAGAGGATCTATTTGATTTGTCATTCGAGCTTTGCTCTTTATCATGTCTATGTGGCCGCTGCCATGCTGACGACAGTCCACACGGACCATATTGAACATCCCTCCCTCGGACTGCTATCAAGTGGAGAGAGGACGATGGTTGTGTTAAACTACTTTGTTAGCTTTGCGCTCGTATCGTATGAGCTTTGGGAGGACCAGCCGGGGGCAAGAGTGGGCAACAGATCATGCATTTCAAGCGGCGGCGTGCAGCTACTCTTGGGCCATGTTTGTAGCGGCGTGCTGGTTAGCCTGTACATCTACTGGCAGCATCGCGCAATATTTCACTTTCGCGCCAAGGCGGCTCAGGTTGGAATTCAAGGCTTGCTCGTGTCCGCAACTGTTGCTTGCTGGGCCAACTCACACGCTGAGAACTTATCAAGGGACTTGATGGCGCTAGTGCACACTCTAATCATGGGAGTATTCAACCTTTGGCGAGCGCCAAGCCTACGAATGTTGAACACTGGCACTTGTTGCGAGAGTAAGTGAGTCGCTGGTGAGGGCGAGTGGAGGTCTGTGGAAACTCTATGGGGTTTCCAGACTGCAAAGAGGGGGTGAAGCTAGCATCAGCCAGTGAACGACGTTGCAACTAAAATTTGCCGGGCAAAACAGGAACAAGCTAAACCGATGCAACACACTCCATCCACGCGATAAATCACCGGACGACGCCAACTCGCCGGCATTCATTCAGGCCTCTGGAACTGGAAGTATCCATGAGGGACAAGCTGGCCCCACCCCCCGCCAACGCCCTCGCCCGGCAGCGTGAGCCGCCATTTGCGACAGATGGAAACTGGACACTCGGGCGGAGACTCCTCGAAGCGAGAGTAAACAATGTGTTTTAGGACAGATGTTGGGCCTTGAAGTACAGTAGAGCTTTCAGGTCTGCTTTGTATCGTCAGCAAGGGAAAGGCCTTGTGATCGACATTTGTGGCGACTTGTGGGTCTACACTGGCCGGAATTGCCGTCTTTGCGAGAGGCACCAGGTTTTGCTCGTTTATGGGCCTTTGGGGAGAGAGACTGTGACTATCTGGGCACAACAAGAGTTGGATACAAACCCAACAAGAACGCGCCCTCGTCAACCCTACAGGACGCTTCAGGCACATGGATGAGAATTGGCCTGAACAAATAAAGGGTGCTGATGGAGAGTGGCGAGTTTTAGATGTATGTTTGTCCACAAGTCAGTGTAATGAGAGGCCTGTCGTCGCTGATTTGAGGATGCGAACCAAGAGGCTCGCCCGAGATTGGAGCGGCGCAGAAGCGAAGTGAGCCGCTCAAGGTGGGAGTTAGGCCGAAATTATTTGCCCCGCTCGGGTTACCCGCAGTTAGTCCACCAGCTCTCACGCTCGATCTCTGGGGCAAAGTCTAGCTAATTCAAAAGCAAAAATAAATACAAATCCTGTACTGATCAAGCCTGTTGATGCTCGCGTTTGTTTGATTTGGATTTGCGCCGACTTTTATACAGTTCGCGAGACACAAGTGCAATCGAAAACGTGTAACTGGAGCACGACGTTCGCTTGGCCGCATTCGCCAGTGGCTGGGCCGCTCTCAGTGGGCCGCCTCTGATTTCCCGATTTGCCATAAACTTGCCGAGTCAGCCGCTTGAACGAGCCAGCTTAAACCGTTAAAGTTTGTTTACTGTTTCTGGAATTAAGACAAAGTTTCGGTTGTTTGACTTTGCGACTTGGTTAAAGTTGAGCGCGAGCGAGAAGCTGGCGCGGAGGTGGCAAGGGCAGCGGACTGTGAGCATTTGGAAACAAACAGAGATGCAATTGGATAGTGGGCGCGCGCGCGCTAGGCCGCTTTTGAGAGCATCGGCGGCGCAGACTCAATCTGGCTACTTGTTGTCTCCTCGGCCAGGCGAGCGGGACGCCCAAACTCGGCCCCCTCTCCTGCCGGCCTCTCGAGCGGCCTAAAGTTGAAAAGTCGGCACAAGCCTTGCGCCCAACAGGTCAGCCCGTTGCTTTCGTCGCTGCTAAACGCATTTNACGTATTCACCAAAATACCATAAATCCAGCCCACTCGCCAAAGCACACTTCATCTCTCCAGCAATCACTCAATCCACAAACTCAAGCCTCTCGGACTTAAAAACTGGATCAAAATGTCGTGCACAATCTACGTTGATGGCGCCTGCACCAACAACCAGAACCCGAACATTGCTCGCGCCGGCTACGGAGTCTATTGGCCGAACCAGTCGCACTTGAACATCAGCGAGCGCCTTAGCGGACGCCAAACTAACCAGCGGGCCGAAATCATGGCCGCCGTGAAGGGAATCAATCAGGCCGCCCAGCTTGGCTACGATCAGGTGACCGTCAAGCTGGACAGCCAGTACGTGAAGGGCGCCGCCGAGGAGTGGATCCCGAGATGGGAGCGCGAAAATTGGGTCCGCCAGGTGACCAATAGGGAGGATTTTTTAAAGCTGAGAGATGCGATGAGGAGAATCGACGTTAGATTCGTCAAGGTCGACCGGGAGGCGAACCAGATGGCCGACAGTTTGGCGCGAGCCGGCGCCAGGCGGGCCGAGGTGTGCGAGCAGGTCCGCTATGGTGTTGTCTTCTGAGCGCTCGCTCGAATACATGAGCCACCAATAAATACATGAGGTA
>Ga0058699_1000586_pt1 | contig 11309 bp, 8 predicted proteins | sample AgamicAtPe_FD_55078 | JGI IMG/M metagenome (GOLD analysis project Ga0058699, IMG submission 55078) | Agave microbial communities from Guanajuato, Mexico - At.P.e | ecosystem: Host-associated > Plants > Phyllosphere > Phylloplane/Leaf | place: Guanajuato, Mexico | collected 2012-10-15 | reverse complement strand
GGTTCTATTGTTGGAATATTTTTAGCCGCGATGAACCAGAACAGGCCGCAATATTGAGCTTAAACGAGAGGCCAAGCAGCTAGTCTAGCCAGCCAGTTGGCGGCAATGTGAAATGCTCGGCTGAAATGCATTACTGCTCACAATCTTCGAACACAAATCTTATTGAAGCAATCGACTCAGACCGACAACGAATCCGGCCCGTCTTCCAGAAGAGCTCAAGTACGCCGACCGCGCGCGCTAACCACCGAAGCCTCCAGTCAATATGGCCACCAGCAGCCCTTCAAAGCTTGACGCCCGCAACCCAGATGATCTGTGGGAGCGGCGACTCGACGCATTTNAGGTCGAGCGGATTTATGTCGTGGAGCCGACAGCATTCGAGCTACTTGGCCAGCTCAGGTGACTCCTTCTCGGGCAGGAACCCGCTCATGGTCGATGACAGTGGCGCCGAAATGCTGCCCCAGATGCTGGAGCAACTGGGCAAGGGCTCCACTTTGCCGANTCACCAGCAGCAGCAGCAGCAACACTTGTACCAGCAACAACAAAGACGAATGCTGCCCCAGATTCCGCGCTCACACTCGCCGTCCGACCTGCAAAACCCGAGCTACCCGAGCTCAGAGTTGGAGCCGCCGGCCTACTATCCAGGCAAGGAGACGCTGCCCGTTCACCATGCCCGCCACCGACACCGGCGCCAGTCGAGCCTCGAGCTGGAGCGCCAGCAACAGCAGCTCGGCCTGTCCGACTTTTCCAGGTACCTGATGGTGGACGACTACGGCCAGCCAATCCAGGGCCACGAGCACGCCTTCGAGAGGCGCCTGCCGCCCACGATCAGCGTCTCGCCCGAGTTGGCCACCCTCGAGCCGCCCGAACTCGAGTATTTGCACCACCAGAACCAAGCCTACGCNGGCCACCCTCACCGCATTCCCCCAGATCCAGTGGCCCCCATTTCCGCCTACCAGCAGCACCCCTTTCTAAGCGTTCGCCCGCAGCACCAGCACCACGCAAGCCAGCATCACCTGCCCGCTAATTACGTGTCGCGTTCGGTGGCCATGGGCAGCGACAGTGAGCTCAACACTCGAGGTCTTTCTTCAAACAAACTCTACTATGTTCATGTGCCGCCAGCCAGGCGCTCGCGCCACCACCGCCAACAGCCACAAGTGCCACAGCAAGCGCGCCCCACACGACCGCCCATAGTGGACATGCAACAACAGCCGCAAATGGTTCACGAGCTTCCGCTTGCCGGCCGCCACCAGCTTGCGCGCCAGCCAAGGGGCCAGACNGGCGAGCGGTATTTGGCCGACGAGCGTCTAGTTGGCGGCCACGANCACATTGCGGCGGGCGCCCAGTTGGGCCAGCGCCGCTCGCCGGTGGTTGGCGCGCCCGACTACAGCTGGCGCTCGATGCCTGTTTACAATGTGGGCCAGGCCGAGCAGTTGGCGCAGCAGCAGCAGGCGCAACACCAACTGCGCGNCTGCAAGGGGGTCACCTTCGACGGGCGAACCTCGGCGCCGGTTTATGGGCGCCGGAAGCGCGAGTCGCGCGAGAGTTACCTGCGCGCGAACAGCGAGGAGCACGCACCTGAGGCGGCGCAACAGCAGCATCGGGCAACAGTTTGTCCAGAGCAGAGCGGCGCGGAGGAGTCGGAGGACAACGAGGACCGCTCGAGCTCCATCGCAAGCAAGGCCAGCAATGCCTCCTACTCGGCCAGCGACCACCACATGCAGCTGCAGCAGCAGCAGCAGCAGCAGCAGCAACAGCCAAGAGCGAGCACAATCACGGCCGCCGAGTTCAACATTCAGACTGCCGAGCCGGCCAGCAGAGACTCCTGGCCGAGCCAGCAAGACGAGCGCCTTCACCCGGAAGCCATAGCGGCAACGGCAAAGCAGCGGCGCCCAAGCAGAGGCCCGGAGTTTCCCAACTTTGGAACTCAGGAGGCCCGCGGCCAGCAGCGACACAGGGCCAGTCGCGCGCGCCAGAGACAGTTGCACGAGGGCGACAGCTTCACGGACACGGGCGGCGCCTCGCTGTCGGACAAGGAGCCTGGCGGGCTGGGCAGCAATGTTAGCAGTAGTGAGATAGCGGCCGGCCGGTCGGAGCGACGAGCCCGAGTGCGCGACCAGCAGAGCTCGAACGAGCGAAGCTTTGGCGATGGGGCGGGCGGCTCGAGTCAGAGCCTTAAGTCGCAGTCGGGAATGGGCAGCGCCTCAGGTGGACTGTCGAAGAAGAGCAACAGCACAACGCAGCTCAGCCTGTCAGGTAAGCATCTCCCCCACCCTCCAGCCTCCTCCCCTCACTCGCCCAGTCTCGCTAACCAGCTCGTGTGCACCCGTTGCAGGCACCAAGAAGAGGCTCGGCTTCAGGAAGAAGCAGGTGACCATGTTCAGCGTGCACAGGAGCGAGGAGGTTGTGCCGCAAACAGCCCGCCACCTGGTCAAGCAAACAACCAGCATCTCGTCCGACGGCGAAGGTAGTCTGAGCAACGAGAGTGCCGCCACCAAGTGAGTGCTCAACTTGACTGTCCCATGTTTGCTCTTGCTTGCACAAACTAAACCTTCATCTCCCTAAACCCGCCCAAATAGCTGGGTGCACGCAAACTCGAGGTTTGACGTCAACGATCCAACCGCAAACTTTGTCGAGGGTTTGGGCGCCGGGCAAATAGTTTCCCGCCAGGCGCTCGCATCGCCCTACCTGGGCGACATTCAACTCAGCCTTAGCGACCGAAAGGGCAACCTGGAGGTGGAGGTGATCCGCGCTCGCCGGCTCCAGTCAAAGCCGGGCACCAAAACTCTGCCTTGTAAGTAGCCGCTTCGAGACGGGCCAGACTGCTCAGCTAAGGCGATGACTAATCGGAGATGTCCCTTGCCAGCTCCCTATGTGAAAGTGTACCTGATGAAGAGCAGGAAATGCATTGCGAAGGCCAAGACAGCGCCAGCTAGACGAACACTGGACCCGCTCTACCAGCAGCAGTTGACTTTTCGCGAAGACTACCGCCAGTGCATCCTCCAGGTGAGTGTCGCCCAGCCAGCCGCCTCAACTCGCCCCACCAGCCGCACACCTCTAACAGCAAACCCGCAACCAAAACCCAAACTCAAACCCAACCGACAACCGACAACCGACAACAACAACAACAACCCGCCCACCAAACGCAGATCATCGTCTGGGGCGACTACGGACGCATGAACCACAAGGCTCTCATGGGCATCGTGCAAATACAACTGGACGACCTAAACTTGTCCACCATCGTCATCGGCTGGTACAAGCTGTTCAATCCGTCGTCCATAACGTCGCTGCCTTCAAAGTCGCTGCGCCACTCGATGTTGTCGAGCTCAACGCAGAGTTTTACCTGACGGCTCGACTGGACTGGACTGGACTCTGCTCGAGTGTGGGCCAGAGGGGCCAGCAAGGCGAGGGCCTGTTACTGGCAAACAGAAGCTATTAGCGGGTTCTATTGTTGGAATATTTTTAGCCGCGATGAACCAGAACAGGCCGCAACATTGAGCCAAAGCAAGCGTTTATATCATTGGATGCTGCCAACAATCGACAAGTGGAGACCAATTCAAGCAAAACTGGGTGATAAATAGATATTAGCTGAGATGAAAGAGGAGAACAATTCCGAGCTTTAGGCAACGACTCTCGCCAAAATGGCAGCTCGCGTCCACGATTGTGCCAACCTTTTGCCATTTGCTATTATTGGTGGGCAATTGATGGACCACTTTGAACTGATAGACACTCAGAGGTTTGCATCCTTCTCTGCGGGCCTCAAATGAGCGGTCTCCGGGGCGACCAATCCGTTCATCGAGAATGATCTTTCAGCTACCATTTGCCAAAATGCCAGCCATGCAAGTCTAACGGCGGCGGCGGCAGCAGCAACAGCGTTTTAGTATTAGATTACTCGGAGTGAACCGAAACAAGTTGTGTCCCATTGGACATGAGTTGAAGGAATAAAGTTGTAGACGAACGTTTTGCTTCCTCCCTCTGTCCTGTAACATCTCGCCTCAAGCATCTCGGAAGCCAATCTCGGATGTGGGGCACCAAGTTGGACTCAATGTTTTTGTCCTAGTTACACCGCCGATCGTTAAGTGTCCGTTTGCGGCAGTCAGTTTGAGACTGGGGCTCCTCTACTCGGACTCGAATGGCAAACAAAAGGCGCCAACCAACTCGAGCTCCCCCCCCCCCACAGAGCTGCCAAGCGGCAAACATTTGGGATAAATTCAATGGAATTATCTCTGCCTCAAGAGAGGCAAACAAACATGGTGACGCACGCAACTCATTGATTCCAAGCTCACGATAAACTCGGCGGTTGCAATTGCGGTTGACGATTATTGGGCGAGTTTGTTGCGAGGGCAGAATTGTCATAGCGACACCCGAGTGTTGGTTTTCATGTTCCATGCTACCTGTTCGCATGCTCCCCCGTCGCGTGCTCGCCCCCCCCCCTGGACCAGCACTCGCCTCTCTGTCTCCTATCTTCCATCGTTGGTTAGCCTCCAACGCCCGGCTGTCTCCTCTGTGCGGCCACCCGATCACGACTTTGGCCAACCGCGAGCTGGCCCAACAAAGGGCTCGTCCAATTACACGGACTTCCATCCGGCTTGATGGGCAGTTCACGAGTTTTGCCGCCAAAGGTCGACGACAGATCTCGCGCAATCGAGCGCAAACGAGGCTCCCCTTGCGCTGTCGTCGAGTATCGGGCAGCATAATCAATTCACGGGGACACAAAAGGCGGAATTTCGCCCGCTCAACCTGCTAATGTTTGTTCAAACTCACCTCCAATGGGTTANACACCAAACGGTTGCAAGCCCCTCAATTCAAACCGGCAGCAAGTCGCCAAAAGTGCAACCAGCTCGCGATGAATGGACTCAGCTGGTTGCGCGCAAGAGGCTCCAACAAGAGGGCCGAAGTTGTGACACAAGATACAACCAGACAGGACGAAAGCGCCCATCTCCAGGCTCAAATCTGAACTCTTCATCCTCGTCTGAGCGGGCAACAAGAATTGAGGTGAACAGTGAGGAGCGAGCTAAAAGTTTAAACCAGCCGAGCGATGAGCAACCAAAGTGCAGGAGAGTGACCAGGGCGCTTGCACGACAGCAGAGCTCCTCTTCGGTTGACTTTCTCGGCTTAGCTGAGATCGAGCGCCAGCATGGAGGCAAACTTGGCGGAAGGGGGCGAGTTTCAGTCGGAGAGAGTGGAATGAGAGCAACCAGCGCCAGTCAGAGCCACTCGCTGTTGGGAGCGGAATTTGCCAGTGAGAGGGGGAGCAAGCTGAGCCTTGGATCAATTCCGCCATGCTCATCATTATCATCCAGTTTCGAGACCAAAGATGCGAATTCGGGGGCGCCAAGCAGGGCGACTAAAATCGCACCCAATCTTCATCCGTCATCTCTCGAGGCTTTGTTGTTGAGCTCCACGGCTGGAGAGCTCTGTCAATCTTTATTGAACAAACTCTCAAACTACCAAACACTTGGGCGACAGAAGAATTCAGGTCAACAGGGCAACTTGGTGACACTATTTTGTCGAAGTTTTCTGACTTACCAGCTAGAGACTTGGCGCCAACTCGTTGGAGGCGCGTTTGCTTTCCTCTTTCTGGGAAAACCTATTGTTTCTTTGCAATCATGCAACCGACGCCAGCTCAAATCCGGCCTCCTGAACCCGGAATCGAGCCACCAAAATACCTTACCTAGCAACCGCTCGCACCGAAACGCTGAACTGTTGCCGACAAACTCGGTCTCATCCTCAGGCGGAGAGTCCATGTATGCGAGTGGCCGAGTGCTTGCGAGCGCAGAGGGAGCCCGAATGTTCAACTCGACCCACCAAAACCCATGCAACCAATCGAAGCAGCTCCCTGAGGGCGCCAGCCGTAGTTTGCTGTCCAGGAAACAGCTTAGCCACCAACATCATCACAGACATCAGGCAGTTAATTCCGAATTAGACTCACAAAAGAGTCAAGAGAGCGGCCACTTTGAGTTGCCGCAAGAATGGTCACTGGAGCGCAGCCAAGCTCACGCGGGCCAGTCGGCGCCACCGTCGCTAACAAACTGTCACCAGTGCGGATGTAAGATGCAACAGCCATACGCGGCCACCGCAGCACATCGGGCCAACGTGGGGGGCCTCGTAGGTGGTGCTTACAGCAAGAGCAGCAGCCTCGCCGGCTTGCGAGACTATGGGCCTCCAATGTTGGGCCCGCCGAGCAGGCCAACGCTTTCGCCGGCCGGCTCCGAATGCGCGGGCTGCTGGCCCCCAGAGGCTGGCCAGTGTAGCTTTGATGAGCCTGCATCGCCAAGCCCAAGTTTATCGGTGAGAGCTGAGCCTTATCTTGTCCCGACGAACCTGCTCAAGGCTCACCACCGACCAACAAGCTTGCACGGTGGTCGGAGGGGAAACACGGGCGAGTTGAGCCTTGGTGGAGCCGAGTGGCTGCCAGGTGTGCCGGTCGGTTCTACCTTTCAGCATGAGAGGCGAGAGGCGCGGCCACCGATCATGCGGCCAATGGAGAGGCCGAGCGCCATGGGCAGCGACAGCGAGCTCTACACTCTCCACTGCAGGAATAAGCGCAACAACTTTCTCTCGACCACAACTAAACAATATCATGTGCACGCAGACTTGGCGGACTCTTGGGATGTTCGAAGTCGCTCAAATAGGCTGAGCAACTCCACAACTCCAAGCGAGGATGTGACCAAGAGCGAGCCTATCCGTTCAGGTTCACCTGGTGGAGGCCTGAAGAAGAGTCTTAGCAAGAGCTCAAATTCCTCTCAGCTGAGCTCTGATCGCGTTAGCAAGTACGGCAACAAACTTAGCTTGGCGGGTAAGTTCAATGGGCGATNTTTGGTTTTGGCTNGAACGGCGCGTCGAAGAGGAACATCCGCCTAACGCGCCTCCAACAGGTGCAAAGAGACGACTTGGATTCAAGGGGTTGAAAGGTTTGAGCTCGTTGAGTGTTCAAAGGAGCGAGGAGGTTCTGCCTGAGGAGGCGCAAAGAGTGGTGCGCCAGCTGACCATGAACTCGCTGTCCGACTCGGGCAACGAGAGCGGCTCAATGTAAGTGGAGAGCGAGATTTGGTCAGAGTTGAGCCNATCCACCCTAAACCAGCTGACCTAAACCCAAATTAAATCCAACCAAACGAGCGCAGCTTCACCGGCGCCAGTCCAAACCCTCGGGTTTGTTTCGTCGAAGGGCTCGGCCTTGGTCAGATGGCCTCGCGTCAGGCGCTCGTCTCGCCCTACCTGGGCGACATTCAGCTCGGCCTGAGCGACCGGAGAGGCATGTTGGAGGTGGAGGTTGTTCGGGCTCGCGGCCTTCAGACTAAGCTCGGCGCAAGCAGGACTCCGTGTCAGTAAGCAGCCCCCACCAGAGAGCGGCGCCCACTTCCAGCCCGCTAACCTTCCCGCCCCGCCCCCCTCCATCCAACCGCCCGCAGCTCCCTACGTGAAAGTTTACCTGATGAAGAACAAAAAGTGCTTGGCAAAGTGCAAGACGACTCTCGCAAGGCAGACGCTCGACCCCCTTTATCAGCAGCAATTTATCTTCCGCGAAGATTACACGGACTGCATCCTACAGGTAACTGCTCCCCGCCCCCTTTCGACTTGCAGCAATGAGAGCTCAACCAAACTGACTTGAGTCCGCCGCTCGCCGCAGGTGATAGTTTGGGGAAACTACGGAAAGAAGGACAGAAAATCGCTCATGGGAATAGTGCAAATCCACCTCAACGATCTTGACATATCGAGCCTGGTTATAGGCTGGTACAAATTGTTCAACGCGCCCTCAACAACCAGCTCGCTCGTCTCCTCGAAGGCCCTGCGTCATACACTCTCCTCTGGCTTTGCCCTGAACGTTGCCGTTTGAGCTCGCTACTGAAACTTCGGGCCAACCCCATGCATATTAAACCGGCGCGCTCGTCGCTCCAATCGCTCGCCAGCAAATACCCCTCTCAGGCGCAATCCTCTAGGAGAGCTAGAACTTGCTGTCTAAGATTGTAAACGTCTGCCTGGACTGAGTAGGCGGCCTCGCTGCTGGAAGTGCACGAGTTTGGCCCATAGGAGATCACCCCGTAGACTGTCTGCCGGCTCTCCTCCTCCCTTCCAGCCGCCGGCGCCGCTGCAGCAGCCAGCACCGGGCCGCCTGAGTCGCCTGCTCGGATTGCCAAAGTTGTTAGAGTTAGTTTCTTCTCTCACTAGAGCTTAGCAAACGGAACTCCTCCACTTACCTGAGCAGGCAGAGCCAAGGAAGTTTCGTCTGTTGGACCGAAAGCAGAGGGTCGATTCGTGGCCATCGTAGAAGGGCTCCAATGACTTGAGGCGCGAGCAGTTTGCGCGGCGGACGGGCAAAATCTGCAACCTTTTGGCGAAAACTGGCGGATTTTGGCTCGTGTAGCCGAGGCCAATTGTATAGGCTTGCTCCTTTGCTGTGAGCGGCCTGTCGGGCAAGCAGGCGGGCTGAACCAGGTGGCTAAACTGGACTGGCCTTTGCAGCTTTATCACAGCAATGTCACTGTGCAATCTCTCGAAGTTGTAATTTGGAGCGATGCAAACTTTCTCCTGCTCCAACTTGGTCGAGTTCATTGAGGCGCCATTCTCCCAATGATAAATGCTAACGCTTGCAATGATGTCCGGCGAGATCTCGGCGCAGTGGGCTGCAGTTAGAACGTGCTGGTTTGTTATGAGAGTGCCGCCGCAGTAGAAGAGGCCCACTCTTAGCGCCACGAAGGAGGGAAAGTCGCCCGGTCGCGCGTTGAAGCCTGCCGAGATCCTGTGATTTCTGCGCCCGCCGCCGAGCCGCCCAGTTGGGCGCCAGACGAACGAGTTTCGTCCACAATCGGCCGGCAGCTCAACAGTTGACCGGCGCCCGCTCGCTGGTCCATCTCCATCCTGGCGGCGCTGTTCCAGCTCGTCTCGTTGGCGCGCCCAAACGGAGGCCACGTAAGCGAGCAGTGCGAGCATCAGGAGGCTGGCAATCCGATCGGCCTCCATGTTTGCCTCGGGCGAGATCTTGTTTCAGCCGTCGCTCTGCCGAGTGTGCGGCTTGCGTCGAGTTCAGCCAGCAGCTCAAGTCGGTTTGCTGGCGCCGCCGCCGCCGCTGCAGAGCTCCAGCTCGAGCTCGTTCGGCTGGCAGAGATAGAAGAGGGGAGAGAGAATGAGGGTTTTGCCGGCGCTAATTTGTCCTCTGACAGGTGAGCTCTGCGGGGCCGCTCGAAGCCGAGCTCGCTTTCCCTTCGACGCGGCGCAAACTGGCGCAGATGAATCTTAATTAAATAACTGTGAATAATCAATGCTTTCGGCGAGGCAAAGGCGCCCGCAAGTTGCACTTGGGCGCCCGCGGCTCCGAGTGGCGGCGGCGGCGGCGCTAGAAGCAGCAGCAGCATCAGCGGCCGCCGCCACAATGGCGCCCGATGGCAACAATGGCACAATGATGCAAAGATAATGCAAATGGCCCAAGCAGGAAAGTTTAATATTTTTCAATTTTCGAATTTGAGCCAGCGAGGCCGGAAGTGGAGGGCCCGGCTCCAGTTGGCGCGGGCAACATTAATAAAATTTCAAGCCGCCTAACTGCAACTGACAGACTGAGCGCCTTCGCTCGCGCGCCTGCCTCCAACAACGCGAGCCGGAAACGAGGATCGCTAATAACAAATGTGACAATTACAATGGCTCGCCTCGCTTTCGTTTACCTTCGAGTCGCGTCGCCGGCTCCCATTCGGCTCGACTCTGCTCGCGCGCAACCATCCCTCTTCCATTGACCCCAGGCGATCGGCCCGAAAGGGGTGCCCAGAGCGCGCGTGGGCGGAAGCGGCGCCAAACCAAAATCAGGCCTCAATTAATCTGCCTCTTCGGCTTTCCTCTTTTTGGCGGCAAGTTTTGCAGTTTGAGTGCNGCGCAAGTCTGGCTGCATCCGCGCTAATGATGGGCGCTCGTCTTATCGGTTTCCTCTGCTTTCCTCTGCTCTGGTTAAGCTAGCGCTCGCTCTGAGTGAAAAATGGCTCCTNTGACAGGAGATGTGGCTAGATTTTGGCCAAAAATCAATGGCTCGCGCCGGGACTCGCGCGCCCAGCTGGCCGCCGGCCAAGAAACGGGAGCGCCGAGCGGCTGAGAGCTCAGAGTTGCGCAAGTTTGTTAGCGGGCAAGTGCATGCAAGTGGGCCGCTCGATTTGCTATTAATCGTCGGCCTTGTCGCGCGCCTNCCTTGCAAACGGGCGGACAGTTTGCGGGCGCCGACAGCAAGCGGCCGCTCGCCGCCGGCGCCTCCAAGCTCGGCCGCCGCAAGACTGGCCGCCGACTGGCCGACCATCAATTCTCGATTTTAGAAGCGACGAGCGGCTTTGGGGCCGCAACGGCGCCCACTTAGGCCGCTGGTTGGCCGGCGCGCGCTTTGTTTAAAACTGGCCGGCCAGCGAGCGGGCGGACAGGCGGACGGGCGAGCGGAAGCGGAAGACGCGGCCGGATCCATCAAAGGTTCGCGTGAGAATTGAAAACGACCGTTTGATTTTGCTGTGCGCCGCCTGCGGTCGCGCGCAGCAATCGGCGCCGCAACAACAGCGACAACAATGACATGGCGACTCCGAGCTGGAACACAATTGATTTATTCAAATATAACAAAATTGGCATAACAAATGAGCTGAATCTTGGCCGCCAAATCTCTGCAAATCTCTGTCCGCCTGTCCGTCTGCCCGCTTGAGTGGCGAGCGGGCGGCGATTTGCATTGGGCGCTCGAGTGGGCGAGTTGGCGAGTCGGCTTGGAACTCCGGCGACAAACAGGAAAGCCTATCCATCAATTGTCCATTAGGCTTGGCCGATAGTTTGCGCCAGCCGCGAGCGCCGACTGCAATGCGTCACACTGGCGCCCACTTGAGCCGAGCGGACAGAGTGGGCCAATTAGGGGGTTTTGGTGTGCGGCGGTCCGGCTTGGTGGGCGGGCGGCTTTTCGCGGGTGGGCGGCGGCGGGCGGGCGGGCGGGTGGCAAGAGTTGCGCTAGCCGTGTGAAAGGAGGAGGAGGGGGGCGTTTTATCAGATTAGGCTCCAAACTGCAGGGCGCAAACCCCCGCCGAGTGGTGCTGCTTGTCGGGCGGAAGTCGGGGCCAACTGCGAGCGCAAGGAGAGCGGCATCATTTGTTCCTCTGGCCAGCAAGCGGGACTTGCATCGGATGGAACAAGCTCACGTGGAGTCAATTACACACGTGCGCCCATTAGGTTGCCGATCTTATGCAAACCAATCCGCGCTCGGGCCGGAAGCGGGCCGGCCCGACGAGGGGGCGGCCGGCAGAGGGCGCTGGCGCCCGCGAGATTGTAATGTAGATTTAGAGCAATTAAAATTAACGCTTGATTTCCTT
>Ga0058699_1000585_pt1 | contig 11318 bp, 7 predicted proteins | sample AgamicAtPe_FD_55078 | JGI IMG/M metagenome (GOLD analysis project Ga0058699, IMG submission 55078) | Agave microbial communities from Guanajuato, Mexico - At.P.e | ecosystem: Host-associated > Plants > Phyllosphere > Phylloplane/Leaf | place: Guanajuato, Mexico | collected 2012-10-15 | reverse complement strand
GTCGGCCCATCAACAAGCCTGCCTAGAGGAACATCACCTGGCCAGGTAAACTTTTGAAGGCCGCCTTTTGTCGCCTCCATCGCCTGTTTCTAAATTGTTGCTCAACTTTGCTTTATGCAACTGATTCCATGCGGATAGAGCCCGAATTTGATCGTTGATTTGAACTTGAATCAATGCAATTTGTAACCAGACTAGGCGTAAATGTTGGCCAACATTGACTCATAGTAGCCGACTAGACTCTTGAAATCGGCGAGAATAAATTGATTGCGGATATTTCTTTCCAAATTTGAGGTTAACTTTCGCTGGCTAAGCGGCATAACTGCACGCGGGATAAATGCGCCNGCAACCATCGAGTTGCCGCCGCCCCCTTGAGTTTCCCTCCAAATGACAAAAGGCGACTGAATGCTAGCTTTATCATACCTGAGACGCCGCTCCATTGAGTTTACAACGCTAATGTTAAGCGCGCGCAATGAATTGCTGACATCCCCATCCAAAATCATACTCGAACCCTCGAGCGACTTGACAAGCTCATTTCTGGCCTCGTTCAATAGTTCCAAAGATCTCACTAGAGTTTCAGTGTCGCACAACAATTTTAGGCAGTCTCTTTCGAGCTCCCAATAAAGGTGGGCGGATTTTGTGCCGAAACTAACCTGCTCAAAGAGCATCTGCTCGAAGGCAACGTTGAAGAATTGAATATAGTGTGTGACATTCGTTAGGGCTCTCTGAGAGCGACCAAGTCCATTCTGCTTTTGAACGCTGTCCGGTTTCACCAATAGCGACTCTAAATTTGGTATCCATCTTCGACTCTCTCCAGTCGCAATTCCTATCTTTGTTTCATTGAGTTCCGATTGGATAGACTGATTGACGAGATCGGCCGCTCGCCTGGCACTGGTTGCAGTATTTAGCGCGCAGTTTATGTGCCAAGAGAGCTTGATATCGTTAGCGAATATTGACTGCACAATTTTCCTCATCTCGCCACTAAGTGGCATTGGGTTTGTCTTCGCGACCTGNGAACCGCTGCCTTGGGTGCTTTTTGCGAATTGTTTGCCTATGGGATGGGACGAGACTTGCTGCTGGCTAGCTGTCCAAGGGCTCAGATAGTAGCGACTCTTCGACTTTGAATACTTGTTGCCTCTTGCAGCCGCAAACGAGGTTTTCTTGGCCCCCCGTCCCTTGGGCTGCTTGTACCAGATAGAGCTGCCACTCTGGTCGGGCGCCTCTAGGCCAACAGTCAGCAGGTTAGTCTCCTCAAGGCCGCCACCAGAGCTTGGAATGGACCGCCTCGTCCGGCCTGGCGGCTCAGGCTCAACTCCATGCTTGAAGAACTTGCCCCGCAGTTGGCGATCCTCCTCGATGACGTGGCTTGCATGCTTTGTTTGGGGCCCAATTATAATGCTGATCAGGGTGTCGTTGATCGAGGCCCGCTTGTTGCATGCATCCGTCCACCTTGGTTCAGAGGCGTCGCTACTTGTTGGATCCTCGACTGGCGAGCCCTCGCTCTGACTTCTTTTTAGCCAATGGTTTTGGTCGATTTGTGATGGTTTTGTGAACAACAAAAATCTTTTATCGTTCGAGCTTGAATTGAACTCTCTGCTCTGTGATCTTGATTGATTCTTGGCTAGTTTAGACGTTTCAGCCTGAAACGTTGGTGTTTGTGTCCTGGTGGCCGCATAGCTGAGGGCTAGCGATGAGCAAACCACGAGACAAGCAATGGCTGAGCTCATTAAGCGGGACATGTTTTCAAACTTGTTAAAGTGCTGTAACAACCAAGTCAAATGGACATCACATCTTGCGACTCATCTTTTAACTCTGACTCAAAGCTTGCTCACCTTTTATACCAACCACATGACCACCGGGCCTCTACGGCTTCATCAAGCTCAATGCGCAAACCAATCTCAATCAATAGCTGAGGATTGGCGTCAAATCAAATCAAATGTAGGGGCAAGCGGCGCATCCTTCTCAAGAGCCAGCCTTCTATCCTCTTTCATCACGGCCACCCAGTGAAACATCTCTCAACATTTGGGAGTGGTTGCGCTAGCAGAGATACTAGTGATTATTCTAATTTCTATGAGGTATTGACTGGCTTGTTGGTTTGCTTGATGAGATTTGGCGCGCTGTCGGTGGTCGATGAATCGATCCGAGACGATTAGTTGCAAATGTGTTTAGTTTTCAAATTTGACACCACCCTGATTAGTGGCTCAGCTAACCTTGCTTCTAAGTGTTTTGAGCGCTCACCTGTATGAGAGCGTTTAGTTTGCTGAAGGAGACGAGCGTTGATTTGAATATAACTAGTCAACTTTGAAATGTGCCGCATTGACACTCGAACAGGAAGTGGCGCAGACAAATTCTTATTGTTGCCTCCTGGGCATCACTCGAGTCCCCTCTCTTGTTGGCCAAAGCGGCGGCCTCNTACGCGTTTGTTGCCGTTCGAAGGGGACCAGAAAAAGAGATCAATGATAACCACTTTAATTGGATCAATAAACTGAATCCTGTGCGCTGCTCCAGTTTAAATGGCGCACGAAAAGGAGACCGCCAGCTCGTGTGTCGATCGGATGCAAATTAGATAACCTCGGTTGGTTTTCAAACCCAACAACCAAGCAAACAACCAGAAAGGGGCCGCCAATCAAGCTTGAGTGGCCACCAAACGGGGACCTGGAGTTTCCCTGCAGCTTGTTATTGGCAACATGGCAGCCATTGGCCATAGNGAGGAAGATGAAGAGGAATAATGGGAGTGGAGGTAGTTTTTAAATTAAATTGGAGCGAGTCAAAAAGTCGCAAACATTTACCTATCAGCCGGCTGCAAGTTTGTTGGCCAACATGCAAGGTCAAGTCGGCCACTCTTGTTGCACACCGAGCCCATCAACCGAACAATTGGCCACGAGCCAGAGAGAAGCTGTTCCAATGAAGTGACAAGCAGGGAGGGCGACAACAAGGGGCGCATCCTTCGCCTGGTTGCAACCGGTTTGGGGGTTCAAAGTTGGAGCGAGAAAATAGTGTTATAAATCTCGCAATTATCGACTGTCGCCGGCTCCACCTTGGCCAACTAGCCGGCAAGTTCAATGATATTTCCATTCCTCCCCAAAACAATCCATCCCCTCCCCCTAGAATCAAACGTTCTCTTAACAAGGACCCATCCGGTTCGTATGCGGCAGCAAAACCTCTCAAAATGCCCATAAAATATAATGGCTTCAGCATCCTATTAGTTTGCGACGTTTCGCCCGCTCGACGCGACTGATCTACATTCGGTTCGAGCCAATTAAGAGGCTGGCCTATATGGTATTGTCGGCCAATCGAAACAATAAGTTCTATTGAATTATCGAGCCACAGTTCGGCGACCAATATGTTGTGAGTTGCAGGTAAAAAGCTGCTCCAGACTGTTTGGGATAATGAAAATCTGTGCGAGTGGTCAAAATCCCAACATGAACTTTTCCTTTTTTAGCTTTCCATCCTATGCATCAAAGTGAAAACAGAGAAAGAAATACTAAGCTCGTGCATTTTAAATTCAAGTGAATAATAAGCGAAAGCTCTATCAATCACTCTATTGCTCTCTCGGAACTTACTAGAATATTTATCATGATCAATCACACCACGAGAGCCGTCATAAGGCCGAATTGGAGGAGCATCTTGGCCTTGTGTCGAAGAGCCAACTCAACAAAAACAGATGCTCAAGCTACATCTGCACCGCCAGCGTCGGGAGCTAAAGGCCAGTACAAATGTGTCACAAAGCGATTGAATTGGGAAGATTGGAGGGAAATCAGTAGCAACTTCATCACTGTCACCATCTGGACCGACATACTGCGGGGTATTTCCACGACTGCAGGTAGCTTTTTCAAGGAGCCAGCAACAATCAACTACCCCTTCGAAAAAGGGCCCCTATCACCCAGATTTCGGGGTGAACACGCCCTCCGACGTTACCCATCAGGTGAAGAACGATGTATCGCCTGCAAACTATGCGAGGCCATCTGCCCAGCGCAGGCAATCACGATTGAGGCCGAGGAGAGAGAGGATGGAAGTAGGAGGACGACAAGGTACGATATTGATATGACAAAGTGTATCTACTGCGGCTTCTGCCAGGAGGCTTGCCCTGTGGATGCCATCGTAGAGGGCCCTAACTTTGAGTATGCGACCGAAACTCGAGAGGAGCTTCTATATAATAAGGAAAAACTTTTAACNAATGGTGACAGATGGGAGGCTGAAATTGCGGCCAATTTAGAGGCGGACCATCTATACAGATGAGAATGGCCTTAGCTACCTATTTGTTACGCAATTAATCTATTGAAGATNTCTAAAGTTTATATGGACAGTTAACTTTTTGGACTCTCGGGCCAAAGTCCCAGGTCGTTCCATCGTTGTTCCTGTTGCTTTAATGTCTCGGCGTTGTTTCCATTCTCTGGCTCAGGATCTGGCAGATCNTGTGTGGGTACCGCGATGTCTTCAAAGGTGACATTCTCAATATCGGTTATCCACGCCGCGTCCGCCAACAGTGTCATCCGTTGATTGCAATTATTCATGTGATCAGCCATTGGTCAAAGATCTATCCGGCAATTCATTGAGATNTTGATGCCGATGGTGGGTGAAGTGTACAGAAAACGAAAGTCAGCGTATTTTCCAATTCGCGCGCCACGCATGCACTTGAAATGCGATCACTGGACCGCTTACTGTCGACACTCAACTGAATGTGGTAGTGAGTTCGACTAGCTTAAATTTCTAACTCTGGGCTACGATTTCCATTGAAGGCTGCTAGCTGACGGGCCAGCCGTTATACCCAAGCGCTCACATACACAAACGCCGAAAACATCTCCTGCGACATCATCCATATTAGCTGTCGCTGTTCCTCAACAATCGATAACCAAACTCTATTATGACAACAATTCTATCCATGCAGCAAACCGTTGGATCAAAAGATAATTATGTTTCTTATTCTCTCTCCTTGGCCGCATCGTTGTTCCAGTATTCAAAAAGCAAACAGGTCTCCACCTAAGCAAGCGGTTCTACCTAATAAGTTCGCTCACAACCCAAGTGCAAAGGTATGCAGAAGTAGCAAGTTTATGCTATTCTAGTTTGTTCAAAACTCTTGCGACACCCACAGCCACTTCCCGCCCAATTTCACTTGTTTTGAAGGAAGATCCTACCTCAGACGAGATCGCAGAAATAAGGATCTGTTACGCAGGCATAGATATAGAAACGAACCCCCAATACCTTTGTAGCTTCCATCCNTCGAACTATAATCATTCGAAGAGCTAGAGAAGGGATCTAAAGGCAAGGTGAAAGGAAGAGANTATTTTCGGCTGTCGGTACATGACAACAATGAAAATGGTGCTCACAGCAAGGCAACAAGATGAACTCAATCACGCTATTATAGAGTATCTATCCTCCAACGGATTCAGTCAATCATGTGAGATATTCAGACAGGAGGCTAATATGCCTGATCAAATTGACAGCAAGTACTCTGGCCTTTTGGAAAAGAAATGGACCTCAGTTATCAGGTTGCAGAAGAAGGTTATGGATTTAGAATCAAAGTTGTCCGAGTTTGAGAAAGAATTCACTGGTACTGGTCCGATTCGAGATAAGCGCTCGCCAGTTGAATGGATACCCCTGCCACCAGAGAGACATACCTTGAAAGGTCATCGAGAGCCCATCACCAGAGTCATATTTCATCCAGTTTTCAGTCTAGTTTGTTCAGCTAGTGAAGATGCAACTATCAAAATTTGGGATTATGAGAGCGGCGATTATGAGAAAACACTCAAGGGTCACACNAACTCTGTGCAAGATTTAGCCTTCGATCCTAACGGAAAACTTCTGGCCTCATGCTCTGCTGACATGACCGTCAAAATCTGGGACTTTCAGTCTTACGAGTGCATAAGAACTATGCATGGACACGACCACAATGTCTCCTCGGTCACATTCATGCCTAACGGTGATCATCTTCTCACATGCTCACGAGACTGCACACTGAAAGTCTGGGAGGTCAGCTCCGGGTTTTGTAAAAAAACCTTCGTGGGCCACAACGACTGGATAAAAATGGTTCGGGTGAATAGAGATGGCACGTTACTCGCAACTTGTTCCAAAGACCACACAATCATTATTTGGAACTCAAATCAATCAGATCTATNGGCAAGCGGTAACTCAAGTCATGTCAAGTGCACACTTAAAGACCATGATCATACTGTTGAATGTATCGCATGGGCACCGGATAGTGCCTTCAGTAATGTTCTAGAAGCAACTAGTCCAAATCAGAAAAGTGATCGCACAGGTCCCTTCCTAATCAGCGGCTCTCGTGATAAAACTATCAAAGTTTGGGATGTGAACCTAGGCTCTTGTTTGTTTACACTCATCGGACACGACAATTGGGTCCGTGGAGTTTGTTGGCACCCAGGTGGGAAGTACATAATCAGTGTTTCAGACGATAAGACACTCAGAATATGGGATATAGTTAATAGGCGGTGTTACAAAACAGTCGAGGCACATTCTCACTTTTGCACATCAATAGACTTTCATTCCAAGGCCCCATTTGTTGTAACGGGCTCCGTTGACCAATCGGTGAAAATATGGGAATGCCGCTGATTGAGCCCAACCCGTGTACATAAAGACCTGTACAAAATCGTGATAGAAATCAAAAGTATCGCGAAGCGTACTAGAAATAAAACCAAAGCAGATGGCTTTTGCCACCCAAACCCATGAAACTCTCTTTGACTGGCGCCGAAGTTGTGCTCTTTATTCATGCTTGTTCAAAGTTGACCTCCTGAACTAGTGTCTTCAAGACTGTGTATAGATCAATCCTGGTGGGTTGAGTTCTCTTGATCTCCATGACATGCGACCGAAGGATGGTTGTTTCGGCGAAACTTCGGCACCAGCCGCGTTTTTCAAGTTGGTATATGGGGATTATAGCGGGACGAGGGGAAAATCTACTTGGATCTCTCTCTCATCTTCCTCCTCTTTCGCTTCAACCTGCGCATACGCTTCTTTCTCCACTATGTGATTGGGGAAGAGTTTGGTTAGTTTCCGTCGAGTGGGAGATCACATTTGCCATCGTCTAAGTTGTGAGTAATTTCGTATCAAATTTGAGGATGGGTTAATCCTGCACACTTACCTTCGCTCGCATACCGTCCAAATAAGTTAGTTGGGAAGCTTTAGGTTCTAACCAGTGTCCGGTTGATTATTTTTGGCTAGCTATTGGTGATCAAGTAAGATGGAAATGTGTTTAATTCAACGTTTCTCTCTAGCTTGAATCTNAGGCGTGTTGCNTCTGTGCAAGTGATCGAAACGCACATTGAGCAGATCAGTGTCGACAAAACACACGCACGCGCCAGCCTCTGCAACTTGAAAACTCTGACAGACAGTTCGTGGCGCCGACGCATCCACGGAGCCGGACGTTATCTCGAGCGAATGGTCCGTTTTCGAACAAGTCCCTTGAGAGCGTAGGCGCACGCGCGGCTGCGATATGGCGCAAAATACAAATCTTCTCCCAAATTAATCGCCCACGTGAGTTACCTGAGAGATGGCGCTCGAGGGCCACTTTTCGCATGAAATGAAATCTCCCAGATCTCAACAAGTCATCGTTCTCATGGCTCTCATTGGGCTGCCACGGTTGTTGCTTGTTACTCGAGGCAAGAGGGTTTATGTTATGCCCCCTTGCTATGCCATATATTAGCCTGTGTTGTGTTATGTGATGTGATGTTATGTTATGTTGTAGCCGATTTGCTGTTGGCCTAAGTTGGTTTGGCTTAATTCCTGATTCATGTGTCCATGTCTCCCTAATGAATTCAGCGATCAAGATAAGAGGAATGTAATTAGGATATCGATCACGCAACCAGCTTGAATGGGAGGGCTGAAGATGGGGGGCCTGCGAGGTTATGGCTGGCTGGCTGGCTGGCTGGCCGGCCGACTGGCCGACTGGCCAACTGGAGGCGGAGCGAGCAAGCGAGGAGGCTTTCGAGAGGGCGACCAGGGCCAACAATGGTGTTGCCGGCGCCACTGGCCATCATTAGTTTTGTGTGATCAGCTCTCCTTCGACTATTCAATTACACGAAGAGCTAATGGATCTTTAAGAGAAGCACTTGGCGCTCGGGTGGGCGCCCGCTCGGCCCGATGAGAGCTGTTGCCGGCGCAGATGGACAGCCAGCCGCCTACCTGGCTCTCGCTCCTCTCCTCTCCTCTCCTCTCCTCTTGGCCGCCTCTCGCCGCCAACTCCGGCCAGCAAGCGCGAGGTGCACTTGTTGCCGCTCTGCCGGCACGAAGAGGAGCCGGCGTCGATTGGATTAATGGCGTTAAATTGGCCCGCTGACCATGAGCGCCTTTGGCCCGTGTAAGAGTCAGCGCGGCTAGCTCGACCTGGCTAGCGCGCATGATTGATGGGCCCAATTCTCTGCCTCCCTCCCTCCCTCGGCGGCCGATGTCTTTGCAGCGGCGGAGGGGCGCGCGCTGGCCTACCTGCCTCCTCCTCGGGCCGCCAAGATCAATGAACTGTCAATTGGCCCGAGGGCAGCGCCGCGACTTGGCGAGGCGTCAACAGGGGCAGCGTTGGCACTGGGCGGCGGCGGCGGCGGCGGCGGCGCCACCGTGCTGGCCATTGTGCGGCCACGACAAGCTGGCGCCTACAAAGAAACAAACAAACCCTCCTGTCTCCGGTGGCGCCATCGTTTCGACGGAAGCTGTTAGTCAATATTGACACTGGCCTTATTGTGTTTCGAGCGTTGGAGAGTTGAAATTTGCGCAACTGGCAACTGGCAAGCAGCGAGCATCGGCCGGCAGCCAGCAAGCTGCGACTGGCAAGTGGGAGCGGAAACTGGCCTTATCTTGTGCTGGCGCCGCCGCCGCCGCCGCCGCCGCAAGCGAGGGCGGCCCTCTCTGGCGGCCACTTGTTGGCCGCTCGACACTCTGGCCACCGGTTTGCGCGCCAACACCGGCGGCCAGATTGGCCCGATTGCGGCCACTCTCGCGCCGACCGCTAGTCGCTTATCTGGCCGCGGATCAATTAATCACGGCGCTCGGAGCTCCTGTGGGAACGGCGCCTGTTGTTGNTGCTGCTGCTGTTGTTGCGGGCCGGCCGGGCGGCGTTGGTGCCGCTGCCGGCAACTCTTCACCCTCCTATAGGGCCTCGGCCGGCCGCCAGGGGGCCGCTCGCGCCCGCCTTGATCGGCTCTCTTTCACTCAGAGTTCCATCTCCACTCTCCGCTCCCAATTCAAATCCCAATTCCACTTCCACTTCCACTTCTACTGCCACTTGAAGCGCCGAGCTCAAGCCGCAGTGAAGAGGAGAGGAATTTTCTCACAAGCTTTGAGTTGCAGTTGCGCGGGCAACAAGCGAGCGGTGTGATTTATTTGGCCGAGGCGGCANAGTAGCCATTTAGTTGGCATTTAGCGCCCAATGTGAACTTGTTGTTTTCCTTGTTGCCGCTCCAACTCGGCCGCATTGCTCGCCGCCTGTTTTGATCCCCTCCAACTGAGCCCAAGCGGAGAGGAGCTCGATCCAAGCCAATCCAATTTTGCGCAATTCTTGCACAAGCCCGATTGATTAATAGTTTATTATTATGCAACAACTTCGCTTGCCAAGCGGAGGCGGCCGCTTGAGTTGCGGCGGCCTCCTTAGCGCGCGCGCGCGCACTCACACACACACACAGTTCTAATCTGGCCAGCAATGCGCTCACTTGAGCGCAAGCAGACAAATTGCCGCCCTCACCTCAACCGACTGGCCAACTCCTGAGCGGCTAATTGGCCGCCGCCGCCGCCTGGACACTCGCGCAGCTGCCTATAAGGCGGCCGCCAGTCCGCCAGCCTGGAAGCCGGCAACAGGTGGCCTCTATAGTTGGTCGGCGCAAGGCAGCGAATTCGAGCGCTCAGGTGTCGCGCCGCCTGGGCTCGGCGTTTGGCTCGCTCGGCGGCCGCTCCTTTGTGGCGCCAGGCGAGTAGAGCGGCCAGTCGGGCGCACTGAGCGCGCCGATCTGTGAGCCGATAATTCACCTCGATTGCTGGCTGGCTGGCTGGCTGGCCGGCCGGCCGCCAATCAGCCGGCGGCGCCACTTCTGCTGTCAGCCAGTTTGAGCTCACTTGGGCCCGCGCTCGCTCGCCTTGGGCCCGTCGGCGCCAAGCTCGGCTCTCGGCGGCTTTGCACTCGGCCGCCGCCGCCGCAACGACTGACAGTTGCTTGATGGACGAACAAAGCGAGCCGGCGCGAGCGGCCGCCCGCTAATTGATTGGCTCAGGCGGCGGGTTGCGGGCGGCGGGCGGGCGGGCGGGCGGGCGGGCGTGTCGGGCGGCGGCTAATTGCCCGTTGGCGTGCAAAGGCCCAGCGCGCCGCCCAGCCCACTTGTTGCCCGCTTTGTCCAACCAAAACTCCATTCTCAAGGGTCAAAACTCGAAGCGCTGCAACTGGCGGCAGCTGCAATTGGCGCGACACTTCCGCCCAGCGCGAGCCTCCCAAAGCGCCGCCGGCGAGAGCAGCGCGAGATAAGCGGCTATCAGATGGGCGAGTTGGCCCGCTCAATGGTTTGTCGCCTTCTCTCTCTCTCTCTCTCTCGCCATTCGCGCGACAAGGCGTCCCTGCCGCCGCTCGCAGCCTGCGGACCTCACAGGTGGCCACAGGCTCCAGGCTCCAGGCTGGCCGACGGACGGCCGCTCTGGCTGCGGCGCGGCCGGCTCGAGTCGGGTCTCGTCAAGTCTGGTGTAATATAATGTAATGTAATCTAATGTAATGACGCTCGAAAGGCTCCTCCTGCGCTCGCCAGCGGAGTTGGCCGCTTCGGAGGCGGCGAGCAACGGTCAAGAGTTGGAGGGCTGGAGAGGTGAGCGCGTTGCCTAATTTGCCGGCCACTCGAGTGGAAGTGTCGAGCGTGATGCTCGATAAGCGAGCTCTGAGCTAATAAAGATAACACTGCTCCTGGCGCCGACTGGANGGCCGCCCCTCCTATAGGAGGGGCGGCCGGCCAGTTGGCTGGGCGCGTCCGCCAAGCCGGCGGCCAATCACGCAAGCGGCCGCTTATAGGCGCCCAATTAGCCGCGCGGGCGAGCGGGCGCCGGAAGCGGCTTGGCTCGGGCGGCGGCCTGGCTGGCCGGCGGGTGGGCGGCGCCGGGCGGGAGGCGGTTGCGCAAGGGCGGCGGGCGAGCTGTCGTCTCGCTTTCGACCGAGTGCAGCCAAACTGGCGGCCGCATTCAAATGAGGCGAGCGCCACCGAATTGGCCGCTCGCTCGCCGGCCGCCGATCTAGTTCAAACAAGTTTTGCCGCCGCCGCCGCCGCCAGGTAATTCAATCCGAGCGCAGGCTGGCTAGCCGCCGGCGGCCGCCATCGGTCGGCCCAGCAGCCGGCTGGCCGAGCGGAAGC
>Ga0058699_1000583_pt1 | contig 11339 bp, 10 predicted proteins | sample AgamicAtPe_FD_55078 | JGI IMG/M metagenome (GOLD analysis project Ga0058699, IMG submission 55078) | Agave microbial communities from Guanajuato, Mexico - At.P.e | ecosystem: Host-associated > Plants > Phyllosphere > Phylloplane/Leaf | place: Guanajuato, Mexico | collected 2012-10-15 | reverse complement strand
CTCGCCCAAATAACCAACGACAATAAACAATTCGAACCCTGAACCCTGGAAGATGATGGATACTGTGGGCCCACCGTTCGCAACTGGAGAGATGGTCCTAGNAGGGAAAGATGCGAACACTAAACACATAAAACGATGGCGATACATTTAGAATGCTTATGCATATAGTTGCGGCAGCAACGTTGCCGGACAAAATTATCGTCCGAACTTTATACGCCATAAATTGTTATTGATATCGGACCTCCTCTCCCCCATCCCTCCAATCCAAGCGTCTCTCGTCTCTTCCCGATTTAGGCTCCATCATAAGAGGCCGAGTTAGATTCATTAGTATGACCAGCTGGTAAGCAAGAGACATCTAGGTCTCAGATTATGCCAACAAACTGAAATCTATTCAGGCAGCTCCGTGTATTCGAATCAATGAACGACATATTCTCGAGTTACAAGACAAGTGATTTCAATCTGGTTAGTGGCGGTTGCTGTTGCAAGCTCGAGCTATTTGCCGGAGAGTTTAGGCAAGAGCACATTCTATCCCCGCCGGCCAGCAACTTAGACTCTTTCAAGTCGGCTCGAGTGGCCATCAGTCCGTTCAAGCCCAGAGTTCAGTCAAGTCTGAGCTCATGAGGAACCTCATTGTTAATATCGCCTTCCTCTTGCTCTGCCCGGACTTGGTACCAGTTTTGCTCGCCAACCTTGCTTGACGACAGGCAAAGTTAGCGGGCGATATCTCTCGCTACACTCTGGACTCGAGCAATAGATGGAGAGAGGAGATAGTGGGTCGTGTGACGCTAGTTTTGGACCGATGGAGGGCCATTGTTTTTTGGCGCCAGCAGCAGGAAGACATTTTGTCGCTAGGCGTTCAAAGCGCGCACAGCACGTCGCTATCTGTTCCCCGTCTGGCGTTGCTCACGTTCCACACTCGTACTATGGCCGCCATTTCAACTGCCAAGGCAAAGCCCCGCTCTTTATTGTGTTAATCACCGAATCAGGCCTGCTTTAAATATAATTTCGGCACTCCCATTAGACTAGCCGCCAAATGTGGACAACGAGACTACCCTTGGCGAAACGAGCAATCGCCTAGGGGCGTTGCGAGCGCTCGAGAGACTCGCTGGCCCATGGCCGCGAAGGGGCCAACAATTTTCCAAACAATGCGCTGTCAAAGTTTGAGACAAAATTAATTCCAAAATTGCAGAGATGAGTGGCTGGCCGATCGGGCGGCCAAGCCAAGTGTTTGGCACCATTGCAGTCGTGTTCTAGGGAAGAATCATGCAATCTAGGCGAGCGGCTAAACTAGACCGGCTTTGGCAAGATTGAAATTAGGATCGATAGCCTCGAAGCCGCCCCCATCTAGCCAAGCGCGNCGACTCCTGATACCGCCGCCGCCTCCTCCNCCTCCTCCGCCAAAAGTTGTTTGTTTACACTTGACTAATCTGTCCCCTCCGTATTGGCCGCCCAGAGAGCCTCTGTATCATTGTAACACTCTTCCGCTGGTTGGCCAGCCAGCGAGAGGCCACTCGCTCGACAGAGCTTGATAGATTAGAAGAGGCAAGAATTGTTTTCCTTTGCGCTGTTGTTGGCGCCGTTCAATTTTGATTGTTCACCTGCCACCAGAAAACATGGCTCGCATTCGAGGCTTTTGAGTAGCCAACCAGCAATGTCATTGCACTTGACGTTTAGTCTCCCCCGCTAGCTCGCGGAAATTGACGGAGCGAAGAAAATAGGAATTCCTATCTCATCCTCCACCACCAACTAACATGCCTAAACTTAGGCCCTTCCTCCTGCCTGTCGGCCAGCAACAATCTAACGAAAAGTAGCGACAAGGATCAGAATGGACACAATCAACGATTTAGCGCCTACATCCTCGCTTCGTTTCAGAGCCAATGCTGCGCAACTCTTAACTCTCGACCGAACATCCTTTGCTTGCTCCTTTCATCTTGTGGATGATTAAATATCTGCCAAGTTGTCCATGCATTGACAGGCTGCCTTTCTGGACTTACAGCTCGCAAACCCTCACATCTAGCTGGGGCCATCGCAGTTAGCTGGCAAACATTGTAGCCTAGCCTCTTCGTTTGCCTGAATGTATTGCACGGCCAATTTGCTGGACACTCGAAACAGCAGAGTTGCGGTGTATGCGACCCGCAAGCTAGCGAGCACTCTCTTGGTGCTGCTTCTCGACCAAAATTCACTGTCAGTTTCGAGTCTAGTCAGCATTAACCTTGAGATAAAGTTTACTCCAAGTCAGGTTGGTGAGCAAACTCTCTAGATTGAGCTGTGAGAGCGGCATCAGGTTTGGAATCCATCGATCATATGGAGTAAAACGTACCCATTGTGATTCGTATAGCCGATTGCGATCGAAATTGGCTCATTGGCTTCATTAGATGAATTCGAGCGGGCTGCACAGGAATCTATGGCATCCCTATCATGTTAAGTTCTGGAATTTGGACTAACTTGACACNNTTNACACAATTGTCAAATCCGAGCTGCGTTTACGTGATACAATTAAATGAGACCGTGAAGTGTGCGTTGCCGCTATCGCTAGAAAAGATGGAATGCTGAAGATTTCAATCTCTTTCCATCATAAGATTTTGTCAATCGTAATAACTACGAACATCAATAACCACGCCAGCTGCCCATTCAGTTGCAAAACCGCCCACACCGAGCGCGGATTACGAGATGCCTGAAGAATTCAGATGATTGAGAGTTGTGTCAGTCGAAAATAATCAGTAAGATTTTCGCGTTTTTTCCCAATATCATATATCATGTGAATGCTGTGACAGAGTAAGAGAAATTGATTTCTCGTCCAATATCGCTTCAACCAGAGACTGTGTTGTGATGTCGCGAGCAAGCTACTCTCTTACGAGACGACATATGGCCATCTCGAAACCTAATATTCTTGATTTCAACTGGCTGTCGATGTGATAGATTTGTATCTGATTCACCAGTTCAATACCTGTCCCGTTCCTAATCAACGTTGAAACTGTCAAAAGGGCCTACAGATTGAATGGCCCCTTTAAATCATGAAATGAACATTCCAAACTCTACCACATTCGCGAGCCCTCTTCACGTTGATGTAATTCTCTTTCGCATCCTATTTCTATCTTTGACTCGCTCAATCAATCACTTGATCACAAGTTTGCGCGAGCAATATCCGGCAAGCAATCCACGATTCCATCCTTAGAAAATTTCGCTTCATCTTTGGCACAGCAATCGGAATTACTTATGAAGCGAGATGACTTGACNCTCTTTCACAGGCAACGAGTGACGGCCTTCAGCGCTAGTTCAGGATGCGAAATTGATCTCAATTTCCAAAGTCCCTCTTCATCACTCGTAAGTTCTTACACTCCTGAAAGGACTTGATTTCGCTTGGGCCAATTTCTTGTGTCCACCCTTGTCCCACCTGTGTTTGAGAGAGCACCAACGAATCTCTGAATTATCAGCTCTCGAGTGTTAGAAGATGTACCTAGATGTTTAGTAGCTTCGAGTTCGAATTTCCAGAAGTCGCNAGTAACATNGACAAATGTGAGTTTACAGTAGTCAGGTTATATCATCAAACAAGTTCAGATGTGCTTGCAGAGGATGATTCACCCCTCGTCCCAGCACATCTTGACCCCGGGGCTTGTTGATGCATCAGCAGAGTAGGATATTTCCAAGATCAGGTTACCACAGTGTCGAAGCTACCATCAACATTATGNGCAAGATGGGCTACAGTGTAGCAATTTTAGTGCAATAGTCACCATACATCATCATTAAGATTTCTAGCAGTCAAGGGCGCTCATCATAGCAGCAGAAGACTTTCATGTTCGTTGTGCCTAACTTTCAATTTATTCTTTGTTCGTATTCGTCTTGGCAAGAAAATCGAAGATGCGTATTCGTACAGAGGGTCCATCACATAAGTCACATCAGTATAGTCTTANCGTGGTGGGNTCTAAATGATGCTAATAAATAAGCTTCATCACAATTTACTGCGACGTCTGCTGAGAAGGAATCGCCAAGTTTCAGTCCGTCTCAAGATTTCTCGCTCTGTTTGTGTGAGATAGTAAAAGAGGGGTAGGTCATAAACTCAGCTCGGTGGATCCAGTGTTAGTTTGACGCCTACAGCTGCGTTGGTTCCTCAGTGGTCTTCTGGCCTCACTGAACGGGTGCTTCTGGTAACGGTTAGTGTTTGGTAAGCTTTCGAACTCGGAGNTGTCCTCGTGAGCATGTTTGGAGCACTGAAATGTCCCGCTCAAGTCCAATGCGGCAAGACCCGTGAGATCGAGTGCGACGTGATGAAATAACCAATAATTGCTCAACTGGAGACTATCCGTTCTGATTGCGTTCAATTTAATATAATACCCAATGGGTCTGTCGATAGGAGGGCAGTATGCCGTAGCAAGCGGCTCTGTTGTGCTTATGATTTGATAAGATTATGGGGATCATTCTGGCCTGTCTTGCTGCCACAGAATAAATGCATTCCTATGCAGTTGGTGGGTTGCTATCCCTAGTTTTGGCTAGATTCTAATGTGCTATTTCTAAATAACTGACGGCCCGTAAACTCATAACTCCAACCAGGTACAATGCGATACTTCACCCCCTGAGACCACGGATGTCGCACTCACATGCAATCGGATGGATTCTCCTTATTTGGACCCTCTCGTCAGCTCTAGCGTTGCCAAATGCAATTTACTCAACACTGGTGGAAGATAGATTGGTAGACGACAATATCGCAATCACCTGCACAATGATCTGGCCTGATGGTAGATATCCCTTGAGTTCATACGATCACATGTAAGTGCGAGGGATTATCGATGAAAATCTTCCACTTATCTAGCCCCTAGCTGATTGAGATGAAAATTACTCATAATGCAGATACAACATCATTATACTAGTTGTAACATACTTGGTTCCAATCATAACGATGGCAATCCTTTACTACAAGGTGAGTTCGACTGATTTCTTGGCTTCTCAACTGGACCCCACATTTTTGAATCTAATGGCTGCGCTGATGTTCCATAGGTTGGCAAAGAATTATGGGGATTCGAAGCCATCGGCGAAAACGTTGACAAACAACGCCGAGCTATCATAGCTAAAAAGAAGGTAAATATACAGATATGCCTTTGTATATCTTCATTACTCTATAGTTCATCAGCTTATTCCTATAGCTCACCGATTAACCCCCTGTTGCTGGCCGCATATTTTTCGCGCTGAATTTCACAACTCGATCTCTTTGCACTTTTTTCCGAATCGAATTCTCAACAAAGATCGTTAAAATGATGATAGTTGTGGTTATAATATTTGCCCTCTGTTGGCTGCCGTATCACGCTTTTTTCGTGATCAACTACTATGTGCCGACCATATTCCAGGACATGCCCATCCATTATCAACGGTGTTACTTGATCATGTATTGGCTAGCAATGTCAAACTCAATGTACAATCCGATAATCATATATTTCATGAACTCAAAGTAAGTATAAGCTAATAGCAAGCTTCATNGTTAGTTCTCTCATGCCAAACTCACCAATCTTAGCTTCTCATTTCTGATTGATATGATTAAAACAAACCGCCAACAACTTGATGATCAGATTCCGTCACGAATTTAGAAAAATTCTGTCCGTTTTATGCTTATGTCGTGTCTATGTGCCGCCACTAAGATCGACGGATGCAAACAACAATGCGACAAACAAAAGGAACTATACTCATGTCAGACGACAAACCGCTCAAGACGCCCAGCACAATGCAAGTAGATCAGCACTGGAATCCACAGACCAAGCTGATGATGCCTTATCCGATGCTGCCAAAGCAGGTGATAACAATGGATTTGCGAAGAGACGACAATTGGGTTCGGAAGATTACACTGCAAAGTTGCCAATCAAATCTGGAGGCAACTCTGTTAGTTCGAGAGGGAAACGAGATGAGGATGAACCGTTTCTAAAGAATTGCCTCAGTTACAGTGGGACCAGCAAAAAAGATCTCAGAAGTAACACTTGCGAAAAGCTAATTGATTTCGCTAGTAACAATGTCAACATTAACCAAAGTTTGGATAATTTAAGCAAGGANAGAGTATGGATATAGTAGTAGTGTTGTGATGAGGGATGACATGTACCCTCGATGTGATATTTATGTGCTGTTAGCTGCAATTTTCGTTACAATAGAGTAAGGCTTGATATTTGAAGCTCAATAAACTATAGTTCTTGATCTTGGATTGACTTGCAAAGTCCGGATGCAAATTAATTGGATTATTTTCTCTTCCAACCGCACCCTATTGAGGTTCAACGAGTCCGACGCTTCATCTTTGGTAATTCTCTCAGACTTTCCATTAGCAACACACATTAGCTTCACGTACCTGCCCAAGATTTCAAAGAAATGGCTAAAGCGCAGGCGGTTCGAAGCATAATTGATAAAGTTTGAAAAATAACCATTCCAAACTTGGTCATCCATTTTCTCGCTTTTTACCTCGAGCTCAACCAAATGATGATGACATGAGCTCAGAAATTCACTTACTCCTTTCTCAAATGCTGAGACCAGCTTACAAGGGCCAGCCAAATTAAGACTCAATTCGTTTCGGATTCTTATAATTCGTGTTCTATCATCGAGCATTGAACTTGAAAACGATATCAGGAATCCGAGTGATGGCATCAAAAGATCTTGGATCAAGTTAAACCCTTCAACTGACCGAGTGCTTTCGCAACCNTTCTTGGGCTCAAGCCTCGTGGGCAGACTTATATAGGCGTGTAAGTTTAGATTTTTTATCTTAAATTGCGTATGAATATATTGAATAGCCTGGTTAGTGTGCTCAGCAATTGCAAGATTTAGCCTGATGGTGCCATGATTAAAGCTTATTCTACTATCCNGCGAAAAATTAATCTCGTATATGATAAATCCAACCTTTTCCAGCTTGCACTTCAGTTCTTTGGCCATAAAATCACCTGAATTTATGAGCAAGACGGCTAATTTTCTCTCTTCTATGTGGCTTTTTGTTAATTGTTGCGTGTAGAAATCGTCTCTGAATAGCCAATAAAATGATAGTTGTATTGAGATGACTGAAATTATTGTACCAAAGAAGCTAAGATCGTCCATTTTATCTTATCAGAGACTCTCCCTCAAGTTCTACTTCGAGAGTTTTGTTTCGGAATGAAAAATCAGACTCGTGATCGAGGTATTCGCCATTCCGTAGCATAAAGTGAATTATCCGCCTGAACGGGTGAGAGTCGTTCCTAGCGCGTAAAGGTCTGCTCATCTTTCTAAGGCTTCCTCCACAACATTAGTCCAACGGCAATTCTGAACCTCCAACCCCAACCACCCTTAACCTGATCGCTCAAATCCTTTTCCAATCGCTTGAAGGTAAGGAGAGAATTCATCATCACGTTGATGGTTCCAGCCAGTTGAGGTGAGTTTTCGTTGAAGAGCAAATCCGACCGATCAGCTTGGTTGGGACTCTCGCCAATAGTGTTGATGGCAGAGTTGCACCCTTCCTGCTTGTGCCCCATCAGTGATGTTACTCACGGCTGAGGACATATGAGGCTTTGGTAGATCTGCAGAAATGGGAATGCTAGCACCTGGCAACAAACAAAGCAATTTCAACTTTCGACTTNATTCATGTGGGCGAGCCAACTGATGGCGCAACTCTAGCTTAGAGTTGCACCATGCAAGCTTCACGGTTGCCATTCAAATCCTATCAAAAGGACAGATATTAATTGTCACTTACCAAGAACATGCCCAGAACCATGGTGATTGTTATCATCTTATCATGTTGAATCTCACGAGTCGCTTTCTGTCCGCAAAGAGANGACTCGCTGAGCTTGTTTTGGTCAGTAAAAGGCGACGGGATTCTAATGACCGAGCGCTTGACCAGCGTTAGCTCCGCAACTGCGTAATCTCGTCGTCTTTTACCTGTTTTTGCCAGTTAAGGACCACACAAAACTTGCAGTCCCAAATCGGCCAGATTTAACCAAAAATTGCTACCTTTACCAGGCTAACTGGCTTGGAACGGTCTTTTGGTTTTCACTTGCAGTCAAAAGTCATGCAAACAAGCACGATAACATTCTCGATCCTCCCTTTTCTCTCTCGAACTGTCCCGAACTAAACGCGACTTCGATTATAAGCTGAGCCAAGATGCGTGGCATAGTTTTCTCGGAAGTAAGCGATGTTGACTGCATGAATCGACCAGACAACCGGAGGTAGTAGATATCGGATGTGTGATCGAAGTGAACCGGCTTGAGAGGTTAGGAACAAATACAACTATAATTATATTTATGAGAGCGCAGTAACTTTTTCAACGCTAACCAACCAAATCGCTAGCCAAGATAACCAACCGGCTGGCTAGCCATTTTGTTCTCGCTCCTCTTGCGGTTTATCATTTCAGGGAAGAGGAGAAAGGTTGCATGAAGGGATGAGATCAGAGTAGGAAGCATAGGAGGCGTGTGGGATCGTTCAATATTGATGGATGGAGGGAGGGGAAAATTCCTCATTTGGCATCGATAATCATCCAAATTTTCGTTTGGTTCGAATGTGAAATTTTCAAAACTTGAACAACAGGTGGATGGAGGCAATTTTGTTTCCAATATAACGGATTCGCTCGACTTTTTGATTCGATTTGATGGCGCTAGAAGGCGCCCTCAATCCCTGTTGCTCGTCGCTTGGAATCACAGGTAACAGGGTAAGGAGTTGATTTGATGGGATTCAAACTTGACTTGGACTCATAGAATGAGATTNAGAATTCGAGCAGAGTGTGGGCTCGTTTGTGTGAGAGAGTGGTACCTGCTTTTAGTGTGCAGAGGTTGATTGTGGCCTAAAAAGAAACTCCACTTTACCTCCAGCGTAACAACCGAAATTCGCAGGATGGTAGAACTTTCTGATAACTAACAACAAGTTAGCATTACCATCTTCAATTAGATGAGATGTTGAGCAGACAAACATCTCGTAACCTCAATTCATATATTGCCTTTGCAACCATTTCACGCCATCAAATCTGGCAAACCAAATGGGCCAAGCGAAGGGCCAGTGAGCTAACTTGCTGACTTGTTTTCTCCCCTTAGATTTGGTTCGGCGATAAGACTCTTGAACCGGCATGAACTGGACGGACAATATTGGCGCTCCAACAATTGCAGCTCCCTTTTGCAGAGAGAGAGAGGGGGAAATCGAGTAAGAGTAGCTGCAGCTTTAAGTCGCGGATATCGTGCATAAACCAGAGCTCAAAGACGAGATCCCAGTACAATGCTGGCCGATTCACTCGCTAATGATCCAGCTTTCACACGTGTTAGCGCCAAGATTTGTGCCATTAGCATTAGCATTAGAGCAATAGCATACAGTCGCTCTGCTTACAACAAAGGCGTATTTAAAGGTGCACAATTGATACCGTTGGACGGACAGAGGACCATCACAACACAATACACATTCTTGGGTTTGGAATTAACCGCTCCAATAGTGGCTGTCTAATATCGAGAGCAGGTAGATTAATTAGTTCATTGTGAGCGGAGCGTAAGGTGCAGCCGTGGGGGCAACTCGTTGTTGTTGCCGTATGAGTTTATCGGTTAACAAATCAACGGTTCCCTGGCCAACATGACGAGAGCCAGCTTTACTCTGACTACAACCCATTGGAGGCTCGCGGAGGGTTGATTTGGCTCCATTCGGTTCAAGGAAACGGGGGAGCAGCTGTTGTTATGGGAGTAAGAGTGCGCGAGTGTGTGGACTGATAGCGCCAGGTAAGAGGCGAGCGGTTTGCGGGCGAGCGAGCATCTGTTATTGACGGCCAAGGGCGAGTTGCTTGGCTGCAGGGATCTTGCTTTCGCGTGTTTCCAGAGTTGGAATGAGTTTGGCCAGTGCCAACTGGGGGGAGCGAGCATGGGCGATAGAGATAGAGCAAGGAAGGAGGAGGGGGATAAAAATGAAAATGGATTTGTTGTTTGGTCCGGTGGTGCTTGTGTCCATTTCCCTTGCGTGCTCAACCTGCCGCTCAGCCGAGAAACCAACCAGAGGAGGCTAAACTTGAAAACTCGATTCTATTTCCATCGTTGTCGCTGTGCCTGTCTGCTTGGAGGCGGCAGCAACCAACTGCTTGGCAGGGACAGATGGACAGAGGGCGACGCCTAGCCATAGGTGGCTGAGCGAGCGCTTTCTCGCCTCCTCCAATCCAGCCAAAGCCCTCCTGTCCCTCGGTGGCTAGCTCGCCTGCTTGCNCTATTGAGTGTAAACACTGACAGAAGCGGAGGCGGATCTTCAATCTGACTCTCTCATGGCTCAAGCGATTAAATAAACGGACGCGAATCTATGAAAAGCTATGCACAACCAGGGACGAGTTTCTAGGTTCCATTTTCGGTTCCTTCTATTTCTGGCGCCGCACGCTAAACATACACTTAGAATGGGCTTACGCAGGTTAGCTGGACANCAATGGCAACATATTCGCTAACTATTAGACGGCGGCCAACTGAGCATGCAGCCAGAATGGCTTGATAGCGCTCAAAAGTGTTACACTCCCACTTGTTTTGTTGCCCCTTCTTTCTCTCTCTCCTCCAAATTCGATACTGTTCACCAGTTGGTTTGTTATGGCGCCAACTTGATTTGGTTGCCAAGTCAACTTTCGTCATAGTCCCTCNATCCTCTACAAAGGCCAGGCTGGTTGCCATAAACAACTGCAAGGCGGCGACCAAACAAACTCGCAGCTCCACGCTCAAACGAGGTGTGTCGCGCGCTGGATTGTGTCTGCTGGAGGAGGGGAATAGAGAGACAGGGACTGGGGGATGCTAGTACGAGTTGCTCTCCTCTTGCGCGCAGGTCTGAGGGAAAATGGCCGGATGAAGCGCGTAGAGGTTGAGTGTGTCGGCAGCCATCGCAGGCTCCTTGTTACCTTTGCACCTTGTTCCTGGTCCCTAAGCAGTCGGTCCGAAACGGAGACCATGGAAGCGAGCGACTGATGCTGCGGCAACAATGGAAATATTCCTCCCCAAACGAGCGGCCAGTTCGAACGAAGCTGACATTGGACGAGCTAATTGTATCGCCATTTTGCGAGGCACTCGAACCAGCCCATCCGCAAACAACGCCAAGCAGAGCGCCTGTTGCATAAGCATGGCAGTTGCTGTTTCTTTTGCCGGCNGTCGGTTCACTTGCATTGTTCCGCCGCCGGATGCCGAGTGCGGAGAGGTAATGATGCTACCGCCTTTGCTACGTCATTAGAGTCGTTGTTAGCTGAATCTAGTTTTAAACTTGATTCAGTGATACTCGTTCGCTTGGCCTTTGGCTCAAGTTTGTCTAATGAACTCAGGCCATAGGGCCAGTTGCTGTGGCCACACAATCGCTCGCCTTTGTCTGTTCGAAGTACTTGGCTGGCCAACCTAACAACCGAGCAACCAACCAAGCGGCCGACCGAC
>Ga0058699_1000580_pt1 | contig 11360 bp, 4 predicted proteins | sample AgamicAtPe_FD_55078 | JGI IMG/M metagenome (GOLD analysis project Ga0058699, IMG submission 55078) | Agave microbial communities from Guanajuato, Mexico - At.P.e | ecosystem: Host-associated > Plants > Phyllosphere > Phylloplane/Leaf | place: Guanajuato, Mexico | collected 2012-10-15 | reverse complement strand
GGTTTTGTTCGTATCTAAGAGCATTAATTCAACCGGATTGTTCAAAGCCATATCGTACTTTCCAATCTCAAGAAACCTGCCCCCATCGGCTAAACAACGAACGCTAGCCTGCAATTTGTCCTCAGAGAGCGAGTTCAAAACTAGATCAACTCCGCGCCCATTTGTTGCGCGCATAACATCCGTTTCGAAGGTGCAATCGCGCGAGTTGAATATGTGCGCGTCGGTTAATTGCGGAAACTCCTCCTTCAAAAAGTCCCTCTTCTCCTTGTTTCCAACTGTCGTATAAACGGTAAGCCCATGATGAAGGCACATCCTGATCGCAGCCTGGCCAACTCCTCCAGAGCCCGAGTGGATTAGGATAGTTTCGCCCTTTGCCATTTTGCCACGGTGAATGAGCGCCATTACGGCAGTTGCGTAGACAACTGGAATTGTTGCAGCCTCCTCGAGCGACATTGTGTCAGGTATGTTGAAACTGATTGATTGGCTCTCCTCGTACAAGGCAGTTGTTGCAATTCCCCTACCGCCAAGCATACCTGCAAGCCTCTTGCCAGATTTAGTTCTACCCGAAAACTCTAAACCAAGAATACAATCGCTCAGTGCAATTGAAACCGGCAAGGCGTCGAGGGGCAAGCGGCCTGAGGCTAGCATAATATCTCTAAAATTCAATGACGAGTAATAAACTGANATCAAGTTCTTCTCCTTCACTTCGGGCTCCAGGTACTTGTATGGGGCCTCGTACCATCTGAACGATGATAAATCGCCTCTAGTTGCAACATTTACATGAGCCTCCTCCGTTTTAACCTTCTGGTTCTCNAGCAATTCGCTAACTGTAAAATGCCGAAATGAACCATAACGTCCATCGCTATCGATGCAATTGTATATGAGATCTTGTTTGATCAGATTAACAAGATTTGAATCCTGTTCTAAGCTTGTAATATCAATGAAAGCGTCCGATTTGCACAATTCCTTCTTCTCCTCATCGCCCTCCTTTTCAGGTTTGATTATTTTCTCAAATTCAATTTCTTGCCTAGAAAACTTGAACGGCGATACCTTCCTTTGATCAAATAAAAATCTAATCCTCTCTCCACCTGGCTCCTTACGCAAACAATTGACCATTCCAATAACACCATTATAAATTGTATCATTTGCAATCAACCAAATATTCTTGTTTAAAGTTTCACTTGTTGACTTGGCCCTAATATCGTTCATTAGCATCTTAATTGGCTCAAGCCAATTGGAGTGCTTTTCATGTTNTAAATGTATTAGGTTTTGTTCACTAAATTTAATTGTTTCATCCAATTTTCTAAATAGCAACAATACNCAACCAGTTTTGTCTGTCTTCTCGCCAATAAGTTGCAATTTACTCCTTTTAGCCGCCTCCAATACGATCTCTAACCTTTCATCCTTTTGTTTAAACTCATAATCGGCCACCTTATAGAGGAACTTTTCAGCTGGCGATAGTTGAGTTCTTAAGAATGCCAATAGGAAACCGTTTGCTCTCAATGATTCATAGGCAGACTCAAATATTGCCCCAACATCCTCGCGAACAATCAACTTCTCCTCCTCGCCACCTGCAGCCTGCTCCTCCTCATTCTTTGCCCTCTCAGTAGTGAACTGATCCTTCTTTGTTGCATAACATGAGGAATCGTTGTAAACAACCAANTCTATATCCTGCAGCTCACGTTGAAGTGTCTTGGTTGCCGGATTCCAGTTGTACAGTTTTGTGTCTGGCGGTAAATCGCCGCTTGGTATCGTGTTTGTCGCCGGATGGCCTAGGAAGTAGTTGATTGAAAGATTTGGCAGTATTTCACCTGTTATTGTTGCAATCGGATCGTACTTGATTCCGTTGCCTGGATTTAACTCGAGCATTTTGATCTTTTGCGAGGGAATATTTTCAAAGGCAATCTCCAATAGCGGACGTAGGAAGCGTTCGCGAGCAAAAGCGGAGCTCATCAAATCGGATCCCAACTTCCCTTGCAAGGCCTCAAACTCATCGCGAACAACCTTCTCGAATTGTTTCTGCAACTCCTGTATTGATCTCAATTTCGGATTTGATTTTCGCTCGCGCGACGGACCAATTTTAGTCACCTTGGCGGCCTTCTCTCCCTCGTCTTTCCCTCCATCCTCGCCTTTCTTTTCCTCTGCTACCTTTGCCTCCTCTTCCTCCTCCTCAAGTCCGCCCCTTGCAACCTTAAGCTCGTCGGGCTCCTCCTGTGAGGCGAGAATTTTGTCCAATATTTGCAAGAGAACGTGGTGCTCGCTTTGCTCGTTCTCGTCCAGGTACTTGTTCAGGTTTGCGTCGTCGACAACCTTGAATCCGTTCATGACTGCATCAATTTGCGACCTACTCTGTTGCAAGTTGGACAGTATCTTGAAGGCTGCCGTCGAGCACATCTCCATGTACTGTTCAATCTTTGAGTTCCAGGGCTCAGCCAAGCGGTCGCTGATGTTACGCTCAATGTTTGGCACAAATTGGTAACTCTCGAGCACTGGATCCTGTTGGAGGCGACGCGGTGCCGGCGAGGCCCCAACTCCGCGCATCTCTATCCCGTCCGTGACAATGATTCCCGTTTCAAGCTCACAATATGCGTCCAAGATGCACGGCTTCTCTGCAGCGAGCGCCTCGTCCACCTTTGCTTGCAGCATCTTTGGGTTGATTCGCATGTACTCGAACTTGGTTGGCAAGAAGAGGGCCGAGGTGCGCTTACAGATGGCAAGGAAGAGTGATTGGAGGACTGAGTCTGAGAATGGAATAAATTGACCTGTCCATTTGACTTGGACGTGGAGTCCATCCGANGAAGCGGCCACTATGTTTCTGAAGGTCTCCCCATAATCGTAACCGCAAACTCTAAACTGCTTGTAGACGTCCTCGGGCGCCAGGCTCATGTCCTTCAGTGCAAAGCTTGGATTGTGGCGGATGTGCTCGTATTGGAGGCCGTCTGGATTCTCCTTTGGCTGTGTAATGTAGCCGTCTGCCACCACTGAGCCTCCCTCGCGCACCTCAAATTGGCCGGTGGCCTCCTCAATTCTAACAAGCAGCTCAACGGGCGTTGAGCCAAGTATTGTTGCCCGATATAGGCGAACGTTCAGGAATTCAACAGGAACGAGGATGGTTTCGCCAGTTGTTTTCAGCGGCGAGTCTCCAATTTTGTCCTTTGTTAGCGAAAAGGAGCGCCAAACCAAATAAAGGTAGCCAGTTGCCGGGAAGAGGATGCGCCCNTCGACGCAATGGCCAGACAGGTACTTGTCGCTCTCGTCAATCAGGTCAAACTTTACGCGCGCCTCGCAAGGCGGCCGCCTGAAAGCCTCTGGATACTTTGCAACGTGAAACTTTTGGTTGTGATTCCAGCGGATTATTGAAGAGATTGAGCCGGTTCCCTTTGCAACTGGGAACTCAACTTTCGGGTACAAGTTTGCAAGTTTTAGCGAGCGGCCGAGCTGGTATAGTTTGCCCAATCCCATCAATATTGATTCAACTGAACCATCCATTCGTTTCATGAATGAAACATAGTTCAATTTTGTCAAATACTTTTGTTTCAAAATTGGATTGAACAAACCGTGAGGGCCAAGCTCAATGAGGATGGTGCTCTCAGGTTCAACATTGTCGATTGCCTCCCTAAATTGGACTGGCGAGCATAGATTGTCGACGTAATATTGGGCATTGATCTCGAATTGTTGCTTTCCACTTGCTTGCTGCTTGTTGTTGGCGGCTCCAGTTTGATTTGCGCCATTGTAACTTCTCGTCTGTCCGTAGAGAGTGCTGAACCAATTTTTGCTCTTGAATTGACCCTCCTTCTGCTGGAGGCTGTTATTGTTGAACAACTTTTGAACCGATTGCAAGAGTTCCTTTTCAATGCACTTCAGCGAGCTGTTGTGGAAGGCGGTGCGAACATCGGCAATCCGACGAGCGTAGACATTCTCCTCGGTTAGCATATCAACAAAATCGTCAATTTCCTCCCGCTCACCTGACAAAGTGATCGACTCGTCCCCATTTATGCAGGCAATTTCAACACTTGAGCGCTCAAATGAGGCGCCTCGCTTTGCCCGCTGGCGTTCAACAAACTGGAGCAAATACTGTTCAGCCTGACGGACGCCAAGACTTGCGGCCGCCATCGCACCTGAGTGCAGTTTTGCCTCGTCTATTGGTTTTGCCAGATAGTAAGCGAGCAGGATCGTCTCATTGGCCGTTAGGAGCTCGTCTGCGTAAGCGCACGATATCTCGCCTATTGAGTGGCCAATTATACCTTCAGGCTTCACATCGAGCAACCTGAGCAGATCGATGAGCGCCACTTGAATGGCGACAATTCCAGTGAACAAGTTGACAACATTATCCTCGAATGGATTCTCAGTTTTGTCTGTGAGCACCTTGATGAGGTCAACACCGTGCGGCTTAAGCACGGCAGCCAATGCCTCAATGGTGGACCAAACTGGCCTGAAGGAGCTCAGCTTCGCCCCCATTGCCTTCCATTGGCAGCCCAAACCCGGCAGTATGAACCAGCTTGAGCGCCTTGTGTCCTGGTAGTGGGCGCGGCGCTCGCTCGAACCAAAGTCGAGCTTGTCGTTCTTAAGCTCCTGTCTAAGTTGTTGCTGCTGTTGGGCCGAGCTNAGCGAGTCGCTCATCTTTACAATGCTCTGCGCAATCTCGTTCAAGTCGTTGTCGAGCAACAGGTAACCGCGGTGGTCCATTAGCTTGTCTATGGGACCCTCGTTGATTGAATCCAGCAAAGCCAGGTAGTCGCGCGTTAGGAGGCGCCGCTCGCCTCGTTTGCTCTTGAACTCGTCGAAGGCGAACTCGATTGCTGCTTGGGAGCGGCCAAACATTGTTATTAGGCGCGGGTATTCTGGCGCAATGTTGTAATCGCGAGCTGGATCTATCTTTCGTGTATGCGTTTTGAATATTCCGTGCACATTGACTCCACCAAAACCGTAACAGTTCATTGGAATGAGGTTGTGCTTGAAGGGTATGTTCTCATCAACTGGCTTCAATCTGCCCTCAACTAGCGGTTGTATGTTTGGGTTTGGTGTTTTGTAGTGCAGATTTTTGGGCAAAAGCTCGTTCTCAAAGGTACAAATAACCTTTGCAAGCGAACAGAGCCCACTAACTCCCTCTGCGTGGCCCAAATTTGACTTGACACTTCCAATCAAGAGCGGCTCGTCCCTGTTCTCGCAGTAAACCTTTGCAATCGCTCGCGCCTCCTCGGGGTCGCCAGCGGGTGTTCCAGTTCCATGCGCCTCAACGTAAACAATCTGTCGCGGATCAACGCCAGCCTCAATGATTGCCTCCTTCATAAGCGCCTCCTGGACCTGCGACGAGGGATAGGTGATGCCCTCGACCTTGAAGCCGTCGTTGTTGCAGGTTGTGTGCACTATCGACGCATAGGAGCGTTTTGCCAAATCTTGGCGCTGCAGTATAACGCTAACGCAAGCTTCCGTTTTTGCGTAACCATCGGCCGAGGCGTCGAGGAACTTGGAGGAGCCAGTTGGCGAGAGCATTTGGAGGAGCAAAAATTGGTAAGCAGTTCCTGGTCTAACGCTAATGTTTACCCCGCAAACTATTGCAGTGTCCACAAAACCGGCCTTTAAGTTTAAAACGGCCTGATGGAAGGCCGCGAAGGAGGAGGCGCAGGCGGCATCGTAGGAGCCCGCAACTCCCTGTATATCGAAGTAGCTTGTTACAGCTGTTAGAAGTTGAGCCTGATATCCGGTTGTCTTGAAGTGAGGTTTCTCTAGGAATTCGCACTCGGTTTCTGCAGTATGAAAGCCAAAGAAGATTCCGGTTTTCTTGTCGCCACGAACTTTTGCCGGATTTAAGCCAGCGTCGAGCATGGATTCATAAATAACCTCGTACAAGTTTCTTAGCTGATGGTCAGTGTAATCGGCGTTCTCTTTTGCGATCCCAAAGAACTCGTTGTCGAAGAGAGAGATGTCCTTGATTCGGGCGGCCTTTTTTGGCAAATCCCAAAGGCCTAAATGTGTTTGTTTGCGTCAAAGGAGAGATGGGAGTTAGTTTTTGGTTTCGCAAATCAAGTTGGAAGAGAAAGAGGTGGCGCTTACCTAGAGGCCAGCGCTTGTCGTCTGGTCCTAGCACCATGTCCTTTCCATTAAGCAAATTGTCCCATAGCTCGTTCAGGTTGTCCGCATTAGGAAACCTGCCAGCAATCCCCGTAACCACAAAGCCAGTGTCTGGAATATCTGCGGGTTCTAAGTTCAGGTAATAGTCTGCCAGCTCTTTGAGGGATTTTTCACTAAATTGCTTGACTTTCTCGCCCTTCCCCTCTTGCTTTGGATCTGAGCTGGAGCTGGCGCTCGAATCAGCGGCCGCCGCTTCTTCCGAGAGAGTTGAGGCATTTTGTTGGTTGTCAATGTTTTTGTCTTTAGCTTCACTTTTGGGGTCGCTTGCTGCAACTTCCGGCCGCCGCTGCTGCTGGCGCTCACTAACTTCCGGCGATTCGTTCATTTGATCTGGTCGCTTCTGCTGCTGCTGCTGCTCTTGGTCTTGTGCTTGAGGTCTGTGGTTGGAGCTTGCTGAGTTTGGGGTTTCTTGGGCGATTGGCGCCGCCGTTGTTGTCGCAGCTTTAGAGTCTGAGGCCTTAGGCATGGTGTCCCTAACGCTTTGGGTTCATCAGCGTGCAGGGCCCATAACCTGTGTGTGTGTTGAGAGNATCGGATAGAACTTGACTCGTTTGGTTAGTCTTGTTAACTGTGCCGCTTATTGTGTGCTCTGTCCGCTTATATACCTTGCGCTTGTGTACCAAGCAAAGCAAAGGTAACTGAGCGAGCGCTTGTGTAAACTGTTGCGCGCGCTTTTGTAAACAAGCTCAAGCGCAGCGCTTGTGTCGCCGCGCAGTGGGCAAGCAACTCGAGCCTCAGCCAGCCCACGGAGCTGCCTCTTCTTCTTGTGCCGCNGCTGCTACCTGCTACCTGCTAGCCCGGCGAGCACGAAGAATGGCGCAGGCTCAGGTGATCTAGCGGGCGAGCGAGCCGGCTAAAAGTCGGCCGGCCGAGCGAGAGCGCAGCTCACTTTAGCTAAATAGAGTTTATGGAATGGAAGTAAATTGCTGTAAAAGTGTAGCGATCTTTTCGCTCATTGGAGAGCCACAGTTGGAGAGAGAGAGAGAGCAGTTGCTTACATGGAGCCAATTGCGGTGCATATATAGCAAATAGTGGCAGGTAGAGAGACAACCCTACTTGGCCCGCCGCTTGCTCGCCTCGGCCGCAAGCCTGTTGCTCGCATGTGAGAATGAGGCGGATTTGAATCACGCCCATGCAAATGTGTATCATGCTCTGGGCCAAGGGGCGAGCTCGCGAGGGGAGAAGATGAGCAAATAGATGGGCTTGCGGAGCAGTAAACAATCGGCAGACNGGCAAACGAACGCACCCGAGCTGGAAGCCAAAGGGGAGCAACTGAGCCTCGGTGGGCCGTTCGGCCGGCTAACTGGAGTTGATGATCTATCTGGGAGCAGAGGCTTGCCGAGCTCGAGCATTAGCTTTAGCTCGGGCCAGGTAGAGCGGAGCGTGAGCTTGCTTCGAGCATGAGAGCAGCTATCTAATTGTGGTGGTAGTTGTTGTTGGCTTCATTTTAGTCCGGCCAACTGCCAACTACCGACTGCCGACTGCCGGCCCACTGCTAACTGCTGGCGGAGCCGGCAGAGGTGGCAAGAGGAACGGTAATCGAGAGCAGCCTGGCTCGGCTAGCGGACCTCCACAGAAGGTTGGCCTATGCAAACGTTATGGCAGTTGGCCAGCCGGTGAGACTTTGCTTGCTCGGCAGCAGCGGCGGCGGCGGCGGCGCCAAGTGCGCCCGAGTTCTAGCTCCGCGAGCTCGAGCCGATGGGAGCGCTCCTTGGCGGCGGCGCTCGTGAGAGCGCCAGTGGCGGCCAAGCTAGCGAGCTGGGCTAGGAGATGAATGGGCGAGCGGGGGGGGGGGTGAGTGGCATCTGCATGTGGCTCCTCGCTTAGGCTCGCCGTCCTCGCTGCCGCCGCCACCGCCGCCACTCGAAACAGTCATCCAGTTGAGCTCGTTTTGGCTCATTTTATGCGACAACGACGTCTTACCTGTCAGGTAGAGGCTTCCAACGGCAACTGGAGCGGCCGACTGCTAACGACACCGGGCCCGTCGGCCGCAACGAGGGGAAGCCTCTGCTTTCGGGCAGGAGTTTGAGTTTTAGTTAGAGTCTGANGAGGAGAGGGAGAGGCCGAGACTGGTGACGAAACGCCGACTTGCGAGCGAGTAGGCGCCGGCCAAAGGAATGGAATTAAAACAGGAGCAGGCTCCATCCGCTGGAGCCAATGGATCATGATGATGGTTATTGCCTCGTCTCCTCTCCTCTCCCCTCAAAGGACTCTGTCCCAGTGCAGGCGGCTCGCTCGTTGCCTTGCCGGCGAGCCGGCCGGCCGGTTGGCAGGCTGGCAGGCGAGCGAGCAGGTAAGCGAGCAGGCCAATTAGGATTCAATGGACTTGCTCGCCGGCTTCGGCAGCTTTGCGCTCGCTCTGGTGTGTTTGCTCTTCCAGGAAGCACTTGCGGTTGCCTCCCAAAGGCGCCCGGCTCCCAGATCCATATTGAGCGGCCGGGCGGGCTGGATTGGCGGCGCAGGTGAGCCGGCCGGCTGCCTCCTTGCTGGCCAACTCGGATGACAAAAGCGCCGCTTTGCATGCGACAACAAAGGGCTTATCTCCCGCCTGCGTGGTCTTGGTGGCTGTCGTCTCGCTTGGGCTGCCGCCGCCGCCGGCAAGGGAGCGGCTTGAGCCGGTCGCAGTCGGCTGCTCGTCGAGCGCGGGCGGCCACTCAAACCGGCAGCTCCCCCGAGCGAGCGGGCGGCCAGGTTCACGGTTAGCGGCATTGGGCGTCGCTGGGGCCGGCCAGCTACGTCAGACCGCTGACGACACCTGCGGGGCGCCCGGGCTAATTGCAAGGCGGAAGGCCCTTCCGTCTTGTAATTGGCTTCACGTCGAGCCCACAAGCGAGCGGCGAGCTCGCCCATAAAGCGGCAGGATTTTTCCACCAAAAGTGGGCACAGACGCAAGCACACAATCGGGTGGGAGAGAACACACGTGTTTTCCGATTCTCGCTTCGGCCGCTGAGAGGGCCAGCCAGCCAGCCAGCCAGCCAGCAGGCCGCCGAGCTCACGGAACTGGCGAGGAGGAGGAGGAGAGTCCCCCTTATGTCGCCAACGCCAATTTTCTCACGCACAAACTGAAGCCCCGAGCCTGCAAGCGCATATTCCAATCCAATACCTGTTGACGCTCAGCCAGGAGGCACGTTAGCTCGTTGAAAATGCAAACTCGCCCATTAAGTCTGTCACTTTCAATCTGAGGCTTGAGCTTGGGGCAAATTAATCAAGCCAGCCGAACATCAATCTGGCCCGAGTTTCGGCCAAACTTGAGCGCCATTGGCGGCGCCAAACTGAATCCCTGGAATGGCGTTTACCTGAGCTCGCTAATGGAGACCAGACTCGTCCCTCCCCTCGCTCGTCGCTGTCGCTTCAACGGCTGCCGCTGCCACCCTGGCTCCATTAGCCTGTGCTTGTCCGCGGAGAGGCACGAAGGGCCAGCCAGCCAGCCAGCCAGTCTAGGAGGATCGGAAATTCCAAATCGTTTACCTGATTTGCGCGCTCCCCTCGCCCGAATTACGTGCCGCGGCAACCTTTCTTTGCCAACTCGCTGCTTCTGCGCTCGCCCAGGTGGCCGCAGTTTCTCCTGGCCGCCCGAGGGCCATCCATCAAGCGCCGGCCGAGCGATGGGCGAGCCAGTCGCGGGCAGCGTCACTTTCGCCGGCCGTCCCGTCGCCTGGACAGCGAGTGGCGCCAATTGGAGGCCATTTGCGCGCACCTGTCGCGATCGGCGGTCTGCGCGGCTCTCGGCGCCGATTGAAACGGGGCGTATAATTAACACTCGCGAGCAGAGGTACACGCACAGCCTGTCTGGTCTACATTTGCGGCCGAGCTAGCCGGCTTCGTCTGGGCGGCTCGAAGGTGAGCGGGCGGATCGAAGGTGAGCGGGCGGGCGGGCGGGCGAGCGCCTTGGGGCCGATGCTCNGCTCGAGCCGGCGAGTGTCAGGCGGCCGTGGAGGTGCCATTTGCGAGCGAGAGGTCGCGCGAGGCTAGCAGCTTTCGAGAGCGGACGGGCTGCGACCGTTGCGGCTGCAGCCAGGTCAGACGGTGGTGGCGGCGGCGGCGGCCGCAACCCCGATTGTCGCCGGCTGGCGAGCGGCCGCCAAGCAGACGAAACAATCGGCTTGCGCGGCCGAAGGAGCGCCGCTTGCTGGATTGATCCTGTCACGCCTGCCGTTGGATCTGATTGAGCTCGCGAGAAGCTAATTAGAGCCGCTAGGTCAGATAGGCGGCTGCGAGAAGGAGTCATGAACAGGCGGCCGCCAAAAGTGGCCGACCGACAGCGAAGGAGAAGAAGAAGAAGAAGAAGCCGCCGAGTTGGGTAAATATCTGGTTGGCTAGGCGCGAATCAGCGCCAGCCTTTGCGCTCGGCGGGCCAAATGACAGTGTTGAAACCTGGCCGAAACCTGAGCGCACACTGGCAATTAATCGTGCCAGCTCGCCCGCTAGATCTTGGCGGATTCATTAGCATTAGCGCTGGCATTAGCGCTCGCAAGTTGAGCTTGCTAGCTAGCGGGCGAGCGCCACTCGGATAGGTTTCATCTCATCTCGCTGGCTGGCTGGCTGGCTCGCTGCATCTGGTCGCCAGCCGCCCGCTCGCTCGCCTGGCCTGCCTGCGCAAACCAGACCTCCCCTGCTTGGCTCGCTCAGCTCCACCTGGCGGCCGCGCCAACCTCCCCCGCCGAGGATTGGCCGGCGCATCGAGATCACTAGGTCGCTTGCAAACCGTTTTAGGCGGCCGATGGTGCCATTGATTTGATTTTGCGTCCAGTAAGTTCAGTGCGTTTAGCAATGCGACGAGAGGGGGCTAAGAGTTGCTCGCTAAGGGAGTTGGTTGGTTTCCGCAAGCGGCCAGCTGCAAATAGCCCCCCATCAGCGGCTTTGGCTGCNGCGGCCAGTGAGTTTGTTTTACTTATCGCTCTCAATTGGTCGCTCTTATCTCGAGCGGCCAGCCAGTCTTGTTGGCGCCAGGTAAGTTGACGCAAGGGCTTGCGCTGCCATACTTTGTCGCAAGCTGGAAGCTCCAAAATGCACACTGTAGACTGCGAGCGCCATGGCCCTCGGCCGGCGCCATCAACCATCAACGGGCGTCTACGAGCGAGCGGAGTCTAGATAATATCTGGCCGACTCAGGTGAGCGCAGCCTGTTCTGCTCCTTCGGGTCATTGGAACGAGCGGGCGAGCCGAATGATTATCGAGCCGGCGCAGCATGTTGTTGTTGTTGTCGTTCTTCTTCTTGCTGCTGCTGCT
>Ga0058699_1000579_pt1 | contig 11371 bp, 9 predicted proteins | sample AgamicAtPe_FD_55078 | JGI IMG/M metagenome (GOLD analysis project Ga0058699, IMG submission 55078) | Agave microbial communities from Guanajuato, Mexico - At.P.e | ecosystem: Host-associated > Plants > Phyllosphere > Phylloplane/Leaf | place: Guanajuato, Mexico | collected 2012-10-15 | reverse complement strand
AAGAGAGAGAGAGAGGGAGAGATACTCGCTCGTTGGCTAGCATTCACCTGATAACGGCTAGCGAACAAGCTCAAACAAACTCGAGCCTCCCAGTTCCTGGTNGATAGTTGGATTTTTCGCGGAGTCGAGAGTAAAAAGTCGAGGGGGGTTAGAGATGCCGATGCTAAAGACAAACGGGGTTTCGCCGAAAGATAGATCCAGCGAGAGAGGCTCTCCGGCCACCAGGAAGCAGCAGCAGCAGTTTCAGCCAATTCAAGCCATTCAACTCGAAGATTCAAAGAAACACAACGACATGAAAAGCCAGCACCTTGACGAGAAGCATCGCTCGATTGTCCAAAGGACGCTCACTAAGTTGAACCGGAAGAGGCGCNGGCTTAGAAGTAAGCTGAACAAGAGTTTGAGCCAATACACAAAACACTCCTATGACAATATGGAGTATGCCGAGCGCCAGAATAGCGTTGCAACCCTAGACTTGTTCAAATATGCNACCTTTCGCGAGCGGGTGGCGGTTGGCCTTGGCGTTATGTTTATGTGGTACGCCGCCTCATGGCAACCGATTTCAGTGTTTATTTTGGCCATCATGGCCTCGCTTATGGGTCAATACTCGAAGCAGGTGAGCTGGCTTGAGCAGCTGGGCAACTCAAGCGAGCCAGCTATAAGAGTTAACGGGAGCGAGAGTTCACAACATCCAAGAGGCTCGCTCGGGCCGGCCAACCCAGATAAGAGCGCTGGGGGCGGGCCGATTTTTGGCCCTCCCGTGGCCAATCCGGCAGCGCTTCCAACGCCCCCGCCCACCTCATACGCCAGCTACGCCTTCCTAAGCCCGCTCCACTCTATCGTGACGCCATTATTCGATCACGACGCCTCAGCGGGAGCAAAGGAGGATCAGGATTCTATCAAGGCGGCCGTACATGACATTTTGAAACGCGAATCAAATCAATTCCTGCGAAAGAGCTTCGAAATTAATGGGTCAGCGTTTGTATTAGCGCTTACGCAACTGTGTGCCTTCTTTGTTGGCATGACACTCATCACTTGGGCCGCCAAAAAGCAAGCATCGCGCGTTAAAATACTCTACTTCCGTTCATCCTTGCACCAGGAGGTCACCTGGTTTGAGGCCATTGATAGCGCTAGCGGATCTGGTTCCTCGCTGAACGCTTTAGTTGAGAAATACGAGGATGGAATTGGAATGAAATTAGCGCTTCTAAGCTACTTCATTGGACATGTTGGCCTCTTTGCGCTGACTGCCTTCTACCAAATGTTNAAGTTGGCCGCATTTTGCATGCCCTTCGTGTTGGTGGTTGGACTTGTGATCGCTTACCTGAGCGAACTGCAAGCGGTTGCAATTGGCCAGCAGGCGCTCTTCTCTAAACGATCGCTCCAATTAGCTGAGGAAATTTTGGCCGCAATAAGAACTGTGTTTGCCTTCAATGGTCAACAGAAGGAGATGACACGCTACAGCATTAGCCTCCAGCCAGTATATAGAAAATCCCTAATCAAGCACCTCTACACGGCCCTCAATACGTCGTTGTCCAAATTTTCCATATTTGCCTGCTTTGCGGCCTATTGTTTCTATGCAATGCGCTTGTTTCCACCCTACGATGATGGCCCATTGAACAAGTCAACCGTATTGGCTGTCATGCGAGGGGCCGAAGTTTCCATTGTAAACATACTCATTTCAATNCCATTTATGGAGGCCCTGCAGCAGTCTAAGGGGTCCATTGCGCGCATCTATGCAGCAATCGAGCGTCGCTCGAAGATAAATCCATCATCCGAGCGAGGCGCCAAGCTTAGGAGATGGCAGCCGTCCATTAGTTTTCGCATGATTCAGTTTGGTTACGCCGATCGTTCGGGGCCAACTCGACGCCGCTCGACGTTGCCCTTCCTAAACTTACCTGGTTCGCCCGGTTCCGGTCAGAGGCCGCCAGAGGCGCTCAAATCGGAGCCAAATGTTAGCGCGCGCAGACAGAGCCTCATCGACGAGCTTGCCGACGAGCTTGAGCTTCAACGGGCGGCACGCAATCCGTCCGCTGTTGNGGGGCCAATGGNCAACAGTTCCGATGGCTCAGCACGCAGATCCTCGGCCGCAATCAAGCGCATGATTGGGGGCGAAATCGAGAAGTTCACCAACAAGCGAGTCCTAAACTACTTCAACCTCGAGATCAAGGCCGGCCAATCGGTCGCGCTTGTGGGCCCAAGCGGGTCGGGCAAGTCGACAGTCCTATCGCTCGTCCAGAGACTCTACGATATAACGGGCGGCCAGCTGCTCATCGGCCAGCACAACATCAAGGACCTGAGCGTCGCCTGGTTGCGCAACCAAATTGGCGTTGTCACCCAGGAGCCTCGTTTGTTTGACATGTCCATAGCTGAAAACATACGTCTTGGTTTGAGCAACGAGGATGAGCTCAAGTATGGGAATCAGAATGGAAAGTTTGAGCCAGCACTCATGCAACAGGTGATTGAGGCTGCGCGCGCTGCAAACGCGCACGANTTTATCTCAAGACTCCCAAATGGTTACAACACTCGCGTTGGTTCTGGCGGAGTTCAGCTGTCTGGTGGACAGAAGCAGAGGATTGCAATTGCTCGCGCTCTCATAAGGAAGCCAAAGATTTTGCTCTTNGACGAGGCCACCTCGGCGCTGGACACTGAGAGCGAGGCGCAGGTTCAGGAGGCGCTCAAGGCGGCCAGCGTGGATAGGACCACGCTGATTGTGGCCCACCGGCTTGCAACCATCAAGCACGTTGACCTGATCGTGGTGATGAGTCAAGGTCAGGTTGTCGAGTGCGGGAGCCACGAGGAGTTGCTTGCGAGGAATCCGAGCGAGGGGCCAGCAATTTACAAGCAGATGTACGAGGATCAGCTGGCGGCTGTTGTTTGCGCGCCACTCAGGCTTCAGGTGGACGATTTTGCGCCGCCCTTGGTTCAGCCAAAGCAAAAGGGNAACANGACGCACCAACTTTGCGAGCTTGACCCAAACAAGCTTAAGCTGAATCCGCTCGAGCGAGCGCTAACCTTCAGTGAGGCTAGTTCTAGTGATGGAGGCGAAATTGGCGCCCAAAACAGCGACCACTCAATTGAACACGATGACAACGATGATGATGATGATGACGATGACGACGAAGAGGAGGACCTCGACGATGCCTCAAGCGGAGCCTCCTCAGATTTCAACACCCAGCGAGTCTCAGCCTGGCAGCTGTGGCAGTTTGTCGAGATGCCAAAGTGGAGCTCGCTTGCAGCAGCGCTCATTTGCTTCCTCTCCGGCCTCATCCTGCCCATCAACCTCATCGCGCACAGTTACCTCTTCTCCGCTTTCGCTTACAACGATTTGGAGCAAATCGGCGACTACTTGCACCTTTTTGGTTTAGTCATTCTCTCCTTCAGCACCTTTGTATTTATAGTCTCCTTCTTGCAGGTCATCCTACCTGGTTACGTGGGCGAGAAGATGAGCGTTCGGTTGCGAGTGAAGACAATGGACTCGCTGCTCAGCAAGCCGATGTTTTATTTCGATATGGACGCGAACAGTGCGGGCGCCCTATGCGACAGACTGAACTCCTACATAAGCAACATCCAAAGCATGGCTGGAACGAGAGTGGCAACCATATTGGAGGCCATGTCAACGCTTGCGGCCGGCGCCTTCTTCGGCTTCGGCCAAAACCTGCGCCTCTCGCTCTTCTGTCTGAGCTTTGCCCTCCTCGTTCTCCTAACCACAATCATCGAATCTCGAATAGTTCAGCTGGAGTCGAGCTTGCAGCAAAAGTTTGATGCCCAACTGGCCCACCTGATGGCCGACGCCTTGTCCAACATCAAGACTATTGCCTCGCTGAACAAGGAGCGGTTCTTTACGGACCGATTCAGCGACATCATAAGGAGGCGCGAAGTTGGGTGAGTAGATGGAAGGCGATGGAAAAGAGAGAGAAAGCGATGAACCAACTTGAGCTAACCAGATGGAACCAAAGTAACGGGCGCTCGCTAGTTTGGCTGCGCACCTTTCTCACCAGCCTCAAGTTTGTCATGCCGGCCATGTCATGGAGCGCCTCAATGTACTACGGCTGCCACCTGCTCGTTGATGGCCGCATTGACCTGCAGACGATCTTCATGTAAGTGGAGCCTTGGCTTGCGCCGCCCGAGATCCAGAGATGCGAGCGGCTGGCTTCTAGCAACAGTGCACTTGAACTAACACAACCATCCTCCTCCAATGCAAACAAATGCACGCAAACAAAACGCAACGAAACAAAACAAACCAAACNAAACTGAACTAAACCCAACCAAAACAAAACCCGACCAACCAGCGTCTGCCCGGTCGTCCTGTTCGCGGTCAACGACACTTTCCGAGCGCTCGTCTTCCTGCCCGAGCTGCTGAAGGCTCGCAAGTCAATCGAGCGCCTCTACCGCATGAACCGCGAGTTCTCGCCCCAAGTGCTGCAGACGCTCACACTTGGCCAGCAACTCGAGCAGCAAAATCGGCTCCACCTGGAACAGATGGCGGCCGCCACCACGGGCGTCTTCAGCGCGCCCGACGTAGCAGCCAGCCAAACCGCAAGCCCGGCCGCCGCAGCCGCCGCAGCCAAGCCAAAGCGCTCGATCGCCTTCATGGAGCCCGCGAGGCAAGCGCCTGGCCTTGCGGCCGATCAGACGCCGGCCAAGGGNAAGCCGGAGCACCGTTATGAGGAGGCCGAGTTGGCGGAGGAGGCGGGCGAAATGGGTGACAGGCTGGTCAACCGGCGCCTCTCAAACATAAGCGCCCTGCCCAGTTACATGCGACGCAAGTCGTCGCGCCTAAACTCGCTCGTTCCGCGCCTCCAAGCTCGCGGCCGCATTGAGTTTCGCGACGTCGAGTTTGCTTATCCAAACAGGCCGAGCGCCTTAGTGTTGAACGGATTCACCCTNAGCGTTGCGCCAGGCGAAAGCGTTGCCCTTGTTGGCGGCTCAGGTTCTGGCAAGAGCACCTGTGTTTCTATAATAGAAAAGTTTTACGATTACCACGCTGGCCGAGTGACGCTCGATGGAAACGATCTTCGTTTGGTTGAGCCAAACTGGGTTAGATCGCAAATTGGACTCGTAAGCCAGGAGCCAACTTTGCTCAGTTACACCATTGGCGACAACATTCGCTACGGCGACAACAGCCGCTTCGTGAGCATGGACGAGGTTGTTCAAGCAGCCAGGACGGCAAACATACACGACTTTATCATGAGCCTGCCCGACCAATACGACACAGAACTCTCCACTTCCGCCTACTCGAGCAGCCAACTGTCGGGCGGCCAACGCCAGCGAATAGCAATAGCGCGCGCACTCATTAGAAATGCGCCCATCCTGATCTTCGACGAGGCAACCTCGGCGCTGGACACCAAGAACGAGACAGTCGTACAGGACGCGCTCAACAAGGCTCGCAGGGGCCGCACCAGCCTCACCATAGCGCACCGGCTGGCCACCGTCAAGGACGCAGACAAGGTTGCAGTTCTGAGCGAGGGCAAGGTGGTTGAGTTGGGCAGACACGAGGAGTTGATGAAACGCGAGCGCGGATTCTACAGGGCGCTCTGGGAGCGACAGGAGGGCGGCAAAGCCGAGCCAGCTTCCGGCCCGTGAAGCGTCCAAACCGATGCTTTTGGCGCAGATTTGTCTCCTCTTTGGTGGCTTGAGTTTCCGCAAGCGCGTGTTTTCTACGCGGCCAGCTCACTGGCGAGCTCGCAGGGCACTCGTTTCCTGTCAACATTTGGCGAGCAGTTCCGCACTGAAGCTCAGTGAGCGATTCCATCTCTCTCCAAAGCGATCGCTCGCGTCGGCAGGCGACACCCTCAACTTGTTGTCGGCCTTTCCCCCGATCAAGACTTGCTTTCGCTCCCAAATCGGCACTCCGCCCTGAGGCACCCGGCCGCACATAGATGGCGCCCCTCTCCCCTCCACTTGCTCGCCCACTTGGCTTCTCCGGCGGTGGACGCCGTTCACGCTGATGTCGCTTGCAGCCGCAAAGCCAGCCAGCCAGCCGGCCAGCCATCTGCAGCCTCCAAGGCTTAGCCACAAATAAACCACCAAACTGGGTGAACCAAAAAATCAAGGCCCCTTCTAGCCACCAAACCTGGCTAAGGTGTCAGCTTATTTGAGTGATCGGCTCGATTGGCCGGAAGTTGGCGCGCTAATCTCATGTGAGTGGCTCAATTCAGGGCTCGAGCTCAAGCGAGCAAACAGACGCCATATTTTGCTCGCCCTTCGTCCAGCCTACTTCCGGCTCACCTGCTTGCGAGCGCCACCCTTGGTGTTTGGTTTCAGCTTTTGGTGAGCGTTTTGTGTTGGCCGCTTGCGTGAAAGTGCAAACATTCTCGCCCTTTCGTGGGCCCCCTTATAGGACAGCTGGCTGGAGCTCAATCAACCAAATTGGCGAGCTATAAGTCGGTCGCGGCGCAAAGTTAACATCCCAAACAAAAGGTCGGCCGCGCTCGAGAGGCTCTAGAACTGGAGCGATCGGGTTCCAGGCCGAGCTCGAGCCAGGCGACGTTCACCTGGCTGGTGAGGCGGCGCGTGATGCTTGCGCTCGGCCTTGAGCCTCAGCTGGCCGAGCGGCCAACTTGACAAACACTCGTGAAGCAAGGCCGATGCCTCGAGCCAACCCAACGAGGGGGGGGGCGCAACTGGCCGCGGCCACTCGTCGCCAGTCCGGTGAGGCTTGAGGCCAGCTCCAGATTCAGAGCCCGAGCCGGCCCCTCTCTCAGTTCGAGTCGGCCACCTCCAACCTCCAATCGGAAGCCAAGTGCGGCTCGAGCTCACTTTGGCCGCCCATGGACTTGTTTGGTCCGGTGGCCGCGGGCCTGACGCAAGTGGTGGCGCGAGCACCCTCGGCTGGGCGCTGTTGTGGTGGTCGTCTTCTGGCGGCGGCCTTGTCGTGTCGCTGCTGACGGATGAGCTGCACCTGTTAACAGAGCCGCCAAGGGACAATCACTGCGGCGGAGGAGGAGGAGGAGGAGGAGAAAGGTTGGCCGTGTTGGTTTTAGGACAACAATGAAGCAATTTGGCCGGCAGAGCCCTCGGCCAAGATCGGCGGCCGGATAATGAGCCTTAGCGATGCTAATCAGGCAAGTTAAGCGGCTTTGTTGCTTCATTAACATGCACGCCAGTTTCGCTGTCACTCGAGCNAGTTGTTGGGCGCAATTAGTGGCTGCTCTCTCGCTTTCGGCTAAGCAAAAATTCGAGTGGTTTTGATCGGAAACGTTTGGAAGCTTCGATTGTTTGGGCTGCACCAATGGTGGGCCAGCTGGCGTTTGTGTGCAAGATCGCCCGATGCTCATGGATTTGATCAAAAGGACGCCACCAGACAACGAGCAGCGCCAAGTTAAACTCCAAATCCAAATCCAAATCCAAATCCAAACTCCAAACTCCATAGAGCGCCGGACCGAAGACGGCCGAGCCAGCTGGCAGCCGGATAGATAGATCATCCTTCCAGATCAACACTCGGCGCAAGTTGTTAGCACATGATGAATGGACGGCGAGAGCTTCTCCTTAGGCCGGCTGGCTGGCGCTTGCCCGCCCGCCAGCCAGCCGCAAATCGGCCTCCCTATATACGCGGCAGCAACCTAGCGCCGAGTCGGCAGACTTCCAGCCGGGCGCTGTTTGCCAGCGGGCTTGGCTTGCCGGCCCAAGGAAGTCGGGCTAGCTCATTGGCTGGCTGGCTAACCTAGTTTCCCAGGCCAAGCCGCCAGTGGGCGTCTGTATTTATTTAGCGCCAACGCGGATCCATCTCTTGGCGGCGCACGTTGGTTGTCCGTTGGCTCTGCCGCGGCCACGCTGGTGGTGTTGTTGTTGCGCCAGCGCCACAACCGGAGCTTGTTTACAAACAAGCATTTTGCAACACTAACAACAAGCAGATATGATAGCGGGCCAATGCAGGCCACCCGCTCAGCCTAGCCCATCCCATCCAAGCTAAAGCCTGGAAACGCAGCACCAGGAACCCTCCCAACCCAATGGACACTAGCTGGCCACTGCGTGAGCAGCTCCACTTCCAACCTCCCAACAAAGTCCAAGCTCAAGCACCAGCAACTCCACTAGGAGCAATAGAGCCAGGCAGCCAGTGGAAAAGCCAGCCGATTGTTGTTCGAGAAAACTGGAGCAGCCAAGAATGCGATTTCTTCCTGTTGTTGTTGTTGTTTTTGCTCTCTCGTATCAGCGCCATTGTCTGGCGAGACAGAGCTGCTTTACTTGGAGGGACTAGGCTGTTGATGGGCGGTATTGGCTTGGCCGGCGAGTCCGTCGGTCAGCGGGCGAATGTTCAGCGAGCCCAAGGTCGTTCGCCCGCCGCTCGCCCGCCGGCTGAGGTCGTTTGAAGGTCGGCGAGGCTTGCTCGGCCAGCCTGCAGCGACTGACCGCGAGAGGTCGGCCGGCCGGCTCCAACCAAGTCCGCGCATCTAGTGCCAAGATCAGCGAGCCCTCTAGAACTAAACCCACGGGACTCTCCCATTNGGAATTGCTTGTCTAGAAGCAAGCTGGAAGGGAGGAGAAGGGAAGAGAAGAGAACGGCAAACCTAATAAGGATACTGGAACAAGTTGGAATAAAGTTGCTTTATCTGCTTGCCGACGTAAGCAAGACTCGAGCGGCCTTTTGTTGAATGCGAGCTTCCAATGCCGCTCTTACTTCTGGCGCAAGATTATCATCAGGCCACTTCAGGGCAAACACGCAACCAACCTGCCCAACTCTGGCGCCGCGTTTTATCCGCCCAAGAGGCCTGCTGGTGTCCATTTGGTTGGTGGGCACTTGTTGGCCCGCTCGCTGGTTGCCGCTATGTGCGCCCAGGCCGCCGCCGCCTCCCGTCTCTTGCGGCTCCTCGTTGCTCGCTGCTCGCCAGAGGATCCAGCGGGCGCCGACTGGCTTCCCGGCCACCTGCGAGCCGCCCAAGGTTGCGCGCGGCCGCCACACTGAGGGCTTGGTGGCGCCAGACTGGTTGAGGGGGCTGCAGACAGCTCCCTTCCTCCAAAACACTGTAGCCGCTCGCTCGTCTGCCGACGCTTGGTTTTGCTCAAAAACGGACTGCTCGGCTCGCCGGAGATTGCGCGCCCAAGGCTGTTCACTGCGCGCTCGGGCGTTCAAGTTTGGACGGCGCACAGGCTGCCGCTGCAGCGTTGGCGCCAGCTTGGTTCAGCGTGGTGCGCCTAGCGCCCGCGCTGGTGCTCCCAGTTTCCTAGTTGCCAGAGCCGGCGGATGTCTCCTCTCGTACATAGACGGATAAGTTGCTCTTGGCTAAGCGGCGGCGGCGGCGGCGGCGGCGGCGGCGGCGGCGGCGGCGACGTCGGGCGCTCAGGCTGCGCGCCCGCCGCTTAGCCAGAGACAGCAAGTGGGCTGGATATCCTGAGTGTGGATAAGGATCTCATTATTGGCTTAAGCCGGCAGACTGTTAGCTGGGCCAGGCCTTGCGCCTACTCTCTTCAGCGCAGCCGAGAGCCCCCTCGCTCGGGCTGGAGTTTGAGCTGGAGTTGGAGCTCTCTCACCTCGGGTTCAAGCCGGCGTCTGAGGGCTGGCGGCGACGGGAGGGAGTTGTCAATGGGCTACTGAGTTCAAACTCGAAGCATGGAAAGATGTTTTCGAGTCAAGCACTCGCTTGGCGCCAGCATGAGCAAGCAGGCAAGTGCGCTTGTTTGTCTCCCTCCGTCTTACTTACTTTCTCGCTGCCTGCCTGCCTTGTTGGCTAGCTCGCTAGCTCGCTAGCTAACCAAACAGGGCCAGGCCGCCCGCTCGGCCAGCAGGTGGTCGGCGAGTCAGCGGCCGCTGAGCGGCCCGTCCTCGGCGCCCACCGAGCGAATTGGGTTGGTTGCAGTGGGCGCCGGTGAGCAGGGCTTTCGGCGCAAGTGGGCCGCGCTCTTGGCCAAGCGAGATCGCCTGTGGCCAATCTTGGCAGAGTTCGAGTGTTTATTTGATCAGACGCCACGGAAGCGGTTGGTTGGCCGGTTTGCGGGCGGGTTTGCGCTCGGCTGGTGGCCAATCGGGTTGCAGCAGCGGCAGTAGCGGCGGCGGCCAGAGAGTGAACGCGAGTTCACTCCACTGCGGCCGGTTGATTTTCGCGCCCTTTCCAAGGAGCGCGAGTCGCGCGCGGCCCACTGCGCAACTTGTTGTCGGTCGGCCGCTTGCTTGCTGCTTGCGCTCGCAGCGAGCGGAGACGCTGCAAGGCACACGCAATGCACCCGACACTCCCCCGCAAACTCGAGGGTTCGCCGCTGGCCTGTTTCCTTGGCGAGCCAGCTCGCTAACGAGTTGGCCAGCGGCCTGGCCAGGCTTTCACATCGCGCTCCTCTGAAGCTCGAAGGCTCCATCCGGCTTCAATGGGTCTGCCAGCGCGCCCATTGTTGCAGAGAGGGCCAATGCAGCAGCGCCGAGGGCAGNCGATTTTATCGCGGCGCCAAGCTGCACGCGCTCGCCCTGTGCTCCTCGCCCATCCAGCCAAATCCGACCGGCCGACCGGCTGCGGCCTGCGGGTGAATCCTTGTGTTGCGCTCGCTGGGCTAGAAATCGGTGACAACCATCGATGAGCAGGCACAGGCGAGCGCGCCCGATGAGTCAAAGGCGCCAAGTTTCGAGGGGAGCTCCTATCTAGCGAGGGCCTTTGTTTGCCATCTAAGGCTCTCGCTACGCAGCCCCTAAGCTGGCGCCGAGAGCGCGAGTGCGGCCAGCCAGTTACGATGAGTGCGCCGCAAACGACTTGTTGCTAGACCTGCAGCAGCGCTTGCGGCGTGAAGGCGGCCGCCGTCGCCGAGCTAACTAGACGAGGGAGCCAGCCAGCCGAGGAGCAGGTTCCGTTCCCAGTGTTCGCGCGCCCACTCGGCGGAGGGCAGAGGCGCGAGCTGGGCGCCAGCTATCCGTTTAGCTGCGGCCGCCTGTAGGCCAACACAGCTGCCTTGATTAGAAAAACACACACTTGCGAGCGCGACAAGGGCGACAATGGCTAGCGCTCGCTGTTGCGCCGCAGCTCTAGCTTGCGGAAAATTTGCCGCCTCGAGCAATAATTGTGGCCGGCCGGCCGGCCAGCCAGCCAGCCAGCCTTGTGGGCCAGACGCGCGCAGACACAAGGGATGCCGCTCGAGGGGCGGCCATTGTGGTGGGCCGGCCAGTCGGTTGCAAGCCAACTGCGCGGGCCGCCACGCCCAGCCGCCGAAGCCCGCGCGGCCGCCGCAACGGGGAGCGGCGGCGGCGGGGCGCACGAGTGCGCTCTCGTCGGGCACCTAGCGCGCAAGTCAGCGCCGCGCGCCTGCCATACCGGAGCGGCAGGCGGCCGTCCAAATCTGAGGAGGATAAATTGCGAGAGAGTTTTAGTCTGAGCTCGCATTGACTGTGCGAGAGCCTGTGTGGAAGCAAGAGCAAGAGTCGATTGAGAGCAAGCAGCAAGCGAGCGAGCGAGCGAGC
>Ga0058699_1000577_pt1 | contig 11411 bp, 9 predicted proteins | sample AgamicAtPe_FD_55078 | JGI IMG/M metagenome (GOLD analysis project Ga0058699, IMG submission 55078) | Agave microbial communities from Guanajuato, Mexico - At.P.e | ecosystem: Host-associated > Plants > Phyllosphere > Phylloplane/Leaf | place: Guanajuato, Mexico | collected 2012-10-15 | reverse complement strand
GAGCCAAGAATCAAGATGATGCCGCGACAAGTGAAGCTAGAAGCAAGTGGCCAAGTGGCGGCGTCAAAGGGCCAAGTGGCCAAGGTGGTGAAGGTGAGGCGAACGAGACAAGCGCGCAACCCGCAACTGAGCGTTGCGCGACGGAATGAGCGCGAGAGGAACAGAGTGAAGATGGTAAACAACGGCTTTGCCCTACTTCGCGAACATTTGCCCGTCGAGGATCTGCAGGCTTGCGAGGGTTCGGGCAGCGACACGCCCACGCCCGACAACGGCAGCCAAAGTGGCCACAAGTCGTCGGGTTCGAAGGCGAAGAAGTTCTCAAAGGTGGAGACTCTTCGAGCTGCCATCCAGCGGATAAAAATGCTCGAGCAGCTGATCAGGAGCACAGAGCCAAGCTTCGAGTCCATGAACATAGTTTCGAGCTCGCAGTTTGCGGGCTACGAGGAGGCTGAGCCGCCGCTTAGCGTTTGCGAGCCGCCCAGTTGCGGCTCCTCCCATTCAAACTCCATGAGCGCGCCAATCCAAAGCCAGGGGCTGGAGTTCCAGCAACAGCAGCAGCAGCAGCACCAGCACCAGCAACAGCCTGCCTACTGCCAACAGGAGCAGTATGTCGCCAAGCCCGAGATGCAGCAGCACAACGCGGCCAACCTGCCGTCGCCTCAGAGCTCGCAAGCGAGCGGCCTTAACCTAAACGCCTACAGCCCAATCACCAAAGTGCACCCGAACCAGCAGCAGGAGCGCCTAAGCGAGTCCAGTCCAGCGCACTCGCTGGCCAGCAGCCAGATGGACGAGCAATCGCACACTCACCTATGGATCCAGCAACACCAGAGCTCGTTCATGGAGCAGCAGCAGTACCAGCAACAGCAATCCACCAACTGGTACCAGGAGCAGCAGCAGCAGCAACAGTTGGAGTTGGGGTCCAGCCAGCGCGCAACCGACTGGTTCAGCCAGCAACAGCAGCAGCAGCAGCGGCAAGCGCAGAGTGAGTCGCCCGAGGAGGCGGCCAGCAGCCAGCTCGCCCACCTCCAGCACCAGCCAAGCTCCGTCCAAAGCCAGATGGAGTCGGCGCCGATTTGGTTCAGCGGCGGCGCCAGCGACTCGCCGGTGTCCGCGCAGGCTGGCCCGCAGCCGAGCCCCTTTGCCCACCACCACCACCGCCACCACCACCACCAGCAGCACCAGATCAGCCTGTACAGCCAATGACAACAACCCCTCGGCCTCCTATAGGCCGCTCGTGTAGATAATACCTCGACTTAGTTTCAAATTAAACCATGATTGTACTCCCCCAAACATTTGCACTGTCCGCCTCACTTACTCTGCGCATCGTCCGGCCAGCCTTTGGCTCCGTNGCCCCCTGTTGGGCCTTTGTTTCCGGCGCCGCCCGATGGAGCGCGAGCGTGGTGCGCCTGCGCGCCCGCAAGCGACCTGTTGCTCGGCTTGGGCTGCGCGCTCAGCCGAGCTCACGTCGGCCTGGCCAGCTGGCAGGTGCTTTCGGCGAAGCTCTAAAACTGCGCACTTCTTTGCGCTCGAAGCTCGCCGGCCGATGGGCCAACGAGCTCGCCCATTCCAAGCCAACAGGTTGCCTTGAGCGGACTATAGCAAAGGCAAAGAGGAGCGCGAAAGACAATTGCAACTTGGCCGACTGAGAGCAAGCTCGAAGTNGTCCATTCATCCGTCCGAGTTATAGTGCGTCTCTGGCTCGTTCATCAGCCTTTGGGAGAGGGAAAGCAGCGNCGCTCAGAGTGGGAGCGAGAGTTTGGTGGCCAGAAATTGCACCTTCAACGTAAACAGATCCAGATGACGGAGCGCGCAAAGTTTATTGTGGTCCCTCATTTNGGTCGGATNTGGTTGTGGGTGTAGCTGCTGCTGCTGCTGTTATTTGGCGGCTATTAGACGCAGAGCAGAGCGAGAGAGAGTAACGGAACTTGGAGGTTCAGTTGTGGCCAATTGTGTGACTGGACGGGCGGCCAATGGGCGAGGAGAGATGACAATCATGCAATTGGAACTCCGATTCAGACTCAACGGGCCCGATATGTGCGCGCGATAATAAGATAGCGGCGATATTGGATTTTGATGGACACTCGCTAGCTGGTAGACTGGCGCCAGGAGGGCCGAGCTGCAGCGGCGACCATAAAGCCAGACGAAGAGGGGGGAGCCCTGAAATCCGTCCGCTCGAGACCNTCGCCTGGACCAGATCCAAGCGTGTCAGGCAAACAGCGCAGACCTGGCCCAGAGTTTATTGGCCGCGCTTGTTGCTCGTTTTGGACGNGCGAGCTCTATGACGATTGATGGGCGCCGTCCAAGCGGGCTGAGAGAAGGGAGGAAGCAGGCAAGAGTAAAGTAAAGTAAAGTAAGGCAAATCAAATCAAACCAAATCAATTTGATCAGAGACAGAGATGAGCGGGCAAAAGTGAGCGCCACCAATCAAAGCAGCGCAGCTCTCTCACGAGAGGAAGGATAAAGAGGCCGCCGAGGGAGACGAGCGCCAAGGGCGGAACAGCACCAGTAATTGTCAATTGGCGGCCAATTGCAGCCAGCCACAGCCTGAGTGTCATAGGCGGAGGAAGCGGAATTGAGCAGCCTACTTGGGGCCGAAAACTAGGCAAGGGTGTCGCTGGTTTGGGTCGTCTGGCAGGTAATTGCCGGTAGTGTTTGAGCTCCGGCCGAAGCATCGGGAACACACACACACACACGGGCGCGCGCGCTGGTCAATAAACTTGCGCCCGCGATCGAGGCCTCGGGCGGAACACGGTGGCAGCGGGCACGGACGGCCATTGTCTCTGGGGCCCGCGATTGACCTATCCCAGCGAGCCAGCGCAGCGCCCCGAAAACCGCAACCAGACCGGCCCGAAACCAAGCCGGCCCAACTTCTTGCGGCCGCAACCAAAACCAAGGGTGCAATCAAGTGCAATAAGCCCGCCTTCGAGAACAGAAGCGGAGGCACGAAAGCGAGAGGAAGGTAAGTGAGCATCCATTCAGCCGCCCATGCTATAGGCTTGCGGGTGGGCTCGCCGATGGCCGCCGGCATGCGAGCTCCTGGTCAAGCGGCAGCAGCAGCAGCAGCAGCGGCGGCCACGGCAATGGCAGTCTGCGTGGGTGTTTGCTCTGGCCTCTGGTCAAATATTAACCTAGTCCGAGCGAGATAGACGAGCCAATTGGGGCCGAGTGGGCCAATCGAGCGGCGATTCCTGCATCTCTGTTTGCATAACCAGACAGCCAGCAACGGGCGGCCCCAGAGAGTGCTGTTTGTTTGCCCTTCGGGGGCTCGAGCCTCAATTCGGGAGGCAGTTTACTTGTTGATTCTAGCTCACTTTGAGCGCAGCCAGTTGACCGGTAGATTACCTGTAGCAGGCAGGGGGAGCGTTCAGCTAGTGTGGTTCAGTTTACTTCCGAATGAGAGTGACCATAACCACCAGCTCGTCCGCCGCTCCTCTCGCCAGTTGAACTCTGTTTAACTTGTGCGTGATTGATCATTTTGGGGTTCAAAAAGCGTTTTGTCAACTAAATGGATTCGTCAGCCGGCGACCAAGAGTTAGTGAGTTGCTTGTTTTCATTGAGCAGAGTTTGGAAGCGTCGAGATTGTCGCACTGAGGCCGGCGCACCAAGATCGGGGATTCCAGGTGTGTGGGATTCCACAGCTCGTTCGAGCGCCGTCCATCGGTCCAGTTTGCTGATGGGCGCGCTCAGTGGAGAGAGAGAGAGATGGCCGAGGATGCATTGATGGACGCTGTCCGCCTTACCTTTGGACTTGCGCGTTCGTCTCCATTAACGCCAACATGACTGATCGCACCGCCCGTCCGTCAATCGGATGGCCCCGCAAGGAGGGGGGTTACCTTTTGAGAGGATGCCGACTCTGGCCAGCACGAGCAGGCACAAATCTGGCCAGCCTGAGGTCACGAACTAAATTGCGATTGGCAAAGGTCGGCCTGGCCACCCAACGAATCATTGGGTGGGAAAAGGTTGGAGGTGGAAATTAGCGCCTCGCGCGTTTGATTGATGAACGAACGCGCAGCTCTGCTCTGGGTGATCCAATTTCCACCTGATTCGGTGGGCGCTAAAGCTATTGCTCAGGTAGCTTACGCAACAAAGTCGTGAGTTTGAATTTTGCGCCAATCTCGTCGGGCGCAACATGCTGGCGCGCATACAGGCCGCCCGATTGGCCCTATNGCCGCGCCAGCTTGGCCAGCGCAAACTAGCGAACTAAATAAAATCAATGTTTTCCTCCGTCGCCCTGTGCAAATTAGCATTACAATGACGCTAATTCAATTCTGCAACTCAAACCGGCGCTACACTGAGCGAACCAACTCGCACCCAGCCAGCTCATCTGCATACCTGCCCGCTCTCGTCCAGCGGCAGAGGGGGGGGGGACCGAGGCTGAAAAGTTCCCGCTGGTCCTCGGAAGCAACGCTCAGGCCGGTCGGAATTAGCCGGATTGGGTCTAGCTCTAGTTGGGGGCCCAACTTTGGAGTGGCAGGCTTGTGCGGCGCCAATTCCGCCTCAGTTGTCGTTGCTACATTTTCATCTAGTCCAACTCCTACACAACCGAACAATGGCCGCCAACTCGACCATCCGCGGCCACTTGAACAATACGCGCCGCTACAAATTGCTCGCTGTAAAGGCTGGCCAAGCGTCCCCATTTGNGAGCCTCCCGTTGGTCGCAACCTGCAAGTTGGCCGGCCAGTTCCGTGGCAAAAAGATGCTTTATGTGGCGCGAGCTGGGGCGAAGATTTGTTGTTTGTTTCAGCTTGGCTGAATCTTCAACGAGCTTCCTCCTCCCCTCCTCAACTCTAGCTAACGCGCTTGCTCAAAACTCTTTTGGCCAACGAGCTCCAGCCGGCGGAGGCAAACTGTCGCCCAGCTTGCTTGCTCAGTTGGTCACTTGAATTCATCTTTCATAAATTCATCCATTTTTGCGCCTCAATAAGCAGCCGCAAGTCTGGCCGGCGCGCACTTGGTGCCAGGTCGAGTTTACCTGACGTTAGCGTTGGCCAGCGGAACAGAGTGTCGCTCCCATTGTTGCTCGCCTGGCTGCTGTCTGTCCCCCTGCGCTGAGCTGCGCCGCGCTGCTCTGCTCCGCTCCAGCCAGAAGTTAAACACACAGCGGCCGCGCNNGTGCTCTATGCAGCCCGCGTTTGGGGGCGGCGGCCGCGGCTGAGCCGGCGACAGCAGCGCCACACGGCCCGGCCTTGTTAGCGCCGGCCATAAGCCCATTGAAGAACAATGGTCGGCGATGGAATAATGATGATTTAGAGCAAAGATTTCGTGCGGCCGCGCAGAGGTTTTTGAACCTTGTCGGCCGGATGGGGCCGGCGCATGGGCAGAGGGGACGGGCGAGCGGGCTGGCGGGCGCGCTGGCGGCGACAAAACGGAACTGGAAGTGGGAGAGCCGCGAGCTGGTGCCGGTGGGCGGTGGCCACCGCGGCCACCACAAAGGAGGGATTTCCGAGCGCCCCTCTAATCCGGCCCCATGCAACGCTTTGGGGTGGCCGGCCCCAATTGAGGGCCAAGCGGCGGCGGCGGCGGCCGCCCACAACATTTGGCCGTCGAGTTTGCTGATCCGCGAGCTTAGCCCGCTCGCTTGTTCCGGAATTAGCGGCCATCGGTCGCGCTAAGACAGGCGGCCGCTCAGGTGAGTTTGCGAACTCGGCCGGCCGACTTGGTTCGTTCCGCCGATTGGAGTTGGCGGCCGCTTTGTTTGCTGCCGCTTAGCGTGGCCGCTCGATGGGCCGAGCAGCGCGAGCGGGAGGCCGCGTTGAGTATGGAAAGTTGAGCTTGATCCATCATTGTTGTGGCCGGCCGGCCGGCCGGCCTTTGCCCGCCGCAGATCCCCATTGCGGGCGCCAAGTCTCGTAAGTTGAATGGTTGTTTGGCCAAACTTGGGCTCCAAAAGTGAAAGTTCTAATGAGAGCAGGAGTCGTTTCCTGTCGCGCGAGCAAAGGCACTTTTGGCCGCGAACGAGAGCGCTATGGAATTTGCGCGCTCGCATTGTGCTGGCGCGAGCAGCCGAAACGAGTTAGCGGGTGATAGATGGACGGATGCGGCCGCTCGCAAGCCAAAGGTCAGCGGCGCCAGTGGGGCCGGCAAATCGGGCGAGCTGGAAGCAAACTTTTAATATACTTCCTTGGGGCCGGAGCGAGACCGGCCATTGTGGGCGCCCATGTTGACACCTTGTTGTTTCTCTCCCTTTTCTCCATTTGTTAGTGTTGGTTTTGCGCCGGCCTCTGTCATCGTTGTTATTTCTATAAATATTATTATTATTATTCGCCTCGCTCGCTTGGCCATTGTGCTCGCAAGGGCCAGGCGAGCGAGTGGGCGCCCGCTTGGGCTCGCACCTAAATCATAGCATGATAGCGCGAGAAAAATCAACAATTGTTTGCAGCACCAGCGGAGGCAGCGCGAGCGCCAAAATGAACTGGACCAGCACCATAGTGGCCCAGCAAAAGCTGGCAGCTCGCCCGAAAGCCGTAGGGAGAGGAAGGAGGAGGAGGAGCAGGAGTTCAGGTTTAAATGGAAACCAAAGTTGGGCCCCAAAAGTGATTGATTTTTTCGGCTCAGTTCATTTTGGATTCGGAGCCGAGCCGAGCCGAGCCGAGCCGAGCCGAGCATGTGCACAATGGGCGAGTATCAGTTTAATTTCATCTCCTCAATCCTCCAGTGGCGACGGAGCGAGCCAGCGAGCGGCCGCCCGGTTCCGTTGGCCGCCGCCGGCCGCCCTCTGCCTCCAGCTCCTGTTGGCGCCGGCTCAGCTGATTGTCATGATAATGAGACAAATGGGAGACTTCCAAGCCGCCCAAAGGCGCCCGCTAGAACCAGGAACCAGGAACCAGAATCCAAGAGCGGGGCGAAAACCAGAATTGGGAGCGGGGGACCTTTTTGGCCGGCAAGCCCGGTTCTCACCAAAGATTAACGGGCGCTCGTGACGTGTTAATTGATTGATCCTGAGCTTAGAGGCGGGCGCAACTTGAACACGGCCGCGGCGCGCGTTGCTTGTTGCGGGCCGAGCGCGAGATTCGGGCGCTCGCCAGGCGAGGCCAGGCGGAGCAAAAGCGCGCGCAAGCCTTACTTGGCCGGCAAATGCCGATCGGCTGGCCGGCGTCCAAATCTCGCGCGTTGCTTCGGCCTCGCGCCCGAGAGGAAGGGCTCAATCGATCAGAGTGTGTGGAGTTAGCCGCAACAGCAAAACCAGTTCCAAGCGCGCTCGTACCGGCCACTGCAAATCCAATCCCATTTGTCGCCCCGCCCGCTCTCTGGGCCGAGCCACTCTCTTGCCGCCCNGCTGGCCCGCTGATCAGAGGGGCGAGCTACAAAACGATTAAACTGATTTAATCTTATTATTCAGGTAGAGGGAGGGAATTTGCACCCGCTAAAGTTTTGCCAGTTCTGTTAGTTTTGCGCGCCGCTCGCCCTGAGGTTCAAAATATCAATCAGTTTGATCAGGTCGGCCCCCTCCTCGGCCGGCTCAAGCTGCGCGGCCAAAGCGGCGGCGGGCGAGTAATCCAAGCCGAGCGCGAGTAACCTGCCGCCAAACTGCGACAACTCTTGCAAGCTGAGGGCGCCGCTTCCGGCCGGCGGCCCCATTCGGTTGGCGGCGAGTCAATAACCTGGATGGCCGCTCCACTTGACGGTCGTTGTTCCTGTTGTCGTGCTCGCTGTTGTCGTTTGCGTTTGCGCTGCTGCAGGAGCTGCCGGCGCCGAGGAGGCGGCCGTCAGAGTGGAGGCGGCGGCGGCGGCGGCGGCCACTCGACTGCATCGGCGCGAGCGGCCGGAAGCGGCGGTTGTATTTTGATTTGGAAGGCGCGCGCCAGGCTTACCTTCGGCGGGCGTGTTGGCGCCGAGCCGGAACTGGCTGAGGCGCCGGAAGCGGCGGCCAGCACGTAGAGGCGGGCGCTGGGCTAGAACGGCCGAGGTGGAGGCGGCCGGCGCCCACACACTGGCGGGCGGCGGGCGGCGGGCGGCGGGCGGCGGGCGGCGAGAGAGGAGGAGGCGGCGGCCAAGGACAGATGGCTGGCCCATCACTCTTGCGCCTCCGACTTTCGCTTCCGAAGTGCGCGCAGCTCGCCGCCGCGACCGCCGCCGCCGCCGCCGGCCGGCCAGGCCAACCAGTTGCGCTCGCTCGGTCGCGCGTTCGACACGCGCAAGCAAGTTACATAACGCGCGCGCTCGCTAGCAGCAGACACTCGGCGCGGCTCCAGTGGCGCGCTCAGCCCATCGCNGGGGCCAAATCCGAGAAGCGAAAACCCAAACAAAAACCCATCGAGTGCATCTGTCGCCGGCCAAAAGTGTCGCCCGCGCCGGCCTCAAGCAATCGATTGCACCCAAATGGGGGCCCATTGCGCAACCAGATGGCTGGGCCAGATGGCTGGCGAAGGGCGGCGCGAGCGGCTGGCTGGCAGGTAGGCGAAAGTGGCGCCAACAGGAGCGGTTGCGCGCCAAAAACACTTTGCTCTCCTNTTCGCCGCTCCGTCGGCAGCCGACGGAGCCAGGAGCGCCCAAAGAGTCGGCCGGCCGGCCTGCCGTTTGCCAGTCGTGAGTCCTGAGCGGGTGTTGCATTTTAATTAGCGGCCTCGCTCAAAGGAGGCGGCCAATTGAGCCGCAACTCGCTCGCCCTGCTCTCGTTAAACAAATCACGCAATTCCTAATGGAGGCGCCAGTTTGCTCGTTGTTGAGAAATCAATAATCGTGCCAATTGATCAGCTCCGAGCGGAGCCATTGTTTGTTCGGGCAGCTCTACTGGGCGACAGGTCAAGGTGAGGGTGAAGTTGAAGTTGAGGGCGCCGGCGGTGAGTTTTGTTGGCGTGCGAGCGGCTGGCCCACTTGGGGCGCTCGGCCGGCGGCGAGTTTTGGCGGAGGAGGCGGCGCGCACGTTTTGCGCGCAGCCAGGCAAAGGCCAACAGAGAGCGCTCAGGTGTCGGCCTTTGGGGCCTCAAGCGGAGCGCGAGCATTGGCACAATATGGCCCCCAACTGGCCGCTCGCAGGGCTCATTTACATACTAACAAGCGCGAGCTCGTTGCCGCCACTAATTGGCGAGTGTGACAATGGCAGCCTCAGCGGGCCTGGCGAGCGCAGCCAGGCGGCCAATGCGGGTGGTCGGCTTGCTTGGCCACAATGTCACTCCAGAGTCGGGCTGGAGGTTTCCATTTTTCTCACTTTCGCCCAGCCGCTCGCAGCGGCGCTGACCTCCCGTTCGCCGGGTCGGCGGCGGCGGCGTTAATTTTGAACGCGCGCGCCAAAGGAGTTTGCTGGCTGCGCGCCTGTGGCCACAACTCGAGTGGCTCGCCCGACTGATTGAGATGCGAGCAGAAAAGTTGGCGCCGCCGCGTCCATTGTAAATCATCGCCGTTTTATGAATAGGGCTCGAATTTTGCCCGCAAACAACGCGCGCCGGCCGGTGTCATGCGGCGCCCCAAAAGGTGACCTAGCCCAATGGGCAGCGGCGAGAGCTCCCCTCCTCGCTGGCGGCGGCTGCGGCTGCTGCAGGAGCGGCGGCGGCGGCAGCAGCCAAATCCGGCCGTCCCGACTGAGAGTCGGCCAACAATTATCGGCCGGCGCAACAGGTGGGTGCCACAGGTTGATACTTTTGCGTGTTTGCTCTAGTTAGGAGGNGAACTTGTTGGCCGCTTAGCCGCTCGAGTTCACGATTCAAGCTGGAGCGGCGAGTGTTTGCGCTCTGCCTCATTCTCGGCGAGCTGCTCCATTGTTGTTGCTGGCGCGTCTCGGCGAGCAATTAAATGCAACCCAATGTTGCGAAATCATCAATATTATTCCCGCGCTCAAGCAGCCAGCTCGAAGGGAGCAAATTTATTCCTTTGTATTGGCGGCCGCTCGTTGCGTCATTGCAGCTTCATTGAAAATGGCAATGAAACTAATCGTGACAAGGAAACAGCAACAGGTCGGCCCAGCCTTAGTGTCTTGCTCATTGCCGCTGCCGCTCGCTCGGCGCAAACCAGCCAAGCCGCCTTTGTTGTCTAATTGTCTGCGCTTCTAATCGGCCGGCCCGCAAGCAAACAAACAAACAAACGCCAACAACAACAACTCGTGCGGCCAAAACCAGGCGCCCGCAAACAGGAAGCGGAGGCGCCAGTCTTGACTTTCAAATTGATTCCCATTTCGCTTCCCATTTTGCGGCCAACTCGCTCGCGAGAGCCAAACTCATTAATCAAAATCCTTCATCCATTTTGGGGGAGGCCAGCGGGTCGCATTTACATATGTGAGCGGGCGACTGCGCGCCACCCACTTTGAGGCCGAGCTGCACATCCGGCGCCAGTGTCTCTCGGCGCGTCCCCTTGCCCTTGGCGCAGTCCGCTTGTGGAGCGAGAACGGAGCGCGAATCAATCATGGCAGCGAGCGAGCGAGCGAACCAGAACGCCGCCTGACACCCAAATTGCCAAACCGGCGGGCCCGACAATCGAGCAGGTATAATTGCTCGCCAGCTCGGCCAAGCTTGTTCGAGTTGCTGCTCACTCAATTATCGCTTCAAGAGGGCTGCCAATCTGTTGTTTGGACTCGCATTGGCCGGTCAGCTTGATTGAGCCGGCTGCTCTGCGCGCAGTCGGACTACCAGCGCCCTCTGGCGGCCAAGCCGCGCGTGATCGACCTGTGTGGCTGGCGGAACGACAGAGGCGACCCCTGAGCTGGCAAGCTCACAGACAAAGCCCCTGCCGGCCGCCACACACACACACACACACTCGCCGGCCCCTCGAAGCGGCCGCATTGTGTCGTGCGGCCAGTGGAAGCGTGAGAACAAGCTTGCATCTTCATTAGGCCGCCCATGATTGATCGTCCGCTTACAAGCTTGCTGAATGGGCCGAGCGCCATTCCATTAGTCGCCCATTGAGCCTCCCATAAGCCAGCATCAGCCCCTCAACTGGCCCTCGCGCGCGACAGGTGAGCTCGGCCAAGCTGAGCGCCGCGCAATTAGACGCCCGCTAATGAAGGAGACACTGGCCAAGCGACGGCCAAGATCGTGATGCAGCTCTGGCGGCTCACCTGGGCCTGGCGGCTGTGTTGCGGCTTAATTAATTGGCCGCGAGCAAGGGAGGCGCCGTGGAGCAGGTATGTCGGCTGCTGGCTGGCTGGCTGGCTCGAGCTTGGCGAGTCGGCGGCGGCGGCGGCGGCCGGCTTGTGTGTGACAAAGGGCGCGTCCGGTGGCGCCCCCGAGCGGCGGCGCGCGAGGCCAAGCCGGCGCGCAGGCCTCCGCGCTGGCACGAGTCGAGCTCGTGCCAGCCGCCCGCTCGGAGCCAACTTGTGGCCAACTCGCCCCTCGCGGCCACCAGTTGCTTGCTTGCTCGCGCTCGCTGGCCCACTGGCCGGCCCCAAGCGCCGCCGACCATCAACGAGTGCAAAATGAATGGCAATTTTGACGAGCAGCTGCAAAGTTTGCAGGCCGAGATAAAAGTGCAGCGGCGGCGGC
>Ga0058699_1000576_pt1 | contig 11427 bp, 7 predicted proteins | sample AgamicAtPe_FD_55078 | JGI IMG/M metagenome (GOLD analysis project Ga0058699, IMG submission 55078) | Agave microbial communities from Guanajuato, Mexico - At.P.e | ecosystem: Host-associated > Plants > Phyllosphere > Phylloplane/Leaf | place: Guanajuato, Mexico | collected 2012-10-15 | reverse complement strand
CAACAACAACAACAACAACACCAACGGGCTCAATCGTTGCACCAGACGCACTTTCAGCCCAAGTTCGAGGTCCAATCTCAGCAGGTTACAAAGCATCCGCAACCACAAGTTGTCCAGCAATCGGAGTCTCATGACTTCTCCAGGTACGCCAATATGCAATCTCTCCGACTTTTCGATGACTCTCTACACACTCAAAGCAACTCAAGTCAACCTAAATATCAGGAGCATGTTTACTGCAATCAAAAAGCACCAGAATTCACTCTACCACCGTATGAGGAGCCACCCGACTATGCTACCTTCATGGAGCGCAAGAGGGCATATGCTCTAGAGTCAGCTGGACAACACATGACCTACCGTAGTGAGTCTCTCGCTTGGCAAAGGACCAAAGACTCTAGTTATGAGAATCTAAGGACAAAATTTTCGCCATACAGTAATCTAGGCTTTGGCAAGCAAGAGCCTGGCTATACGTCTTGAAGCAAGCATCACCGGTGAAAGTTGTGCGATGAATTTTCTGTCAAGTTGATTTAATACAACGTTTTGCTTATATTTGTTCTGGCGAACTGCTCGCCACAAACTAGCTTTCAAGGCGTTTATACATTAATCTACCCTCGAGGGCAAACGTTATCAATAATGTTATTGCGTACATTAAATCACACAGTCTTTGGCAGATATATCAATAAATCAAAAGTATCGCTATGATACAACTAAATTAACTCTTGAGATGCTGCCATTGTTTCAGCGGTAGCCTCTGAATCGTACCTAACAATTTCGATAATTGATTTCTTGTCAATTGTTGTTCCTGTAAAATATCTGGAGGTCGTTTGAAACTGCTCCTGCAGAACGTCATTCAATCTGTCCAGTCGCAACAATGAGGTAATTAATAAAGTAATGAACCTGAGCCCCAATCAATTAAGACGAAGCCCTCTTCTATAGTTCCGTAACACAGATGGGCTTGATAAGACCGCTCTGAGAGTGGTGTTGCTGAGGTTGCTTCCCAATTTGATTCAATACTTGGTTAGAGATTGAACGAGGAGCTATGTGAGGTGGAGGTGGTGGTGGAGGCATACTTGATGAGTTGATCTTTTCTCCTTGGAGATAGGTCCTCGAAATAGGGATGTTCTGGCCAGAATTTGATGATTCAGAGTGCTGGCTATTGTGAGTGTTTCGAGGGCCCACCCTTCTCGCAGACGGCTCGAGTTCCTCATCCGCTCGGGGGATTTTCAGCTGCTCTTCATTATCGATTTTAGGCGGTGGTAGTGGTGGTGGCGGCGGCTGTGCATCTGGCGCCTTATAGTTAATATAGGTGTGATGATTGGTCTTGGTACTTTTCTGTCGCGGTGCGACAATATGCTCGGATTTGCTTCTCTCTCTACAATCGTTGTCTAGTGGTTTCGATAGTACATCTGATCGAGCAGATTCCCCCTCTAGTTTTTTATCAGGTATGTGATGAATAGTGTTGTTGTTAATCGATACGATAGCTTGGTTTGATTTCTGCTGACCAGCAGATGGAGTTGGTTGCGTCAGACCGAAAGAAGCGTTGGGAGGCACTGTCGGCGGTTTTACAGGCTTGCCATGAGAAAGCTGGTGTCGTAAGGTTCCGCCACCACTCGTGGTCACATTTGGCTTTGTAATAGGTTGAATCGGAATATCATTGGACTTGGTAGTCACATGATTGTTTTGTTCCTTCCCCTTGTTGGCAGCGGGAACATCTTTAGCATTGCTTACTGTATTGCCATTAGTAGCGTTATTTTTGTTGTTCCCACTGTTATTGAAATTGATGTTTGGCCTAGTGCGATCCAGTCGACTCCGCCGACTTGCAAATCGTTGAGAAGGTCGGCGCTCGAAAGTCGATTTGCTCTCTGTGGACTGGTTGAGCTGCTGAGCCCTTATCATGGTAGATTGGAACTCTGTTTTTCCTGAATATCTGAATCTGCTTCCCATCCGGACAAAGTTCTGTCGCTGTGGTTTCCCAGCACTTATAGCAACAGCTGCTGTCTTGAGGCGATAGAATGCATGATGCTCAAGAGCACACTTCCGATTCGAACGAGTAATCGGTGGTTATTATCACAAATATACTTTAATAACTTCAAATTGGAAAGAAACTATCTGGAATCGACTTACCTTCCATAAATGTTTGCATGCTCGAACTGTGTAAAGACGGAAAACAAAGGTATGCTCTTGCTCTCTACCTTCATCATCATCCTCAACCACAACTAGAGTCAACTTCTTCCCCTTGAAGTCAAGTCTTGTAATTTTTGGCCAAAAGAATAGACCGATCTTTGATAGTCCTTCGAAGACCAGAACACCGCTGGGCGTAAGACCAAGACTGTATTCGTTGCCATCTTTGCCAAGGACAGTGTGGGTATCTACGCCGTACATTTCAAGCCATTTCGCTTTGTTCAAGTAAGCTCTCTCAGCTTCGGCTGGCTTCATCGTAGCTGTAGCTATGGTTGTGACAGATGATGAAGTAGATGATGAAGCCATTCGGCTTTTGTCATTCGCTGATGACGAGGGTGATTGTTGTACACTTGTTGCTTTCAATGCCCGCCAGTTATCGAGGATCTTCTTCTCGAGGGCATCGGTCTGGATGGGTACAAATCTAAATTCAGATATGAAAGCTTCATTATGCTCATCATCATCAAACTCTCCGAATTCAGCTTGCAGGGCTAGAGCTGACAGTTGAGCAGCGACATCGTCAGGGCAGGGTAACTTGCCAGTCAAAATGTCGTTCTTGAGCTGAAGAAAGAACAAATACCTCGTAAATTCGTCTTTCAGTTTGTTTGGCTCTGAAGAATAGAACTTGACTCTAAGCCTGAATGTATAGGGTGGTCCAATCTTGACCTGTTTTTTGACTAACTTGGTATAATCTAACCAATTTTGCTGAGATTGTGTATCTGTGTGCTGCAGTCCAAAATAATCGCTTTCCATGATTAGATTGATTTTTGAGCATAGTTCATCGAAGAGTTCGCCTCCGAGAGCATTCTTCTTAATATAAATTGTGCAGTCGGTTCCGTCTAAAAGCAATATCTTGCAATGCAAATATTGCTTCAAATTGCTCGGTATCGCTGTTCCCGAACTATCGACGTTCGGATTATAGCCGAGTCCGCTGGGTAAAAATCCTACGGAAGATTTATCATTGTTACTATTACCATCATTGCCACCTTTTTTGTTGATCACATGGCGCCGAGATCGGCCGAAACGTCTTGAGATGAAGCGAAACATTTGGTTGATTGTCCAGTCCTTACTGGCTAAGGCAGCGTCTTCTTCGTTTGAGAGTATGTTGGTGTCGAAACCTTCAGTTCCTTCAAGAGTAGAATAATGATTTTTATGCCTTCGGGAATTGAATAACCTACCACCTGTTTGAGTTCCTCTCAATCTGAATGAACTATTACTGTACTTCTTGCTTTTGATGGTGTCGTCACTTTCTTCAAGAGGCGTTCCGTTATTATGGTAAACTTCGTCGGTCCTAGTTTCTGGTCGTGCACATTTTCTGTTTGGGATAATAAATTTTCGTTGATTGTTGGAAAGACCTTCATCAGATTNAAGAGAAAGCCTCTGAAACGATGTTGAATTTAGATAAAATTCTCCACCTCCATCCAATTGTTTTGTTGTACTATCACTGGCCAACCTTCGTCCTTGGTTGGCATTTCTTGTCTCTTTATCCCGGCCAGAGGGAGATCCCTTAGAGAGTGCTCGATGTTGTGGTTGCGCTTGGAAACTTGAACAATCTCGGTATTTGTCATCGATATTTATGAAATTAAATTGGTTGGAGTTTACAAGTTGGTGTTGATTGTTGTTAGTATGATAATTAATATCACCGCCTAGATTGGTGGTTTCGTCTAGATTGTTGATAATGGGTACACTATTCCTGCAGCCGTCTTGGGAATCAAGCTTTTTGACACCGTCGCTGCCGCTGCAACCACCACCAACTATTTTGTCACTGCTGTTACCACCTCTTGCAAAACCGAACAAATCATCGGTGCAAGCTAATCCAATTGAAGCACGGAAATCACTTGTTGCTCTTGATGGCTTTTTTTCATAGATATGCGGTTGCAATTGCGGCTGTAGTTGTGCTGTTAACTGCTGCCTATGTTCCAATCTCAGGTGGTTGTTATTGTTTTTCAGTGAACCACCGAAGCCTAGCAAGGTTTGGTTTAAACTATTGACGATAATGCTCTCGCCAATGCTAATATTGCCCCTTGTGTCCCTATCGAATCCGTGTGGTTCGTGGAGTCTGCTCATGAAATTGGATCACGAAGTGCCAATTTCAATCTGATCCCGTTTGCAATCTCAGCTAACAACATGGATCCGACTCTAGTTTTGCCCCTCAATTTTTGATGATTCCCTTTGTGTGCTGATAGAGGAGCTATGATTGAAATATTGGTGGTTAGTTTTGCGTATATTCAAATGAGTCGCTCAACAAGTGTTTGCTCCCTATTTGCCCCCTCTACTTTGGCGACTTTCATTGGCTTGGTTTCTTCAAGAAGGGAATGTCTGTTCTATCGGTGAAACTAATGTGAATGTGTTAGTTTAATTTGGTTCCCTCTGAACTCTGCGCCAAGTAATGCGGGATCCTTTCTAGCTCCCTTCCAATGTGGCTGCTTACGGTCTTATTTTTCACTGGCCCATCGAAATGTGGGCAAAGATTGGCTGGCTGAGAGGGGAAGAACTTTGACCAGCGAGCTCGATTGTCAGTTGCATTGAGTTTTCTAGGATCGGGAACGCTCGCACAACACAGGCCATTGGGCAGAGGCAACGGGGTCCAGTGTCAAAATTGCAGCCAAGTCCAGCGTTAGCTGGACCCTCTCGGTTCATAGAAACGCACATACAGACGCTCAGGCGCACACACACACACTTGCACACAGACGCGCACACAAACAGACAAACATAGGCAACATAAGCGGACGTCGCAGTGGCTGCAGCGGCAACTGCACAATGGGAGCAAATATAAGGCCATGGGGTAGGGGCATTTTATGGCGAAGCTGTTGCTGTTTCGCTCGCCTTACCTTTGCCCCTCATACCTGCTCGCCCGCACACAGACGCCTTTGAGTGTATCGGGTGGGGATAGAGGGAAAGATTTTATTTTGTTTTGGGTATGGTTAGTTTGCAGCAGTTGGCCGCATCAGAAAAAGGTAGAGCGCATCCCTCTCTCTCTCGCGCGCCAACCAAATTCACTCCTCTCCCAAAACCGAAGCTCCCGCAAGAGAAGCCCGCTAGCCAAGCAACCCGCCCACCAAGCCGAGCGAAGGGGAGGCCCGCCGGTATCAGGTGTTCATGGCTCGGACACGAATCTCTCGCCTGCCAGCGTTACTGGCCCACTAGTCGGTGTTCCGTTCGAGGGAGGATTCCCTCCTCGGCCGTGCCAAGTCGTGCGCTTGCGTCTGTCGGCGTGAGAGGATCCATTGTAAGAGTGCGTAAGATTTTGTAGCCATCTCTAGAGGCTCACTTCGCTCCCCTCTAGCTTCAGCCGGACAAGAAGTTGCAATATAAACGGGAAATGGGANCGCTCCTTAACTCGGCAAACCTCCAACCTCTTTAGTGGACTGGAAGCAACACGCTACACTTGTTGCCACCCTCAACACTTGTAGCTCTACACCTCCGCTCTCGTCTATCTATTCCAATGGAGTAGTTTTCTTAGCTGTGCTATCTCTCAGCACGGAAAACTGCTGCCGCTGGCGAGCACTTCAAGTCTAGTGCTGAAACAGAGAACGAGAGAGAGAGAGAGAGAGGAGGGGCAAGTCGGCTTGCTTCTTAAGCCTAAACTAAAGGATCTCAAGTTAATCGCGCAGTGGCCAAGCCAGTTAGCTTAGAACGATCAACTTTTCGAGCTCTCCAGCTCGGAGGGACTCTATCTTTGCTTGTGTGGAACAACAATGCGACTACGGGACCACTGAACATAGTGTAAACTTAGTCGGACGAGATTGCCTATCCAAAATCGAGCGAGCGAGCTTTGGGATCGGTGTTGGTTGGACCAGGAGGTGGATGCACGACGGCGGTCCCGGCAGCACGTCGTATTTGGCATCGCCGACAAGTTCGCCTCATCTGCATAAGGCACCCAGGCCATGAGTCGGGTAAACTTGGCACTTGGATTGCAACAAGTCTGATTGTTGTAACACTTCCAACATCGGTCTCCCGTTGGCACCCAGCGAGCGCTATGCATTTCCAGCCCCATTGAATCTGTTTCCAGTCCAATCAAGTAACTCATTCGCTTGCTAACACAATAAAGATCCATCATAACGAGAATCATGATGGATAAAACACACAATTCATGGATTACGCTAATTGTTGACCTGACAGTCGGGGCCGCTTAATTTGAAGCGAGCGAATAGAATCGAAAGAGCAGCCAGATAAACAGGCTGTTACTCGTTGGAGACCATGATTGTTGTTGTTGTTCATTGATATTGTTATTATTACCTGCAAGCGAATACATGTATTTGTATATGTAGACTTTCACTGTTGCTCGTTGTCTTGTGGTTTTCGCAGACAGGTTAGTCGGCGGAGGAGGGGTGCTGACGAAGGGCGAGGAGGTGGAGGAGGAGGAGCCCCCCAATGGGGAAGGCTTGAATCCAAAGAGGAACGCTATTTTTGCCATCGCTCAAAGAGGCTCGTGTTCGTTTCTCCCTCTTTGTGTTGGGATCTCTTTCTCTCTCCCCCATTTTGCGGCCAACTTTAAGCAAAGCAAGCCGCTGTGAAATAGGAGGAGAGCGGTTTTGGCAAAATCCAAAACCACCATTTAAACTTGATAACTCTCTAGAGAAGCCAAATGAAATGAGCCATTCGCGCTACGTAACCAAACCCTAGGCTTGCTGAAAGGTAACTTGTAACGCTCCTTTTGGCTCCATCGGGACTGCGCACCAATGGGGCCGATTGTTGGAGGCACCCCGCTTGGTGCCGCTTCCAGCAACGAGTGAGCTCACGTTTGGTGAACTTGAATTCGGGCACCAACTTGGCAATCGATTGCTTTGCAATGGATTGATGTCTATATGAACGTTCGAGCTTGTCGAGCAAGTGTTAGAGTCCTCGTTTTTGAAGTAGGCGAATCGACGGAAGATAGATGAGCCATAGTTGATTAGGTGCAAAGGGTGTCATATTTCTACTGTCCACGAGATGATCGTGGCCGAGGTAAATCAGTCGGATTCCAGTCCTACTGATGGGCAAGTTTTCGTGGACACAACAGACGAAAGGGCCCTCCTCATACATGAAACAAACAAGTCTCGTGATAGCTATGTAAATAAGCAAAAATCTAAGCATAGACACCTAGGCAATCTGTTAGACTTTCTAAACATACAAAGCGTTCATCAATCTCAAAACTCCGCCAACAATCCAGACTGGCCCTACAGCAAAGCAACTCTAAAAGAGAGTCACCACTCTACACGCAACCAATCGAGCTTCTTTCCGGTTAAATTTTGGTATCGCGCAGAGCGAGACGAGGTTGAGAGCGAACTGAACGAAAACGATGACTATGATCATGACCATGATCACGAAAATGACAAAGAGCATAGATCAAGCGGAAGTTCATTCAAGCGAAAAAAATTGACACTTTTGCTCGGCTTCCTAATATTTATTTCAATCTCATTGGTTTCGTTCCTCGTTTTGATCAAATTGTTTACACTAGTGAATGATCGCAAGCTCTTTGGAGAACGGACTCTGAGCCTAAGCGATGCTCGAGAAGATGAGAGAATAGATCTAAAACAATTGGAGGTGGGAAAGAGGTCGCGCTGGTTAGTTTCGAGCACAAAATGCCACATACCATTCATTGAGCCCTGGCATGAGTCCATTCAAACCTACGTTGAGGTTAAACCGAAGCTCGATTGCAAGAAGGTCCTCGCAGAGAATCAACCAAAACAGGTTGCATTAACTTATGTCAAACACAACAGATTATACTTCACCCGCGAGGCTATAGAATCGGAAGCGTCCAAAGACTGTTGCTTCAAGTCGATTACGAGGAGCAAAGAAAACGACGACGATTTGGCCTACAACGAAACTTGTAATCCAATAGTTGAAAGTGGAATAGACATCCCGTTTGAGCTAATTCAAGTAGAATGCCATGGACGAAACTATACTAACGTTCATTCGTTCGTTCGACTACCATCGGACGAGAAAAAAGCCTTCATGAGAGTTGCAGCTAAGAAGCTCGAAGAGAATCACTATTATAACGTTGTGATGGTTGGAGTTGACACAATTTCGCGCCTAAACGGTTATAGGCAGCTTAATAGGACGCTAAGTCTGCTTAAGAAAAATTTTAAGACCATTGAATTTGTTGGCTATAACAAGGTTGGCGAGAATACATTTCCAAATTTGATCCCACTGCTTAGTGGTCTGAGGCCAGAGCAACTGACAGAGACTCAATGCTGGTTAGCTAGCAATTATTCTCAGGAGAGCGAAAAAGGCGATGATTTCTTGGACAATTGCAAGTACCTTTGGAATTACTATCAAGATCTTGGTTATTTAACATATTTTAGCGAAGACTGGCCTAAGGCGTCGACTTTCAATTATTTGAAACCAGGTTTCAAGCGAGAGCCTACCTCTTTCTACGGTCGCCCATTCACATTGGCTCGCGACGATTTTCTTCTGCCCCCAGTTAAAATGGGTTGCGCTACCTGCCTATTGGACAAGCCAATCGTGGAACTTGACTTGGAAAATTTGAAAAATTTTATCCATGAGAACAGAGATTCGCCTCATTTTGCGTTCCATTGGATCAATTGTCCGCAACACGATGATTTGAATGGAGCCTCGAGAGTTGATTATATAATCGAGAGATTCTTCAGAGACATTCAAAAAGTTACCTACGATGATAGGAGTTTCGTAATTTTCTTCAGCGATCACGGGTACAGATGGAACAACTTTGTCTCCACTCGCGTTGGTCACTACGAATCAAGTTTGCCTTTACTAACCATAGCCGCGCCGAAAAGGTTCATCCAAGAGCATCCAAAACTCTACAAGAACTTACAAAACCATAGAGCCGCACTATTAACGCCCTTTGATCTGTTCAAGACACTGATAGATATTAGAAATCTGGCAAAGAAATCAATAGCTGGTGANAGAGGGTCGTCACGTAAACCGATTCTAAAAAAATCCTCGCTTCAACAAGTTCCCACAACAGCCCCTCATGAAGAGCTCGAGTTCACNTCCGAAATAGATCCGACAGCATCCACGACAGTAAAGCAACTGAGCGTCATTCATGGATTGTCCTACAAACAAGACTTCTCTCTCCTATCTCTGATTGAAGCGCACAACTCGACACAGATAGATCGGTCCTGTATTGAGGCTGGGATTCCGGACAATTATTGTGTTTGTCACGAGTTTCAGCATGTAGATAGCGGATCTGCCGACGTGTTAGGAGCCGCGTATTACCTGGTCTATGTTCATTTGTATACCAAACTGAGAAACCACGAGAATATTTGCAAGCCGCTCGATTTGGATAAAATCAAGGAGGCTGAAATGTTCGACTTCAAGCAGATGAAGTCGAGGAAGAACCAACAAAAGAGGAGCATCTCAGATGAGCTTGAGAGTTACAAGACAACGACATCGAAACCAAACGATTCGGTGGTGTTAGAGGTTGTTATTGATGAGCACCATTACCTTCCTAATCGCGAGTACAGCATAATATTGTCCACAAAACCAGGAACTGGCATCTTCCAGGAGGTTGTTCGTTTCTATGGAGAGAATATGGATGATTGTATGTTAGAGGTTAAGAGAGTAAAGCTAATAATGGAGGACAAATCAGTGAGAGATGTTGCGATCAAGCACGCAAATGTGATTAAGATGAATCAAGTCTGCAAGTTCAGCGTCCATAGTGAGTCCATTTCAAGACTTAGCTTGTACAAGCTTGAGTCTGGTTGTGTAAAGAGTAATAACGAGCTGAACAAGATTTGTTATTGTCGCAATATATAAACGGGTCTTATAATTAAACGCGATTTGTTTTTGTGCTGGGGCCCCAGTTTGTAATCAAAGCTTACGCAATTTGTTCGTGGAATCGATTGCATTTTACAGCTTGCAGCCACTGGTAGCGAGGGTGCGAGTCCCATCCATGACGGTCTTTTTTATCATTATGCAACCCATCTATCGTTGGGTCAACAAGCCCTTGTCAGCGCCCTATGGTTTGCTGAGCCATAAAACGAACTGCACCGATCACGATTTCACCATTCGGTCCCCCAACTACAAACACGAGGCCACATTGGTTTGCTCTAAATTTGCGGTCGCTGACTTGACAAGACGGCTAGTCGGGACACCAAACGCTCGACATGCGCGAGCCCTTACATGTAAATAGACAGAGAAAGAGAGAGAGAACCGCTCAACTTGAACCACCAAGGGCGTTGACACGGAGCAACGAGGGAGTTGGTGGATCAGATTAACCGGAAGAGAGGGGCGACGAGGATCAGATTGTGCAAATTGAATTGTTCGATTGCAGTCTGCAGCGCCTGATCGATAGAGGCACCGATGACAAATTAGGAAGCGGCTTGCGGGAAGAAGGGGCCAAAACAGTCGCGAGAGGCCAGGCAAACATTTGCGTCTAGCTCCAAGCCGAAGTTAGCGGCCCTGAACTCTGCCTGCTCCCCTGGTGGCCCAATTATACGAGTTTGCGCCAAACTCAGGTAAGGCGAGCACTCGGGCACAATTAGCGGTCTTGCTTGGTTGCCAGCGGCAACGGTGCCGCAACGCGCGCGCCCACTGGCTAGCGCGAGCCACTTCCGGAGCCAACTCGTGCGTCGCCTTGNAAGCTCGGCCATTTGGCNGGCCAATTTGGGCCAAGGTGAGCCCGCTTGTGGCGGGGCCAATTTGAAGGCGGTTTGTTTTGGGGGCGAGAGGCGAGTCCAAGGTGGCGCTCCCAGGTTAGTCGATCCAGTGGCTGGTTTGCAGGCTCGGCCCAACACACGGGCAGAGCGTCGGGTTCCTGTAGTGGCGCCGGCGGCAACTTTGCTCGGCCAATAGGAGACAGCAATGGCTGCCGGCGAGCCGCGCCGACTTCCTGCTGGCCGGCCGATCGCTCGTTTGCGCCGCGCTTCAACTGGCAGCGACATTGGCGCCCGATTTGGCCGCATGCTGGCCGACTGGTGGCTCCGCCGCCGCCAGCTTGCAAATATGATCGCCGCTCGGCCAACAAGTGTCGCTGTTTCCTGCTCGCCGCTGATTGGACTGTTGGCGCCGCCAGCTTCAAAAGGAGGAGGAGGAGGAGGAAGTTTGCTGCGCTGGACTTGGAAGCGGAGGCGGAAGTTCGAGTCGCAGTTTGCAAAGCGAGGAGCTGAGGCCATAAAACACACGCAGCTTAGCTGCCGTAACAAAGCCTCCCCTTGCGCCGCTTGCGCTGCACTATCGGCTGGCTGGCTGGCTGGTTGGCTGGTTGGCTGGCAGACTGCAAACGGCTGCCGCTTGCCAACACTGTGACCACTCGAGCTGCCCAGACTGGCGGCCATTGCTCGTTATGTT
>Ga0058699_1000571_pt1 | contig 11442 bp, 10 predicted proteins | sample AgamicAtPe_FD_55078 | JGI IMG/M metagenome (GOLD analysis project Ga0058699, IMG submission 55078) | Agave microbial communities from Guanajuato, Mexico - At.P.e | ecosystem: Host-associated > Plants > Phyllosphere > Phylloplane/Leaf | place: Guanajuato, Mexico | collected 2012-10-15 | reverse complement strand
GCAGCAGCAGCAGCAACAACAACAACAGACTGGCGAGCACACTGAACTGGACGACGAGTATCTTATAGCGAAGAAACGTCGAGTTGTTAAGTTTGTGCGCTGCTGGATGCTCATAACGCGCGAGCACTTTTTCCACCAGCAGCAAATACAATCATTTCTAACGGTAAGTCTNGCCGCTCCACCTGCGCGCGAGGGGGCGGATCCGGCCAAACATTATTGTTTGTTCCGCCAGCCCGAGAGCCTTGAGCGAGCGGCAGCCGCCTGTCTGCTTGCTGTCGGAGGCGGGCGCAACAAAGGCCCCTCAGCGGCCGCCAGCAAATGCAAATGAGCGCGCNCGCCAGCACAACATCCGGCCGCCTAGGTGCGCTCTCGCCTAGCTCCTCTCGCGCCGCCGCCGCTTGGCCGAGTGGGAGGCAGCAAACTCAGCGGCGCGAATGCCGCGGGCCTCCGGACTCTCTGACCCGATGGCTGGCTTTGCTGCAACGAGCAAGCGGCGAACGTGCCGCCACTTGTGGGCTCTTTGCCCAGCGACCTCCAAATGGCCGCCCTAAGCCGCCTTTAAAATGGCCCCAAACCNGCGGGCCATTAATCAAGCCGCTCACGCGTTTGCGCCCGTGAGCCGAAAGCTGCTTTGCGCGCGCTGAGGCCAGATATGGCCGCCTGACGCTCGGGGAGCCAAGCGGCCAATCAGGCGCCTCGCTCACCTGTCGTCATCTTTGTTTTGAAGGCCGATAGACGTTCAACTNGCCGAGCTCGAGCTCCTTGAGTCGCATACAAAGGAGCCGCTNCTCCAATGGCAAATCCTTGCTAACGCTCGCCATCCGCCCCTCCCCAGAACATCCACCAGAGGATCGCGCAGGATGCGGCCAGATTTGCCTCGCTCCAGGTGAGTCTCTCTCCAGCCAACTAATCAACCAACCAAACCCCAACAGCCGCCTCCACTTGGCCTCGCGCGCTGGCCCCTGGCGCCCTGCTTAGCGCAATGCAAATCAACAAATGGCGAGGGCTTGTAGCGGCGGCAACGCGGCGGGGGCGGCGCCAACATGGCGCCTACGTGTGTCGCCGGCCGATGTATGGAAAATAAATGAGTTGCATTGTGAAATGAGCCATCGCTCGGCTCGCTCCGGGCGGAGGCCAACTCGCTTGAGTAACAATGAAAAGGGACATTATCATGAACACCATCATCATTTAGCGCGCCCATTTAGCCCAGCCTGTAGTCTCAAAACGTCCGAGTTATCTGGCGAGCTAGCTCAGCTTGCATCAACGTCACTTCCGCCTCAGCTGGTCCACATTTATTGTCGTGCAGCGGCTGTGTTTGCCTCGGCTGTGGCAGTGGCGCCACCGCCGCCGCCGCCAACCCTCCTTTGGGGCCTGATTTTCACAAGCGATAGCGGTCATAGATGTCATTAACACGCGCCCCCGTCTCCCATTGTTCTCGCCAAAAACGCCAACGCAAATCCCATTGACAACCACGCAACCGACACCAACACCGCTGAAAACGAACACGAAAACAAACTACCGTTGAAACGCGGCGCCNAGCCCGAGCTGGCGGCCATCGCGCGGATTCTCGAGCTTCACTTGGAGGAGGAACAGGAGGGCAGACAGAAGGGAGTTCAACGCTGGATCTACGACACCTATGGCAACATCCTGCCCATAAGGCGCCACTCGGGCGTCTGGGAGCTGAGCCAGACGAGCTCGGCCGCGGCTGGCTCAACCTTTCTCGCCTCGCTCCACCAGCGCCGTCTTGAGCTCAAGCTGAGCAACATCCAAGCAAACGACGAGATTGTATTCAGGGTTTACTGCACAGATCATAGCTTTACAACACTAAGGACGCGAGTGGATGAACAAGCGGGCCAAATCAAGCAACTGGCGGCCAAGGAGCTCAAGCTGGCCGACAAGGAGCTCATTCTGGTCCACGTAAAGTCAAACGGCGAGCGCATCATCTACAACGACCTCGAGTTCAATATAACAACCAGCCTCTCGGTCAACGGACGCCTATTCGTCTGTCCGCTCGACCACATTGACGCCATCAGTCCGCTCCCAGAGCAGGATCCATTCCAGGAGGTCTACCAGGCGCTTGGCTCAGCCTCAGGTGCGGCCNACAGCGCGCTCGNCGCCAACGAGCTTGCCACCGCTAACCCAAGCAATGCGGCCAGCAACAGCGGCGGCCGACTGCACGAGCAACAGCAGCAGCAGCAGCTTGCAGGTAACCAAACTGGACACCAAACAAACACCCCACAGACAATAGACTCGGCCGCTGGCCCCATAAACTCGCACCTGCTTGTCTCAACGCCAACCAACTATGCCGACATCAAGACTCAGATGTCGCTTTCGGTGACCAAACTCGAGGAGTTCTCATCCCGCGATGTTGCATACTGTCTAACCCAAATTGCCTGGTCTCTACTGAGGAGCATGCATGAGTTTGAGCTCATTTACACCGTCTTTGGTCGGCACAATTTCAAACAAGTCACTGCCAATCTAAACATCTTTCTGCGCCACTTTAACGAAATCCAATACTGGGTTGTGACCCAAATTTGTCTATCGACTTCGCTCTCTAAGAGGGTGCAAATTTTGCGCAAATTTATCAAGATTGCGGCCCAGTAAGTAGGAAAGGCGCGTACTGTTGAATGATTGAAAACTGCCCCTCTAACGACTAAACCTTTACCTGCATCTCGAACTCAATTCAGTTGCAAGGAAATGCAAAACCTGAATGCTTTCTTTGCAATCATCATGGGCCTGAGCAACATGGCTGTGGCCCGACTGACCCAAACCTGGGAGAGGTTGCCAAACAAACTCAAGCGCACCTTCTCACAGTTCGAGTCCCTAATTGATCCGTCGCGCAATCATCGGAGGTACAGGATTTTTATCTCAAGAATGGAGCCTCCAATTATTCCGTTCATGCCGCTTTTTCTCAAGGATATGACCTTCGCGCACGAGGGCAACAAGACCTATCTAGAGAATGGGCTTATAAATTTTGAGAAGATGGTTAGTTGGATTGATGGNTCTCCTGGAGAGCGAATAGTTTGCTACCAGAGAATACTCGACTCTAGTTTCTAACCCTGAAATATCGAATATCTCTCTCGCCCATTCCAACAGCAAATGGTTGCTCAAACTCTAAGGACCATCAGATACTGCAAGTCGCGGCCTATGAAACTCGACTCAAGTGCCTGCAAATTCAAGGGTTCGATCAGGAGCATCGAGCTCTTCTTCAGGGATCTCAAAATTGTCGATAATCAAAGGACACTGACGCAAATGTCGCACCAGCTCGAGCATAGGAAAACTTAGCCGGCCTTCGTCTCCCATATGTACGCAAAATCTGCGATAATTTTGAGGTTTACTCTGAATGNGATGTTGAATTGTCTTGTTATTGCAAAATAAATTCGCCAGTCTCAATCTGCCACATAAATCTTCTTTGTTGGACGCGATACAAATTCCTCGAAGCTTCGTATCTCTAGATTTTACCATAACTAGACTCTTAGAGCTTGTGGTAGAGATTAGAAGTTAACATAAATTCAACAGATATAAACACTAGAATGAAAGCAACCCATTTGAGTTAGACCATTGTGATCGGATGAATCGGCACCAGGGGCGTTTCTTATTTATTTTAGTAGTTTAGTACCTACTTTTAGGCGTGAGACACGAAAGGTTCCCGCCTTCAAGACTGCGGTGGAGAGCATCCGTTGCGGACAATCTGCACCATGGAGTCCTGTAGGTGCGCGAACAACGTCAGCGTTTTAAACCCTAAATGTGCCTCGCACTCTGCATGATGCGTCGATCCACCTTATAACACGCAAGCATAAGAATCCGGAGCTCAATTCGGATCCTCAATATACAATTCCACAACTCACTACTCAGTATACTAGGTTCTAATTCTAAATCCTATTAACATCAAGATGAAACTTTTATTATGTATAGCTGTTTCTTGTGCAATCTTCATCATCCAGCTAGCCCAAGCTCTAGAAGTTGATGATTGTCCAGTTTGTTTCGCAATTGTAGATAAAATTAGAGCAGATGTCACAAAAGATGGATCAAAGCCGACGGTTGATAATGTATCGCAAGCATTCCTCTTTATCTGCGACACTGCAGAGCCTGGTAGTACGGAGAGCAAGTTTTGTTATTATCTAGGCGGTCAGGATGTATCCGCCACGAGAACATACAAAGAAATGGCCGAAAAAATGACGTGGGGCTTACCTACATCCAAAATATGTGAGCACCTGAGGAATAGAGATTCACAAATTTGTGAAATACGTGAGAAAAGACAGATTGACCTCCACTCAGTTGATCTGAAGAAGCTCAAGACAGTTGAGTTGAAGAGATTATTGAAAGATAGAGGTGGATCATGCGATGGCTGCTTTGAGAAGAGCGAATTCATCAAGAAAATCGAAGAAATCAAAGCCCGCGAGAGTCGCGAAGAGCTGTGATCGTTTGTAGGAGCCAATTACATAGACACAGATGCTTTATTTAATTAGTAAATGTCAGGCGGATTTTCATCTATCGTGTCCCCACTAGCAATTATCAGCTTCTCTTTTGGCTTGGGTGGTGGCTGGGGTACAGACTCTGGTATAGGCTCCGGGTCTACTGCTACAAATGAGCCCTCGCTAACAACATTCATGGAGATAACGCTTGTTGACGGTTGGATCTTTCCATTCAGNCTTGGGTCTTTGCTCGAGATTGAAATGCCTGGAGGCGCCTCAATTGCAAGTGGAGGTTGAGTATCCCCAATCTGAATGCTCTGTGGTTCATTATCAGACATCAGCTGGGGTTGTGTGGTCATATGAACGTCGGCTAAAATTTGAGGTGGTATCTGTGCAGGATTAGGACCCATGATTGGAGGTTTCCGTCTGAGAGGGTCGACGGCCATCTGATATAGCTTGAATATGTCGTCCAATACGGGATCCTCTATGTTATTGATGAGTCGCATTGCACAACTTTGGGCACACCATTTGGTCTGATTTTCCTCCTCCTTATGATAGTCGCACATTAGTGAACTATTGTAGTCGAGTGAACATTGATCTAGTTGCACTTTGATCCAATATTGAAGAGGTATAGTTGGCAAGCGAATGTGCAGCATCGACTCATTAACAAAGTTGTACATCGAGGTGACGTACTCGGTGACAGGCAGGATCGTCCAGGTAGAAACTCGGGGTAGCATGCCACCTATTTCACAAGCTTTTTTATGGAGCCATTCGAGGCTCTTAGTCACCTGCGGTAGATCCTTGGCATCTGATATTAGTATAGTCTTTTCACCATCTCTAGTGTAGTCTTGCATTTCTTTGTAAATCTTCCTATAATCGTTTCTGGCACAAGATGGATATCGGCCTCTTGGTGGGAACTGAATCTTGTGATTGACTGCATGATCCAACGCTTTGGTAAGACAGTTACTCGGAACATCTCCGGAGTCAATAATAACATGATAGGGCTCGCCGAGCTTACCCCTCTTGAGTGAATAAGCAAAAATTGAGATCTCTAATGGTATGAAAATGTCCTCCTTCTCTATAGTTTGTTTACAGAGAACATTAACGCTGAAAGAGTAGATTGGCATATCAACCAGAGTGCGCTCACGATTACGGATTATGGTTTGACAGATGTTACGTATATTCAGAAGATGCATGTCCGAGTAGAACTCTGGCTGTACCAAATTTAAATGTTTGATCTTATGCCAGTTAGGAATGCCAGGCCTAAGTTTTTTCACCAAGGGTCCACTTGATGACATCGAATCATCCTCGTGAGGCCTCTTAGCCACAAGCTCGGTCCCAGCAGCATCACAGATCATTCGTTGATCACCATTTCGCAAGGGAAGTGTATCGTTCGCAGTCTGGTTATTAAGGCTCTCGACTTGGGCCCTATCCTCGTATTCACGCTGATAACTTGCTCTATCCTTGAATCGCTGCTTTTCTTCATCAGACATACTCCTCCATTCGGAATCTAATTCCTTGAACAATGCAGCAAAATTGACCTGTTCGCCTCGACCCTGCCTCTGGCGAGCAACATGCTTCACGAAGGCAGAGTAGGCGTTTGGTTTTTGCTTATTGGCCATGCTATTCGGTAGGTTGGGACGATTATTGCTTTGGATAACGATTGCTGGCAGACATTGGATATGTTGCGAAGTGTTGTAGCTGTAGTCTAGAATTGATTCTCTCGTAGGGTCAGAAATAGAGGAGGCTTGGGTTGGTTTATTTGAATTTTAGCACATGGAAACACAGTTCAACTAATGGTAAACGAGCGAGTAAAATAGTTGTATCTAGTTCGAGATATGATAAACAAACTGCATGAGGGAACGAACCACTCGGAGGGGCTGAGCGGGTTTGGTTCACGTGCGCGGCTCAGCTCTGGTGGACTTGGACCCCGCACGTCTGCCTCTCTTCTTCTGTTTTTGAGCCTTGAGATACCTCCTTCTTGCTTCAACAAGTCTGTTCGTCCGTCTCTTTGGTCTTGAGCTCCTTTGCGCCCCCCTTATCTTCGTTCCTGGCCGTCTTCGTCGTCCAGGGGTAAATCTTCGCATTGTGAGCCTGCGCCTAAGTCTTCGTCTTCGCATGGCTTTTCGTTCTTCCTCTCTGAGTTCCCTGCGAGTGGGTATAAGGAATACCTCATTCTGGGTATTGAACGAGACGTGCCTATGACGTCTCCGTCTAACCCTAATTCTCGGCCCAACATAACTCGCAGAGCTACGACTCCTTAGTATAGATCTAGGCTCATCCTTACTGATCGTCGACCTCGTTGACCTGGATGATCTAGATTCGCCCTCCTTCATCCCAATTGCACTCAAGTTAGTGATTCAAGATTGGTCGGCTTCGCAGTTTGCTTGCTCTCGCCTTGAGTCTCGCGCTTTGTACGCCTGTCGGCGCGCTTTTGAGCTCTACTCTTCACCCACTGAATGTATAAGGTGAGACATGGGCTCTCTAATGTTACAAAGAATATCATGGCCATCAATGATGAGCATATATATACAGCAAACGCCTTAGTTATGATGAAGTAGTAGGAGAAGAACCAATAATACTTGGAATGATTCACATCTACCCACAGAACAACCATGTTGAATAGATATAATTGAAAAGTTAGCCGACTCAGAATCAAGCACAAAGTGTTGACGTTCGAGATGGGCNCTTGGGTCCTCCTTTGGGGAGGTTGAGTGATTATCGTTGGGGCATCCTGCTGCACTCTTCTATGCTGTTCACCTTCGAGACTTTTCATGCTCGCAGCCTGAATAGATATTAGATTTGAACTCGAGATTGTTGACCTCAAACCAGGCTGGCCTTCCCCTCCGGCAACCAGAGTCAGAAAATTTGGCGACGATCTCTGTCGTGGGATGCTGGTTGTTGAAAGGCTTAATTTGGGACGGATGGGTGGGTCATTTGGTGCCTCCTTACCCAAGTCAGCTGAGATTTTTGGTTGATTGAGGCCATCTTCACCTTTGAAATTTGTGTTGGTTTTATTTTCCTTCTCTTGGTCTAGGGAGATTATTTCCGGTAGATTCGTGACCTTGGCANGTTTTGGTTTGCTTGGTTTTCTACCTAATACCATGGTGGCATAAGAGAGCCATGCGCAGGTTGTCAAAAGGATAAACCTATCGAATAGGACGTACAACACCATCTGCCACCTGTATATGGGCCGTTTGTAGTGATTCCAGAAGTAAGGCGCAAATATTGACGCAATTCCGGCCGGCAAGATGATCATCCATAGACGCTTGATGGTTGTTTCACTGAGTTCGATGCGGATTTGCTTGACTACCAGGTAGCCAATAATGAATCCATAAAAGAATGCAGACATGTGGTTCCAAACGGGGTGATGAATGTAGTGAACGACGTTGAAGAAGGCCTCCTTGTCGATGTAATCGACCATCATGAAAGGTAAAACTGTCTTGGTCAGAATCATGATTACTTGAGCCACAAAACCAGCCACTGTGAGTATTCCTGCGATAAACAATGATAAAACTGGTTGCTTGTACAAGAGTATGAGTATNGGGAATGCCATGATATGAAGTTGATAGTCTGAGGCTGAGAAATACGAGTGCCTGAGGCACATCTTTTCTACATGATCGAAGTTGCTCAGGAAAGCCATCGTTCTCCACCAGTTGCTCTCACAAGGTTGCACGATCAACCTATCAAAGTAGCTTAGCATCGGCCCATCGACAACAAGCGGCCAAAGGAAGTTGAGGCCAATAGTGGCAGCTATACCTGGCATGAGCCGGATGGCTCGCTTGACAGCGTACTCTAGAAAAGAGATGTGTCCCTTCTCGCGACTGATTGATGGATATGTGCTAATTACCAGCATGAAACCAGCCATGAAGAAGAAGATCTGAATTGAAGTGAACGCGTTTGCCAACATTTGAGGAATAAAATCGCGAAATATCTGCTCGCTATTCGAAGCATCCGCTGGTTTTGTGATTGCTTGCAGGGTACCAAGTCCAGCCGTATGCGTTACGACTGTCAAACCCATGGCCACAATTCTTGTGTAATGTACAAATGTTAGCCCACGAGGATCAGGTTTTGTCANCCTGTTGAAGTTGGTTTGTATCGAAAAGCAGTCGGAGTAGAACTTGTTGCACAAAATCGTCTTGGATATCCATCTTTCGAGATTAGCCACCAACGAGCTACTCTGGATTTTCTCCAATTTTTCTGCTCTGTTTCTTTCTGATTCTGATCCTTTGCTATAACTTTCATGCTTCTTCTTTCTGTTTGACAGATGGTGGACAATTGAGGCGCACGCAGCGTTCAGAAACAACAAACACATTAAGGTCAAGGACACTAGTTGTGACCGTCTCAATGGTACAGGTTCGTCGAATCTCTCCTGACAATCAACGGTGTTATTCACAACAATATATAGACCCTCCAAAGCTTGGCCAACTGATTTGGTTATATCAGTTATCTCGCAGGTGCTAGGTAGACAAAAAGCGTGCATATAACCAACTTCATAGAATACCGATGCATAGCCCGAGTAGTTTTTTAACTCCGGAAATTGTTTAGCTATCTCCATATTGGTCAAATTCAAAACTGGCTCATGAATGCTCAATAATTTGTCACGAGGTCGCTCAGGCAATGGCAACCGGAAATCTAGGAGGCAGTATTTTCCCCTGAACTTGTGCTTGTCAGGTTTGGAACTCGTTGCATCCTTGTAGACCAGCTCGTCTANGTTCACACTCAAGCATTCCTCATAATCTCCAGGCGAGGAGAACTTTCCGTAGGTCACACCGCTCGGAATCTTACCGTTTGAATCGAGCATCCGCAAAGCCCACAACCTGTGCTTCTTCACTGACTCCCTTATATNATAAATCTCTCGCTTGCATTCGGGTTTCAACCTCGCAACTATCTCGTCGAACAAGTTTGTCTGTCGTGCAATTTCATGAAGAATTGATGACGAGACACTATCATACATTAAATCGAATGATCTAAACATAAGCTGCCATTCCTTTTCTACAAAATCGCTCGTCTTCAATGCTGCGTATTCCTCACCATCATCCGTCTCATTTTGGCGCTCAATGTTAGCCTTGGACATGAGTGACCTTCCGGCATATATACTATGATCATCTTGATGCAGCCTCCAGCTAAATTTGTTTGATTGATTCTTATCTTCATAATCTGGGCTCTCTGTTGAGGCAGATTCGTCGTTCGTTGGATCTTTCGAGGGAAAATCTTCTTGCCTCAACTCTGAAACTGACTCGCAAAATGTTAGATTAATCGTCATGAATGTGAGAGCAATTAGAATAATTCGGCTCAGATGAGCTAGATTCGGATTTTTTTGCCTCATTTTTCATGAAACTGTCTATCTGAACCTCTGAGAGCAGTACAACCGATGAAAAGTATATGTTGAAGATTGATATGATACTTTTATGCACTGGAAATTGACAATCCAAAAGCAACGTATGTGATCCTAGGACTATAAAACGCGCAAGCTTTCAGTCCGAGAGATCGGCTACAAGCGTAGCCTTCTTGAACAGCACAATTTACAATGAATGTTTCCTCCATGCTCATGGTTTAAGTTTTTACAATCTTACCATCCGACGACAGTTCACAGCAAATACTTTTGATGGCAATGGCTGATGCTCATTCGATCTACCTTTGGTGCAACGATCCCAGTTGAAATAAGTTACCTCCAGGTGCAGCTAGGGTTATCCGGCAGGTTATCCTGTCAAGCCGTCTTTAGGCAAGCGGCCCTTGGTCTCGAGAGGGCGCGAGCGGCGGATCGTAGGAGGAAGTGTTATTGAACAACAAAACACCATGCTCAAGGTGTTCTATTGAACAGATTGAACTGTCGCCATTGGCAAATCGATTGTTTTATTTGGCTTGTGCTACTATCTCTTTTTTGGTTGTTTCATCACTGGGCGTTCCATCTTCGAAAAAGGGAGCTTTTTCAACTTTTGGATTATTATACGCCTCCCGGTCGATGTAAGGGACGGCGTATTCTCCGGACGGTGTCATTAATGCACCTTTTTCTTTAGAGTCAACTATCAATAGAAAATCACGAGGTATTCCACTACTACGTTTAGGTTTATGCACTGCACTTGATTTACAATCGTAAATTGAGTGACCGGGTATACCACACTTTCTACAGGTGTAACCCGGGCCAGGAATAAAGTGGCTACGGCCGCCGCCTCGGCCACCAAATCCTCCACCCCTACCACTACGAGCGTATCGTGTTGGGTCGAAGTCTTTTGTTGACTGTGACTGGATGTACTTGATTTTTTCCTCCTCGCTCATGGTCCTGTTGGAGACGAGTTCCATGGCCTCTCTGCCACCATTATCAATGCTCATGCTGCCAGACAAAGAGGACGCCGCTGAACTAGATAGGGTGGAGGTTGCTGTTGATGTGACATGCCGATTATTGTGGTGGTGGTTGTGGTGATGATGGTTATTGTTATTAGAGTTTCCGAGACTAGTGCTACTTGTTACGCTGCCATTATTTAAGTTAGCCGCGAATCTAGTGGGATAGGGCTGGTTGGCCATCAGACGGGATCGCTTATTTGAGTTTGCATATGGTAGCCGGGATACAATTATGTTGCTGTTCTTAGGAATCANTTGGTCGTCCGTATATATTTGTCCTGTCTCTTCATTCTCCACTTGTAACTCAGAGTGGCCGAGTTTCTTCTGTTGCACTATAACAGCTTTGAGATCAGATGCCGATATATAGACGCCATCAAATTTGACTGCGTCGTAATTTATTGTATTCTTAAACTTATAGTGGACAGACATCTTAGTTTACCGCACGAGGTTGGATTGCCCCCTTGGATTTCGATCGATTGGGTNGTGTAAATTGATGCCAGCTTTTATTTTGATTGATAAATAGTACGACAGACTGATAGAAAGTGGAGAGTGTTTTGGAATAATATTTGGAGGGTTGAAAAAGAGCGCCAAATTTGAATTCACTTCCAAGGGCGATGGTTGAGCGTTCGCTCATGGTCAATGCGCAGTTTGCGCGCATTCCATTTGCTACGACGACGACGACGAC
>Ga0058699_1000568_pt1 | contig 11487 bp, 6 predicted proteins | sample AgamicAtPe_FD_55078 | JGI IMG/M metagenome (GOLD analysis project Ga0058699, IMG submission 55078) | Agave microbial communities from Guanajuato, Mexico - At.P.e | ecosystem: Host-associated > Plants > Phyllosphere > Phylloplane/Leaf | place: Guanajuato, Mexico | collected 2012-10-15 | reverse complement strand
CTCTCTCTCTCTCTCTCGCTTGTCTCTTGATCAGTGATCACTTCGCGCTCGCCACGATTGACCACTCGGTCGCATGGGACAGTTTGCAACGGTTTGCGTGTGCGATCTCCAAGTTGGCATCTCGCGAGCCAACACAACTTGGCAAATTAAGCGCTCACCGGCCGAGAAAATGAAGCCAGTTGCCTGCGCCCTCGTTGGCTCGGCCGACTTTCCGCCCCCCTAAGCGAGTGAACCTGCGCTCGCTGGCAGCCAGAGTGCCGTTAGCTCACCTCCTCCCCTTGCACTAATGCCGGTTCCGACGTCGTATCGGCGAACGTGGTCGCGATCGTCATCGTTAGCTAGTTTGTTTATGTCAGCTCAGGTTCAGTCTAAGCTCGAGCTTCAACTTTAGCTTCAAACTTAACGCTTGACACTGCGCCCACTCGGCAGGTGACTTAAACTGGAATTCCGCTGACCAACATTCAGCATCGCTTTGGCCTGAGCTCGTCTAGCCCAGGAGACTCAGAGATCGTCGGCCCGCGCTCAGCTTGAAACCGCCGGCTTGGCCGCCGAAAGCCTGCGGCCACTTTGCTAAGCTTATCCAATCTCGCTCGGCCCGCCAGGCAGACTCACGAGCGCCGCCCAACTGCAAACGCCGCCCACTAGCCCGACTGGGAGCGACTAGGCCGATTTCGTTAACCTGGCCGCCTGGAGTTGCGCGCTTGGCTTGACGCGATTCAAGCTGCAAACTTAGCTCTCNCACACACAAACTCGCTCGTTCTACCTGAAGTTGCGCTTACAAACGGGCTGCCCAGGTGTGCCGCTTGTCGTCGAGCCTTCGATTGAACTGTCTTGTCTTTGAACTCACAAACACACATACACTCTCGAGTCGTCCTCCTATCGCACTGTCGTTCCCTATCCATCTCTCGCCGCTAGCCCGTTAGGATGCCCTTAGCAGTGGGGAGCTGATAGAGGAGACAAAGGACAACATTTTCTCACTAGCCCATTGCAGTTGGAGCTCCAAACTTAGGAGGGCGCCAAATTCTATTCCACAGAACGAAGACCATCAACGGCAGACTGGAATAGCTGCCAACGACAACACCTGCAACCTCCAATCCTCGAGCCAGCTGAACCATCGTGCGTGATTCACTCTTATGAGATAGAGAGGCAGTAAGAGGAATGCAATGGTCAGCTGGCCTTTGGAGGACAAGACCGGGCTAGTGGCGATAGCAACAGACATCGCACGCCATCGGCTCTCGTCCAGCGAGGGCCGAGGCCAAATGGTGCAGATTTTGCATTTGCTTTGGGCGGAAAATCGGAAACCAAGCGAGTCATCAATATGAGACTACACTGTGGGGTGTGGCCCCGCAATAGTTGGCGCGAGCCAACCCAGCGAGGGGGAAGGACACTCTTCTTGCATTATATTGCGCAACAATAACAGTCCCGCTTTAGGGCCTGGCCGGCGCTTTGCCGTTGCCATTGTGTATCAATTCAACGGCCATTGTGTATCACTGGCTAGCTAGCCAGTCGGACGACCGGTATCGATTGCTGGCTCCCATTCACAAGCAGCTCACAAAAGATCCTGGAACTGGATAAGTGGAGACGAGAGCCCTTGAATGAAAGTGGCTCGCTCGGCCCACCAACCGGCGAGGGCTAATTGGAAGCGAGCTCAGAAGCGTACCACCACGACACATCTCAGCTTGAGGGGGGTTCACTTGCTGACGGCAGTAGACTGCAGTCTGGAACTGGCTCTCTCGCTTCAGTTTTAGAGATCTCTGCTCGGTGATACCGAGTTGTCTTGCTCGCAAAACCTTGGATTGGCGGCCGATGGATCAGGCAGCTGGCGGTAACTTAGGATGGAGTCATGTTTACCAATGAGACAACTCTCTCTTCAAGCGCAAAGCTCATCCAACCAGCCAATAAACTGGCTCTAGTTCATGGCTTCTCTTGTTTGAGTTCTTGTTCCACCGCTTTGTATGATTGGCACTCAAGGGGTAGAAGTGGGGAGTGGGTAGGACTAATTCAAACTAGAGTGCCAATGTATCATCGTTTGCTCTGACGGTGAGTAAGCTGACGGAAGAGATATTTAATCGTGACAACAAGAAGTAAGACCTTCCTCAGACGGTCGATTGCATGAAGCACACTAGATTTATTNACTAGAGCTCGCTTCATTTTGCGCCTGTGTCACACAGAATGAGGGGCCAAGATGTGAGGGCACAGACGAAAAAAGATTTCGCCCAACGTGGGGCTCGAACCCACGACCCTGAGATTAAGAGTCTCATGCTCTACCGACTGAGCTAGCCGGGCAACTCATATGATAACATGGCAATCAAACACGGTGTGATGGTTGGCCTTTAATCGTACACCAATAACCAGACGCAAGACCAGTGGCCATTAATGAAGGCTTTGGCGTGAATTTTGGACGACATGGTACTGGAGGCGAACGTTATTTGGGGATCATCCTTGCTAATGCTGCTGTTAACTCTACCTGACCAGGAATCATCATCTACGACAACTCGAAGCGGAAATTGGATCCAAGATTGAGCGGGCTGATGTTCTGTTCTGACAGACCGAGTTTCCGCCCTCCAGGGTGTTATGCCATCTGCCATCAGAGGTTCAAGTATCTGTCGTTGTACCTCGGACAGTTTCGAACCAACCGCTAAGCTCAGATTCTCTATCATGATGCTTGTCCTTTGCCCTCTCAATTACTGGTTGCTGCTCGACTGCCTGCTGGCCAGCATCCAAGGTGATGATCGCTCGTTCTCCACTTTCATCCTTTCGTTTTCTTCGTATCCTTCTAAAAATTGGTCGCAATATAAGGCGCACGATTCGCGCAACGTTGGCCGCCACATTCAAGACAATCAGGAAGAGATAGATATAAAAGAGAGGATTTATAAGTTGGGATAAAACTCTGAGAAGCTCAATGAGTGCTCTCAGGATGGCAATCAGCGGGGCAAGTTGGATCCTCAATGGGACTAAGATAATTCTTGACAGTAGAGCGATCAACCTGAGCGGCAGGAGGAGCGGATCGATCCTTCTCTCCAGCTTGTCGGCCGATCTGAGATCTCTTGGTTGCTTGGCTCCATTTGCGCGCCACAGGAGCGAGTTGCCCATCCTCATTTGAGCCTTATGAGCGAAACTCTGCGCCGCATCTCTCGCTTTCTCTACTTCCTTCGAGACCCTCCAGATTCGTGCTCGCTGGTGTGGAGGTTTCGGCTTTGCAATGGAAGTTTTGAAGCAAGTTGACATGTCGTGTGAATTATTTTTGCCTTAAATCTTGGGCGATTCAGATTCATAAAACTTCCCTCTAGCTGACTTGCTGAGCGAGTGATAAATATGAGAATTATGTGGACGGCCACAGTTTTGGGCAGAGAGACCATACATTACATTTCTCCTGCACTCACCTGTCGTCGTATGGGTGTTCAACTAAATAGTCTGAGCGCTCAATCATGTCATACTCAAGCCAACTGAGAATCGAACCCGGTCCGAGAAACCAAGAACAGATACATGATGGCGGGAGAACGAGAGCGAGCGAGCTTTCGTTCTGCTCGTCCACGCCAACAAGGATTATAGATGAGGCAGACGTTTGTTACAAGTTCGGCATGAGTAGAACCTGAGAAAGTGTCCTGGCAGAGTGGCGAGGATACTGCTGCATCGACTCGGACATCGAGTCGACCTCGAGGTTCTAGGGAACAGGCTAAGCCTCAGGCTGACCCAACTGGATGAGAGGTGAAGAGATGAGAAGAGAAGAGAAAGCCGAAAGGTGACTGGATACCTCGGAGCAACAGCCTGATAGGAACAGTGTCCGCCAGTCTAGTGCTGGCGGTCGGTGTGTGCAGATGGCCATGCACTTGGGCACCTTCAAGAGTCAGAAAGTAGTCTACTTTTAGGGGGCGAAGGAGGCGAGATGCTTTAGAGTGCGAGCTGGAGGGAGGGCAAGGTTTATGTAGTTTGTTGGGCGCCCCTTCATCTCGTGTAGGGCCATACTAGGTAGAAAGCACCGCTTCTCGTCAGCTCAGCGAAGTTAAGCTGCCTCAGGCCGGGTTAGTACTTGGGAGGGAGACCACCTGGGAACCCCCGGTGTCCTACACTTCTTTTTTCTCGCTCACCCAGATAATTCACGCTCACAGACCTCCGAACCAAAGTGGTCAACTCGTTCTTGACACTCTCAAACTATAGGTTTGTTCCGCACAAGATTGAATTTGGGCTCAACCGAACGTAAAGATTGCTTTTTCAACTCCACAGATACTGGATCATCAAGCGATGTTGATGGAACCCGGAATATTGAGGAAAAAGCGAACATGCCTCGGTTTGTATACAGAATCAGCCATCTCTCAATTAGGAAGAGCTTAGAGGGCACAATGACATTCTAATATGTTTATATGCAAGGCGTTGCACAATGCACAATACAAGATGGATTAGACACTTATTTAATCTAGCGGTTATCACATGTCTGAACGATGAAACTAGTGCTGAGCACCAATCTAAAGACGAATGCTTATAAATTGCACCTGAACAAACAAGCGTCCNGCTTGTTCCGATCTGTCTCCCAGTTGTCAGTCCAGAGGAGTCTCCTTACTCAAAATTGCGCCCCAAGAGTTATCTCCATGACTCCGCCATGTTGGAGCGAGCTCAGCGNCTCTCAGTGGAGAAGGGACAGGGGTTTAGTAGTTCAGCGCCATTCAGGCCAGGTGTCGCTAGAGCTCTAGTTTTGCGGGCGAGAAAGTTTATTGAATTTACTAGCTCTAAACTTGGTCGCTTGTCGATCAACTAGATGGTTCGAGTTATTTGGTGGCTCGACACTGGCGCACTGAATTGGAGGCTTGCGAAATCAGGTTGAAGTTTTGAAGCGGCTTTTCGCGTTCTCTGCGAGCCCATTTTCGAGTGTATAGGAGCCAAAGCGTAATATTTATTCTAGTTAGACTGCGAGTGATGTATGCGGCTAACGAATCGCCTCGCGCCAGTTTCCCTCGAATTTCTCAAGCTCGAAGGCTTGGAGAGGCGAGGCGGCTGTTCGAGGCGGAAGTTGGCAGACGACAAAACTCGCTTGAGTTTCCTTTCACGTAAGCGGCGGCGGCGGCGGCGGCGACAGTGGAGGGGGAGGCAGGGGGAGCAGATGGCCGCTAGCTGTCGGCGCAAATCCAAAACCTGCACTATGCTCGCCAAGACAAATGGACTCGCGTTCGGTTGCTCTCTCTCTTGTGATATACTGACCAAATATATTGAGCCGTGTCAAGGATATTTGCCGCTTAGCTGGCTGCCGGAAAGATCATCGTCATCTTGACGAATCACAGGGTTGAGTGTTAAGGCCGCGCAGCTGACAGTGAGCGGCTGCTGATAGCAATTAACCTGGTGGCTCGGCCGCGCTGATTAGAAGCCGGCGAATGGTTGCGAGCGAAACCAAAGCGCTAGATGTAGACGCGGCCAGCCAGCTGGAGTGTGCAGCTTGCAAGCGGCTTTAATGTGCATCTTAATTAATCGTCCGTCCCCAGAGCTGGAGAGGAGGCTGCTGCCGCCGCCGACGAGAGAGGCTGCAGCCGGAAAGCTGGAGCGAGCAGGCGAGAGACGGCTGACTTTTCCTCCTCTCCTCTCCACTCCGCTCGCCGGCTGCCGGCTGGTTTCCTCGAGGCCGTCGCAGCCGCTAGCTCGCCCACGATAGCGCTCGCGCTCTAGAGTCTAAGCGGCTCAATTAGGGAACCTTTGCATACGGGGGCTCAACGCTGCAATCGGCGCGCCTTGCCGCTGCTGCTGCTCTCATCTAGCCCCTCATCTAGCAGCCCTGATTTGCCAAGCGAGCGGCCGATTCTCGGTGGCAGGCTGCACGCCAGCAAGCAAAAGTTAGCGGCAGCAAAGTGTCCTCTCGTCGGGCTTGTTCATTGAGCGGCGGATCGCTTGCGCAAGCCGGTTGCGTCCCCGCTCAATGGGACGCCCGCTCACCTGAGCAGCAAACCGACCACCTGCAGGCTCGCAACCAGCCCACCACCATTGGGCTAAACCCCCCTCGACTTGCGGCCGCACGAGAGCCGACTTGCCGCCGAGTGATACAATGGCCGCTGGGACGCGTTCGCCCGCTCGTTTGTTTGCATGGCCGCACAATTAGCCAGGCCAGTGTTTTACTACCATCGCGGGCAAGCCGGCGCCATTTTGGGCGGATGCCAGCGGCCCACTCGAGGGCGCACAGCAATCCGCCGGCTCTGCCCACAAGAGCAACACAAACACTGCCGGCCCTGTTACGAGTATATCCAATTTGCTTGGCCTCGCTGGAGCGCGCTCGAGCTGAGCCGGCCGAGAGTGACCATTGTGCGTGGGCTCCCCTCTCGCTGGCCAACAGGCTCGCCGTTGGCTTGGCTTGGCCGCGCGCCTTTACGCGGCCATCAACCTGGATGAGTGCGAGAGAGAGAGAGAGAGCGGCCACATCCTGTGTTGCGGCGACACAGATGTTGGCAAGCGAGCCGAGGATGCTCGCGGCCGGCTTAGGCAACTCTGGTTGGAGCGCGAGCCAGGTTCGCATAGGCCGCGGCCATGGCCACGGCCGAGGGGNGTTGTTTGGCCGGGCGCCAGCGAGGGCCGGCCCAAAAGTAAGCGCACTCGAGCGTACGCTCTGGCCGCACTCAAGCGCTCGTGTTGTTCTTGGACGCGAGCCCAAAGCTGGCAAATCCAATGAGCGGACCCGCGAACAAAGCCCGCTGCTTGGTGCGGCGGAGGAGCGAGCGTGAGTGCCAGTGCTAGTGCGAGTGTGAGTGTGAGTCTGTGTCTGCGAGTTCGAGCTTCAGTTTGGACTCGGGTTTGAGTGGCGAGCGTGAGGGAAACGAGAAGCGCACTCGCAGACTCGCACCATCGCAGCGCTGGCCAGCAGCAGCAGCAAGGCAGCCTAGCAGCGCAGAAGCGCTTGCCTGTGCGAACGCGCCAGAGCCAACGAGTGGTGAGCGTAACTTGAAAGTTTGATGGGGAATTGTGTGTATGTGTTTGTTGTGCTTGTGAACTAAACATTTTCCCTACCTAATGCCCAATATTCAACCCGCAACCAGATTTATCCTCTCCTGTCCAGACTATTCGCGGCCAAAACTGACTGAGAGACACCCATCATTTAGCTCCCATTCAGCGCGAGAGCAAAGGCGCAATCACAAGTTGTTGACAGCGGAAATTTATTGCAACATTTGGGCCTGAAATCGTGCAAGGCGAACCAGTTTTCAGGGCAGAAGCAACAGCAGTGGTAGGGGCTTTTGCAACGGCACCAGCGGCAGTGGCAGCAAACGAGCAGAGGCAGCGCCAACGGCAACAAGGCGAAGACGAGCTCTCGTCCGACACAAAGTGGGTGTAAATAAATAATATATTCTCAATCTTCATCCCTCGGGGCCGAGAGTCGGGCGTCCTATCGGAGGCGGCGCCCATGAGGAGCGAGCGCCGTTGAATCTGTCGAGAGTTGGACCTCATCTGAAGGCAGATGCAAGGATGAACCAGCAGAGGAGATTGTCAAAACACAATGGCCGACAGTCGTCCATTGGCGAGACAGCGAGTGTTGGCTCGGCAAAGAGCGCGAGATCGAATGGGAGCGCCGACAATCCAAGTCCAACGAGTCATGGCACCTCGAACAAGAAGTCCAACTGGCTGAGTAAACATGGAAGCNAGGATAGTTGCGAGAGTGGCCAATTCAAGCAAGCAAACATTTTGAATGTTGCCGAGATGATACTACACGGGGTTGCCGACAACGAGATTCTGGAGATTTGGTTACGTAGCATTAATTGCGAGGAGTTTGTGCCAAAATTTATTGACGCTGGCTATGATATGCCAACAATCTCACGTATTACACCCCAAGATTTGACAGCAATTGGCGTTACTGAGCCAACAAAGAGATTGAAAATTCTAACCGAAATTAAGAAACTCAACCTCCAAGATGGAATACCAAACTTTATGCCAGCTAGTCTGAGCCATTGGCTCAGCTTAATTAGATTAGATAGTTATTATTATAAATCATTATGCGAACAACAGATAGACACGATTGAAAAGCTGTGCCAACTAACTTGGGAAGATTTTGAGGAATTAGGTATCTCTAAATTGGGGCACCAGAAGCGCTTTCAGATTGCCATCGAGAGGGTGAAAGAATTGGAGGCTGAAATGAAGTGTCCAATTAAAGCAAACTCAGAGCCTATTTATGACACTAATCCGAGCCAAATTTTGCTAGTTGCCTCGGCCGAGAATCATAGTATGAATGGGCCGATAATAAACAAACAATCAAGCACTAGTGAGCTCTCATCAACTGGCAGTGGATCTATGCACAGCGTTTATTCTACTGCCAGCACCCAATATCAGTCCAGTTACGCTTCCCTACCTGACAATCAAAAGTCCTCAATAGTTAACCAAATGTCCAATGTAAACCACACTCAGGTTGCACAGAATCAAACCAATCTAAGCCAGCCACAACAGAACCACCAACCGGCCATTTACAACCAACCTCCATCGGCGACCGTCTACCAGCAACCTGCCCAGTTGGCTGCACTAAATCAGCAGCATTATTATCGCGACTCAACTACCCTACTTCAAGCACAGCTCCAATCAGAAACAAGTAACGGACCCAACAGTATGATGGGCTTCCAAGCACAGAATCGCCAATCAATGGGTCAGCTGCCATTTAGCGCTTTAGCAAAATTGCCAAAGCACCAGCAACAACTGTTACAACAGAGTTGTATCTATGCAACATTAGGTCGACAGCCATCCAAAGTAAAGCAACCGCCACCACCAGTGCCAATTAGAACTAATTCGCTAAAGAGTAACTCGCTGTGCGATGACACACAATTAGGGCAGCAGCATTCGCATCTAAATGGTTCAAGCACCAACTCCACCATTAACTTATTTAGATCTGGAACAAGAGTGTCGAACAACAACACCCGAGGCCAATATAGCCCTCAGACTATGTTAACTAAGAACAAATCTTTTAGCGGTAATGCTCATATGGAGGCCTCCCGTGCTAGGTTCTTGAATCGGAACAGTCAATCGCATTTTCCTCAGCAACAGTTCCAAACAACGTTGAATCAAACTAACTGTAATAATCAAAATTTTATTTCTATAAATCAAATGAACGGAGCGAGCATGGACACTAATCGATTGAACGGCTACTCACCAGGTAGAGAAACTTTCAACTCGCTTCAGCAGCAACTAGCATCTGATAACTACAACCATCCTCAGCAACTGAAAAATTCGATTCAGAACAATCAGCAACCATCACTACCAAAGTCTCTGCACCAAACTAACCAAAACAATGGAGAGAAAGCCTTGTTTCATGGTGACGATTTTGACGTCCTCTCAGATACGACTAGCACAAAGAGCTTGATCATTCAATCGTCTTCAGCACTTGTCAATGCACCTCTAGAAACTCAAACTAACTTTAGCACTCCAACCTATGATAGCGGCAGTAGTCAGACCTTATATAAAAGTATTAGTAGTGGAAGTAATGACCAAAGCTTGTACAACTTTTCACATACAGGCGAATCAGTGCATAATGCAGCTTTAACCGCCAGTAGCTGCACACTAAACGATGCAAGCTCGGCAGTAGATCGACAACGTTCTAATTACCAATCCACGTTGTCAGACACAAAGATCAACCCTGGCCCCCAGTGCAATGCAACCACCGGCAAAGATGACGACTTTCCACCGCCACCATCGCCCTTATCATCGACCGATTTTGACGAGCAAGACATGGTGTCACTGAACCAAGATAGCACTTTCACAGATATCAGTCATGGCCTGATGACGTTCAGAGTAGGAATATGAGATGGGACCTGATTATCACTTTGTGAAACGAAGCTACTATAGCTGAAGCCATCCCACTCCTGGGGTAACAACGCTCAACTATCCTGAAACTCTCGGGTGATCTTTTTCAGTTTCGGCTTGAATCGTAAGTTCGAATTGTAGCCTAGTTTGTCAAAGAGGAGCCATAGCATCACAATGTGATTTATATCAACTAGACGAGGATGATGATCCAAGGGAGAATCCAAAGACGATAGAATAAATTTCGCAATCGTTATCAATTGCGGTTTATAGATTGTTTTCGCTTGTTCAGGCTTCACTCAAAATGGGTTGTAACAATTCAACAGAAACTGTTTTCTGCTACGTAAGATGGCCAGGTAGAGGCAGCGCGTGCGCGCCCGCCTCCCGCTCGCGCAATCAAATCTGTCACGTTCCACAGTGCGCTTGACATCACCTGGTCTCCTGTTTCTGCCTGCACAGTTTAGAGAGGGGGCGGCCATGGTCGAGGAGGCGTCCGGCTGGCGACTGTTCTTTTACGCTTGAGTCGGCTGATTACGTCCGCTCATTTCTGGTTCAAGTTCGTCGGCCAGTTTTTGGCTGCTAGTTTTGCGGCAGACTCTGAACAATTGCTCTCGTAGCATTGGATTTGCGCGTGCCAGATCTTTGGCTTTGGACTGAAGCCAACCAATGGTTAGTCCACTTTTACGAACTCCATTCAACAAACTCAATCAATCCTGCGAGTTGGTGCCCGTGTATGTGTGCGGACCAAGTTTGCGGCGGCGTGGGTGCAAGCGGTTGGCCTTGCGTAGGGTCCATTGCAGCTGCAGCTGCGTTGCGGCATTGTGAAAGTGAACAAGCCAGCACGGAGAGAGGAAATGGGGAGCCGAGTGGCTGATTTGTCAACGCGCTAGGAAAGGTGAGTTAGCGGCGGCTGCCAGTTTTGGAGGTAACGGCGGCGATGTTGGCTGCCGCTGCGGCCTCCAACCAATGGATTGAAACGAGAGCATATGAAGGAGGCGAGCGCGCGCCTGAATCCAAGCCGCTTCCTGCGGCCTAGGGCGCGAACGAGAGTTGGAGGCGGCGGCGGCGGCAGGGGGAGAGAGAGAGCAGCTGACGGTGGCGAGCGCATGCTGCTGGAGGAGGCTTGCATTGGGTCCGCTTGAGTGCTATGCGCAGCGCGCGCGCCGCACGATGGTCGCACGATGGATCTAGCTGGGCGCCCTTGCGAGGGTCGCACTCGCCTCGCTAGGCCACCGCAGCCCCTGGCAACAACAAAACACAACTGCATGGCAACGAGCCACGATAATCGCAATAATAATAACAACAAACTAATTTCGCCACCAAAGCCAGAGGGAGAGGTGGAGCCTCCGTTCGTTTGGGCCAGGACGGAGGGGAGGGGGCGAGGTGGCGCGCGCTCTCCAACGGCCATAGTGGCTCGGGCCAGACCAGAAAGTGGGAGGAGGCGAGCGGGCCTAGAGTTGGATTGCGAGAGCAAGAGAGAGAGAGAGACCATCCGTGTAAAACATTGCCTGCGCCCGTCTGGAGCTGGTCGGGATAGATCGATTTTTATCGCCAAGCAAGAGCAATTAGGGAAGGCGAGCTAGCGAGACTCTAGTCGTAGTCGTCGCTGCCGCCGCCGCAAACATCAAGCTAGCTAAGTGGGCGACCAGAGAGCGAGAGAGGCAGGCCTGCTGGTTTGCGCGCCCAGTTGTTGTGGCTTCTGCTTGTTGTGTCGCCAGAGTGGCCGCCGCCGCCGCCGCCGCC
>Ga0058699_1000567_pt1 | contig 11492 bp, 7 predicted proteins | sample AgamicAtPe_FD_55078 | JGI IMG/M metagenome (GOLD analysis project Ga0058699, IMG submission 55078) | Agave microbial communities from Guanajuato, Mexico - At.P.e | ecosystem: Host-associated > Plants > Phyllosphere > Phylloplane/Leaf | place: Guanajuato, Mexico | collected 2012-10-15 | reverse complement strand
CTCGCAACTCGCCGCTCGAGCTCAAACTCGAGGCTGGAGCTCGAGCAACCTATAATCGGCCGACCCGCTTCCGTTTGTGGCGAGCGAGTTGCGCCGCCGCCCCCTCAAGCGGGCGTATAGGCGGCCTCCCGCGCGCTCCTGGTGGCCGGCCGCTCTCACGTAAAATTGAATGGCGACGCGCGAAAGATGAACTAAATTACTACCAAGGCAAACGGCAACAGCAACAGCAACAACAACAACAACAAAGCCCTCAACGGTGGCCAAGGCAAGGCAAAGCCGGGCGAGGCAAGTGACACCAGCGAATAAGTAACAATACTTTTGCTTGCCCCTTTGCGCGGCCGCAGAAAACCAACACTTGTCTCCTCTCCTCCTCTTCGCCTCCCTCAGCCTCACTCGGCCGCCAGTTCCCAGGCACCGCAGGTATCCGTGGCGAGCGCTCGTTTCAAGTCAGCCAAAGCCCAAAGTGGAATTATCAGCTTGAGCAAAGGTCCCAGATCAGAGTTCCAGTTCGAGCTCTGAGTTGCGTAAGGCGCTCGATGGTCGGCCGCTGCTCACGCACTGGGAACGCCCACATCCTGAACGCATCGATCCGTCCNGCTGCCTGGCCGCCATCAATGGTCTTTGTGTGTCCCTGTGAGAGCATCGCCGGCTACCAGCCGCGGCCGCCAATTGCGTGCTCGGCCGCCCGAGCTGAGGCAGCAGCGGCGGCGGCAAGAGTTAATTGGGGGCTCTGCGGCCGCGAGGAGTGGCAAGCGACGGGGACAGCCTCTCATTGGCTGGCCAGGCTGCGGCTGGACGAGTAGGAAGCCTGAGCTCTCAATGGAAGCCGAGCTCCTTTGGTCGGCGCGTCAAGTGGCGAAATGGATCCAATTGAATTAGCCACTCGAGCTCCATGATCGAGATCATCGGCGGCGGCGGCGGCGGCGGCAAAGAGTGTTTACTCTTTGCCACTCGGCGCTGCTAACCTGCGCGCAAGTGGCTCCAATGGGCCAGCTTACCTGAGCTCCCATTGGAAGGCTCGACGGGCGCAAGATTCAATTGTGTCCGCGGCCCGATCCAACAGGCAGCGGCCGCAATGGGAATGGCAGCGCACGCAGACGCTTGAGTCCGCTCGCTTCAGCTTCGATTCAGGTTGCCGACCCAGAGCGGCTCCGTCCGTCCGTCCGTCCGTCTCGGCCGCTCGCTCGGATTCGGTTCACCACCTGAATGCGGGCCGAGCGCCAAGTGGCCGGCGACGCAAGCGCCACGATGGATGGACGGATGGAGAAAACTAATGAGAGACTAGTGTGCCTCGCTGCCTACCTGTCCGCCTGGAGGCGGCTCGGCAGGCGCGTTGGCCAGCAGCGCGCCCCTGCAACAGGCTGCGGCCAATACACCAGATCCACTTGAATCCATCTCGCGTCTTGCAGCAAGCGGCCGGCAGCTCGCAGCTCGCGAGCAAGAGGAAGCCAGTGAGCTGGCCGAGGGGGCAGCCGAGTACAAATCAAATAAGAGGGACACAGGGCGAGACTTCTCCCGTTTCCTCCTCCTCCTCCTCCTCCTCCTCCTCCTCCTCCCAGCTGGTTCTCCTCGAGCCGCCAACCTCCGGCGGCCAGCCCACTGCAGCCCTCTCCGCCTCCAAGCGCCAGTTGGCCGCATCCTCTCGCGGCCAACACAATTGGCGATCTTGCATTGTATTGATTTTGCTGCCAAGCTGGCCGCGCCGCTCGCCACAAATTAAATGGCCACTCTGCCGGCCCCAAAGCTCCAAATTGCGCTCTGCCGGCGCAGCATTTAGCTCGCCCATTCTCGCGCTTTGTAGCGCAAGAAAATTGCCCCCTCGCTGCCGGGGCTGCATTTGTCAATTATGAGCGGCAGGTAAAGAGAGAGAGAGAGATGGAAGTGTGATCGCATCTTCGCCGCTCGCTCAATCTTGGAGGTGAATTTTTAATAACTCGCCGCCCCTCTGCATTGCCGTTCCTTCCATCGCTGCTGGGCGCTCGTTGCGCAACCTGCGCCCGTTCAATCACCGCCAAAGCGGCGCCCTCCACAAAAGTGGTCCGGCACAGGTTGGCAAACACTTGTCGGGACGCCGCCGCCGCCGCTTAGATGGGATCAGATCAGATCAGCCCGGATTGGACTTGACTTGGCTGCACCGGACTGGACCGGACAAACTGGAGGCGGCGGCGGCGGCGGCGGCGGCCATAAAGTTGGTTAGCTTTGGCCGGCGGGCGCACTCGGGTTGGCGGACGAGTTATTTACATAGCAAATCAATCAGGACGACCGGCGAGCTCGTAGGCGCGGGCGCAGGTAGTTTTGGCCAGGCGAAAAAGGATTCGGCTCGAGCTGGCCAAGTTTGCTGGCGCGCGCAATTCCAGCCTCCGCCAACCAGACCAGACGAAACCAAAGCAAACTCGAGCTGAAAACAGCCAACTTTGGCGGCAACAAATGAACGGGCAACCGACAAAGACAGGAACAAGCGCAACCACAAGTGGCCGCAAAAGGGACATGATGGCCGACAAAGGCGCGCTCAGGGGACGACCACTTGTTGTGTATTTAGTGCACAGGTGAGAGCCAATTTCGGCCAATTGCTTGAATCAGCCCCATCGGCCGATTGTTTTCCTCGAGCAAATTGTTTTTCTCACCTCCTTAATAATAATAGAGGCTTCCTAGCTAAGCGTTCGCTAACACAATTGTGGTTTTCCAAGAGGAAGCGAGGCAATTGCTGCGGAGAGGAGAGCCAAATTAAGTCTCAGCAAAACTGGCTTCTTGGTGGCTTCCAAGTTTACAATCGCTAGCTTAACAGAGTGCAATCAATTGGCTCGCTCAAGTTTGAAATGGGAGCTAAAATTCGAGAAAGAGAGAGAGAGAGAGAGCAACCAACTCTGTTTGCCTCCCTCCTCCCCTCTTAGGGCCAAGGATGCGCGGGGCCAAGATTGGCCAGGTTAACAGGTGAGCTAGTTTGATTAGAAAATTGATTTCCACTTTTAAGCGGAGTGTTTTGTCACGCTTTTGAGCGGGCGTATCCATTGCAGATTGCGCCTCGCGCCAACAACTGGCCCTCACTCGAACTCAAACTTGGACGAGTTCGTGAACCATTCAGACACCCAAGCCGAACCAAGGAGGCCAATAAAAAAGAAGGGCGAATTCGTGATCAACATTATCTTCCACCTCCGCTCGCTCACTTAACCTGTGCCATCTTTGTACCTTGACCAGTCGGCTGGGCGCCAAGCTTTTCCGGTTCTCCTAGCTCGACGGGCGAATCTATATTGCGCACGAGAGTCAGCTGAAGTGGTCCGCTCCAATTGAGCGTAGATCTAGATCTAGTTTCGAGGGCCGCTTATAGGTTGAACTAGTTTTGTGCTCCGCTTTCGGGTGGCTCGCAGCGGGAGCCAGCCTGCCACCTGTCGAGCGAGAGCGGGCTAGCCAAAGATTTGCGACTCGCGAGAGCCACCTGTCGGCTGCCGATCCACGCTGCTCCGAGCCACCATCGAGCTTCCGTTTCCCGCCAAAAAGGTTCCTCGCTTCCAATGAAAGCACTCCGATTGCAAACACGCCCATGGTCACAAATGTCCAGGTGAACAATCCGTCTCGGCATCAAACTTAGCTCCTTGCCATCTCAGTTGGGGTGGAACCAGCGAGCAGCAGCAGGAGGATTCGGCATTGCGTCATTGTGTCTCGGAAAAAAAACGTCGAGACTGGAAGGCATGGTATGGACTCGCGACTAGAATAAGTATTGCTTTGCTAGAAAGAGAACGAATGGGAAGTATTGAATACGAACACGGCAGGCCGTCCATACCACCAGACTGAGATCAGGGGCCTGAGGCGAGATCCTTTTCTCGTCCAATGGGTGCCAGTTTGAATCTACGCGCGGCGGACCCGTGCGCATGCTTAGCCTCAGAGTGCTCGAAATAAATAAGAAAAATAACCACGCTCTTGGCGCAAGGATCCGGACAAACTTTGTCACGTTTGGATTACCATTATTATCATTTTATCATAGCTAACAACACAATTCCTATCATCTGCTCTATACAAACAATTGAACATACCTAATTTATTGAAAACCTTAAATCCACTGCATTCGATCAATACTAAGCTTAAAAATGTCTGAAAAGGGCGACGATACTGAGACAACCATAGCCAACGATCTGGTTGTAACCAAGTATAAGATTGCCGCCGAAGTTGTCAACAAAGCACTTAAAGCTGTTGTAGAGAAAGCAATCGATGGGGTTAGTCTAATGGAGTTGTGTGAATTAGGTGACAGCATTATAATTGGCGAAACCAACAGTGTCTTCAAGAAAGAGAAGGACATGCGAAGAGGAATTGCCTTTCCAACTTGTATATCAATCAACAACTGTATATGCCATTATTCGCCTCTCAAATCAGATCCAGAATTGAAACTCAAAAATGGTGATCTCATCAAAATTGACATGGGCGGCCATATTGACGGTTACATTGCCGTGGTGGCCCATTCGTTAGTTGTTGGTGCCAGCAAGGAGAATCCGGTCACCGGGCCAGCCGCTGATGTGATGCATGCGGCCCATCAAGCGGCCTCCATTGCACTGAGGCTCGTCGTTCCAGGNGGAGAAAACGAGGCAGTTACTGATGCAGTTCAAAAGGTTGCCGAATCTTACAAGTGTAAACCAATTTCCGGTATGCTTTCATATGAATTGAAACAGTTTAAGATCGACGGCGAAAAGTCAATTATTCAAAACCCAACTGAAGCACAAAAGAAGAGCCACGAGAAATGCGAGTTTGTGGTTAATGAAGTGTATGCTATCGATGTATTAATTTCTACCGGCGAGGGGAAGGGCAGAGAGATGGATACCAAGGCAACTATTTACAAGAAAACAGAGGAGGCCTATCAACTCAAGATGAAAGCCTCGAGGGCGGTTCTAAGTGATGTGGACAAGAAATTTGGAGTCATGCCATTTACGGTGCGTTATTTTGATGACGAAGTCAAAGCNAAGATGGGCTTAAAAGAATGTGTCAACCATAAATTGATCGAACCATTTCCTGTGTTACANGAAAAAGAAGGCGAATTGGTTGCTCAGTTCAAGTTTACAATATTATTAATGCCAACTAGATCACACAAAATAACAGGTCTACCTTTTGATGCGAGCGCTTACAAAACAGAGCACAAAATTGAAGACGAATCAATCAAAAAACTATTACAAGGTAGCAATCCGACCAATAACAAGAAGAAGAAGAAAAACAAGGCCAAAAAGGCTGTCGAAGAGGCAGTCATGGGAGAGTCAACTGCATGAAATTTATTTGTCCCCCTCCGTTGAATGTGATGATAGTAACAATGACGATGACTTTTGCTGCAACGACTACGAAGACGAAGAGAATAGTAAACTTTACACAATCTCAACCTCGAGTCTTCCGCTTGATTTAACTGGTTCTCACTCTTCCTGCCTCAATTTTATACACTGATGGAAGTTAAATACATTTGTGTCGTCTGTTTTTGAATTGGGACGATCTTGAGATCACTGCCAAACTAATCAGCAAATTGACTTTCTTACCTCCAGGCCCGCTGATAGTTCATGTTGGGTTGCGATTGGTGGCTTGCATAAGAATTTGGCTGAATTGAAGCGGCAAGCGCGATTTGCTGTCGATGCTTGTGCTGAATCAGATCGATCAGTTGACGAGAATTTTGTGGATCAAACTGGCTGCTTGGCTGTTTCCGTGATTGGTTATTGTTGGAATCCGTATTGAGGGGTGGTGCAACTAGGTTAGACTTNAGATTTGACCATCTCGGTTGACGCGATATATCTTGCCTAAGAGCAAGTTGTTGTGGAGCAGAGAATTGATTATCTAACGGTATAGATTGGCATATGGTGTTGTTCTGAGGGCTTTGGAATGATTGATGGCGTAAATTTGTGAACTGTTGCGGCTGAGGCGCAATCCCGTAGACGTCAACTGCACCGGAGTTAGCACCTAGGTAGACATGCTGTGACAGTGTGCTATCAGACATGTACCCGTTGTTAATATAACTAAATGGCATAGTTTTGAACGGGTCCTGTCCCTGTTCGTAGTAGATTGTTGTCTGGCTACGAGATTTCAACTTCTGCCCCGCATCAAGTTTTCCACCGACATGGTTTTGGTGGCTCGATCGCTGCTGAAACTCATGAGGAAGTGTGGCCAAGTTGGCGCTCCCTATGGACCGTCGACGCTTCACCAGGGCTTGCATTTCGCGCCTTTGACTTCTACCAAATGATTCGATGGATCTACCTCGCAGAGATTGTTCCTGTTTCGATATGTTGGCCTCGCGAGTTGAAAAATCCTCAGGCACTACATTGGTGAACAGCATCTGTTGGTGCTGCTTGGTGGTGCCATCTTGTCCAATATCGTCGTTCAGCTCCTCGCCGGCTTGCATCTCTGCGGACCAGCTTGATTTTTCTGCTGGATCTGAATGAGAGTACAAAATTTTCTTGCTAGATCTAGTCGATTTGTTAGTGGAATCCTCTCGTTGAGGTTGTCTACGTTGAGCCTGACTTTTGTTCAAATTTAAACATAAATAGAAAGCCACAAGAAAGGTTAAGAGCAGAAGGCCCGCGAGGATCCAGCAGAGTTTAAGCAACCAATCAAACTTGAGCTCTAGCATAAAGTCGCAGCGCTCACCTAACCAGCTATTGGTCGTTTCCGCCAGTTTAGCCGNTAAGCTCTCGTTTGATGGCTTTGAAATGGGCGACAAAATCGACTCGCTCGCCACGAATCCTCTGGAAGCTTGATTCAGGAGCGAGGAAACTCTTGCCTGAGCTGCGTCCTGGTTGCCGGCCATTGTTGAGCAATCTAACCTTGGGCAGCGACTGGGAGATAGAGAGTGAGGATAGAGTATCGCAGGAGCCATTTTTGAGAATTTTTGTGCAAGAGGTGACTTACTTTGCGCAGCTCAATAGGAAGTAGCGGTCGTCGCTGAATTCAATGGTCTTATGCAATCTTACAACTAACGCCACTGAGAGGGTTTGTTGATTAGTTTGGTTGAAGAGGCCGTGAGCTTTTGGGGCAAGGTTGTGGGANACAACGCCGCAATAGTTTGGCTCTGACTGGACTTGCGTATAGCTGATTTCAAGATTGTAAGTCTGTTCCCCATTTCCATCAACGAAGCAGGGATGCTTCTTACGTTTATCTTTCGTGTGTATGATTCCATAGAAAGGCCTGCTGAGTCTTACAGTGACTCGCATATGATTCTTTTCGCAAATATTGCTCACATTTACTCTGAATCTTTGAGCTTGAAGGCTTGAGTAGATTGTGGGCATTGAATCAGGTTGTGCTTGATTTGTGTTTCCGTTGATTGAGGTTCCATTTGCAATCAACTGTATCTCGGAGAATTGTTTCTGTCTGACTGCTTGTGCGTTCGAGGATCCATCGCTCTCAGAATATACGCTCTGCGATTGGATTGACCCGCATCGACTAAATAGTAGGAAGGTTAGAAAAGCTAGCCCCTTGAGCAAAGGTGAGAGATTGATGGGTGAAATCATTTTCGAACGTTTGCACCCGCTCTTTTGGGGTGGCAAAGGTTGATTTTTGTCTTGTCGGCTTAGTCGATTGGTTAAACTCGCAACGGGTAACTGGCTGCTCGCTTTTGGAAGCGAGTTGTCGCGTTTCGCTCGCTCGAGTTTACACATCCATCAGGTGGAGCTTGAAATCAGGTGAACCAACCAAACTAAAGCTAGTTAGTCACTATTAGTTCAACTAAATGCTCGCACTCTCCTCTCTGAAAGTGTCTTGCGGTGGCCAAGACCTTCCTGGCGGCTATTTGGCTACCCCTCTTGTCCACCTAACTGTCTACCTGCACACGCACACACAAACATACTGGCCAACTCTCAGGGCAGAGNAGTCTTGGTGAAAGTTCAGCGCTTGGCTAATGAATCCTCCCGCCCAACCGACGGCGACACTCGCTGCCTCTGTCTCTGTCCTCTTGGGCTCGCTCGCCTTGTATCTATCAGCTGTTTTGGCCGCGTCGCGTCGTGTTTGAGTTGTCGTCCCAAAGTTGGCTCTGGTGGAGCTTTAATGAATCTATTGTATCTCAGGCTTTGCTCGGCTGTTAAAGACTATCGCTTTTCACCTCTCAGCTAAATCTTGACCAATGAGAAAAGCTCATCACTCTCTGGGCACGACTCCCTCTTTTCGCTCACTGTCAATGCAGCCGCTTGCAGTGGGCAAGATTAAACTACTCTAGCCTCCGCTAGCTAAACTCTCGCCGCCAGCTGGATTCACCGGTCACACTTTTCATCCCCGAGCTATCTGGCCAGTTTAGTGTTGTTTAGTCCAGCCTAGCCGCTCTGCTAGTGAGCTGGTGAGGGAGCGAGCGAGTCTGTCAATCCTCCTCTCTGGGTACCTTTCCGACCTGTTGCGCTTGCCTGCTGCCGCTCTCCATCAGTGTCGTGCCTCCACTGTCCTTCCGTGCCAGTCGCTTATGCTCGCCATGTTATTGAATCCCTAACAAACCTCGATTGTGACCCAACCGATCGGCATTGATCACATCTGTCGCGCGCGTTTCTAGTGGCAAGGAGAGCGCCAGTTTGAGTATTGGCTCAGGTGCGCTGATTGGACAGAAACGTCCAATCATGAGCTCGAACCTGAGCGCACAAGCCACGATATACTCTCCTCTGGCCACTCCCACGCTCGCGCCCATGATAAACGAGCGCCACCAACACGACGAGGACCAAGTTGGCCTGCCCGAATCGAATGGGAAATTAGTGGGCGAAGAGGGATCGCGTCTGGCGTCAGGTTCATTTGGATCAAACCGCCGGCCGCTGGCAGTGTGAGGGCGAGCCGGCTAGTTTAGCTTGCTGGCGATTCAGTGGGCCTGCCGACAGGTAAGCCGGCGGAAGCCGCAGCGGTTCATTGTGTGCCGGCTAAAAGGTTGCAGTTGAGTCGGCCATCGACAGGTAGGCTCATTTGGCGCGCTTTAAGTGGCAGACAAACGGGTNTGCATGTGTGATGTTGGTTGGCGCTGACCAAACAGACCTCTCGCTCGCTCGGCCGGCCGACCAGCCAGCCAGCCGGCAAGGAGCGAAAGCAAAGCCAGTTAACGGGCTTCAACGAGAAGGAGGAGGGCTCGATGTGTTGCAGAGATGATCGTTCAATTGCGCGCCGACAAGCCGCCTTTGGCTATGAGCAAGAGCAAGGCTTCAAACAAGACAACTAGTGTAAGCGAGACAATCCCTTGGCTAGCGATGGAACATTTAGCGAGGTGCAAATAAGCTCCAAAGTTGGAGCTCCGCTCCTCACTTGGACAGGTCGGTCAGAAGCGCGTTAGTTGCTGGTTTCAATGCGACAGGTAAACCGTGTGTCCAGCTTTCTACTCTCTCTCTCACTTTCTTTCCATACACACTCTTTGGCCGGCCGCCCGCAAGCGAGCAAACGGCGAGAGGGCAAATATTTTGACTTCTTAATTCGCCATCAAGCGCTTCGAGCGATTCTCGGCCGCCGCCATCCCTCCAAGGCGCGAGCTGGCGGGCTCAGTCTGGCTCACAATGGGCCTTGCCTAAACCCCGCCGCTGCCATTAGAGTTCACGCGAGGGGCGCGAAAGGAGCCGGGTGGCTCGAAGGAGATGCAAACCAATTTGTTGCCCTCCGCCCTCAAAACTCAGCCCACGCGCTTCATCCTATCCCTCTCATGGGCTCTGCAAACGGGTAGCAGTTGCAACTGCAGCAGAGGGCCAGCCTCCCCCTTGCTGGCGCCAACAGCTCGCCCGTCCCAAGTGCGAAGGCCGAGCACCTGAGAAAGGCTGACNTGAGAAAACGGTCGCTTGGCATAGAGAACGCGCGAACAAATCCGATAATCGACAGGCTATCGATCCTAACGAGACCATTTCCAGGGCCGCCGCTTCTACTGGGCCATTTCAGCCATCAGCTACCGACTAAATGCCAGCTGAACTCGAACTTATGATACCTACTCATGTTGACTCGTCTCCTTTCCTTTTTAATTTAAATCGACAATTCTTATACGCTCCTAAACTAATCAGCTTGTTTCAAATCTACAGGTGGTATTTGGTTCGTGTTTGGCAGTTTGCAATAAGCTAGACGTCTGGCGTCCATTGTGGCCAGAGCGGCCGGCCGCTCTTGGGGCAGCCGCCAGCGGGCGCCCCGTTTGTGCGGCGCTCGCCATAGGCCAAGTTTGGCTGCTGCTTGCTCTCGTTGCCTGGCCGACCGGGCGGCTGAGGCAAGAGTGCCGCGCGCCCATTCAAGCAGCTTGCGGGCGAAAGGTACACCTGATGGCAGGCGCGCAGGTGCCTCCTCGCCGGGCCCGCGAGGAAGGAGCTGGAGCTCGACAGGGTTGAGAGGGAGCCGCGGCCATCGGGGGAGCCGCGCGAGAGGCCCCCAGCATCGAGCTGCTCGCGCCTTTGCCTGCTCGCCAGCCGCGGCCTCGTCTGGCGCCGGTCCCAGCTGAGAAAGAAGACGAGCACTAGCAAAATTTGAAGAAATATGAAGGCAAGCGCAATCATAACCAAGCTGAGCGAGCCCCAGCTCGACCACCTGACCAAATTGCGCCTCTCGTCTTGGTCGCTGCCGTCTGAGCCGCTGCTGCCGTCACCCTGTGCCGCCCACTCCCTTGTGTCGGCGCTCGCGCCCGATTGGGCCTCAATGTCGAACTGGTCCACAGTCAAATTTTGGCGACCCTGAGACTTGGCCAACTGTTGAGCTCCTGTCACGAGCGAGCCCCTTGCCGTTCTGCTCTGCAAACCCCTCGCCGTGCCCAATGGCTCCTCTTGAAACTGGAGCCTGTCTACAATTTTAATCGATTGGATCACCAGCTCCTCTGTGTCATAGGAGGGTTGGGGCGCAGTGTCGCGTTTGTGTCTACTCTGTTGGTGCCAATCAGTATGGTACATTTCCACAACTCCACGGGTGAACCTGGCTGGCTCGGGGGATCTGGCCACAGATGGCGCCAGGGTGGCCCACTGCGGTTGGCTCACGTAAGCGTAAGCTGGCGCCAGTAGCTCCTCCGGCTGGCCAACTTGGCGCTTCCTGCGCCCGTAAGACTGGTAGGCTCCCATGTAAGAGTCCGCGAGCGCTTGCAAATTGGCCTTGTCCTTCTTCCTCTGCTTCTCATTGTTCGGCTTGTTAACCGCGGCGGCCATCTTGGCCACTGAAGTCTTGCCTGCGCTCGCCTGTTGTTGGGTTTGGTGAGATCTAATTTGGTTTGGGTTGACATTGGCCAACTCTGGCTCGCTCAGGCCGACTGGGGCCGCCTGATAGAGGCTAGAGTGTTTGGCGGGCGGCTGGGCAGACGAGTTCGAGAGATCAGTGTGAGTGTCGAGATAATTTCCGCTCAAGGGAGAGCCAGTGGCCGGCTGTTTCAGCCTGTCGCCGTGGAGGTTTGCTCCATCCTGCTCGTAGAGCTTGTTTGGCGCAACTTGTTGCTGTTGCTGTTGCTGCTGCTGCTGCTGCTCGAGCGCATGGATGAGCGCGGCCATCCGTTGGTCGGCCCTGTTTGCCTTCGCCTCGCTCAGCAGGTAGGAGAGGAAGCCCTCAAAGTCGGCCAATCTGACGCCAACCGG
>Ga0058699_1000564_pt1 | contig 11504 bp, 7 predicted proteins | sample AgamicAtPe_FD_55078 | JGI IMG/M metagenome (GOLD analysis project Ga0058699, IMG submission 55078) | Agave microbial communities from Guanajuato, Mexico - At.P.e | ecosystem: Host-associated > Plants > Phyllosphere > Phylloplane/Leaf | place: Guanajuato, Mexico | collected 2012-10-15 | reverse complement strand
AGGGTTAAGACGGCGACGAGGAAACCGGTTGCGGCCTCGCTCTCGTACCTATCCACAATGGCCGAGCTAATAAAGGTGATTGCGGTTCCGAATATTTGGGGTGATAAGTTGATCATGCTGGTTGAGACTAGCTCAGGCGCTGGATAGGTCATCTCGACAATCGTGTCCAAGCCAACTACCGTATAACCGATTAGATTGAAGCCGAGGANGGCTGAGGTGACATAAAGTAGATATTGGTTGTAAATTTGGAGGGTCACACCAAATAGAATCATTGAGACAATCGCACCAACGTAGAGGATCTTGTTGATGAGCACATACTTGTGAGTTAGATCACATAGGTGGCCCCAATATAGGGCGCCTATCATGCCGCAAAAAATGACCATGAGACCAGAATTCCCAACAATCTGGTTGGGATCGGACCAGTTTGAGCCGGCGACCATCTGGTTCAGTAGCGTTTGAATAGCATAGCCAGTGCCGACATTGATTCCGTAGGCGACCACTAACAAAGCGCAATCTCTATCTGAAATGAGCCCATATAGTAGCCGTCCAAGTTCTTTCATACATTGGGAAAACTTTTGCTCCTCCTCCCTCTCTAGCTGCTCCTTTATAATCTTCTTCGAGCGCGCGATTCCAGGTGCATGCTTTGGAGCGTTGTCGAAAAAGAATAAGAGCACGACCAGGGTAATGAGGGCCACAATTGCAGTCCACAAGAACAATCTATACAGGCCAATGCCGATCTCCTCTCGGCTCTCTAGACCGTCTAAAAGTGCTTGGGGAATGAGAAAGCCGAGCGCAATTCCGCACTGATTACCGAAGATACCAAAACCCGTGGCAAGTGATACCTGGTGGTCGGGGAACCAAACTGAGGCTATTCTAGCTGGAACACAAAAGATGAACTGCTCGCTGAGGGAAACAACAATCTGTCCCAATATCACGACGTAAAATCTGTCCTCAGAGCAACTGAAACACTTGATTNCAGCGCCCAACGTTATTCCGGTTGAACCTATCAGTATTGCTTTGCGTAGGCCGATGCGCTCAATCAACCAGCCGGTGGGCAGGACAAGCGGTATAAAAGTTAGCATAAATAGCACTGAGGTCCAGTTGACGGCTATATTATCAACCCCATAATAGAGTGACACCTTGTTCGTGATTGTCGACAGATTGATCCATTGGAAGCTCTTTTCCATGGAGCAAATTCCATACATGAGGAGGATGAGGTATCTCTTGGGACTTGGCCTGATGCAGTCGGACTTGCCATCGGGGATGCAAACGCCCGACACTGCCGATTCATCCAGTTCCATTCGGTTTGCATTTGACCTTGATTGGTTTCTATCACTTGGGTTGCTCATTTAACTTGAACAGGCAATAAACNTTAATCTCTTCCAAGTGCTGATAAGCAAACTGGCCCTACGATCGCCCAAACTCCAGTAGACCGAATGCAAGGCGACAGCGGCTGCGGCGGATATGACTGAGTGTCGCATCCAATCCAATGTAAACCGGTGCAACGAGCCGAAACGACGAGCGCGTTTAGCGATGAGTCTAAATGTTGCCGTTTGCTAAGCANAATTCACGAATCATGTTTCAATGGAACTCAAACGCTAGGCGTAGATTTGCAGCCTATGATAGTAGTAATAATAGAGTGATTTTACGAGCAAGTTAGCCGGGCAACACAAGCGACTTGGCTAGCGGCTGGCTAAATGAAAAGTTCCGCTTGCTACACTTAGGTTTTATATGGTTCCTTTGCGCATAATGTTGGTGGGCTAAGCTGACGTTAGGAATTAAGTCGGCATTTTAGTTAAAGGGGCAAGCATGGAAAGGGGACACAGCGTGCCGCCAAAGGTGCTCGTGTTCTCAGGCTCATTCACCTAGCACTCTTGTTATCCTTTCATATCGCTCGTTAGTCTGTGGCCCCAGCTCGCTACTCTAGAGGAGAGCTAGCGAGTCAGTTATCATGTTAAGCTCAGAGGAGGCGCCGCGCCCTCTCGCTCTTGCGCGCTGAATCCGAGTTACATAAGGGTCTATGNGCATCAGAAGCTCCATAGAATTATCAGGAAGCGATAGCAAATGCGCGCACTTCACCTAAGTTAAAACTCTATACATATGTATGACCAACCGCTGAACAATCCGATATGAATCTCGAGGAGCTCGCATAACAAATCGCCCCTAGCTTCGCTAACAGCCGAAGCGCTCGCCTTTGTAATCATCAGGTGAATAGATACTCCGCTAGCTCTTTAGTTTTTATTGCGACATACAATCATGAAGTCTTCCAGTATCACGGCGCCTGTCGTATGTGAACGGAAGTGGGGGTTGTCGGCCCAATGAGATGAGGACCTTCAACCGGTTTGACTAAATCGGCTGGAATCCCTTGAAAATTTTCTAGAATACGACTGACTCTTTCATTGTGCTCTCTGTGGCCGGTTGTTCTAGTTTGGATCTTCGATTTTGTCCTCACCCAGTATTGGATGAGAACAACGCCTTCGTCCTTGGATGTAATGCCATTAGAGTAGAGGTATTATTGTGTCTGCGAATTCGAGCGAGACCAAACTTCATAGTGATGGCCCTCAACTAGGGATTACAATGTAATCCCTACAATGTAATTAAACCATCGATCGTGGGAATCTCCATTTCATGGATAGATAAACGACTCAAGTGTCAAGCGGAGCGATCAGAACCAGGGTTTCGGTTCACCTGATAGTAGCACACGTATCTTACCATCACTCAAACTGCAGTCAACCCCTCTACTCCATAGAGCGCAAATCCATATTCGAAAGTCTGGCTAATTCGAGCAGTATAGAGTGAACGCTTTATAGGGTATATCAGTCGGTAGCAATCCGAAATCTCGAGCAATGAACCGATGAAAAGAATCGTTCTGTATTGATTTGCACGCAATTTGTTGAACGCAAACCTACAGCTCACAGCAGATTAGTCGCAGTGAGAAATTCGTAAACATTTGAGTTTACCTAAAGCAGTCAGATGGCATCCATATTCAGTACTACTTTCACGAAACAGGCCTATTCGATGTGAAGTCTATCGTAACATCATACTACGAATCCTATCGAGACTTTAGCTATTCTGCCAGATCTTCGACTCATCTCTCGCATAGCCAACACAGATCCACAAAAATGGGCCTCTGACTTGGAGAGATCATAGCGATTTCGAAGCCTCTCTTCAAGCCATACAAGGAGGATAATGTCAGAAGAGAAACGACCAGAATGGATGAGCAGCGTTTCTGCTCTTGTAGACCCCGAGGAATATTTGCTTGGGAGGAAGATTGACAAAACGTTCGAACTCTGTCAACAAGAGAAAGCTGAACGTATCAGGCAAGAAAGAATCAACCTGCTAGCAGCAGATAAATTGAGGTTGATAGGTGACCCAATATTGGACTTAGAGAAGAGGAAACAAGATCTCAAAATCGAGATCCTATCCAACCCGATAAGATTGAAGCAACTTAGGGAGAGATTGCTCAAGGGCGAGCTAAAGGAAACAACCGGCGCTAGCAAGACTGAGCCCCAGCCTAATACATCATCTATATCTAAACTTAATTCAAGCTATGATGCGAAACCAAGTAAAAAAGAGACGAAGGATCCACACACGCATAGGTCAAGGCGTCGTCGCCCATCTCCATCGACACCATCCTCATCGGATAGCACATCGTCCTCTGATGCTAGCAATTCCAGATCTCGCAGGCATAGACACCACCACAAGAGGAAGAAACACAAACACAAGCATAGTAAAAGAAGCAGATCAGACTCTCGTGACCGTCGTCGGCATAGACGATAGATCGATCGAGTGATATTTTTCACACAAGGATGTCAGTTTGAAACTCGCTTGATCTTTCCAATTTTACTAATGCTTGTGAGTACCTGGAATACTTGTACCCTATTTCCTAGAATGCTGATGAGATTAATTTTGTGATCTCTGATTGCCTATGCTTGTTAGTCTACCCTAAAATATTTGCACTTTCCCACAATCTTGAGTTGGATGGAAAAGTTATCGCAGCATATTCACATCTCGATGACTGTCTGTGGTCTATCAAACTTTTCGTGCTCAGAAACGCTGATATTGTCCTCTTCTCCTCCAATCATACTCACAGGGACTCCACCGAACTGGTTCCCCAAATTCAGGAAGTCATCTCGGAATCTGCCAATCCAAGGAGAATTTCCACAATTGGTTGTGATTTGCACATGTGTTGACACAATACAATTATTTGACCGTTTGATGGTCCGNGTTGTCGAAGGCGAGGGTTATTTCGTGAAATTGATTAGTCCATCTAGTCATAGTTACGTTTATGCATCTAGATTGTTCTCAGATCGTCGTGTTCGATACGAGTTTAAACGATATAGATTCGCACACTAGAGGAACCCATCGTAAACAATATTTTTTTTACATCGAAACTCACACGAAACCGTCGTTGAAGCCATTCTCATTTTATGATTTATCAGGGTATTATTTCATAGTTTCGTCGTGTAATTTGACCTAGTGTTCAGAAAGATGCAGCTCAACCAATGTCATTCCGCGATCAATGTACATAATCCATAATTTTGGCACAAGTTATTTTCGCCTAGACCTTACAATTTGATGACGGGCACCAGGGTTAGGGGGGTTGGGGGCAAAGGATATTGTAAATTCAGAAGCTTTTGGGGGTGGAAAACAAACAAACCAAGCTCAATTGCTATGCTAGTTGGTGTGATTCACACAAAACCGACATATGTCACAACTTGGGATTAGAAAGGAGAGAAGTTTCACAGCGATCTTGTGCAAGCTCGCCTTCCGCTCATACGAGAAAACCAGAAATGTTCAATGAGTGACGGCAGCTGATCAACGACGCTGACAGGTTGAGTCAGTCTCGAGAAGTCGAAAGAGTTTCTCAGGTTCGAGCGACAAGTTGAACGGCGAGAGCTGGCTGAAACCCTACAATTAGGGGGAGTGGACAACTTTGTGCCACTGGATTGTTTGATCTTCGCGAAAAGACTGAGAGATGGGTGAATTTTCAAACTTCTTGGGCAACTTACTCGTTATTCAAAGAGTTTGTAGATTTCCTAAGCAAATGCTGCCTCGACGATTCGGAGTCGCGTTTAGTTAACGACAGACAATTGATCTTGAAATGGTCGCACATTTGTCGCACCACCGAGATGGCATAATGGAGGTGTCCAAGGGTGCAAATCACAGCCAGTAGCCTTAAAGTCTGTAGCTCGATGGCTGCCATTGATGGCAGTGACAGAGAGATTAGAGCGACAAGAGAAAACGTGATCGTAAAGCCGTTGATCAGTTCACATTTGGAGCTTGACATTTGACTGATTATTAGGCGGCACTGTGGATTTAGCGGGAGTAGTTGGCATGCGTTCGATCAGTGGTAAGATTGTCGCGTTTGATTGCGCAAAACAATGGGAATTAGGTAGCAGTCATCCATTAATATCGTGAAACCATGACCAAGAGGTGAATGACAAAACAAATGTTGCCTGACTACTTACGGATATGTTTGAGAAGATTGTGCCAACAGTGAAGAAATAAACTCGCGGGTCCTGACCGAGGATGTCTGTTCTTGAGTAGGAGGCCCAAAGTACACTGAACAAAAACAATAGTGAGAGCGGGGCAAGAGGCCTCATGACTTCCTTGAACGACGAGTGCTTTGATCTACCGGATTTACACGTCATATAAACGTTGTATACTGGCATTGGTAATGTCAGGAGGATACTGACTGTGGACGCAAGTTGGAGGGTTGTTCAGGAGGTAGATGCGATACATTAGCGAAACAAGTAGTGTTTTCTTATGCGATTGAGTCACTGTTTTGATCATCAGATGCTGGAGCAAACTATTTGACCAGACTTTCTTATCAAAGTTTGACCATATATGTGCTCGATCAACTCACTTGCTGAGCTAAACTTTGTTTGCTTAAATGACCAATCTTAGAACGAGTCGCGACTTACCATATAGTATAAGCTCAAATGTTTCACTATAAGGCCATCCTAATAACGGAAATGTAGCTTTCCATATTTTATAGGAGCTGAAGAATGTAACAAGCGAGCAGGCAAACAGGAATAACTGTGATACATCATAACTCCATGGCAGATATAATACACCCGTGTTGTATTTTTCCCAATGAGTTATGTAGAATGTCAAGAAAACTGACCAAAAAACGAAAAACATCCTATGTGGACCAAAGCTGTAGTCTGAGGCTCCGAAAAAGGAGTAAACGTACATGGGTATGAGAACAGCCGTCCAACTGTCCACCCCATGGTCCATAAGTTCACCTAACGGGCCAGTTGCTTTCGTTCTTCGGGCTTGCTTTCCATCTATACCGTCTAATGTGTGGGCTAGGAAGAGATTTATAGCACATACGAGCCAAACTATGGGTGGGATGGGCTTGTAAATATGTCTCATATCATCACTTGAGGCATAGAAGTAATAGTCGTAATAACTAAGCAGGAATGCGTTCATCAGGGTACATGCAAAGCCTGCAATGGTCAATATGTTTGGTGCTATGTATGAGGGTACATATTCAACAATACGATCCCAAAAGGGATGCATAATATATTGACTGATGGGACTTGTATCAATCGAGGCATATTTATATGTGTCAAGTCTCTTGAGCTGTTCTTGGCTGAGATACTTGTAGTTGAAGAGTCTCATTTCAATATTTTGCGCTTTGAGAGGATCGATGGAGCAACAATCCCTCTGTTCAAACAGAAAGTAAACAGCAATCCTTGATTACTCTCCGTTTGGGGCTAGATTATTAGTATGTTTCAAATCTTGAGATACAAAGTTTGACCTGTGAATGGCGCCGATAAGCCAGCCGTTTTTCCCTACAAACGTCAATTAAGTTTGCCCGACCCTGCCTACTTTTGTTGGATATTTGGCTTATTGAGTTTAGTTGAGCGCGAAATATGCGCAATGAACACTATTGATAGTGAACCAACAGTCTCTAATGCTCTTATGTCTGAGGTGATATCCTCCTAAACTGACACGAGATTTGTCTAGATAATCTAAATTGAACTCTAAAATACATCTGTTGTCTGACAAGCGCTTGGCAATGGCGTGGATTTTAGATAGACAATATGTCGATGGGTTGAATAAATATTGCGAGAGAAACATTGAAGGAAAGGCAGATCGCAATGCTCGCGAACTCCGGTTCATCTCGGAGCCAGTTGGAAGGCTGGGCGTGGCGTTCGCGGGATTCCAGATTGCAATGCATCCGTAGCTTTCTTAGGGGGAGAGAGAGAGACCGGTCTGTCACAGCACTTGAAATGAACACTTCCATCACGAGAGACCACGATCTCGGCATTGATTTCCGAGTTCGACCGAGACCATTCTCGATTGGGAAGTTCCGACTATGGCTTACATGGGTATCTGACTATCAGATCAGCCAATGTTGGCCAATAGTGTTTGTTATGTATTGTTGGCACGCTCGCAATACTGGTCACCGATACTACACTTNGANTNTCATGCGATGAGNGAGTTTGCAAACGTCATTCGGGTTTGCCCTAGTAAAAAAAAGCGAGATAGAGTTTGGNGCATTTCATGAGCTGCAAAGAATTCGAATGATTTTTTGGACACGTTCAGGAGGTTTTCGTTGGCTTGAATGTNATAGATGGAGATATCTGGAGCCAAGTTGCACCGGCTTGAAATCTTTCGAGGAAAGCGTGCAACTGGGATCTCTCAATTTGATTTTCATTGATGTTTTCCAGATTACTGGAGGGCCATCCAAGTTCGCTTGTGTCGAGAATCCTGCGATCGTTGTCCCGTAATGAAGGGCATAATTGAGGGTAGAGAACCACGCTCAATGACATAACAGAACCCCTCAATATTCGGGGACACCATGGAATTTTAACGGTTGGAACATGGCTGCATCGAGTCCTCTTGAGAACAGTCGAGCGCATGCTGCCGTCCTCATACACAGGGAGCCAGATGTGATTATGTATTTACTATGCTCATTTTTGTCACTACTTGGATGAAGTAACACACTGTCCAAACGAAGAAACACCTTGGCCTATACCGCTCGAGCAAACACCAAAACTTCTATCCAAATCGATTTCTATCATCATGCTCGTATTACTCTAGAGGACGAGCACGCATTTCCTACCAGGCGACCAGCGTAAGCTATTTAGGGGAAATATGTCAAAGAATCGATCCTCAGGGTCGTCTATCGCGGCTCACAAGCGCCAGCAACTGCCAAAGTTGAGATTGATGCAAAAGTTTAGACAATTCCAGAAGAGATGGCCAGATATTTTAACAAAATTTTGCACTTCCTGGAAACTGTTCTATTTTGTGTTCGCTGTCGACTTTATTGCTAACTTATTTGTGATTCAAAACGTAAAATACACTGAAATCGATTGGTCCACCTACATGGCCCAGGTGAGCCAAGTTTTCAATTCATCGAATCTTAACTTCAACTATACTCAAATAGAGGGACCAACGGGTCCACTAGTCTACCCCGCCGGCCATCTATATTTGTTCTACCTTTTGAGAGAGCTCACCGACGGAGGCACAAATATTAGAATTGCTCAGTACATTTTCTGTTCCATTTATTTAGCTCAACTCTTTCTTGTATACAAAATCTACTCACATAAGCATGTTCTCAAAGTAAGTATCAATTCTTTTTCGACCATCCGAAGTCAACCGACGAAAATTAACCTTAAACGTCGCTGTTAAATATCACGCGAATGTCTATAGGTCCCGCCATACACATTGGTGATCATGTGTTTTACATCCTACAGGATACACTCAATTTATATACTCCGTCTCTTCAACGATCCCATCGCCGTGGCGATCGCCTACTCCTCTTTCTATGCTTTACTTCGGAAACGACATAGGCTGTCGGCTGTCCTATTCAGTCTAGCCATTTCTGTTAAGATGAACATATTGCTCTATGCTCCAGCATTCGCATTGATATTCTATGAGGATCTGGGATTGTTAAAATCGGTCAAAAATGCAGGTCTGGTATTATTGACACAATTGCTTATGGCAGCTCCCTTCCTGTATGCGAATCCAATCGGTTACCTCCAACGGGCTTTCGACTTCAATAGGGTTTTCCTACACCAGTGGACCGTTAACTGGAAATTTCTTGACGAGCAGACCTTCAAATCACCACAGTTCTTCAAAATACTACTTGGCATCCATCTANCGCTCCTATTTCTCATATATTTGCCTAGATGGCTGAACATTATACTAATGAAAAAGTTCGCTTTCAACTACAAGCGCGATGATGTCATACTAACTCTGTTCATAGCCAACTTCATAGGCGTAGCCTGTTGCAGATCTTTACATTACCAATTCTATGTTTGGTACTATCACAGCTTACCGATGTTGCTGTGGGCCACTCGATACAACGTTACAATCAAATTACTCATATTGGGAGTCATAGAGTTTGCATGGAACCAATTCCCATCCACCACATTCAGTAGCGCAATATTGCACGCTAGTCACTTGGCCATATTGGCTGGACTGTTTCACCGCTACTTCAGACAGCAATGCAGCGCCAATGCGACAAACAGCCGATCCTCCTCCTCTAGCAAAAGTAAACGTTAAGGAGCTTCTTAAAACGAACGAATTGAATGCAGTCTGTCATGTCATGAACCAGAGATGTTGAATAATTTTCGACTAATAAAACTTAGGATAGAATTCAGGTTTATAATTTGACTCGCTTAATCATTTTGTCGAGCAAGCCTCAGCTTGATCTCTGCAAGCATTATGATCGTCATTGTTGGTGCTGGCCTTGCTGGACTATCAGCCGCCTACAAGCTCATCAAGCTTGGTCATGAAAACATTCAAATCTTAGAAGCTAAAAGCAGGCCTGGTGGTCGTATAGAATCCAAGTTGTGCGATGATGGTTCTAGGATCGATTTTGGCGCTCAATGGCTGCATGGGCGCGAACAGAATCCAATATACAGCTGGTTAAGCAGCTTGGAGCTAATCGATGGAATCGAGGAGGAAAAAGTTGAACTTGAGGGTTTATTTCGAACGCAATCGGGTGCAGAACCTGATCGTCGGGTCGTATCGAGAACCCTAGAGCTCCTGATGGATGCAAAACACACCCTTTACAAATCCTCTGACTCAATTGGACAAGGTATTCTGCCTGTTGAGTTTTACAGAACATACATCAAGACGGAGTCAAAAATTTGCCCCGTTCTCAAATCAGCAGATTGTGGCCTTGTCGAGTCCATATTGAGATGGTTCGAGCTTTATGAGACGATCGATAACTCTTGCGAAAATTTGTCTCTGCTTTCAATGAAAGCCTACTCAGAGTGGACAGATTTCGATGAGGGACAAATGGTCAGGTTGAAAGGAGGTTGGCAGGGTGTGATAGACTTTCTGGTGAAGTACGTGGGAACAAATAGAATCCAGCTCAACTGCCCAGTTCGAAAGATCAGATATTCGGCTGACGGAGTCACAGTGTTTCACCTGAGAGGATCTACGCAATGCAATCTGGTGATTTTGACTCAATCAATTGGAGTTTTAAGAGACAATTGTGAGCAATTCTTCGAACCAAGCATTCCCACAACAAGGATTGAGAGTCTCAACAGGCTTGGCTTCGGCACGATAAACAAGATATTCTTGGAATTTGAGCGTCCATTCCTCCATGATGAGAAAGGTTTGAAGTTGCTCTGGTTAAGAGAGACGAGAGGCGCAGAGACTGAGAACAAATTTCCCAATTGGACAAAATTCATTACGGGCTTCGATCTAGTCAGCAGTGCACCCAATTTTCTGATGGCTTGGCTGGGAGGCGATGGAGCCAAGATGATGGAGCATCTAAGCGATGAGGAAGTCGGCGCAACTTGCCTATCTATCTTTCACGCATTCGCACCTGATAAAACGCCGCCAAAACTGGTTTCCGTCACCAAGTCCAATTGGGCCTCTGATCCATTTATAAAAGGTGCTTACAGCTATCAAGGTGTTCTTTCGGCAGACTTGAATTTAGCGAGCGTCTGGCAATCTATCGAATTTCGAGATACATCAACTGGCAAGATGATTCCCCGAATCATGTTTGCGGGCGAAGCAACTGAGCCCACAATGGAATCAACAGCGCATGGTGCCATAATGAGCGGTTGGCGCCAGGCGGACAACTACCATCAAACATTGGGTTGCCATCGACCCATGGTGATCAGCGATGGGTAGATCTCCGAGTGCACCAGGTTAACACCCAATGCTGGACCACTAATTCGGAGTTGCTACGAGCTCGTGGTGATCATCATTCTCGAGCCATCATCAAACAGTCAACCTGTTGCCCGTCGTCGCTTGTCTGCCAGCTCCACATGAGTCGAGCGATCCAAGGTCACTGATTTGTTTGTTGTGACTCCTGCTGTTTCTATGGCCACACGCAACCATCTCGGTTTTATGCTGGCTGTGAGATCGTGAAATATTCGTCGAGACTATGTTTTTGTAGGAAAACGATGCGCTTGATCTCTTAAATAGAGTTATCTGATTACAATCAACCATGTAGCTTGATATACAAGAAGAGATTTATGGAAAATATGTTAACATGCTGAGTTGTGAGTCATCAACCCCAT
>Ga0058699_1000563_pt1 | contig 11506 bp, 4 predicted proteins | sample AgamicAtPe_FD_55078 | JGI IMG/M metagenome (GOLD analysis project Ga0058699, IMG submission 55078) | Agave microbial communities from Guanajuato, Mexico - At.P.e | ecosystem: Host-associated > Plants > Phyllosphere > Phylloplane/Leaf | place: Guanajuato, Mexico | collected 2012-10-15 | reverse complement strand
TGATTTTATAAGCAAGCGGCCGATGTGTCCGCTTGCTTTCAATTATCACACGAGCAGCGCAAAACATTCAATCATTGTTTATGGGTTCATTGGGGCCCCAACCATTGTGTGCACAAGTCTCGCCCACTCGCCAAACTGCCCGCCGGCCGCCACTTTGGGGCCCCAATGAACCCATAAACAATGATTGAATGTTTTGCGCTGCTCGTGTGATAATTGAAAGCAAGCGGACACATCGGCCGCTTGCTTATAAAATCATTAAACTTAACGGCCGGCGGGCGGCGGCCGGCGGCCAGCGGCAAGCGCAGTCGGGTCCGCTGGCCGCTCGGCCGTCTAACCAGATGATTATCACACTCCTTTCCTTGGCCTCATGATTAATGGCCGGCTTGGGTTGGCCAAAACATTAAACAGATCTTGATCGCGCACTTTATGTGACTCCTGGCCCGATTTCCGGCTCTCGCGCGGCCGCCGATCGGCCATCGTGTTTAATTATCGTCGATATGGGCGATTCTAGCCCATTGGTGTTGCCAAGCCGCGCAAACCCTCCGCCTGGATCACCATTAGCCGCTGTCCGAGTGTCGACATTAGCGCCGCTCACCTTGGCTCGCGCAAGCAAACTCTAACCGCAAAAACTAACCTATCTCTCCTCCTCTCCCAAAGATTTGGCCCACAAATGGGCGGCCAAGGGGGAGCTGAGCCGCCGTGCAGCGAGCGGCCGGCAAAACCAGCGCGGCTCAGTGTGGGACTTCGGCGGCGCTGGCCCGCGCGCTCAAGCCAACCTGGCGCCCAGGTTCGCGCTCGAGCCGGCCGCCCTGGTCGAGTACTCGAACTCTAGCGGGGCTGTGATCGCTTGCCGGCCCCAAGTGTGGCCAACGGGGCATCCGTCGCCGGGCGGCCAGGAGCGGCGCGCGGGCGGGGCGCCCACCTCGATCAGCTGGCGCCGGCTGCACCAGTTGCCGGGCGCGCGCGACTGGTTTGCGCGGCCACAGGAGCGGGATCAGGAGGAGGAGGAGCAGCTGGCCGCAGTTGGCCCCTTGCACCTCGTGCGCCAGGACGGCTCGCTGGTGTTCGTCCCATTCGAGGCGCGCGAGTTCAGGCCAGAGCTCCACGCGGCCACCTACAGATGTTGCCTTGCAAACAGGTTCGGCTCGCTTTGCAGCCGGCCCGTCAGGACGAAAGCAGGTGAGTTTGAGCAAGGCCAAGATGCGCTGCAAGCGGCCGCCTTGTCGTGAGTCGGCGCCGAGCAAGCCGGCTCGGCCCAACGAGACCGGAATAGAATTGACTCAAGCTCGCTGGCAGCCAAAGCCTCTCTCGGGGACTTAAAACAAGGCAGCCGGCGGCCAGCGAAGCGGAAATATGTCAACCGAACAGGCGCGCTGGCGGCCAGCTCAAGCCGAGGAGACGAATTGGAAGGCGCTGGAGTCCATTCATCACGTTGCTTGTTATCATTATCATTATTGCTCCGTTCCGTTTCCGCTCCCATTCTGGACAGAGGCGAGCCATTCTGCTCGTCGGCCTTCCTTCCCCCCCCCCGCTCTTGCTCGTTGGCCCGGCCAGCGAATTGGAAGGCGGCCGAGCAAACAGGGCCAAAATAATTGACATTTCGGGTTCTCGGGCGCGCAAACTTGTTTCTCGCGGCTTCTCGCTTCTGGGGGCTTTTCGGTTTGGTTTAGTTGGGTTTGGTTTGCTTTGTTTTGTCGCCACTAAGTCCTTTCCCCCCATCGGCGCTCCGCTCCGCTCGCCCAGCCCTCTCGTCTACTCGCCGCCGAGCAAGCTTGGCGCGAAATCGCAATTCTGCCCGAACGCGAGGCTGGCTTAGCGGGCTGAGCCAAATCCACTTAACTGGCTACACCTGCATCCAATAATGAGCAGCCCGCTAAATCCTGTCACATCTTGGCGGCCAAAGGCGCTCGTTTAAAAGGAGGAAAACCGCCGGCCAGCAACGCTGACAGTTTAAACACATCCGCAGGCTCCAAGCTGCGCCAAGCAGATAAGTGGCCCCTCCATGTTCACCGTCTGGCCGCCAACACTTTTAAATGCAACCCGGCGGCCGCCCCTTCCGGCGCCGCGCGCGACCCCAAGACTGGGCGGCGCCGATGCGAATCCATTAGGCGGCCGGCGTCTTATCTCGCCCTGGCCGCCGGTCGTTAGCGGGCCGAGTTGGCGTCTTGGCGCCGCCTTATCTCGGCTCCAGGCTGCCGCTTTCAGTGGGCCAACTGCAGAGGGAGAAACTCGCCCTCTCGCGAGGCTAAAAAGTCGCCCGGAGACTTTAAATTAAGATCAATTGTGGCCATCAAAGGCATCACTTGCCTTGCCTCTCGCGCTCTCGTTTGCCTGCCCGCCCGACTAACTAGCAGCGCGAGCTGGCCGCCTGGCTCCAGGGCGACATTCAAGGCCCGGCCGCCAGCTGAGCCGCTCGGCTTGATTTGAATAATTCCGGCGCTGCTGGCGCCAAGCCAAGGAGGCCAACCTGCGCGGGCCAAACTTCGTCGCTCCAAAGCGGGCGCCAGGTGAGCGGCAATCTAAAAAGTTTTCCTCCTTCAATCCTAATGGCGGGAGATTTGTTTTTATTGCGACTACAAGCGCCGCTTGTTCCAGCGAAAGCAGATGATGATTTGTATCATAGACTGGAAACGGATTGTCATTATTGCCAATTGCAGCGAGCAATTTGGATCGGGCTGCCCAGTCTTCGGGTCCGGGCGCTGAGCTAGCGAGCTAGCGGGCGGCCGATAAGAAGATTGGATTTCCGTTTCCAAGATTCAATCGGCGCCCCGATTCGGCTTATTGGTGGCCATTTGCGCGCCACCGGAAGCGGGGGCCGCCTTGTCTCTGGCGGCCGGCTGGCTCGCACTTCCTCTCGCCTTTGGCTCTTGCTTGACGAATGGATTGGGCGCCTAAACTCGGCGCGCAACGCTGCGAGTCGCTGGGGGCCAATCGGGCGCCAAATTTGAATCCTGCGACACGTTGGCCAGGGCCGCTGCCTATAAGTAGTGGGCAGCTGTAGATTTATTACGAGCGAGCTAAAGCCAACTACAAGACTCATTAACGCTGCGCCCAAACCGGCGCGCACTTGTCGTGCAACGAATTTATATTAATCTGCTTTGGGGCCGAGCAAAGTGTCCGCCGCAGAGCGAGCGACTCGCTCTAAACGTCCGCGCCGCCTTCGCTCGTTGCCTAGCTCAAAAGCAAATCGCTGCCGTGGACGAGCAGGCCAAACAGTAATGGGCCGCAGTTGCGAGCCTCGCGGACAGGCGACAATAATCATAATCAAAATAATCTGTATGGTCAACTTGTTTGCCCTTCCGGCTCAAGCGATGAGCCTCCGCCCGCCAGCCTGCATAACAAATCAACTTTCTGCCCAAAGATTATTCTCGCGGCCAAGATTTGGCCCTGTTGTCGATGGTGGCGCCGCCGCCGCAACCGCCTCCACTCTTGTCGCCGCTGGCCCCTCGTCTCGTCCGGTCGCCAGTATGCAAAGTTGACGGCATTAGATCTGGCCGCTAGCGCGACCGGCCCAGTCGGGCGCCCATAAATTAGCGCGCAACTGAGCCAGGCGGGACGTCCGCTGGCCGCAAGCGGCGGTGGCCACTGCTGCTGCCGCCGCCGTCGCCGCCGGAAGAGGGATGATAAGATGTCAAGCTGCCGTCTGGGCAATAAGTCACCTATCAAGCGCAAACGATGGCCGCGCGCAAATGCTCCCAGGAGTCGCGAGGGCGGGCAGATTGGCGCTCCGTTCAGCGGCCGCTTGCAGGCTCCTCGTTCTCGCTGTGCGCGCACCTCCATCGGCCGACGCGCTGAGCGAGCGAGCGGCGCGCGAGCACCTAGCGCCGTTCGCGACCAAGTTGGCCGCCAGATTTGGAAACTAAATTACTCAAGATGCTTGAGATTCAATGAGAGAGAAGGGAGGCCGCGCGGAATCTCAATCAAGTTTTGCAAGAACCTCTCGCGCGCTCGCGCACTGATGACTTGCATCAAAAGTCCGGCAATGAATTCATCCCCTTTGCCCGGCCCAAATGCGAGCTGGCTGGCTAGGTAGGCGCTGGGCGGTCCTACGCAGGCCTGGCGCATTTAATTGAATTCCGCTTGAATTGCATTGAATCGGGGAGGGGGGAGGACGAATCTGGTTCTCGGCCTTGCTTTGGTCTGCTCGCGGTCGTGTTTTGTTTGTCCGCTTAAACGAGCCTCACCAAACGCGCGCTAGCTCGCCCGCCTCCGAGGCTGATGATTCGCGCAATCAGTCTGGTGTCTCGGTTTGCTGGCCAACCCTTAGGGCGGCGCTGGCTCGCGCGCGCCCGCCGTTCATGCTTCACCTCGCGCGCCCAGATTGGAGCCGCCGCTGGCTTGCTCAGCTCGAGGGGGCCAAGGCGGCAATTAGGCGGCCAAGGAGGCGCTTTTGCTCACCCACAAACCTGCCATGTGAGCCAGCCCCTGCTCTGGCCAATTTTAAAGCGGGCCCGCCAACACTGGCAGGCTGCTAAATAACATGGCTCGCGGCAGCTGCATGGCGGGGACGCCAAATGTGCGCCCTAACAACAAGCAGCCGGCGAGACAATGATCGATAATCTCGTCCAAGCCGCGCACAAAGGCACCTGCAATGCTGGCTCCATCCGGTTGCGGGCTCGTTTGAGCGTAAAGGAGCGAACAGATTCGAAGAGAACAACTATCGGCGCGAATTAGACTTGATTTGCAGAAACTAATGGAAACTAACCCGGCCAAATCCTCTCGCTCTCCCCCTTCGATCCGCCACTCTAACAAACAGTGTTGGACTCGCAGTTTAACCTGGAAGTTTTCGACGAGTTCGTGTTGGCCGGCAATTCGGTTAGCCTGAGCTGCCAGGCGCCCGCAAGCATCGCCGCCCAGCTCGACTATCTCGCCTGGCTGAAGGATGATAAAATAATCGTCAGCCAGGAGGAGGAGCGGCTCGCGCAGAGGAGGAGGCAAAAGTTTGCGGCCTCTGGCGCAGCCGACGAACAGGCGCCCGTTCCATGGGAGCCGCAGGTGCAAAAGTACCTGATGCTTCCCAGGGGCCAACTGTACATTAGGAATGCGACCAAAGCCGACTCGGCCGCCTACAAGTGTCGCGCAAGAAACAGGCTCACCGGCCAACTGGTGACCAGCCAAATAAGTGCCCAACTCGTGGTCGACGAGTCGAGAAGTAAAAGCGAGCTCAAAGTTATCAAGACGAATCCACTCGTTTGGGTGCACGAAAATGCTCAAGCCTTCGTTTGTTCCTATTTCCAATCCTATCCAGTGGCAAAGTTTACCTGGTTCAGAGAGTCAAACCAGCCGAATGGAGAGCGAGAACGCTTAAACTTGGACTTAATGCCAGAAATGCGCCAAGTTGACTCGTGTTTGCTCATCCAACAAGCGCAGTTAAAACATTCTACAACTTATACCTGTGAAGCAAACAACGGTGATTCAATCGCAAGAAGCTCAACAAAATTGGTGGTAACTTCGGCACAACTTACAGCTCAAATTCTTTTTACTCAGTTGCAATCAGTGAGAGGCGAGTTTGGCGTTGCAAGTTTGCCCTTGCAGGCTAACGCAAACCATCAAACTCGATCCAATCAATCTAATGGCCAACAGCAGCAGCAACAACAACAACAAACTGTTTCATTAGGATCAACCATCCAGCTCAACTGTTCAATCAATGGATTCCCATACGACACAATAACCTGGTTCAAAGACTCCAAGTTGTTTGCTCTTGTTAAAATTGGCGAATTCGAAAATAGGACAAAGGTTTTAGAATTTCCGGGCGAACAATCCAAGCCCATTAAAGTGGTCCAATCAACTGTGATATTAATTGAAAACTTTGAGCTCAAAGACAGGGGAGTCTACCAGTGTCAGGTGTACTCAGCCAAAGTGGCCGTGAACAAGCCAGTTGGCAAGAGCGCGGCCAAAGGCGAGCAAATGGGAGCTGATGATCAAGTCCCTGAGCGCGATTATCTCAGATCTGCGAGCGCCTCCATCCAACTTGACCTAGCATTTGTGAGGCCAACCATAGTGCAGAAATTTCAGACCAAAACCCTCGCCAAAGGTTCACCACTTTCCATCCATTGCAGCTCCACTGGTCTTCCAAGTCCCAAAATCTATTGGCTTCTGGATGGATTCTTCATCGCTCCCAGTGGCGCACGAATACAGGCGCCAAGAAAGCTGGCCAGTTTAGAATCAAATTTTGAAAATTCTAACTANGCTCACAATTCGGTGACGGAAATCGACCTTGGCTACGCCCTCGCCGACGACGACGAAATCATGAACAACGTTTACAGTGAACCCATCGAGGACGAGCGCTTTGTGATAAGCTCGCACCTCCAAACTGCCACCTCTCCAACAAATCTACCAACTGTCGTTAGTTACCTGAATGTGAGCCAGCTGTCGGCAACCGAAACTGGCCGATACAAGTGCCTTGCTATCAATCCCCTCGGGTCCGCTCAATTTGAGGCTCAGATCAATGTCCTTGGCGGACTCGAGCTGCGCGCTTACCAGCCCGCAAATGTCAGCCTGATTGTGGGCAAAAGCTCGAGCCTTCAATGTCCCCTGATCGGCTTCCCTCTGAGCCAGGTTGATTGGTTTCAACATCAGCAACGTCTGCCAACAAATCACCGCCAACGAGTGGAACCAGTAAAGCTGGGCTCGGGCGGCCAACTTGAGTTGTCCAACGTTGATAAAACTGCCGACTCTGGAGTCTACGTTTGCGGGGCCTCAATGCAAAACAATGGATCTTCGCCAGAGACAGTGGATGATTATGATGATTTGGTTGGCCAAGTGACGGTCAACGTGCGAGTGCCCCCGATGATTGATTCTCAATCCTTGCCCGAAATGATACAAGCTAACGAGGGGATGCGAACGAAATTGGTCTGCTCGGTTGTCCAAGGCGACCATCCTGTTGAGATACGTTGGCTTAGGAGAATCAGTGATGGATCCAAAGTGACCACTGTCGGCCGCTTCCAGGTGAACGGCTTTGAGCTAATGCAAAATTTTCTCACTGATCATCAGGAGGCCAAAAGCGAGGATTCCATAACTATTCACAATCTCGAGGATAGTTGCCTGCTGACATTCAAACAAATTTCGTACACAGATAGTGCAGATTACCTTTGTCTGGCCCAAAATGAGGCGGGCAAATCAGTGCGATCCACCCGGATAATAGTGAATGTGGCGCCCTCATGGTCGTCTGAGCCGAGTGGTGATATTAATGTTCTTCTAGGCGACCGATTGCAGCTCGATTGCATGGCACACGGTTTCCCTCAGCCGAGTGTTTTGTGGAAAAGAGAGAGCCAAAGCTCTTCAAATCAGCAGTCATGGCTGCTAGCAGACCGTCTAAAAGAGAACCCCTCGACCCTCGATCAGTCGCGCTCACAGAACGACTCGCCTCAGGCTCTAGTAACCTTCTCGGATATCGTTTCAAGCTATAGGCAGCGGGTTTACAACAATGGCTCATTGATAATTGACCAAGTTGATCAGGTTGATGCAGGCGCCTTCATGTGCGAGGTAACAAACGGAATTGGCACTGGCTTGTCCAAGGTTGTTCGGGTTAAGGTCAATGTTCCTCCATACTTCAAACAGAGGGCATTCACGTATTTGAGCCAAGTAGGCAGCAAGGCTGAATTGAAGTGTATTGTTAATGGTGATCAGCCGATGGTGGTTGGTTGGNGAAAGGACACTGAGATAATAGATTTAGTCAACGATAGCAGGCGTAGATTGATCAGTGAGCACAAACTAAGTGTACAGAATTTCGAATCGGTTTTGACCGTGGACAATCTTGCAAGAAACGATTCCGGCCAGTATGTTTGCATTGCCAGTAACGAGTTTGGAACTGAAGATATGCAAGTCCAGCTCATTGTTCAAGAGCCCCCAGAGGCGCCAATTCTACTGCGACCCATTCGCGCATCATCAAGGCAGGCGGCAATCTCTTTTAGAAAACCCTATTCAGGTAACAGTCCGATAANAAAGTATTCAATTATGTTCAAGCAACTCGTGGCCCTTGATCATGAGCACGCTATGAACCAGAGCCAAGCGAGGGATCTCACTGGCTGGCAACAGATGCTGGTGGATGCGCCTCCTGCCTCAGAGCTATCGGACTATCCGCTAGTCGGAAACGAAACTAGAGTTACTGAGCGCGTGAACGGCAACGATTTGGTCACTCTAGACTTGTGCTGCCTCCAACCCTTCACCAGATACATGGTCAAAGTGAAGGCTCTCAACGAGATCGGATCGGGCGAGACGAGCAAGCCGGCCCAGTTCATGACCGACGAGGAGGCAATCGGAGGGCCACCTCTCGATGTTGGTGTTGAGGCGACGGGCGCTCACTCACTCAAAGTGAGATGGAGGCCGCCAGCAAGGCACCTCCAAAACGGCCTTATACGCGGCTATTACATTGGCTATCGTGCAATCTCCCCAAGCCCCATGGNTAGCTCTGGTGGTTCCAACTTTGATGATTCCCTTAAAGGCGCCCAGCCTAAATCTGTTAGCTCTAATGTGAGAGTTTTCGAAGAAAGCGAGCAGTATCAATACAAAAATGTGCAATTAGATCTGAGTTTGAACAATCATAGGCAGTTCCCTATACCGATAACTGTGAACCAGGAATTCATTTTGAGTCCTGAGGAGGATTTCGCGCAAAGTTTGTTCAATAACTCTGCTCCCCAAGTATACACAAGTTACCTGACAAACTTGCGCCGCAAAACTGCCTACTCAATCATTGTGCAAGCTTACAACAAGATTGGAGCCGGCCCTCGGAGCGACCAAATAAGCGTGTCCACCTTGGATGCCGCACCGCCCATGTCGCCAATTCTGCGTCTCGTTTCCGTCTCTTACAGTTCGGCTCAATTTGTGTGGTCAAGTCGAAGATTTGAGCATGATTTGAGCAACAGAAGTCTGAGCCAAGCTGGTGCAAAGCCATCGCCAGTAATCGCCATCGATGAGAGTCCAGCTGATGGCGAGGATGAGGCCGACGATCCTCAGTCTTTCTTTACCATCAGTTATCGAGTGGAGACAAAATTGCTGCTCTCAGGCGGAAGCAACGAAGATTGGCAACAAAGACGAATCCAAGAGCGTCACCAGATGCCATATACTCTCGANAATCTTCGTTGCGGCTCAAAATATGCGGCCTTCATGACCGCCACCAACTCGCTCGGCCAAAGTGAACCAGGTGAGGTGATAAAGTTTACAACAATGGGCGCCGCTCCAATTGCACCCTCAAACTCGAGAGACTTCATCTCAGTCAATTTAACCCTTGTCGTTTTAAGACTGAGCGCTTGGCAGAATGCGGGGTGCTTGATCAGTTCATTCATAATCAAATACAAGCAATCAAATCAAGCCAAGTGGACAATGTTGGAGCATCAGGTTCTTCCAACACTTCAAACGGTTACTATATCTGGATCGGCCATGTTCTCAACTCGTCCGCTAAACAGCCGTCAAAATGAGCTTGACTTAGGAGAGAGTGAAGGTGTAAATCATGAAGATGGTGGCTATAGTCTATCGCATTCAGCTGTAAACAAGCGGCAGAATATCAGCGATTTTATAATACGCAACCTCGTCTCTAGCTCAGTGTACAAATTGATTGTTGAAGCGACTTCTGAGGCCGGAGTTACAATGGCTGAATACGAGTTTGAAACTGCAAATTTTTCAAGTTCAACCATCGCAATCAACGTTAACGGTATTGTAGCAACTGGATCAAATGTCAATGGCNGGCTCGGTAGCAGGGACGATCCGACAAGTCCAGACTCGTCCGATTCGGGCGACCTTGATTTTAGCTACAGCGGTGGCCAAAGAGCCTCGAGTCCGTTCCAGCGCTACAACATGGGCGTTTGGTCGCTGACTGTCCTGTTTGTTTTGGCCTCCGCTTCTATGACAGCGATTGCCCTTATCCTCGGCTTCCGCAGTATAATGCGCATGAAGCTGGCTGCAAATCAGCGCGATAGTTTCCTATGGACAACCCTCTGCTGCCAAGGCTCCTCATCTTCATCATCCGGAGCCGAGAGTTCGCAATCATCCTCAGGCGGCACCTGCTATCAAGTTCCAGACCATCCAATGGACGCCTATTGCTCGCTACCAGCTGGCCATGGCCTTGTCCTTTCAGCAAGCGAGTTGAGTCCAACGAGAATGCGATTTGGCGCCACTTGCCAGTCTGCCACAAGTGCCGCCTTATCCAATCAAATGGGTGCCTTCGAAGGGGGCGAGCTCAAGTCGTTGGTGAGCAACCCTGTTCCCTTTCGACAGTTAGTCTCGTCGTCATCGTTGTCAACCATCGGCAACCGATTCAGTGCAGGTAACTCGCACCATAGCCACACNCTGAGAGGTGGCACCGACTATCATGCTCGTCGTTACAGTGGGGATGAGATTGCTCAGAATCACATTCGCGCACATTATGCAGCAACTCTGGGCAAACACACTTCAATTTTTCAACATGAATCNCAACCAACCAAATACAACGAACCAAACTCGTCAACATATGGACAACTGCGGCCAAAAGCTCAAGCTAGCGATCGACAATCTCATAATCTTGGCGGAGGAATCGAACAGGCTCAAGNGAATAGTTATCAACTTTTTCATCCTGTCTCGCTGAGCGGAACAAGCGGCTACGAGACAGGCAATTCTGTCAAAATGAACTCGGACTCTGAAATGAACCCACCCCAGCCAGTCTGTTTGTCTGGCTTGAATGCATTTAACATGAGTTTGTATGGTTGCAACTTGTTTGATCCGAATGATCGCCAACNAGCCGGCTACGAACAAGGTGCTTTGAACGAGAATGGCGGAATCAATCGCGAGCAAAGCCAATCTCAACTTCACTACAACATGGCGAATGATGAGATAGCTCGCAATCAAGCTTGCCAGCAACAACCAAACAGTGTGCAGCAATTGTCTGCCGGCGCGTATCGCATGATGTTCGAAGATCAACAACCAAGCTCGCAGGTGAACAAGCTGAGCAACTATCAGTTCGATGAGCAAACTGCAGCTCTGAGTCAGCGCCTCCAATAAAGTGAAGGTGCAGTCTCAATTCGATCCGCCAATTTAGGAGTTCATACATGTGTTATCACTTATTCGCATCATATAAAAGTTCCTCTTCACTAGGCGCCGAATGGGCTAACCTGGCTCAGGCTTCGGCCAAAAACGGCAGCGTAATTATTATTCTAGTTAAAAGATTAGAATAAAATGCCCACTCGTCCAAATGCCCTCGTTATCATGAATTAGTGACCCATCATTGTTCAGGATGGGTGGAGGACTTGCATTGAATGGTTGAGATCAAGTTATAAACAAAGTTCAATCCTTTCTTGATGTTATCCCGTACTGATTGTTGATCGTGTAAATTTTGCCGATATATCTCAACTTTGATCAATTATACGATAGCTTCGCAGAACATAGTACTGCCCAGTTACTGGTGCGTAACACCTGACACCAGTGTGTTACTCTGNTAGACGATGCAAACAGATTAAGTTGTATCATCAGGTTACGTATCTTCCTTCCACGTTGGTCTGCGAAAATTTCGGTCAGGCGCCCGGATGGTGCGACTCAA
>Ga0058699_1000559_pt1 | contig 11527 bp, 6 predicted proteins | sample AgamicAtPe_FD_55078 | JGI IMG/M metagenome (GOLD analysis project Ga0058699, IMG submission 55078) | Agave microbial communities from Guanajuato, Mexico - At.P.e | ecosystem: Host-associated > Plants > Phyllosphere > Phylloplane/Leaf | place: Guanajuato, Mexico | collected 2012-10-15 | reverse complement strand
TCAAAACTCATCATCCAATCACTCTTTGGCCGACAAGCCGTCAATAAATGAGCCCTTGCCGACCAGTAAGCTGCCATTGGACAAACCCTCGGTGGACAAAATTCTACAGCCCGAAACATCGTCCGGCAAACTCCTGACAAAAGAACCGCCACGATGTGAACCAGCACCACGAGAGCCGACACCTATCAAACAGGTGCCGAACAAGCCTCAATTCGTTAAGCCTTTGGCTAGTAAATCTGGTCTAATACGAGGCGACCTTAAAATTGGTTCGGTCCTGCGAACGTACTGCATAGCCGTCGATGACCGTTCGGAACCTCCAACTGCCTATATCTCTTACGACGACAAGAAGCTAATGAAAATCGCCGAATTGATCAGCGATATTGCCGATGACATAGAAAGTCAACCGAAAGTTTCTTCTGTGAACGTCGGTGACATCGTTTTTGCCAAATCTCAGGACGACAACCTATGGTACCGGTCGTGCGTAGAAAAAGTCGATGGTGAGAACATCAACATCGTATTCTTCGACTGGGGTTTACGTGAACAACTGAAGAACGATCGCATCAGGCATCTAATGACCCCTGACCTAGGACTTTCGAAATATCCAGCTTGCGCCCTGAAATTAACCTTCACCAACACATCCAAATCATTGCTCGACGAAGTATTCAAATGCGAATCAGAATTCAAAATGAGGGTTGATTCGTACGACGAAAACAACGAAAGCTATGTTGTTACTATCTTAGAAGATTGACGAAATCAGGTTCTAGAAGCCAAGATATCCAGTGAACGCTGTCGTTCGATTTCCTCGCTAGACAAAACAGGTAAACTATTGAATCTGGATCTCTGATTAAAAAACTCTTTGGCGACTGTAGTGTGTTTATACTTCCACAAAGATGTNTTTTGAAAAGATTAGTATGATTCTTTGACCTAAAAGTTGAACGATGTTGGATTACTCTCAGCATTCTGACCCACATTGAATTGATACTGTTGATTGTTGGCNTCTACAACTGGATCTATGTTGGTATCCGTATCCTCGTTGCCGAAGAATTTCTCGATCATGTTGTAGGCTCTCTGATAAATCTCTGGATTCTCATGTGATTGCAGGAATTCAATTTTGTCTAAGCCCCCACACTCCTCGACGATGACTGCATACTTGTTATTGCCATCCTCAAAACCAGGCAGCCCGGCTTGAGCTTGGCCAGCCTTCAGGATGTTTTCCAGCCCGTTCATAGCCACTTGTATCATCTTGTTATCAGCAACTTGCAGTAGACCACATAGTGCTTGTATAGCGCCACATTGAACGAAGTAATCTACTTGTTCGATTGATCCACCTGATGTNGCGTTGGTGATGGCCCATGCTGCTTCTTTTCGTGTCCTCACTTCGGCCCTGTTTATTATCTCTATCAACTCAGGAAATAAGCCGGTGTCACATACGGCTTGTATTTGGGGTCTGTTTCCAGCGGTTATGTTGGAGACAGTCCAACAGGCCTCTTTCCGTAGGGTCTCCCTTTGGGAGTTCAGTAGTTCTTTCAGAAATGGAAGTGCGCCACAGTTCACTATTATCTGAGTTTGATGATCTTCGCCAGTTACTATATTTCCAACGGCTCTAATCGCAGCCGAAACTACCTGATTTGATTCATGCATTAACAATTCTACCAAACGGCGAGCTACGCCCGCGTTGAGTACAGCTTGAATTTTTTCGTTTGGTCCGTCGCAAAGGTATGACAAGGCCCAACAACTATCACTTANTACTTCTGTATCGCTATGAGTCAACAATTTTGCCAGAACTGGTAAGCTATCTTTAACTAGATTGAAGTCAGCGGGTGGCTGCTTGCCACGACAGAGATTTGAGAGTGTCCATATGGCGTTCCTGGTCAAAGTAACGTTTTGCTCAGATTCGCGGAGTAAATGTAACAGTGGACGCATGATGCCAGCGTTTAACAGATAATCTCGACATTCGGCGCAATCACCTGCGACGTTTCCTAGGGCCCAAACTGCTTGCTCTCTGACTTCTGGATGAGGTGAATCGAGCAGACTAATGAACGTCTTAGCGGCTCCAGAATCTACTATAGTTTTTGTCTGTGCTGAAGTGCCGGAGGCTACATTAGTCAAGACCCACGCTACCTCGAATTGTAGAATAGCGCAATCGCTGCGTTTCAAAAGCTCAGCAAATCGGGGGATGACTCCACTCTGGATAACTTCATCGATGGGTGGCGCAGGCTCTTTGGACAGGATTTTGCGTATCTTTTGGGAATTTTCAATCAAGAGTTGCAAATTTTCGTCTTGCATCAGACCTTCAACCATCTCTTTTGTAACTCTGAATTGTTTGTTGAAGTCAGAAAGATCTGACCTNGCCGCGCCAGACTCGTCGTCATCCAGCATGTCATCTTTGAAGTTGGTGGGTGCCAGTGTTCTTCGCTTGCTAAGTACATCATCGCGCTTTTGTTTTCTAAGTTGTACACTGTCCTCTTCTCGGCGGCGCCTGAGTTCCTTAGCATCTAGGCCGGCATTTTTGTAGCGCGCACGGTGATCAGACATTTTCGAAAGAATTGATCAGATTTCCGAGTTCAGGGGGAGCTTCGGCAGCCTTCTAAATAAATGTTGTATCTAATTGTGTCTGGTTCAACCTCCTTGATGATAGTTGNAAAACTGGAGTCCGGAGTGTGATTTGCAGTCAAANGCTCAACTGAAAGGATCTGATGGCTACAGTACGCGCTGCCATTGCACAGAATGCGAGAATCTGTGAGATTCGATTACGGCGCAAAATTTAAACAAATTTTGTTACTGATCGAACTTGGAATCGATCTATTTTATATTTTAGTCATTAGTACATTTCTATTCTTGAGAAGCTCGGACTGTAGACTTCCCAAATGCTATAGGTAACATCACTCTACAACGGGTNGCGCATCTATCAGTGTTATGAAGCTTTGGGACCTTCGATCCACGGCCTAAAAATTGGCAGACTATCGGGATAAGCAGCACCTTTGCGTCTCTTCAAAGTCCCGTCCTTGTTCCTAATCGGATAGGTTGCCATCACAATTGGTAGTTGCATCTCAATAGGCTTTTTTGCGCTTCTTGTAAGGATTTGGAACTAAGTTGTAAAATTGGTTGGAGATTCGGTTAGATTCTATCTATCGGCAAAGTTAGATTTCTAGGTGATTCTAGTACTCACATAAACATCGTAACGAATCTTAATCAGATGGCAACCCCTTAGATTTGTTGGGGGTAGGGCCGGTATGTGGAGCATCTCTTTCTTCCATACGTCTGTCGACCTTGCCGCTATTTTTCCTCTCTCTACAGAGGCCAGCTCTCTCGTCTCCGATTGCACGATCTTATTCTTAGCTCTGTATTCTACAGTCTCTGTTAGAATAGCTCGAGNCTTTTTGATTGCCAGCTTACTGGCATTCTCAATTGAAGCTGAGACGATTATATTTTCGCCCGGAACAAAACCTCCTCTATCCAAACGAACTCGGCACGAAATGAGGCCAGATGAGGAGCACTTGCTAGAACTTACTTTCTCTTCCGCCTCGCAGTAGAAGGGCTGTTGCAGATTGGCCGGCTCGTTGCTGAGATCTATTGGGTTTATTATGATGAAAACTTGTTGATTCTTGTGCACCAAACCACTGGGTTCCTTAAGAACAGCCCGGCAAAAGTATTGCACCCAACCGTGGAGTCCCAAGAAGGTTGAGGGTAAATTTGGCGGGAGACCCAACTTGAATGGGAAGGTATGAACACCTGGAGATAGAACTAGAATCTTCTGCTTCCTCGAGTTCGAATCGATTCCTTCACCATCCTCGTGCGATTCTATTGAGGTACAACTCTCACCTGCAATACTGTCCACATCTGTCTTGGTAGTAAGGGGCCCATCGCCGAGCAATCGCATGCGAAAATCAATGTAGTTCTCTCTATCGCTAGCAATCGTTTTGTTGCTCCTTTTGCTGCTAAATCTAACAACACCCTCGCCAATTATGTGAAAATAGAGTCCGGTTGCTGGAGTGTTGTCTTCCAGCTCAAGCAACACCTTTCCAGTTAGAAATGATCCAGGAAAGTAGAGAAGGCTCTCATCGTCGAGCAATATATTAAACCTCTTCAACTTCCTCTCCATAATTTTAGACTCTGCTGATCAAATACTCGACAAATTGAATTTTGAAGTCTATCGTTTTGTTAGGGCCAAGTAATTGTGATATTCATTTGGAGATCTTACTTAANGTTCNCTTGGTCCGATGATTACGGTGCNAAATCGAGTGTGCCTACGTCGTATCCGTTGAGATGGCACGAGAAAGATCCTAATCTTAGTTAAAGGGTGGCCGACAGGTAAAAAACATCTAGATTAAATAAGTTGGGGCAGGTTAGATCGGTATTGGCGCAGGTTTGTTCAGTACGAACTCCACTCAGGTTAAAATGCGATAACCAAATCTGGTCAATCGGCAAAGGGTTTGTTAGCGTGTTAGCGTCCATCCCTCGTTGCCCAATTCAAGCCTTAGCTTAAGCTGTAGGTTGTTTTAGCAAGTGGCTAGCCCATTCTTCTCAGGCCAAGACTCAGGCAGATAGAAGCGGCAGGTAAGTTTACAGGCTCGCGATGGGCAACCTGTCGAGTGCTAAGGCAACATCATGCTATCTGGGACAACAATTGAAGGTGAAATGGTTGGGGGGAGTAGGAAGAGCAGCTCAACAATTTGGCTTGCGAGTCGGTCAGGCAGGTGACTTGGGCTCAATTAGAATCACGCTTTTCTTTCCTTTGAATGCCCATAAAAGACTTGTAGTTGTGTTAGCGTTCACTTGGCGTCGCAACTCTAACAGGGAGACGACGAGCTGGGCGGAGTTTCAATGGAATGGCGTCGCTACAAGATAGTATTGGATCGGACGAGGCATAAATTTTGATACTCTCTTAAAGCACTTACCTTATCACGAAAACGGGCAGTTACTACGAACGAAGTCAAATTTACCCCGGAAACTCCGGCGCTTAGTTGTCTCGTTGGAGACAAATACGATCGCAATTGATCACTCGAACGATAGTTTTGAAACTCTTTAATCACTATAGAAACATAGATTGAAGTCATTGGTTGCACGGCTCTGCGAGAGCTTCGAAGATGAATCGATAGATGACACAATCATCTCGATGAAGTCGCGGAACAGTTGGTCAGCTTCACTCTCTCGCCGATCACTAGATGGTCTGTTTGATTGCAGATTGCATGGTTTCCTGGACTCTGCAAACCTGCTCCACTTGGTCCCTATCAAACTTGAACACGGCGGAAATAACTCGAGCCAGGACGAGAGGTTCTCTTCCCAACATAAACTGGTAAACTGGTGGCCGACAAAAAAAGGTTTTGTTAGTGCTAAAAATTTGGTGAAAAGGTCTACTCGCTTAGAATGGTCAAACTCACCAATGTTTTTGAGATATTCAAACTCTGTGGAGTCTGGTACATGAGCTGTCTCTAGTTCCTCTGCTCTTATTGCGGAATCCTCTGTTCCATCCCTGGCCTCAGTATTGAGTTCGTTTCTCATGGTCTCAATCTGCTTTTCTAGCGCATCAATCTTTTCCTCATAAGCTTGCTGATCGTGAATCAAGGCTTGATTCTCTCTCACAAGTTTCTCAGTTTCCTGTACACTAAAGCGAGTCTCTTCCGTCTTTTCTTTATTCAAATCGTTTAATTCCTCTTTTAATCGCTTCAGCTCTTCGCTAATGATTGAATTCTCTAGTAAAACTGCTTGCAACCTCTGATTAGTGGAGGAGTATGAATTTGAGCGTTCTAAAGCGACTGAAGCTAGTTCATCCATGAGAGCTACCTGATCAGGCAAAGGTTTGCCGTTCTCAAATGAACTCTGTTGGCAAGATTCGTTCGATTTCTCACTAATAGGTGAAGCGTTTGGACTTTCTAAAATTCGCATCGCGGCCAAGATTCTAACGACTAGGTCTTCATCCAACTTTCGCCTACTTCGGCTAGAGTNCTCATTTTGTGCAGCTAGGTTCTCTTTGTCCGCTCTCAATNCCTCACAGATTCGATTCAGGTCCTCCACCTGAATTTTAGAGTTCTGAAGACTAGCACTCAGTTGCTCGTTTTGGATTGTCAACTGTTGCATGTCTGTATTCCTCTCATCAGATAAAATCCTGAGGGCTGACAAGCTTTCGGTTAACGAGGAGTTCTCCTTCTTCAAAGACTCAATATCTCGTTTGAGAGAGTCTAGACTCTCTAGCTGTTGCTGCTGCGTTTGTAGATCTGATTCATTTTCATGTATAACACTATTTAGAAATTCATTCTTTTTAGCGAGCTCTTCCGCGCTGATCTTCAGGGTATCATGCGCGTCTCGCAAAGATTTAAGCTCCTCCTTGAGCAAGGCTATCTCTTTCGCTTGATCGTCATTTTCCATGTTTATCTCACTCTGACGAGCGTTCAAATCATGAATGTCCTGTCGAAGTTTCTCGAGATCAGTGCAACGGTCGCAACCCTTCGATTCGAACTCTTTCAACGTCCTCTCAATTTCGATTTTTGAAGATTTAGCCAATGAGAGCTCCTTCTGAAGAGTTTCGACCTGCAAAGTAAGTTCAATATTTCTAGCACCTAAATCATTTAGCTCAATATCTCTGCTCTTCAAAAGCTCAAGCTCGTTGCTCAAATCAGAGCATTCTTTCTTCGTCTGGTCGAGAGAACTTTCAATCTCCCCTATAGTTTTGGTCTTGGCTTGAAGTTCGAGCTCTTTATTGCCAAGTCTCTCAGCTAATAATTGGTTCTCGCTAAGCAATCGTTTCTGCTCCTCAGCAACCTTCATGAGTTGCTCATCTTTGCTAAGCGCGTCATGTTTCATAACTTCAATGGATTTTTCGAAGTTCAGCTTTACACGCTCCAGTTTATGCTCGTGCTCCCTCTGCATCTGTCTCATGGCGTTATTCTTTGCCGTAGTAAGTTCTTTGGTCAAACTTTCACGTTCTTTCTGGTGAGCTGCACTGGTACTAACAAGCCGACTCTCGAGATCTTGAGTTGCCAGCCTCATTTGCCTGATCTTACTATGCAGCTCGTTTATCTCGGCTTTGAGCGCTTCGATTTCGGCATTCTTATCCTCGATTTCCTGGTGCATAATCTTCTTGTTTTGCGCAATCGATACAGTCCACGATTCATGAGCCTCTCGAAGATCTGCCAATTCACTTTTCAGTTTTTTGTTGAAGTCTTTGAATTGTTCGACCTCACTCAAAGACTCTTTTAATACTTTAATTTGAGAATTTTTCAGTTTCAACGATTCTTTACATTTTGCCAAAAGTCTTTCAAGATCCTTGATTTTGGTACTTGCTTTAGTTGTTGGTTGGGGGCTGCTTGCAAGAGGAGAATCTTGCTGGTTAGCCGGGCCATTTTGGATCTTCGCGTTATCTAATTGGGTCCTCAGAGAGGCAACTTGGCTTTTTAGATCGCTCTCAGCTTCAGCAAATCTAATCCTCTCAATGGCCAGCTCGCGATGCAATTTGCGCGAAGCGCGAACGATATTTTTATATTTAGTCTTACAAAAATTTGAGTAATTAATCAGGTCATCCCTATTCGGTTGCCCCTCCGCAACATAATAATCGGTTGCTATAGATGGCTTATCTGACAAGAGGTCTATCTCTACATCTAGTGCACGATCAAATAAGTTTGGAGTGTCTAAACCGTCCTCCAAATCGGAGCTTATCTCAGCAACATTTATCACAGTTTCGGCACTATCAATATCTGTCCCCATGTTTTCTAGCTGAGCATGGGTAATGCTTTGAGAGCTGCTTTGGTAGTTACAATAATTTTTCGAAGTTTGTGGGGTGGGGCATTGTGATTTCAGTGTCCTGAAAATGCTCGCATCGAGAAGTTGGTGCTGTGGTGAAGTCTCCGAGTTTAGTTCATCCTCTTCGTAGCTACCGGCAGGAACATCATCAAGAAGACTGAACTGATTCTTTGTTTTGATATCAGAAGACGAACGCTGGTTGGAGGATACTCGACTCGAATCCGGGTCATTTTTGCTGTTCTGTTCAACACCCGAGGCTACTGCCGATTCGCCGATGNGTTGCAAACTCGGTAGCTCACTCATGGCGGCTTTCACCTCATCTGTGATTTTTTCCTTCATCGTCTTGAACATGGACATATCGTCCGACATTCAGGCGGAGATTTTCAGTTCAGATAGCTTATTGGCAGCAAAGAGAATTTCAGGAAATATCAAACCCCTGCTCGGAGGTAGCTTAAATTGAGGTATTGGTTCATCATTGGTTTTCTTTTTACCGTAATATACTCTGCAAAGTTGGTGGTTTAAAATAACACCTCGGGTTAAGGATCTTCAGTAAGACATTCCGTTTCTTCTGTTTTCATTTGCCTGAAGAAGCAGCCTCGTGAGGCTAGAACAAACATGAACCCTTGTGTTCTGTTTACATGAGCTAGGATAAAATATTTATATGGGTGGGCTCAGTGCTTGTTTCGTTCGAATTATAGCTTGAAGTAGGATAACTAGGACCGGGTGAAATGCCTGAATATGGCTAAGCGTAACGAGCTGAGACAGTATCTCGTGTAAATGCTCTCGTTACAGAAATGAATACTATGGATTTCGTCAGAAGCTTACACCATTAGTTATCTCTGTCGTGAGTACATACTATTATATGTCATATCAAGTCAAACGAGGCATTCAGTTTCGTGAATGTAAAAGTCTATGAAATTCAAAACCAAAATAAATACAAATGTCATATGCGAGAAAAATTCCCATTCGCTGTGTTGTATACAATTTGCCATACAGTCGGTGACTGTAAGGCCTCCTAGATAAATACCGAACTTGAATTGGATTAGAGGATTCTCGTGCCATATTAATCAAAGTTTGTTCACAAGGTGGGAATCAAGGGTTTCTGGAGCAATAATAATCCTAGTTACCATTATAGAGGTCGCCAAAAACCTACAGGACTTGTAACACCAACCAATTTTCCATCAGCTGTGAATACTGATAGAAAGGGTGAGTCCCATCCTTGTCTGGTCCTGGATGGGCTTGTCATGAAACTTATGGTATGTTATCCCCCAGCTCTTCACCATTAGCAAGCTATGAACGGAACGTATTGCCCGAATTCATTGGATGATGTACAAGAGTTGGATTAAGCCTACTTCGCTTAAAGTGAGCCAATCCTTTGGTGACGGACATTGGGAAATGTTTCAGGCATCGAGAAAGGATCACAATGAGAATCTTTGCACAGAAACAAACAAGCTCGTGCTCAGATTGGATAAACTATTGAATCCCCAGAACGATCATAAGCTGGATCTGGACGAGTCCATCGTGGAATGGACCCCTGACAATCTTGTCAAAATGTGTCCGTTTTGCGCCAAGATGTTCACATTTGCTCGACGCCGGCACCATTGTCGAGCATGTGGCGCCATCCTATGCAATAATTGTTCTAGTTTTTTAGAGTACGAGGCTGCCTGTAAATTGATCAAACCAATGAAACTTTACCTCGATCCATACGATCGAATTGAGGATCGTTTGCAGAACAAAAGTACGGAGGAAATGCCGAAGATTCGCACATGTGAGGATTGTAGGCGCTTGCTCGATAAGAGAATACAAACCATCGAGGACCACTACTGTCAGCCAACGTTTCTCGACTTTTACCAAAAACTGCGAGAGACTATGTGCGAGGCGGATGAGCTCATTCTGTCCCATAGTGCCCTAGTAGAGGATCGCAAGCAGCCCACGCAAGAGTTGAAGGACAAGATTCAGACCCTTCGCCACAGTATAGCGTCCATGTCCGCGAAATTAACCAAGATGGCTGGCCGCGAGAGTGGGAAGCAGGCTTATCTACTGGAGACAATCAACCAGTCAGTTGGCTATTGGTTGAAAGAAAGTATTGAGAGCAAATCAGCGCGAGTACATGGATTGCGAGTTGGCACACCGAGCGGTTGGGTGCCAGAACAACGGATGGGCTCATTGGACTTGGATGGGGAGGAGGATCCTCTAAGGATACAAATAAAGAACTTGGAGGAGTACATCAAGCAAGCTAGGCTAGCAGGTCGATACGAGGAAGTCAGCGCGTTAGAAGAGAGTAAGCGCGACCTTGAAATCGAGTGCCTCGTTCAACAGGATCTCAAAATTTAAGGAAGGAAACACAATGACGTTGAAGAGACAAGAGATCCATTCTTGTCGCAGATAATTGTCATTCGCTTTCGCTGGCTGAAAGCGATCGTTGCGAAGTAAGGTTTGTGATTAGGTTCAGGAGAAAGCCTGCTTGTAACTGGCTTGGCTCGGAAGGAGCCANTGGGCCTTGTGTGTTTTGGTCGGTGGTCCTAATGTTGGCCTTGAGTGACTAATAAAGCATGTTCTGCTTGTCGGCCAAGCCAGCAAGCGGAAGACAATGCGCCGTGACAATCGAGAGGAGTGGCTAGTGATTTATTCGCCAACAATTGGCACCTGCGGGCTAATTGCTTACGCAAGACGGCTNCTTCGATTGCGCTCTTTAGATGGCGCCACAGCCTGAGATGCTGGCCATGAGGGCGAGACAATCCGGTTTCGCGCGCAACTCATCTTGCGCACTCCTTCTCGAGACCGATGGACTTGAGCGCGAGAAAGCGTTTCATTCAAAGTCTAAGCGAGGAGGACGCGAAGGGAGAGAAAGAGAGATATTTGTTGCGCTAACCTGTTGAACCTGGGCGACAATCGGGCTCAAAAGTTGAGCAGGCCGTTTGGGCGGCTCGCAACCTCCAGCCTTCGCCCGCTTCAAGTGACACCGTTGGCGCCCTCAAGGCAGCGAAGGGNAGCGCAAAGAAGAGGCCAAGTTGGGACAAGTGGCCGGAGAGACGGCAGCAGGAAGGGAAGCTCTTTGTCAAGGTTGCAACGAACCTATAGGGGTCAAGAGGAAGGTTTCTAGGTTGATCATAGCGCAGGTAAGTTGGCGTCGCAGGTGGGGCGAGTTGAGCGTTGAGAGTGTAGCTGTTTGTGCGATTTGTTCGGGGGAGCTGAGAGCGGGTCGAGNTGTGTTTGTGGGTGCAGTTGTTGTTGTCGTAGGGGAAATTAGGGCGAAATTAGGCGCTCGCTGGAGTGAGCGCGGCGCCAAGTGCGTCCAAACGGCTTTGCGGGCTCATGCCAATCGTAATGGCGGACACGATTTATCAATGAAAGCAGACAAGAACTCGAGCCCATAGATCACGTTCGATCGGCGGCCGCTTGGAGAAAGCGAGCCGAGTGGGCCGAGTGAGCCATTATTGTTATGACGCTTTTGCGCTAAACTCTGACCGGCGAGCGCGCACAAACTCACCCAAAGCGCGGACAGGTGAGCTGAGCCGAGTTGGAGGTGGAGGTGGAGTTAGGGGGAGCATGTGCAATGGGCGGAGGGCGGCTAAACAAATTGGGACGCCGCGAGAGGTGGCGCCTGTGGCCTGTTGGCCGGCCGNGAGTGGCGTTGATGAGTGACGTTGCGCTCGGATGTTGGGCCAATTTGATCCGCGGGCCGGCAGAGGGGAAGAGCGAGCTGAGAGGCGAAGTGGAATCACGACCGGACGGCGATAGCAACCGTTCTCAGGTAAGAGGCTGGTGTGTGTATGTGTGTGTGTGTGTG
>Ga0058699_1000558_pt1 | contig 11530 bp, 7 predicted proteins | sample AgamicAtPe_FD_55078 | JGI IMG/M metagenome (GOLD analysis project Ga0058699, IMG submission 55078) | Agave microbial communities from Guanajuato, Mexico - At.P.e | ecosystem: Host-associated > Plants > Phyllosphere > Phylloplane/Leaf | place: Guanajuato, Mexico | collected 2012-10-15 | reverse complement strand
CGCTTCTGCCGTAGACCCTTCTATGGCCAACCAACCGAGAGATAGAGAGAGAGCCCGCAAAATTTTGCTATATCGACACTTGCTAGGCTACTAATGGAAGAAGGACGGATCAAAGATCAATAGGTCAGAACATTTGAGAAGTCCTACAAAATGAGCGGTGAGGTTCANAGTGCGTATTATGCGGTGAAATTCATGGAGTAGGATTGTTCCTTTCACCGCACCAAGAGCTCATGGAGGATGAGTGGATGACATTTGGAGCGATGAGACATCAGATGCCAGCGTCCCAGTCGCCACCATCACATAGTATTTATTTATGGTTTTGAATTCCGTAGACTTTTACGTTCCATTACTTGTCATGACAAGCTTGTCATGCCCACCGTGGGATGTCTCTCAGCTGGCATCTTGCTGGCTGAAGCTCACAATCTAGGGCGTTTATTTTGGCTATAAGACCATAGTGGCCACCCAAGTCTGTTGTGGCGATAGAGGCTCTGAACCAATTCTCTTCTCAACTGGTTTGTTCTATTTCGCTATCAGTAGATGTCTCACATAAAAAAGAGACTTGTGGCTAAGATATGTTTCGCCACTAGATTGATCACAGGCCCTGAAGCTACATCTAGGTCGCCTACTCTTGACATTCGAGCTTAAGAACCGTGGACTTGAGGTTAAATGGTGGGATGCGAATTATAAGATGAAGAGGTGCAAATCTTAACCGATGCTTGTGCCTCATAAACGAAGATTGAGCTGGCTTCAAGGCAACAAGGTTAAAGTGGCTACACTCAACTCGACGTCCTTCAGCCTGCTCAAAGGCACAAGCTTGTGAGGGATCGTTCCACGTAAATCGTCATCATGAGTGCGTCATGAGCGTGGCGAGCTCGGATCGGAAGTGCAGCTGTTTGGTTTGATCGCAATCGAAAGCCACTAGTTATAAAACATCTACACCTTAAACATGCCTGCGCCATTAAGGAACGACAACAAGTGCAGCTTAGCGGACAGCAGTCATTCTATAGCTTCCTTTGCACCTGTTGCTTGAAAAAAAGCAAGTCGTGCAACCACTACGACGCCGGGTTGAATTGTCGCCCTCGCNNAAGCGCGACCATCGAGTCGTTTGAATAAGTAAGGGTTTCTTCGTTCGCTTGGCTGGGGAAGTGGAAGAATGGATTGGCGGAGAAGAAGAAACTTGAAAGGATTTATTGGGATAGAGGGGAGTTGGCGGCCGAGGTTGTTGGTTGGCCGGCTAACTGACTAGCCCAAAAGCAAGTGAGCGCAGCCAGATTAGAGCAGGTGGAGATAGTGCGAGCAAGTGGTTGGCGCAAGGTGTCCAGTTAGAGATTGAAAAATTGTAACAGGTCGCTGGAGAGTCGATCTCGTTGTTGAGAGGCTGGCTGGTTTGAGTCTGTGAGAGGGGAGGAGAGGAGAGGACGCTGTTTTTGATTATTATGATGATGATGAGCANGTTTCCGCTCGAGAGCTCGCAGACGATTGCGTGGCTGGCCCGGCAGATTGGGAAATGAGAGCCAGACTAGAGGCGGGAATCGAGAGTAAAAGAAAGCATTGATCAGGTAACATGTTAGGTAGGGCCAATGCTGATCAATCAGCTGCCCATGGCCCTGCCTCTGGCTCGAATCACGCGCATCCAGGTATTATTGTTTAATTATCATAATATAAACTAAGCTAAACTCTAAACCCACACTCGAGTGGACACTGAATCAGGATGGTGCGCATGGAGCCAACTTTGCCTCAACCCGACTATCTGCCGGACTGCCCATGGTTTGCTGGCTAAATGGTTCGCTAGCTGAAAGTCGCGCCGTTCTGCAGAAGCGGGCAGCCGGGCAAGAAAACGCACCTGGCCAACCGCCAATCCAGCGATCAGGCTTTCCAACCGTGCCAAGTGTTCCTATTGGCGGGGCAACTCAGTGCGAGTTGCGCCTGTTCCACCATCATGTATACATGCATTTATCATTAATCCGTCTAAACTGGCTCCGTTGATACTTTTGGCCGGCCTCCCTGTTGGTACGTCCGCCCGACCTCCTGTCTACCGGCCCGCCCGTTTGCCCATCCACTTGGACACCTAGCCATCCGTAGGCTCTCTCCCCTCCNCTCTCCCCTCTGCTCGTTCGTGTCCAGTTTAGTGACAGGCGGCGCCAATTTTCCATTGCTAGCTCGGCGCTGTCGTGCTTTCTAGCGCCACTAGACACTGGCCAAGTCCATCAGGGCGGCTGGTTAGCTCCAACCTCCCGAGAGTGACCGAACGCTCTTGCCGAGATCTAACAACATCGTGTGCTGCTAATGAATGATTTGATGGGGGATGATACAGTTGTCAGTCAGATCGGTCTCAAGAAAGCAGAGCAAGCAACAATTTTGTCCGCTTTTCAGTTTGTTCAGTTGGGCGAAAGACGAGGTGGACTAGAGAGATCATCTCTCAGTCGTTTCAGGATTTACGAGAGGTAACAGTGATTGAACAAATAGAGAATTTCATTTTACCNTGTTATGAAGGTAAGTTAAACACGAGCTAACATGGTAGATTGAAATATGAGAGCATGAGCCAGGATAGCATATTGACTGGTGACCCAACTTTATGATAACCCTCTCGAGCAGTCCGCATTGGTCGTGGCCACTCTAGGCCTACTGGTCAGTGCCAGCCAATTGGTCCACTCCTCNGGCTACGGCCAGAACTACCCAGAGAACTCATACTCCGGAGGTTCCTATGGGGGATCTGAGGGAGGAAGTTATGGCTCAGATTACGGTGCAGGTGGAGCAGGCGGACCCGAGAGGCCACGCGTCAATTTAGGTATTTCACTCAAGGTTCCTGCTATGAAAATCAACTTGGGCAGGATGAACATGCCAAAAATATCAATTCGTGCCAAAATTAAGCAGGCCCATGGACCAAAAATCATCAACGTACCTGAAATGCACATAGATACCAATTCAAAGATTCCAGGCCCACAAGGAAGTCAAGCCGCTGATCATGGTCATGGTCAGTATGGCTCAGGCTATGGAAGCTCAAGCTATGGTGACTCCAGCTACTCTAGTGGTAGCTCAGGGCCTGCAAGTTATGAAGCCTCTCCCAGCTATGGTTCAAGTGGCACCTCCAGCTATGGTAGCTCATCCAGCTACAACGAAGGTGGCTCATCCAGCTATAGTCATCCGCCCTCCAGCTACGAACAAGCTTCGCCCAACTACGAGCCAACACAATCCAACTATGGCCCGTCACAATCAGACTACAATTCAGCGCCACCAGCTTATGGGGCCTCTTCGGCCTCTTATGGCCAGTCAAATTATGAAGCCCCATCCGACTATGCAGCTCCATCTGCGTCCAGCTACAAAGCCTCAAGCCCATCATACGCACCATCCTACAACGATGGATCAGCCTATGGCAAAACTCAGCAAGCTTTACAGAACTACGTTGCTGCCGCACCTAGCTATTCAGCAGGCTACAACAAGCAACAAGGTATGACGCAAAATACTAGAAGCCATTACGGAAGTACACCAAATGTGTACCACAAACAAGCCGCACAGCAGTATTCACCAAGCTCTAACCCGAGTTATGTTGCCCAAGTAGCGCCAGCACAAACCTCATCATACTCGGTTCCGCAACAATCTTCTTATTCAGCTCAGTCGCAAGCATCCCACTTGGCCTCAGCGCAACCCACTTACTCTGCAACTAGTCAANCATACTCAGCGCCGAGCCAAGGCTACTCGGCTCCAGCCCAATCGAGTTATGCACCATCAACACAATCTGGTAGCTACTCAGTGCCAGCAAACCAGCACTATGCAAGTAAACCATCATACAAGGCATCAGGATCGACCTACTCAGGTTCTGGCAAGCCAAGTTACTCGTCAGGTAATTCTGGGGGCGCGTACAATTCAGGCGAATCATATGCCTCCAGTTCGTATGCACNAAGCTCACATGAGCCGCCGTCGTACGGGGCTTACGGATATGGTAACCCGTTTGGGTACCAGCCGCTCGAGCCAGGACACACTCTGATAACTGCCACAAATGACAATTATGATGGCCAGACCCAGCTTTCATTGGCATCGAACCCACCAAAAGACAAAGGACATCAGTCTCCCGCTTACAGTCACCAGTCAAGCTACCAAGCACCAAGTGGTCCAGCATATCAAGCTAGCAAAAGCGCTTACCAGGCGCCCCAATCTTATCAGCCATCTTATTCATCTGGACAGCCCACTTTCGATGATGGAGCCTCTTATGCAGCGAACCACGGAAATTATGGCTCAAGAAACTCTGCCAGTAGCTATGTGGAGGCATACTGATTGTCTGCTATTCTAGTGCAACAATAGGAATAATTACTATTATTTATTTTTAACANAGAGAGAACATTCCAGTTGTGCTGCGAAAGTGATCGATAAATTATANTCATCTATGGATTTTGACTCTCCTTCCCGTCAATATCAATCACTTCCTCCTCATCCTCGATTTCCTGATACGCGTCTGAGGATACCTGTGAGTCTTCTATTTCACCAGACGTAATATAGTAAACCTTGAATTGATTCGATTGGCGTGAGAACGAATGAATGGTTGCGAATGTGGTGTCTATGGGTGATGAGAAACTATAGTCGTAACGATTGCCAAAGGCTTCCGTATCAGCTAAAATCAACAGGTCGGGTTTATGCCATAGATTCATGGAGCTATGATATGTTTTGCTGATCCCGGCTGAAAGATGAGCATTGGAAATGATTATCTGCTTCACCGTCTCAAAAAGTTCCTCCCGATGGTCGCTGAGATCGTGCAACAGGTTGTCTTTCAACTCTTTGAGGTAAGAATGTGCAACAATTGAGATTTGCCTCTCGTTGCAATATATGTGCGCAGGGTTCGTGGCTAGATGGATGTTGTTGAAGTGAGACAATTGTAAGAGGTTCAACGGTAACTGTGCCTTTGTTAGGGGCGGTCTTGGCATCGCGAATTTGCTGGTTTGACTATCCTCACCAGGTACACTGGTATCCCTAGGTCCAGGGACAAAAACGAAATGGCAACTCTTCAGATTATCACACGACCTTAATATCCTTATCAACTTTTTCATGTGGACGCGAAAAGTAGTTATCTCACAGGGTTCTCTTGTGAAATTGCCAATCAAGATAAACAATGCTGGTGGTTCCTCCATGGAGTTGTAGCCCGTGAAGAGCATATCCAGAGCATTGCAAACATCATCATCATCGAGAAAAAGCTCTCTCAGTATAACTACCAACTTCTCCTCAGTACAAGCTAGGGACTTGTTGTGGATGCTGTCCAATAGAATTGGTGGGAGTCCAATGTTGGCTGCAAAGAGGACATCATTTGGATTTATATATACGCCCTCTACCAAAACTATGCAGTTGGTATAAGCTAGGCGATTTCTGAATGTTGTGTCGGGCGTTATGCGGACAGGTATACGGCCAGTGCTATCGATCAGCATGTAACCGTCTATCTTCGAGATATCCTTGATGAGCAACCCAAAACAGATGCACCTTATCGATGGCTGACTAGAGGCGGTAAGAGTTGCAAGTCTCATCAATTTAAAGTCACCCTGAAAGATTGGTAGGGTGCTCAATTTCTTAAATAGGAAGTTGTAATGTATATTGAATTCGTTGGACTGCTTATCGCTAAACCTAGTCGCATGTTCAACGGAAGATACCTTAGCTCCAGAATCTTGAGACCATTGTACGTTTCTAACTTTAATGCTAAGGTTGGCAGGTATTTGAGGTGATTCGGGTTGAGTGTTTGCACCATCGTCGTGGGCATTTGCGGCCTGTTGCATGGTTGTATCACATAACTTTCGTATTGCAATGTAAGCCAAGTCTGGATCTATGACGGATGAGCCAGCATCTGTTTTGAACGTGATTACTCGGTTGAATTTGCTGATAAAATCTTCCATGGAATCGTATCTTGTTGAGCTAGAGAAATGGTCCTCAAGAAGCACGAGTGCCTCACGGCATGCGCTGTATCCATGCAATTGGAGCATTTTGGATAGTCTTTGCCGATTTTGGGTCACGTCTGCGGTTTGTTCAATAGGATTCAAGGGCACGCCCGCCATCGTCCGATTTTTTGCGTTAAAGAACAAAGGCGGTATTAATTAAGATCTTTATGTAAGAACAAAATAGATGGTTACATGTCACATGATCAGTAGGAATACTTGTCAATCTGACTTTGTTTCCAGATAATAACAACATATGGCGCCAAAAGTTTGCGTCCGAGACGCCCTCTGTATCACGTGGGCGCACGTGATTATGTTCCATCAGGATGGCTCACTGTGTGCTAATGCCAATGACAATTTGGCGGGCATCGCCAAGTTTGAGGCTCAATTGTGTCAGGCTAGCGCTTGTACACGAAACGCCCAACTTTGGCCAGGAATTTCAAACTGGACGGGATATGCCACTTGTACGATAGAATCAAGTGGCTTAGCAGAACTCAAGCCAGTGCAAAGTAGTTGTCCAGAGAGGGAAAACACGTCAGTGATGGCGCCGACCAAGGAAGCGGTAGCAACAGTTGCAATGGTTGCAACAAAGTTCAGAGTCGAGGGCTCTGCGTTAGCTAGGCCATACGAGTGTNTCCGCAACTCGAATTTTGTACACTCGAAGGTTCAATTGAGAAAATTATCAGGAAAGATAGTTCTCCTATTGGGATGGCGGTTGGACCTGTTTAGTGAGTCTGAGTTTCCCTTAGCGCAAACGCAAAGCTACTCTTAGCTTAGTTTTCAAATATCAAGACAAAAGCTAAGGCTGACGCTGGCTCGAGCCGCTGGCGTGGAACGTTAGTTTAGTAGCCGACGATGGTTAGGTTCTAACACCAGGACGACGAAGACGTTAAGAAGAGACCGCTCGACTAGATGGCCCGTTTGCAAGCACTTGCGCTTAGACAAGTCTATGTTTGTTGTAAGTGTGACTTAACTAGTCGGCAAGCGAACGCTCTCTCGGAACTGAATTGAAACGCACTAGAGAAACTAATGGCCCGCTGGCTAGGCACTGGTTGCGACTCAAGTTCCACTTGTTGAGCAACCTTCAAGTTTGCCGATAGCTTAAAGTTAACGAGTGGCAGGATCGAACGAGAGTGCTGGAGCGAGCTTGTTGGCCAGAGCCTTGCCCATTCGCAAACCCTCTGGCAAATACAACACACAGAGAACTTGATGCAAGGTCACGCATTCCAATCTTGCAATGAGACGGATAAATAAGTTGAATTTAGTGGTCTCGGTAGTTTGAGACTTTCACAAGAAAGAAGCGAATCAATTCTGACTCGGCNAACTAACAAGTATAGCCAAGTCGAGTGATTATCGACACCACTGCACTGTTATTATTGCAGCCACCATCGTCTTCAACTCCACGACCACCAACTCTACTGCACAATCTCAGCTTGTTTACCTTCCTCTCTTAGCTTGAGACAGCCCATTTTAGAATACCGAGAAATTCATCTCGAGAGAGTGGATGCGTCAAGTGGACCGAACAAGACTCACTTGTTGAGCCACATCGATGTTATTTAATTTAATATGATTCAGTCTACTGAGATACCTGTTGGTAGATAACAATGAAAGCTGCAACCTTCGCGAAATACAATACGAACGCACTTCCTATTGATCAGATATGAGACGGTATGTAATTCAAGTTTGAAGCAGACAAGTTTGAGCTATAGTCAGAGACAAATTGGACGATTTTATCACTTGTTTGCAAGACAAAATTTGGCCATCAATTGAGAGTGGTAAAGTTCGATATTTTTAAATTTCAAAACATAAACACTAACTCTGGTTCGCTGAGGNAATTTTTCAGCGCAACCTGAGCGTCTCAAGTTGAAACGAAGCGAGAATCCTACAGGTCGATATAATCTAACTATTGACTACATATTTGCATCATCAGATGAACAAACAATTTGGTCACATATTATACCATTGACATCAAGCAGTCTCAAGAGAAAGGGAAACTGAGACTCTTGTTGATAGATAGCACCAAATCNAGCAAACAAATCAAATGATTAATTTAGTAGGACAGCTCGCCATCGCGGCCTTCACCGCCTACGTCGTGACAGGTGGATGGCGGTATCTCAAGGTTGTGCTCGTAACATTGCCTCGTGATCTTACAGGTTTAGTTCGTCTTATCAAAACCCATTGGTTCCTGTACAAGCTAAGGAAGAGGAACGCTACCGTGCCACAGGTTTTCAAAGAAAATTGCCTNGCAAATCCGGATAGGATTATTTTCTTTTATGAGGACCAAAAGTGGACGATGAAACAAATGGATGAGCTGTCTAATCGCATTGCTAACGCTTTCCTAGAGCACGGTTTTCAGCCAGGACAGGAGGTTGCTCTTTTTATGGAATCGAGACCCGAGTTCGTTGCTATATGGCTTGGCTTGGCGAAAGCAGGTATTGTATCCGCTTTGATAAATACCAACCAAAGGATGGATACACTNATACATTCTATTACTGTTGTCAATTGTCGGGCCCTGATTTTTGGCTCTGAACTGGCCGAACATGTCGACGATATATACGAGAAAGTTCGCGAACGTTCCCCAGACTTAGAATTCTTCCAATTTGGCGACTCAGATCTCTGCAAGAAAGCCCAATCAAAATCCCTTAAATCGATCCTGGCCGACTCCAGTGCCTCTGACCCAGCCACCTTAAACTCCGGCAACTTTATTGATCGCCTCTTCTACATCTACACCTCGGGAACAACCGGCTTGCCAAAAGCGGCCATAATTAAGCACAGTCGCTACATGTTTGTGGGAGCTGGCTTGAGAAACTTACTATGTTTGGATGGGGAGATAATATACACTTCCATTCCTTTGTATCATTTAGCAGGTGGTATTATGGGCACCTCGCAATGTCTCATTTTTAACAGTGCCATGGTTATTAAGCGCCGATTTAGTGCCTCGCAATTTTGGCCGGATTGTATCAAGTATAACGCAACCTGCGCACAATATATTGGTGAACTGTGTCGCTATCTGTTGTCACAGCCGCCTAAGGAGGTTGACAAGCAACACAAANTTCGAGTCATGTTTGGTAATGGTTTAAGGCCCCAAATTTGGCGCGAATTCGTCGATAGGTTCCAAGTAAAGCAAATTGGTGAATTTTACGGTTCAACTGAGGGCAACGCGAATATTGTCAATTTCAACAACACACCTGGTGCCTGCGGATTCGTGTCCAGGATATTGCCGATCGTTTATCCAGTTACCTTGATAAAATGTGATCCTGTAACTGGTGTTCCGCAGCGCGATAGTAGGGGTGTTTGTTTGCGCTGTGGGCCTGGTGAGACGGGCGAGTTTGTGGGCAAGATCATAGAGGGCGACCCAACGCGTTCTTTCGATGGCTACGCTAACACAGAAGCCACCAAGAAGAAGATTGTGCGCGATGTATTCTGGAAAGGCGATATGGCCTTCTCTTCCGGTGATCTCTTAGAAATGGACGAGTATGGTTATGTTTACTTCAAGGACAGAACAGGTGATACTTACAGATGGAAGGGCGAGAACGTTTCAACTATGGAGGTTGAAGGAATAGTAAGCGAGCTTATAAGGCAACAGGATTGTGTTGTTTATGGTGTTGAAGTTCCTAGCTGCGAGGGAAAGGCTGGCATGTTGGCCATTGCTCAAGGAGATATAGATTTCCCTGAATTGATCAAACAAATGAAGAGCAAACTGGCCCCCTTTGCAATTCCTGTTTTCATTAGGATTGTTGATGAAATTGAGGCGACAGGAACGTTCAAATTACCAAAGGTTAAGCTACAGCAACAAGGTTACAATATACACAAGCTCAATGACCCAATCTACTTAGTTGACTTGAAAAATAATGATTGTCATAGACTTACCAAGGAACTTTACGATAAGATACTCAGCGGAGAGCTGAAACTTTAGTCTTTCTCGAACAAATTGAAACAACGAACAAACAAACAGGCAAAACAAACGAACAGAACTCATAATCGCTCTCATCACTAATAATGGCAAAACTATATCATGTGTGCACGCTTTAGAAATTGGGACTACCGATCGGTATTAGTGCACAAAATTAGGTGGTTTTAAATGGAAGGCGAGCTTTGGTTTTGAGGATGGGCCAGGTTTGTCCATGTAGCGAGCTGAAGATAAACTGCAGTCGGCCATTGGGCAGCCATTCTATGAACGCAGATGGATACTTTCGCACACATCAGATTTCGCTCATATTAGATCACCCTTTCTCTCTGAGTGAATGAACTAGTGCGGGGGAGAGGAAATTGTGTTATGTATATAGAGACATTTGATAAAAGTGGTTTATTGATATAGTCGGGCTGGTAGTTTTATAAGTGTCTGTACCATTTTTACACGTCCTTGTGAGTTATCATAGCGTGTTAAATTGCAACAAGGGATAGGCTTAGTTTGCGAGCGCTCGCTTGGGCTGCTTGCACTAATCAAGCCCAATCAAGGCTGCCGAGGGATTGCTGGGCGCCGCTCGGCTGAGTGGGGCCGAGTTTTGAAGGGCAAATGCCGGTTGCTTGATCACCAGGGTCGCCAGGCGGGCGAGATTTGCGTTTGTAGCTGCTGGGGCGACTGTTGCGGCGCTTGGAGTTGCAGTGGCAGCTGGAGTTGGAGCTGGGCTTGTTGCTGTTGCAACTGGGGCGACGCCTGGAAGTGGTGTAGATGGGTTTGATGCTGCTGCTGCTGGAGGTGGTGGAGCTGCTGTAGGTGTAGGTGGTAGGTGCGCAGAGTTTGAAGGTACCTCACTGTCATCTCTAAAATGTCCGCCTTCTCCAACTTCGAGTGTCGCGAGCGCTCGTTGTCTGTCTCTAAGATGAGCGCCTTAAGCTGATTCAAACAATGATTAATTCTCGCCCTCCGCTTCTTCTCCATGATCGGCTTGTTGCTCTTCCTTTCGAGCGCCTTTTGGCTCATCTTTTCCATCTTCATGTCGATCCGCATTGTGCAAGCGATTTGTGGCGAGCGACTTCCTTGGGGCAGTAGGTCAGGTTGGTAGGTTGCTTGTGGGTGGCAAAGGTGGTTTTGTTGGTAAGGCCGCCGTTGGTGTGGGTGTGAGCGTGAGTGTGGAGGCGAGCTCCTTGCCTTGCTTTGCTTAGCTTTGTTTTGGTTTCGGTTTTGGTTTGTTTTGTTTTGTTTTGGTTGCAGTCTTGCGCGAGTGCGAACTTGAAATGGAGGAGGCTAAATGGTCGACAATTCCGCCGCCAAGAGGAGAGGTTCCCACACTTTGGCTGGGGCGCCGTGCGGCTGCGCAGAGGCGTGCGCCCCAGCCGCTGCTGCATTTCGGTGGCCAGCGAGCGAGGCGGCCGCAGTGGGCTCGCTGCCAGTGGGCCAAGCGGCCTGCCGCCGCCGCCGCCGCCTGAGCTGGAGCTTGATCCTGAGCGCTGCCTGTTGCTGGCTTGCAGACAGACAGGCAGCGGCATCGGCTCGCAAATTCCAGCCCATCCGCCGGGGCTTCTGCGCCGGCTTCACTGCGCTTTGGGCCGGCGCCAGGAGCAGCAGCAGCGGCGGCGGCGGCGGCGGCGGCAAACAGGCTCGGCCAAAGCGAGGCGCGCTGAACTGGAGCCGGCGGCCTGCGCCCAACAAGTGAGCCGCTTGATTGTTTGGCCGTGCG
>Ga0058699_1000556_pt1 | contig 11577 bp, 9 predicted proteins | sample AgamicAtPe_FD_55078 | JGI IMG/M metagenome (GOLD analysis project Ga0058699, IMG submission 55078) | Agave microbial communities from Guanajuato, Mexico - At.P.e | ecosystem: Host-associated > Plants > Phyllosphere > Phylloplane/Leaf | place: Guanajuato, Mexico | collected 2012-10-15 | reverse complement strand
AGCCAGCCAGCCAGCCAGCAAGCTTGCGAGGCAGCCAGTCTGGCTGTAGCCTCCATATACAGAGCGGCAGTACCAGATCCAAGCCGCCCGGTTCAGGTAAGGTTAGGTAAGCAGCATTCTACATCGAGTTCTCAGTTATTCAACGAAATAAACGGGGTAGTTCGTTGGCGGACGAGTTAGAGAGCTGGCTGGTCGACGAGACGTCGGCTTGCTCGGCGGGCTGGCCCGTCCAGTGGGCAGTGGATGAGTCTCTAGAGGAGNGTGCAAAGGCAAACTCTGGCCTGGGCTTGCTTGGCCGCCTGCAGGTAATCGAAGGCGGGCCGGAGGAGGGCTAGTTGGGGGCAGGGAAGAGGTGAGGAACAGAAACAAAAACGAAAGTGATACAAGAGCAACCACAGGGGCTGCTGCAGGGGGTAGGCGGCTCGCTTGAAGTGCGCGGTTCAGCCACTACACCGAAAAACCACTTCAGAGTTGGCTGGCCGAGCCAACTTTCACCAGCAGAGCTGGCCGGCCAGCCAATGGCTCCATAGGATTAATAAAACCAAGACCAAGCCCGATGGTCAGTTGGAGGCGAGACAGGCTGCCCGTTTGACTGGCTGGCGGGCAAACAGGCGAGCGAGGGACTGGGACTGGGACTGGGACTGGGAGTTGAAGAAGGAGGAGGAGGAGGAGGGGGAGGCGGCGGCGGCGGCGGCGGCTGCAAAGGAGGAAATGCTAGCCAGAGATTCATCCCGCTGCTCCACCTATTCACGAGCTCCATCTATGCGAAACAACTACCCTCATTGAATGGGCGAAGTTGCAACTTGCGGCCGGTTTGCTTTAGTTAACATGGGTGGCTTAGATTTTGCAGGTTAGCCAAGTGGGATGGCACTCGCACTGGCCGGCGAATCCGAGGGACAGTTTGGCCGGTTACATCGCCCATGAGCTGAGGGGCGACATGACCGAGGGTAAGTGTTCGAAGTGGCCCCAACGAGCTACTTTGGTTGGCTTAATTCTCGTTGGCAAAATCGATTAGACTTGAACTAAACTGAAACGGATCGGCGAGCGGAGAGAGAGAAGCAGATGGATTTGGTTGTTTGTGTTGATTAGTGGAAAGAAGCGACAATAATGCTGATAAATCACTGGAGGAAAGTTGATGAAAGGAGAAGTTCGCTCGCAGGTGAATTAATTAATTCGCCTTCTCTCTCTCTCCACGACTTGTTTATTCGGCCATTAAATGACTCGGCTGCAATAAAAATCCTGATGTTTGCCCTAGCAAAAAGCGAGACTCGTTCAAGGAGATCAAGATTGGGCGCTTGGCCGGCTATCTCGCCGCTTGGATCATGGACAGATGATGAGTCCTGATGAATTTTGCCGCCCTCCCAAGAGCTCCGCCCACCTGTTCGCGTTCGGTGGCGCAAACTTATCAAAATTCAGCCGCCAAGAAGGGATGGCATCCTCCCTAATTGAGTTCCCCCGCTGAAACTAGCTGCCGCTTCACCTGCCAGATGCTCCTTCCCCAAATCAACTCTTGTCCACCCGATCCGGCCAACTAACACCTCAAGCCAGTTGGCCACAACGACCACGACTGGACAGCCTGCCCACTGCTTCATTTGCCGACGGAAACTGGCCAATAAACCTCAATGCATTGCGACAGCTTGGGCGCCTCCAGCCAATTGTAAACTAATGCACGTAATGAGAATCACCGCGTTGGGCGACGCTGGCCGCCTGGCGAGGGCAATGGGCTGCAGAAGGGTGGTGTGAAATGACCGCTTGGCTCGCGGACGGACGAAGGGCTGCACTTGGAGGTGCACCTGTTGTCCCTCCCTCGCCCCTTACGCCTCCTTCCTGTTGTCCCCTGGCCAAGCCTTCGCCAGAGCGGAACATCCACTCCAATGGCAAGCTCGATCCGATCCGATCCACCCGATAGCAATGTTCAAGTTAATTCAACTCTGGCGCCGTGTGCAATCTACTAAATCCATCCTGCCTGTCTCCGCTTGGTGCCCTCTCTCGGCCAGACTCCCTCTCCCTCTCACTTGCGCGCGCTTTCTATCTCCCGCCCGACCTCATAAGCTCTGCCAATGTCCAGTTTGGTAACCGCACAATTGCTCACAGCCATCGAAGCCAGTGATCGCGAATAAAGTGCATGCGAGCTCCTGGTGGGCGCCAAACCTTGCACCAGTCGGCAAGTTACTGCCATTTGCTGACCCGACGAGCGGACAGCCAGTCGGAGGGAGACTTTGATTGAATTGTCGCCAGCCCCTGAGAGCGAGTTGGCGTCGCTCTCGAGTGGTGATCACAGTATCATTACTCTCTCGCCCTCTCGCCAAAGTGACGGCCGAAAACCGGCCGACCCCGATCCATATCTAGTTCCTACAAGCAACCCGGCTCTCGGGCTTGCCAGCCTTGCACCTGCCGGGCCGCTNACTCTGGTCCTGCCTCCACTGAGACCCTCAAAGCACCCTCGTGCCCGGCTTGTAGTGTCCGGGCAGAGCCGGCGCTCACCTGGCCGGATCGGGTCGGTGGACAAAATTCTGATTGCCATCGAGTGGAAGCGCGGTGACGAAATTAGCCTTGCGCGCGCTGCAGGTAGCTCGAAAGCTGTGGAAGGGGCGCCAGTCTGGCGGCAAAGGAGAGATTTTATCGCCCAAATCAATGGCTAAATGTTGGCTCCGACTCCGATTCGAGCGTCGAGCGGCCCTCAGCCAGCGATGTTCAGTGAGAACGATATCGGGTTGGCGCTAGATTGTATTGGCTTGCATGCAGCTTGCTGATAAAACAGAGCGTCTCGCGACGGCCACAAGAGCGACGATGCCGGCCGCTGGAGATATCGATCGAGATTAGGCCAAGCAAGAGGCGGCCATCTATCAAGTGGCCTGGTGATCGTGGCGCTCGCTGCCGCACAGGTTGCTCCCGGCAAACTAGAGGCGATGAAGGCAAGGTTGAGTGCAAGCGCATGAGGGCTGAGAGACCAGCTCTCGCCGGATGGTCAGCTAATGGTTGTTGTCGTAGCTCTAAGCGGCCGCTCACGAAACCCCATCCTCCCCTCCCATCCTCTATCCAAACCTCCTCCATCCAAACCAACCCCATCCTATCCTTTCCTACCCCATTCCATTCAACTTCGCTCCAGCCCATCCAATTCCAAACCCATCCGATCCTATTCCAACCTCCACCGCCGCCGCCGTCCAACCAGACTCATCCCTTCCGACCTGACCCACCCCATTTTATTCGCCTCCAATCCCACCGCCGGCCAATCCAACCAAATGGACAGATTTGCGCTCCACTTAAACGACCCGCCGCCTGCTTCCTATTCCTCCTTATCCCCCACTTTCCGGCTATAATTGTTGATGTTGTCGTCGTCATCGTTTGCATCCGATTACTGAGCCCAAGTTCAGTTGTTGGTCGAAACTTGATTTCGCGCCGCAAAGCAGTCGGCCAGCCGAGAGCCGATCGCTAATGTTGCGTTGAAACTACCCTCCAAACCTTCATCTTGGTCGTGCAAACCTAAACATCTGGCGCCGCTCGAGTCCTTTTAGGCCCGAGAATCAATGGACGACATCAGCGCCAATTTGGAGCTCTGCGTTTTGCAGCTCATAAAGCGGCCAAGCTAGTGAGCAAACGTCCGCTTGCATGAAGCGCTCAGCTCGAACCAAAGCTCTCCCTCCCCCCTCACCTGCTTGTCGGCGGTTACAATCTGAAAAGTGTCAAGTGCGGCTGCTTATCCCTCCTTCAAGTTCCGGAAATTTTCACTCGGCAATCGCCAGCTCAAAAGGCCAGCAGGTGAGCCTCTGTCCGAGTGAAGGGCGAGCGCCAATTGAGAGCCACTTGTTTTAGATGCAAGGATCAAATGGTGNGTGCGACCAAGGGAAAGTATGAATTCGCAATTCACTTAGCCACATCAAGCTCACCTTAAGCCAATCGGCCGAGCTTAGGGTGAGCCAGACCGGCCAAGATCCTGGCTGTCATCCTCGTTCCGGTTGCTCATCCGACTCCCCTTGCAAGCGCTCGCTCCCCGGCTGTTGGCCCTAGAAAATNGTGTGAAGGCGATGAATGGCCGAGCAATGACAGAGCAGCACTGCAAGCGGCTCGCCCAGGGGCAGCGCCTGCTCGGAATCGCCTCCCCTGTAGCTCGCCCTGTGCCCATCCCTTTGGTGGCGGCCAGCCTGGCGGCGCCTGCTGGCTCTCGGGCGGACAAACTGCGCCCGCTTCGGCCGCCCATTTAAGTGAAAGCGGGCGACAGGATGGACAACAAGTTTTCCTCCCTTCTATCTGGAAAACTCGGCCAGGTGAACGAGCGGGAAACTAGCAGAGGATGCGCCTTTCTGTGTCTCCGCAATTTCGCTAAATTAATCACTGCTAATGGATTCCAACTCCCACTCTCGCCAACTTGTTGGGCGCTCGGCTTGCTGGCCCCCCCCCCATTCCAGTCTACGCCAATTGGCCGCGATACTCACGTCAGACGAAGGCGCCTCCTCGGCATGAGGCAATCTGTCCATGTGTTGCACTCTCACTCGCTGCAATCCTCCCGGCTGGCCCATGCTCAATCTGCGCGCTGGTCCCTCATGCGGCCGCACCTGCGGGCTGAACCGCCCAAGTCTGCCGACATAGATAACGGGCTCTTGCAATTAGATGCAGCCTCTCTCCATATCTCTCCACCTGAATGCGTTCCCCTGTGGCCGCTCGCCAGGCTAGTTGGCCTGTCGAGCTGCCACCAAAGTTGCCTCGACTTGAGTGGCTGATGCTGCCGAGCTCATTGCCGTGGTCAGCCTGTGTGAGCTGCCGGAGTAAAATTGGCCAGGTGTAACTTCTTTGCTCAATGTTGAATTTGCATTTTCCGCTAGCTTTTGTGCAAAGACCACTCAGAGTTTGCTTAATCTACAAAACCAAACCTGGCGGCGGGTCAACCTTTTTGTTTTCAGCCTTTTTGTCTAAATTCAATGGTGGCACTAGCGAGCAGAATCCTTTAATTTTGGCCGGCGCAAACCTCTAGCTCTATGCCATTTGGGCCATTAGTATGATTATGCGAAACGCCCTTAGTTGGCCTCAACAGCAACCGCATGAAAATCGTGTGCCTCTAACGGCAGGCAGAGTATCCCCTTGTTAGTGCGCGAGCTGCTCTTGTTTTAGTTGCAGGAGCGAGCTTGGAATCAGTGCTCGACATCTAAATATAAATTATGTAAAACGACAGGAGATCGAGCCAGGCGGCCGTGTCAGCCATCGCGGGCGCTGCAGATAGAGAGAACGAGATTACGTCTCCGGCTTAACGCAAACAAGCCCCACTGGCCGCCCTCTCCCTCCAACCAGTTCGAGGGTGGTGCACCTGCGGATTCAGTCAGGTTGTCCGACATGCGACATAATTAGCGACACCTGTTATTAAGCTCGAAAGCTTGATCCAGTCCAGAGCGACAAGACTCAGGGGGTTGGGGAGGCGGAATCCATGTCCGTCTCTCATTTGTCCTTGCCTGCGCAGAGGCAGCTGCGCTAGCATCTTCCACGAGCAAAAGTTGGCAGCAGGCTCGACGCAGACAAAAGGACGGACCATGTTTGCAATCTACTCTCGAATTGAATGGGAGCAGGAACAGGCCTTGGGTTGAGCGATCGGCTCGCAATCAACTTGGTTACATCAACCTCGGTCGCTTCCGCTGCCGAGTTGCTATCGGCCAAGTTGCNGTGCGGCCGGCCACATTCAGCGGCCACTCGGCCGGCTCGATCGAAGCCCGAGCGCTCGCATGGGCATCCCGGTAGCTGACAGGATGGCCGGCTCAAGTCGGCGCAATTGGACGCCATGCGAGCATTTTGCTGTGCCGCCCAGATTCAGCCACTCTGCCGTCCATGAGAGCGAGCAGCACCAACACTTGGCCGACTACCTGGCCGGAAAATTGAAACTCAACGAATGATGAATGGGCCAACACTTTTTATGCGCGTACCTTGGCCGATTGGTTTCAGGAGGATGGACCTTTTGGTTGATCTGCACTCGTGAGAGCGCAACTCTGACCGCCAAGCTCGCGCGACCCAACGAAACGGGCGCGTACAGGTGCGTGCGCGGACAAACATTCGAGGAGCCTTCTAGAGCGGACCCGCCCTTGATTGCACTCGTGCAACCGGCGAGTCCACGAGAGCGTCCGGTTTCGTTTGCGCCAGTTTGAGGGCCTCGAACCAACGAGACCGGACCAGACCAGACCACTCGGAATGCACTGAGGCGCCTGCTGTGATCGCGTGCAAACTCGCGCAAGCTTGCACCTGCACAGGAAGTTGCCCTACTTAAGGTCAAGTGTTTTGTTTTATCGTTTCATTCGTTTGGGCACTCGGCCTTGGGAGCCGGCACACGACTCGGCGGCCACAGTGTAAGCCAGCAGGGAGCCTCGATGACTTGTTGACGGGATGAGCGTTTGAGTTGGTGGCGGCGACAGGAGGAATCTCGTCTCCCTCTCGCACGACCATCTCACATTGCGTGCGAGAAGAAATGGAGGCCCCGATTTTGGTTTGAAACACGCCGAGGGTTGCGCTCGCGCTCGGCCAACTGCCAACCATCGATCACGACTGCGCCGATCCTCTCTGAGCCTTGGAGGCAGCGTGAATGGGCCGGAGTGGTGCGCCCAATAGTTGTGCTCAACAAACAATGTGTTCAGACGAACAGTTAGCGCCCAAGCACACGATTGGACCCACCTGGCGGCGTCAGCGGCCCTCGCGAGGCTTGGCTGGCGCGTGTTTGAGCTAGTCGAGCGGCGGGCGGGTTCAGGTTGCAAGGGCGCTCGATATTGGCACTAATCTGGCCGGTAATTCATGCAAAGCCTTCAAGATTAGGTGACGTCTCAATGTCGAGCAAGGCAAACCCGCGGCGAGTTTTAAGCGTCCGCCTTTGCACAGAGCGCGGCCAGCTTACTCGGCACTAACGATAGAATCGATAATCGCGTTAGCTGCCGAGCGGGCGAAACGTGCTGGCGCTCCACCTACCTGGCCCTGCGAGCGAAGGACCGCCTGGCAGGCCAAGCACACGAGCTCACTCTCTCCCTCTCTCGCTGGCTTGGCCGCCATGTTGAGATGACAATAATGAGGCTGGACAGATTTAACGCGCACGACTTTCTCTCTTGGCCTTGCGTTTCCGGGGACTCTTTGTCTCTGGCTGCCAGTCAGTTAGCGTGTTTTGCGCCGATTAGACAACATATACGCTCGCTAGCTTAAACAATTAATCATAGCCATCCAAGCGGCTCCACGAGCGAGCTGGTGGGCCCATCAGGCGGCCAGCTAGCCCGCCGAGCGGCCCAGTTGGACGGCAAACAAAACGGTTCAATGAAACGGGAGCGCGCTGGACAGGTAAGCAATGAGAGAGCCTGGCTGTTGGCGAACTGATCCCAGGGCTGCCGTTAGCTGGTGGTCCCGCTAGAGCGAGCAACTCGCGTGCCCACTCGTCTGCCTACAAAGTCGCCCTGACTCTCCCAAATTCGAGCTGCCGGCCAAACCAACTCTCGGCGACCCTCTGGGGGCGCTAAAAGTTTGCATAAACTTTGCTGGCCGACATTGGCTCAGTCGGCCGAGCTCGCACAGTTTAGCNAGCCGCTCTGGCTCGAAAATAAATGCCAAGTTAGATTTTCGAAACGAGCTTGGCGCTAGCTCAAGCTAGAACAATGTGCAAGATCAGACTGTCGGCGCGCCCGTCCAGGAGTCCTCTGCAGCTCCAGCTGGCAGACTCTGGACCAGCAATCCAAGCGCTCAGTTCCTTTCGGCGGGTCGGGCTCGCGACCAAACAAGACTGCANCTCGCCCATGGGAGGCCAATTTGAAGGTTCACTCCTGCACTCGGCTTGCGCGCCTTGCANCCATCGATTGCTCGCAACCGCAACCAGCTGGTCGATAGGGTTTCCAGCGCCTGTACACAAGGCTAGCGCTGCCAATCAAGCCGCATGGGTTATTGCAGCGCAAGCTCGAGTGGAGAGAGAGAGAGAGAGAGGTTAGTTTATGATTTATTGGCCGGTTGCGTTGGCCAGCCGCTCGCTTGGAGGCCAATCTAGGATACACACAATCTCGTCCAAAGCGGCGTTCGGTGGGATGGAGTTGACAGGCTTGCGCCCGCCGATGACCAAGGAGGCTAACGCTAGACGAGCTTGACCTGAGATGAGGAGCATAAAAGGGAACCCACACACTCGGGTGGCCAATGAGCAAGCTCTTGTTAGTTTTGCAGCTTGGACCTTTAGCAAGATACGTGAACCAGCCAACTTGTTGCCCCTCGATTGGGATCGTTTGTGGGCCGAAATGCAATTGTTGCGTCCAATACTCTCGATGTCAATTCCTTAGGCTGTTAGCGATGTTTGTCTCATCATAACAAGGCTGATTGGGCGCCTCTCGCTCATGCTACTGGTATTGCTAGTCTCCCCCATCGGATTGCAAATGGTTGCAGTCGTTAACGTGAAGAGCCAGTGTTGGCCCAAGATCTCAGGATGCTGATCTCTGGTTCGACTCGCCTTCTCGCACTGCATTGATTGGTATCCGTTCTCTTGCCTATGAGCAAGCTCGTTGGGGGCAACAATTGAGCAGCAACCAGGCGAGAAGTTTCCTCACTCACTTGCCTCCTCCTTCCCATCCTAACTGCCTCTGTTTCTCGCTGTCCCCTCTTCCTGTCCATTACCTTATCAGTTTGTCGATTCAATTCACATTTCGGACTTATGCAATTACAACTGAACCTTTGCCAGTGTCAGGGGAGGCGAGAGCGAGCCAGCCTTCCAGATGGAGACAAGGGGTAATTTTAATTGCTGGCCACTCTCTGGCGAGCCGACCTGTCCGCGAGCCAAACAGATTTGTAACGATGACACTCGGCGACCAAACCGGCCGCGCGCTCGTTTGTCGTAAAACCCTTCGCCTGGGTGTCAAGGATTCAGGTTGAGAGGAGAGGTGAGATAGCTTTGGTCCGGCGTTGCGTCGATTTTAGTCCGCCTCCCACAGTCCGCTCTGTCTCGGTCAAGTTTGAAACGTAGTCATGGTTTACCTCATGCATCTGGTCGCGGCTTCTCCTGCACTTCAATTGTGTATCTCACCAGAAGAAAAAGGCAGCACTCGTGCAGCCAAACCAACTCGTCCTCCAAACAAAAAGATCGATCCCAGGCTCTCTCGGTCTCTGGAAGTGGAAGTGGACAAATTGTTGCTCATGCAATTCGTCTAGACGAGCAAAACGAATTGGCTTGGCTTGGCTTCATTCTGTTTGGCCCGCTAGCTTGCAAGCCTTGTAGTGCCTCACTAGCAACAGCCGGCAGCCGGAGCCGCAACAGTCGGCGGAAACTCTTTCGAGCTTGTAATCACCCAGCCAGGCGAATTGTTTGTTGCGTGAAAATTTCACCCGCCATTGTAACGCGTAAACACTAGGCAAAGACGACAAACTGGATGGCAAGCCTCCAGCGCGAGGCCGATTGGCAAGCCGCTCTGTTAGAAATGGATGGATGGACACTCTCAATGCGCTCAAATCATACAGTGGGGGCTCTTTAAACTTTGCGGACTCCAACTGCTGTGATGATTTCTAGACTTGGAAAAATTTGCGAATAAATTTATTCCTAACCCTTCCGTTAGAGCTGGTTGCCACGCTCTAGCAAGAGTGTAATTTCAATAACACTCTCCTCCTCCCTTTCCCCAACCTAAACTCAAAATCTTCCTCCCTATCTTTATTTTCCTTTTCCCTTAGCCTCAATTCCCTTGAATTACATTACCTGCCACCTTTTAGAACACAAAACGAACCAATGATACGACCACTCAACTTAATTCAATCAATTAGCCATTCTGACCGTACGTTTTCCCCCCACTACTGGCCGAGCTCGCTCTGCTCTCTCTCTCTCTCTAGGCCTGCTACCAAGATTGTCGGTCTAAAATTCAGAGAGTTTCATGAGGGGTGGTGACCACGTTGGACCACGCTGATCTTATATGGTTGCGACCTCTAGTTTGGCGTTCAAAACTGTGAGACCGAGCAGATCTTATCGTGAATTCGCGTAGCCAAGCTGGTTTATCAGGTAGCGTCAAAGTAGAAGCTGAAACAAGAGCGAGAGCAGATCCCTCCTCTCGCACAATGTGAACCGATGACCACTTTCCTCATGACTTAATCGACTTTTATACCTACGAGCAACTGTACAACTTGGTCAAAAAGATTAGTGAAACATTTCTTGCAATTAAGTGATCCCGTTTGTACCTGGCTTGCTCGTTAATTCTAGAGTTAGAAATAGATCTTGTCTTGGCTCAGCTTAAGGAGTGAAATATTGGTTAACGTGCGCGATCGAACGTCGTTTAGGCCAGGATAGTGCGAAATTGGACATTCTGATATCGAGGAAAGTTTTAAATAATTCAGTGCCTACAACAGTAAAATGGCAGCTCAGCTCTAGCGATCAAGCTGACTAAAGTAAAAAGCTTTTCGTTCGAGCAATAGATAATATTCATCTACTTTCAAAGGTATAAATTTTATTGCAATTTAGATCAAAAGTTCAAGATCACATTCTGTCGGCGCGAACAAGTCCGTCATTTGTTCCGAAATTTTCTATAGAGTATAACCATGGGCTGAATTGTTTCGGACTAGAGAGATCATATGGAGGAAAAAAGTCTTGTTTCCTTAGTGACGTTGATTTGGTCAAACCTTGTAAATTGACTCCTTCAAATTCTTCTTGGCTGAAAAGAGGGCAGTTCCATGACTATAGCCGACCTCAAAAATCTCATCGAATGAGCCAAACTGCATGGTCTTGAATCTATCTATCGGAGGTCGTATGTAGGAACAATAGTCACTCCGCTTCACTTCCTCGAGTTGGCGAACGCACGACACGTACGCTAATCGAGATTGAATCTCAGGTAAACTAGGCACTCGTATGCTCTGCCCAAACGGGTTCCACCGATTCCACAACAACCACCATCCGCTCAGCGTGTCGCCGTAGTTCGTCAAGTCAGTCTCGTCCTGACTCCCTACGTCCACGGCCAAAATGGTGCGAGCTCCCATCACATTGTGCATCACATCGGCGGGCAGGTTGTTCACGTAGCCGCCATCAAGCAGCAGGTGCCCGTCCACAGGGTCGCATAAGGGCGGCAAGTAGCCCGACAGCGACATGCTAGACCTGACATAGCGCCACAGCGACCCGTGACGATGGATTCGCGGCGCGCTGCTTGTGATGTCAGTAGTCACGGTGAAGTAGGGCAGCCAGAGATCCTCGATCTGGCGTTCGCCGAACACGTCATGGATGGTGCGGTTGAAGGCAGCGCCCGTGAACATGGCAGTGGCAGGATAGGTCAGGTCGAGGATTTGGTGCCACAGAGAGGTCATGCTGAAGCTCCAGTTGCGCGCGAGCTGCGTGACCCTCGTCAGATCGGCCTCTTGAGCCCAGAGCGCGCCCATGAAGGCGCCGATGCTGACGCCACCAATCATGTCGATGGGAATACCGGCCTCGCGGATAGCCTTGATCATTCCTAGATGGGCAGCACCCCTGGCACCACCGCCACCAAGGACCAGACCTATCGACGTCCCAGTCAAAAATCTCGCGAGTCGAGCGAAGTCGTTGTCGTTCGAGGGATTTGTCCTGGACAGCTCGGCGTAGATGTCGTCCACCCTGCTCATCTTTCGCAAAAACATCCTCTGCGGACACCT
>Ga0058699_1000555_pt1 | contig 11582 bp, 6 predicted proteins | sample AgamicAtPe_FD_55078 | JGI IMG/M metagenome (GOLD analysis project Ga0058699, IMG submission 55078) | Agave microbial communities from Guanajuato, Mexico - At.P.e | ecosystem: Host-associated > Plants > Phyllosphere > Phylloplane/Leaf | place: Guanajuato, Mexico | collected 2012-10-15 | reverse complement strand
TTCACCTCTTGTTTGCAAGTAAATAGTCGATTTCAATCTTGTCAGGCTGGCAGTGCGATCACCATACTCTACTCGTTCTTGTTGAAGAGTATCCCGAGTCGGCTACATTCGGATTTTGTTTCAAGATCTCCAGCACACCAACAAGGAGACCAGAAACCTGCATTCGCAACTAGCCCTCAACTCAAGTGACGCCAAACTCTCGCCCAGTTCGCGGCAATGTGTGTCGCTTTCGCTCGTTTTCCTTGAGTTGAGAGAGAGAGAGAGAGAGAGAGAGCGAGACAAGTTTCGTTCAACGGTAGGCTTGCTCCATCTAAATTGATGCAATATTGATGATGATAATGACGACGGTGATGTAGTGACGATGGCTAACCTAGTTGCAATGGCCACTGTGGCCGCACGCTGACTGCTTGTTTGTGTGAGCAGAAAGCGCTATCTTCATCTTACTCGCTAAGCGCGTACACTCGCCCACCAACCACATACACACAAACGCTGGCTCTGTTTGTCGTCAAAGCTAAACAAATTAAAACGACCACAGCAACGCCATCGGTTCGCTTGGTCTGGAAGGTTTGAATTCTATTGACAACAATGAGGTAATGCCGTTATCAATAATTCGATGGATGGGCGAGTCTAGAGGCCGTCGATATCAATACAATAATATGAGCTTGTGAGTCCGCGCACACAGTTTCGCACAATGGCCATTGGCTACCGAGGATGTTTTGAGTGAAACTTTGGTTGGCCCTCTCTCCCTCTTTCGCAATCCCGATCGCAGCGCTGTATTTGTGTGTGTGTTTGCGCGCTGGTGTTGGTGGCCAAACAGGCAAAAGNGGCAGCCGAGGCGAGAGGCTCGGTCAGCGGCAGCTTGTGCGTTTGTGCGTGCGTGATCGAGACCGTTTACTTGGAGGGTGGCGTTTGTATGCGCGTCTGTGTGTGCGCCGCTCTCGGTGGCGTCCATTTACTTGCGATCAGTACAATGGCCTCCAGCGTACTGTTTCAGGCCCGACAGTGTACCGCTAGTTCAGCGCGCAAGCACACACACACACATTGGCGCTGAACGCAATGGCTGCGCTTCACTCGCAACTGAGCCAGCCTCCCTCAGCGGCGAGCCAGTAGGCAAGCGAGCGGGCCACTATTGCATACGATTGGCTAGGCAAACTCGTACTTGAACGCAGAAACAAGCGGTCCGCCCTAAATGTGAGGCTGTTTGGATAGACTCTCGATCTTTTCTCCTGGCTGAGGCCTCTGGCTCTGAGCCGCCTGTTTATTGGCGGCGGCGGCGGCGGCGCTGAACTCTAAAAAGGCCGGCACAGAGAGAAGCCAGCGGAGAGTGCCATTGGCAACACTGCAGCGGCCGCCGCCACCAACGAGTCCCATTCGGGAGGATTCAATCACCATCCACTCGGCGAGACCTTTGCCTCCCATCCCTCAATCGGATTACCGCATACTAGACTGTCGCCTCTCAGTGCGCTCAGCCCACTCAAACCTCAATGAAACCATCAATGGATCTCGATGGCAGACATTGAGCGCCACAGCTGAACTTAATTGAACTCACTGGAAGCTGTTGGAATGGAGAGACTGGCTGGCTGGCTGGCGGTCATGTTGGTGACGACTGAAGCCGCCCTAACGGCCTGCTAATGGCGACTCGAGCGCCTACACTCTAGCGAGCATTGAAAAACACCAGCCTCGCTTGCCTGCTCGCTTGCGCTCCACGCAACTTCCGCCATCAAGTGTCTACGCTGGCAATGAATAGCTTTGTAGCGCACGATGAATTTTGCCCAAAATGGTCAGGGCAGAGCAGGGGGCAGGATAGGATAGTTTTGGATAGAGCAGAACGGTACAAGACTGTCGGTTAGCCGGCCGAGCAGAACCAAGGCAAGGGCTAGAGCCAGAGTTGTAGCGAGAGCCGAAGGAGATATTATCTCTCTCTCTCTTGGACTTGATCGCCCCGTTGACTTGGCCTCGGCGCAAGTGGCCAACAGGCAGCAGGTGCGACAAAAAGCTCCACTTTTAAGGCGCGCCGGCGCCCAAGCCTCTGGGCGANGAGGTTTTTCCCACCGGCGTCAAACAATTTTGAAGCTGCGATAATATTTCCATCGATCTCTCAGGGCGCCATTGTTGGCTGGCGCTGGCCGGTCTGCTCCAGTTGGCTAGCTGCGGCCGTGTTGGTCGTTGCTTGCGTCGTAGACGAACAAACCGAGGCTATTTTGGTTAGCTTCAGTGTTGTTCAGTTTGGTGTTTGGCCAAGTGGCCGCCACTCGGCGCAAATTTGGAAGCTTGCCCAAAAGTCTAACCTCGCCGAGCAAGCCAACTGGCCTCTGGCAGGAGTGCCGATCTTGTTTAGTGGCCGATCTAGATCAATGTTATTTCAATCTCTCTGCTCTCGCTAATGCCAATTAAAAGTGGCCGCTTTTGGCGCACACACACGCACAATGNTAGCTCGCTTAGCGAGACTACCTACCGTCGTCAAACTTGGCTAGCTCAAATTGGCGTGAGCTTGCGAGTGCGAAAAACGGGCCAAATGTGTCACTATTGTGGCGCTGACCTGGCCTTGCCAAGTGCTCGCTAAATTTTGAACCGCACACAACGAAACCTGGCCAGCAGCAGGTGAGCGGCAAGCGAGCTCCTTCATTCGAGGCGCCAGAGGCAAGCTATGGTGGTGGTGGTGGTGGTGAGAGAGAGACCCGAGTCGTTTGCTTTCCACTAGCTGATTGATTTCAGCGGCCAGAGCTGCGGAGTCAAGCAAGTTGTTGGCTCTTACACAGCCTGTCGAGCCGTCAGTTGGACCTCCTAGGCGCGCTGGCCCAAGCTCAGTGGATACTTGGAACACTATCGAATGGATCAGTCGTTGGTCTCCTCCAGCGTTGGCTCAATCTAGCGCCAGGATACTAAACTTAAAACACCTGCAAGACCCAAATTAAACTCGCTTGCCCACCGAGCGCAATTAATTCTCCCCCAACTCGCATCCCTTTGGCCATGCTAAACTCCAGCTGCCNCCGTGGTCGTGGTGGCTGGAGTCATATCCTTCAATTTGCAGAGCCAAACTTGAGCCGATAATCTTCATTATGAAATTCAATCTGCCCATCAAAGCGCAAACCTGCCTTGGCTCCATTAGTTTGCCTCCGCTTGCTATGACAAGCCAGAGCTGGCTTGAGCCAAGCTGAGCCGGGCCGAGCCGAGCCAGCAAGGCCAAGTGCGAGTCGTCTCCTCGGCCGGCCGGCCCAGTTGGCCCGCCAGCTCAAGCCGGATGCTCGGCCTGCGAAACAGTGCAAAGTGTTCCACTCCAACATCAGCGCCTCTTGAGTTGGATCACTCAAATTCACTGGCCATATTTCTGGCCGCCTAGCCTCAGCTTGTCCAGCCTCCATCCTCGAGACTGGTNGATCGGCGCCGATTGATGATCGAGCGAGCAAAGACTGGTCCTCCTCTTGCTCGCCTCCCTCCTCCTCTCATCTCGTCTCTTCTCTTATCGTCTCGTCTCCACTCCACTACACCACATTCAACTCTACCCAACTCCACTACACTCCTCTCCTCGTCTGCTCCGCCAAACTCAAAAGGGTTGACGAGTGTATGAAGCCGCCCATTGGTTGCACTAATAACGAGCGTAATAACAATAACGAGATTGCAGCCCAGTTGAGTCGAGGGTCGGCAAGACGGCGACTGCAAACTCAACAGTCTGATGCCAGCCTGCAAATTGCGGCGTGACTCTGCTTTCTCCTGGCCGATATTATTATTATTATTATTATATAACACTAGACCTGAGTCTCTGGTTGAGTGAGAACGGCGGCGGCGGCAGAGACAGAGGAAGAGGCAACTGTGGCGCTTGNAGCAGGGAGCGAAAATTTTCGTGAACTACTTATGCAAGAGGGGATTTGTTTGTTTCGCCGCCCGCTAGTCTTGTTCGCCTTCGTTTGCTTTGTCCGATTGCTGGCCAGTTAGATAGATGGCCAATGCCAGAAGCATTGCCATCACTGTTACTAGTGGAAATGCATGAGCGATTGCTAGCCGTCCNGGCGGCGACGAGTGGCCACAGGTTCCTTTTGGAACTTTTTACTGGTTTCTAGAAGACAGATTGATCGCCATTACCTCAGCCGGCGCCACCTTAAGCCAAATACGAGAGCACTACCATTATAAGCTAGCCTCTCTCTCCTCTTTCCTATCCAATTTGGGTGCACAACGTTTGATTTGAAGCCGTTGAAGTTCGTTTATGGCGAGCGAATGTGGCTGACTGAACTTGGAAAGGAAGGAGCCGAACGCGATCAGGTAGAACGGGNACGATTGGTTCAGTTTGGAGTTGCTCCTGTTGTTACAATTGCAAACCATAATTCATCTAAATATGGCCAATTGTATTGGACGCTGTTGATATTGGTCCCATTGCATTCTGTTCAATTCAGTTGGTTCGATTGGACCACTTGGCCGAGGTGAGTTGGTTTGTTCATTTTGGAAAAGCAATCCAGGCTTGCTTCAGCTCCACTCCCTCTCTCTCTCTCTCTCTCTCTCTCTGGCCTGGCCCATGTTGCAATGCACAAAGCGAGGGAGCGAGAAAACTGGTTCCCCTCTAAGTCCATCCGAACAAGTGCTAATTTTCGAGCCCTCAAATGAACAGNGGGAACAAAACTAGACAGTTTGATGGGGTGCAGCTTGAAAGTGGGAAAAAGGAGATTGTCGCCGAGATTTATTCTCGCCGCCTGAAGGTGGGGAGGGGAGAGATAGAGAATGAGAGGGAGAGGGAGTGCTCACCTCTAATGGCCGCACTCAGCACTCTTGGCCAAGGGGAGAGAGAGGCTGAGAACTGGCCAGTTGTCTTTGCTAGCTGGCNGATTGTTCAGCTGGCCGCCGAGCTCGAGCGGCGCGCGATCCCTGGACCGTTATCACACTTTCCCTCCACCAATCTCAGGTTAATTGATCTTTAGTTCTCATGTGTCTTTAGTCCAGTGTTATCAGCTTTAAGTCAACGAGGTGCGACCACTTGTTGTAAAAGCTGCGCCAGTGCGCCACTTAGCGGTGGTTGGTTGCTGATTCGAGGGTGCAGGTTTTATGCGCGGCCCCTTGGAGATAATATATCTGTCACCAAAGGCCATTTCGTGCAGTAAGCGTTTCGCGGAATCGAGACATGGGGGCCAGCTTTGGCTTGCCAACAAGACTGTCGCTTGCCAAATTAATTGCCCCTCGGGCCGCCGAGGGATGGACCACTCGCCGCTGGCCTTAGCGCGCCAACTAGTGGGCAAGCTAAGAACAGTAGCCATGTTGAAAGCGTGAGCAAACAACGGGCCAGGTTGTTCAAGCCAATCTTGTGCTACCAAATCAGCCAATTCTAGCAAAGCCATTGGCAAGCTTGTNGGCCGAAAGCCATACAAGTTGCATGGCTTTGCTCATTTTGGTTTGTTCGAAAAGCAAACCGAACGGACAGTTACAGAATTACGCGACCACCTGCATTGCACCTGCACAANCATCGGCTTTTGGCAACTAAAACAAGGGGGACCAAACCAACTTTCTAAGCCACTCAGAACAACTCCTTCGCCTGGTTGCTTTTGGAGGCTCTTGGTTAGCTTAACGCCTCTGAAAGGGCTCCCAAAAATCGTTAAACTCCCATCCAAAGTCGCTGTCCATGATCTAAATCTTTGTCCGCTCATGTTATGTCAACATCAAACGCCAACCGCATTCTCTCTCTCTTGCTCCCTGTTCACGAGGGTCTCAAACTCAAGCCGCCTATTGGACATAAAATTGCCACCTCCAACAAATTCTACGGTGACCAATAATTGTTAACCCTCTCTCGCTCTAGCAAACTCAAATTCCCCTGGCCGCTTGGCTCTAACNGCTTCATTGCAAGCATTTTCAGCGGGCGAATATCATTAAACCTGATGGCTCACGAGCCCAGGCTTTGACGGTGAAGCCAGTGATCGAGCAGCACCGGATTGATTGCAGCCAACCGAGCTCACCTGTCTACCTACTGGTTGACTTATTTGACTGGTTGCGTGTTCGCTTGCCGAGCACGCAGCCGATTGAAACTACCAGTAGATGGTTGGTGCAAGGGAAGAGAGAGAGAGAGAGAGAGCCTCCTCTTTGCTTTAAGCTCTCTAAGCGAAAGAAAATAGCACTACACCTCTCGTGTATCCGAAATTTTTTAGCTAAAATCATGAATCTATCCAAGCATGAAGGATGACGTTTTCCTTCGCCTCTTTCAACCTTCCTCGCTCTCGATGGCAAAACTTGGAAGGGAATCGAGCCTGGATGCGCAACCGCTTTCTACACCCACCACCGTGCTAATCAGCTCCGCTATCAATTATAATCGAATCGCTCCATCCTCATCCTATTCGGCGTCTTAATAGGAGACTCAACTTCTTAGAATGGTCTGAGAGGCCCTAGGGGATGAGCACAGCAGAAGTCCAAGACTCGGAGCCCGACGGCGGTCTGTTGCTTTCATCATGCTCATACAAAAGCCACTCGGCTCACTATCACTCGCCTCAGTCGGTCGCCATTGAACTCATAAAACCAAGAGCTTACATGTGAGAGGCAACCTCTCATCTGCCCACAATTATATTGGGCTCACTAGTTTGTGAGTTACACATGATACACCTGCTTGCCCAAAATCAAGGCAAAGTTCACTCTCCACAGTCGCCATGCGAACATTCAGATAAGTGGCCAAAGTCAGGTCTTATCCTGCTTGCCTTCAATTCCGGAGGAGAGCTTTTAATTACAGATACACGTTCATTCATGTTAGGTTAGATAACTTTCATACAAAATAACGACGGTCGGAGTCTTGCAAAACAAATAAACGAACAGCTTTCGAGCTTGTTTGTCATTGGCCTAAATTATGGCAACCATGTTTAGGTATAGAGAATGTTCCTGTACATCTGAACCTCAAGTCCTTGATAACAAAGCGGCGAGTATTTACTCACGNCCAGGATAAANTAAACAAGGACTTGACATTCCCTTTACGGGTTTAGATGCCATCTGTTGGCTGGAAAAGGACTAAGTTGGAAATTTGGCCACTAAGAAGACTTATACAATATCAAATCATTGTCTCACAAGCATAACGAGTCCCCAAAGTTACCTCTGGTTCACTTAGCCGCATCAAGGGCCGACTACGATGATCAGCACACAATCGTCAACTCTGCATCAAGGACTCGGAGAAGAGGGGCGACGTCGGATATGCTCAAGGTTCTGTGGCTCCATCTNCAGGTGTTGACTCGTTCGAACTCACGGATCGTTTGAGTTTCTCTCGGGCAAGTCAGCTCCTTGACTTTCACAATGCAAGCTGCTCCAAGACATTTCCGCTTCCTCTCTCTTCTCTCCGGTCCAACTGTTATGAGTATGAACTGCGGGTGATGTCGATCATTATGAATTGGCCGCGAAAGCCTGTATTTCCCGGTTCAGTTGTATTGCCACCTGAGATTCACAAGCAATCACTCTTGGGTTTAGCAAAGATAGCACGGGAAGCTTAAGCTCGAAGAATTGACAAGTCCGCTCAGAATTCACGAGAACTTGGACTTCCTTCACTCTCGTCCAACCTCCAGCAACTGCCGAAAAACAATGAGATAAACAGGGGACTCTCGCACAAATGGCGCGAAAGAATTGTTGACCAGAGCACTCAGTGGACCAGCACATAACGAGTCCGGGTGATCCAGTGCCTAGATTTAAGTTATTTGATGCATGGAAACATTTTTATAATACATATCAACCGAATTGGTGCTGGAAGTTTAGGCCCGCTGCTGCAGCGGCGGCGGCAGCAGCGGCCAGGTGATGATGATGCTGGTGCGCTGCACCCAATGGTCTTTGCGGCGGGTGGAAGGCATGGTTTGGGTGACTGTGGCTCGCAATGAGAAAGTTTTGTTGCATCAATTTTCTCTTAGCCTTGTAGCGTCGATTCTGAATTAAAGTTGGCGTTTGAGGTTAGAGAGTTTGTGCATATATAGATTTAAAGGGCAAACAGACACAAGGACACTTACTTGGAACCAAATTTTCACCTGTGTCTCAGTCAACTTGAGCCTCCGCGCTAGATCTGATCTCTCTGGGCCGCTCAGGTAGCGCTGCTGGTTGAATCTTCGCTCAAGCTCGTACACTTGCATGTGGGTGAAGGCAGCCCGCGACCTTTTCTTCCTAAACTGGTGCGGGTTTGCTGAATGGCTGGTGATGTCAGCAATCATTTGTTGGCTCAAGCCGCGATGGTGCAGCCGCTGGCCGCCATCGAGCAAGACCAAACCAGCAGGAGCGGACTGATCGCCTTGATCTCTCGTCTCCTCCTCCTCTTCCTCCTCCTCCTCATCACCTTGCTCACCCTCGGCCAGGTCCTCGTTGCCGGCGCAGTCGTCCTCTGTCTCCGACCCAATGTCCTCGTCTCCCTCCTCCTCCTCCTCCTCATGCTCGTCCACGTTCACCTCCTGCTCGGTTTCCTCGTTGTCTCGTGGGCGCCGAAAGCTTCTCGCCCCGTCGAGGTTGATCGGTGACGTGCTGCACCGCTGCTTGACCTCGGGCGCGTAGACCTCCTCCGACGAGCTCGCTCGCCCATCAGTCTTTGCGCGCGATGCAACGGCTTGCGATTGAAACATGTTCAAATGGACCGATTGCTGCTGCTGTTGACGCTGAAACAACTTGCTTGCCGAGTGCAACATAGCCACCGGATATGGATCGAGGTAGAAGGAGCTTAGCGCCGAGTTAAAGGCGTTGCTTAGGTGCTGGCCGACGCTTTGATCGAGCAGACTCATGGACAGGCCCAGTTTGCTTGCCATTTCGGGCTGTCCTTGGACTTGTGACGCTTGCGCTCGGGCAAACCTTGCGGACTGATCCGCTGACTCTGGTTGCTGCCGGCTTGACTGCTTTATTTGGGCGCCACTTGTTTGGTTAGCATTGGTGGTGGCTGAAGAGGCCTTGGTGAGAATGTATTCAATTGAGAATGGGTTTGGGTGTTTGAGTTCACGCTTGACGGGCTGGTTGCAATGTCTGTTGGCTGTCCCGGTCGCATTCGAATGCACTCCAAGCTCGCACTNCCCAAGCTGATTCATCTTGTTTTTAAACAATTGCAGCTCACTCATTCATTCAAACGAAACTTATGCCTCTCTACCTATTATAGGCTTGCGAGACTCTCTTGCAACCCGATTGCAGAGTTGCATAGGCGCGGCAAACTTGCTCGCTCAGCCGCTCGCTCACTATAACTGGCGAGCAAGTTTCACCAAAGTGCACGATTGAAATGCGCTTAATTTTACACTTGAGGCAGGCGAAAAATGTCGGCGCCCGCTTAAAATGTGAGCGCACGCACTGCGCAAGGAGCCAGCGTGCGCAAGGTTGCGCGCGCGCAACGCCTCCAGCGACTAAAGGGCCAATTGCGCGCACTNGCATTCTGTGTACTAGTCGCCCTCGATGAGTGTATAGGAAGTAGCTGCTGATTGCTCGCTTTCATCCCTAATGGAAGATGTCTGCTCCAAAGGTTAACAAACGGGCGAGACAAGCGCCCAAGCTCTGGAGCNCTCTGGAAGCCTCTCTTAAAGGAGTCGCAATGGTTCGCAGAGGTTTCGCTTGTTGGCGTCGCACTTGGTAGCTACAGATCGCTCTTCCAATCTTGATGACTGCGCGGCAGCCTGATTGGCGAGATCCTTGCAAGCTAATGACGCCTGCCCCAAATGGGTTACCTGTCCCGCTCAAAGCGACGAGTAGGAGTTTTAGGCTGTTCAGCTTCATGCTAGAGCTGCACAAAGCGAGCAAACGGCACTCCTCTTAGCAGCCAGCTGGCAACTGTGGGCGGCCAAATGCTCGTTCGTCTTGGAGATGACTTGATTGCTCTCTCGCTATCTCGCTCTATAGGACATAACAATGTTGGCTGCTCACGATGAGCGCTAATTGAACTGATCGGCGAGCAAGTGGGCCAGCAATCCTCCTCTTCGCTCGCTTCTAGGCTAACTAGTTCGGCTGAGGGGAGGCTGGTTGCGCAATCGGGAGCACTTTGGAGCTCAGCTCTGCTTTAAGCAAGATGGGATTCGAACTCTCGTTTTGGAACCCTCTTGGTGGAGGAAAGAATTCCTGTTTGCAGTAAGCATTTTGGGAATCTCGCACCATACGGGGCTCCAAAACAGGCCTTGCCTCCAATTAGAGCCGAGTGCGTGGATGGGCAAAATTTCGTCCAACATTGGTTTTGTAGGCCGAGGATTGCAAATCCCGGGTGAAGCGGCCTAGATTCGCCAATTCACTGCCTGCCTCCCCAATCAAGGGCCCAAGATGGCTTGCAGGCCAGCTTCCGGCCCCGCTCGTCAGCGCTAAATGGATCTCTTGCTTGATTGAGCGCTCGCCGGCCATGCGGCGACCACCAGCGCCACAGCCAGCGCGTCTCAGAGGGAATACCATCCACCTCTCACCTTGCGTTTTTGCAAACGTCGAGCTAGGACTTCTCCAAGCAGGCAAGCGGCTGCATGCGACAAGCTAAAGCAACCCAGAGAGCCCACGCCAGAATGTCTATGCCTAGAACAGTAGCAAGTGCTCCGATGTCGCGGCAATGAATGGGAGAGATCTGATAGAGATATTAAATCGATCAGATTGAGATGGAGCTAGACGATAAGAGCGCATAGTTCAATGGGCTTCGACCATTGATCCAGGCTCATGCTCAGCCAATCCAAGCCATACCTTCATCGTTCTCCGCCTCTCTCTCTCCCTTTCCCTATCGCTCTCAAAGGTGGAATGAATTTTTGCTCTGAAGATCATATAGATTGATAGAGACAAGTGCACTTTCTAGCGAATTAGATCGCGATCGAGCGGCGCAGAGTTTGCAAAGTATGCGCAAGGTGTGCGGCCCGGCTGGCCAGTGCGGACGTGAATGGGAAATATGAATGGGGCCTGCGTGTGGTCTAGCGGGCCCGAGTCAGCCCGCAGTGTTNCTGCTGCTGAGGTGACGGTGGCGCGCAAACCTGGCGCATAGAATGAAAACCGCAAGACTGGCTCAAAAATGCACTGAGGCTAGACTGAAGAGTGGAGCAAGCAAACCACTCACTGGCAATCTGCTTAATGCATTAGAGCTGATTACAAAGCGGATTGCTGCAATCGATCGATTGAATGGATGAGCCAGCNAACGGGCGGACATAAGTCGGATTTCAGCTTTTACCTACGCTCGCTGTTCCAATGANCCTGATTGGCCACAATGGCCAAGGGTCATTGCGGAGTAAAAATGGCAGCGAAACCAATGACATAGTGAGAATGGCTGAGAAAACAGCACTGGGCGTCGACCTAGCGCACGCGTCCACCACAATCAGCGCCAACACTACCACTACAACTCGGCGCCATTTCAACGGAAGTTACCGCCCAAATTGCGCAATCCAAGCTGGCCCCTCAAAAGCTTTGCGAGTTTTGATTGATCTGATCCGAGTAATGAGGATAGTTTTTCGCGCAATCTAATCGGATTAGCCGCTTGCCGTTTGGCCTATATTGGCCCGTTTGTTCGCCCATCCAAGTTGAGAGCTTGGGCGAGAGTAATGCACTCTTGAGCCATCATGTTAACTTGGCCGGCCCATGTTGTTGTGTCACATGACGCCCATTAGTTACATGCAACCGCACAAGCTACCGGGTTTGCGGCGAGCACGCTGCTGCCTGGTGCCGCCATTGCTTGC
>Ga0058699_1000553_pt1 | contig 11600 bp, 6 predicted proteins | sample AgamicAtPe_FD_55078 | JGI IMG/M metagenome (GOLD analysis project Ga0058699, IMG submission 55078) | Agave microbial communities from Guanajuato, Mexico - At.P.e | ecosystem: Host-associated > Plants > Phyllosphere > Phylloplane/Leaf | place: Guanajuato, Mexico | collected 2012-10-15 | reverse complement strand
GTTGTCCTCACTTGTTTGCGTTGAGGGAAGATGTTGCGCGTCAATAAAAAGGATTCTTGCATGTCCCTTATCCGATTGATGGCAAACAGGACCAACCGACTTGTGCTCACGAAACGATGCATCGAATCTATACAAATTGGATCTTTGAGACAGAAAGACTTTCACTCACCTCCCTCCAGCCCAGGCCAGCCAATCAAGAAGCAAGTAAACAACCCGCGGAAGCCGATCGATACCGACGGACTGAAGAAAGTGCGTGAGGCGCAAAGACTTGTCGCCCAGCAGCTAGACAGGCGGCGACTCGGCCAAAGATTGACCCTCAACTCTTATCTTACCGTATGCGTTGACGTTGGCCAGATCAATAGGGCCTTCAATCTTCTCGTGGAACACTCTAACCCGGCACAACGATCTCCGCTTGTCGAGGTTGCCCATTATAATATTGTGCTCAAGGGTTGGGCTAAATTNGGTTCTGTTTCTCAAATAGTGGAAACGAGAATGCACATGATTAGNAATAACGTCGAGCCAAATGCGGAAACCTTTGCCAATATACTTTTGGGCTACTCAAAGAGTCAAAACCCTCACGCTATTGGCTTCAAAATCAAGAAACTAGTCCAGGAGATGCGATCAAGAAACATAGATCCAAAGTTGTTGTTTCAATCTACTTATCTCAATGCTACTGAGCGTAGAGGAATCAAAAGTCTGCTAAAAACGGTGGATCATGGTTATGATGATACTTTCTGTGATGAGCCAATCAAATATGATTGCAATTTACTAGCCAAAATCCACAAGATCCAGCCCCGACCCCATGATATTGCTGGTGGAGCTGACTCTAACAAGCTTGCGTCTATGGCCGACCATCAGAGGTTTGTTGAAAGACAATCGAGTATAACTATCAAATCCATAGCTAGGCAAACGAATTCGCCTCTAGTTGCAGAAAAATTTGCTGGCTTGTGGAACAAATATTACGAACTATGGCGAAAAGGNCTAAGTGAAGCGCTGGATAACAGTTTGGATGCGCTCCAAAAAGAATGCACAACCTCTGAGAAAGTGAACCTATACCCCTACCTATGTTCAGTAGATAAAAATATACTGATTCACCTGTTGTTAGATGAAATTGAAAACAACGCCACATTCTCCAGCTTTAGCATGTCNACTAGCACTTTGCATCTTCAATTCGGCGACAAAATCATGAAAAGATACCTTAGGACAAAATCCTTGACAGATGGTTCATACTCTGAGGTGCAACAAATTTATCGCCAGTACCTAGTGGAGTATTGCTCAAACCCTGAGTTNGTCGGTAAAATGACCTCAAGGGAATACATCCAAAGGAAGGCAATCGAAACGAAGAATTATGCTATTTATAAGGACAAGTATTCGCCAGTGGAACAATGGCCGCACCATATAGTTGGCGCAGTTGGAAAATTTCTCTACGGCATCCTACTCAGAGAAGTTAAATTTGATCCNGACACAGTAAGGAGTCCAAACAAGGAAATCAAACAGAGCAACCTTGTTCANGCTTTCTATACTGCNTACCTGCAAATAAACCACACTCATAAGATTAAGGAAGAATTCAGGGCGCACCAAGATTTTGAAACCCTCCACAGAAAGTCATGTGCGGCTCGGTTAAGATTCGACTACAGCTATCTGCCGACATCGAGCCCACCACTTCCTTGGTTGAGTCACCGATTTGGCGGATATCTTACCAACAAATCAGATTTAGTCAGAATGTCNACCCCCTTTGCAGAGAAGATGTTCCATTTGATGGAGAGAGTCCGGAATCAGAAGTTGTANCCCAGTCTGGACTCGCTGAACTCAATCGGACTTTGTCCTTGGACTGTTAACAAGGANATCCTTGATATAGTCATAACTTTGTTCCGATCTGGAGGCGACGCAGACCTTACAGTGCCCCTGGAGGAATCTAAGATGCTTGATTCAGCGCCAAAGCTGGCCGAGGGTGCGAGCAAAGCTGATAGGATATTGTACAATAGGGAAAAGAAGAGGTACGACCAAAAGAAACGAGAGATGTATTCCCTTTGGCGAGATTGCCTCTACAGACTATCCATTGCCAACCACTTTCGCGATCGAGTGTTTTGGTTTCCTCACAATCTAGACTTCCGTGGCCGAACCTACCCGATTCCGCCTCATTTTAATCATTTAGGTTCAGATCTTGCGAGATCTCTGCTGCTTTTCGCGAAGGGCCGGCCGCTCGGCGAAAAGGGTTTAGACTGGCTCAAAATACATCTAATTAACCTTGTTGGTTGCAAGAAAAAAGCTCCGCTCTCTGAGCGATTAGATTATGCTAATTCAATACTTCACATTGAAATCCTAGACTCGGCTGACAATCCTTGGGATGGGAGGAGGTGGTGGACAAAGAACGACAGCCCCTGGCAGGTGCTAGCTTGCTGCAAGGAAATTGCAAAAGCTATCCGGAGCAGAGACCATAGGCAATATATTAGCCATTTTCCCGTCCACCAGGACGGCTCTTGTAATGGANTGCAGCATTATGCCGCACTAGGTCGCGACACAGGTGGCGCAATGGCAGTGAATCTGATACCTTGCGAAACGCCGCAGGACGTTTACAGTCGCGTTGTGGATATTGTCGAGAGTATGAGGAAGCGGGACTGTGANGCGGATGTTAAAATTGCCAAGATGCTCGAGGGACACATCCAGCGGAAGGTAATTAAGCAAACAGTCATGACAACAGTCTATGGGGTCACTCACTATGGCGCCCGCTTGCAAATCGCCCGCCAACTGCAGGCCAGAGGATTTCCGGACAAGGAACTCTGGCAAGCGGCTCTGTATTTGTCGAGCAAGACTTTAGAATCAATTGGTCAGATGTTCAACAAATCGCGCCAAATACAAGATTGGCTGAATGATTGCGCCTTCATCATATCGTCCAAGTGCAAACAACCCGTTAGCTGGGAAACTCCGCTAGGATTTCCTGTCACCCAGCCCTATTTTCTAAAGAGGCAAACAAGCTCAAATCGACTAACCTCGAGCCTCGGAGCTGGACTACCATCATACAACGATCCCTCATCCAAATTGAATGCTCCCAAGCAAAAGACAGCCTTTCCCCCAAACTACATCCATTCCTTGGACTCTTCGCATATGATGCTAACATCTCTTTTCTGTCAGCGCAGAGGTATAACGTTCGTTTCAGTCCACGACTGTTACTGGACTCATCCGGATACCGTTGATTCGATGAACAATATTTGTCGCGAGCAGTTTGTTGCCTTGCACTCGCAGCCTCTCTTGCACCTGTTGGCAGAGCAGTTTTTAAGGAAATTTGCTAGCAATTCGAGGATTGAGGACGAGAGCCTTTCTTCGAATAGACAGACAACACTGCAACAGGTTAAACATAATCAAGTTCAGAAAAGTTCCTATGGGCACACACAGTCGCAAAGCGGGCAAGCTGCTGACGACTACGACACACTGGTTGATCTCGACCTAAAGATGCTTCTAGCTGAGAAGGCCGACAGGGATGATTCTGACTCGGAACACTTGTTGACAGATGATCTGCAGGGTGCTAGTCAGTCGCTTATCAAGATGTACGAGAAGGAGCGACAGCTCTCTAAGGTTAAAATACGCTCAACCTTCAAGGATGTGCCAAAAGCGGGCGACCTGGACTTGAGAGCCGTCCTGAAGTCGACCTACTTCTTCAGCTAATTCCCGGCTCTCGTTTTGCCCGTGTTCCTTGGGCACAGTTGTTACAGTTAGGTTAAAGTAAAAATTGACTCCTCGCCTGCAATACACTGATTGCTGGCCCCCAAAAAGATACACACCAACTTGGCTTCCCAACTAAACACGTTGGTTTGTATTAATTGATTAATTACAAAAATCATATAATCGACACTCTCTAACAAAGCTCGTTAAATTGTCCACGCAACTAGCCACCAACTCGCTCTCACAACTCTTTCCGGTCTTTCCTCCTCTTGACCTGAGAAAGCTCGTCCTTGTTGTCGCTGCCTGCTCGGCCATTTTCTAAGGCGGCCACTCTCGGCTGCCAGGCGCTGTCGTTGTTGTTGTTGTTGTCGTCCTCAGCGCTGAGCTTGTCTTTTGCTTCGAGTCTCTTCTTGCCATTGCCGCCACTGGTTCTGTATGATTTGAGATAGAAATCTACAAACAGGAAGATAAAGACGAAGGAGAAGCCGACCATGATGAGGAGGAGGGCGCGCGGAAACTTGCAACCCGGAATGACGAGCGGCTGCAGGCAGCAGGCGATGATTATGAGAAACTGGATTATTTGCATCTGAGTTAGGTACTTCTTCCAGCCTAAATAGGGTCGCATTGAGGGNTAGGTGGCAAGAAAGTAGTAGGTGTACATGATTGAGTGGATAAAGGTGTTGATGAATGGGAATATGGCCGAGTTTCCGCCTGGCGCAAACTTGAGGAAGAACCAGGTGGCCGTTGGAACGCTTGAGTGGTGGAACACGTGGAAGGANGTCACCTGGCTGTCCTTCTTTCTCAGCACGAAGAAGATTGTGTCTGCNAACTCAACAAGCCGCGAGGTGTAAAACATCCAGCCATAGTAGATCTGGTTGAGGGTCTTCTCGTCGCGCTCGAAGGGGTCGGTTGGCCTGCAACCGATTGTTTCGAGTCCNTAGTTGACCAGCTGGCAGGCTGTGAGGAAGCCGAAGCCGTTCCAGGTGGCCATCAGGAGGTTGTAGGTTCGAATTAGGGGCAAAATTTCGTAGGCTTTGCGGTTGCGCATGAGCCTTGGGCCGGCCGAGCGCACAAACCAATAGTAGACGAGGGTTGCGAGTATTGTCGGCCAAGGCGTTCGCATCAGGTGGTAGTTTGCCACCCTCGGGTCGCCGTGCTTGTCGAACACGCCGACCGTGTAGTAGTGGGCCGCCTCGTATAGCACCTGGCCCGAGCTCGCGGGCGCCAGCTTGTGGGCGGCCGTGGCCATGTTGCTTCTCTGCTGCTTGCTTGCTTGCTTGCCTGCTTGCTTGTTGCTCGGCGCCTTCTGACAGTTTCCCTCGCCGCCACTGAATGAACCGCTGACTAGAGGGAGCCCAACTGTGCGATCGTCCGATGAGGCTCTAGTGTCACCCGGCCGGCCGCTCTTATTCAACAACGTGCTTGAACTTGAAGGTGGTCGACTGGAGGTGGTCGACTGGATGCGGTCGACTGAACGCGGGCAGCAAGATGCGAGCTACTTTATATTGGCGGCGTCCTCGCTCGCTCGCTATCTTGCTGATTATGGTCGTTTGTCGCCGAAGCCGCAGCCGCCGCCGCCGTCTCGCCAGATCTGATTCGCGCAAGAGTTGCCAACCTTGGCTCGCCAAGCCGCCGAAGCAGAGGAGTTTCCCTGGNCAAAACCCTCCAGCGGCCGCTCAAACTCCCCGACTCGTCCGTATCAACATCCATCCCAGTGAGCGCAACCCTGCCTACTAGCGGCTTCCCCGCTCTCAGGCGCCGCGCTTCCACTTGCACCTGCACCTGCGCCTCCATCTCAGTCTCAGTCTGCAGCGAGAGAAACCTCCTCCGCGTCGCCGCCGCCGTCTCGCCATGGCAAAGCACAGGACCTTCGCGCAGCCAGAGCCGTCTAGCTTGACGGCCGCGCTCGCCTGTTGCGCGCCCGCCGCCTCCCGATGGCCGCTGATGGCTGGCGGCCGTGCAAACCAAGACCGCAATCGGACGCCGATTGTTTGGTTCCGGTCGGCTCGACTCGGCTCGGCTCGGCCAGAGGAAGTGACCGAGGCTGGCTGTGTCCCATACAGCGCTTTGTTTGCACCGAAAGTGCTGCGGCCATAAACAATTTGCGTATTTGTTTGCCTCCAAGGCGCGGGCCACTCGAGCTTGAGAGGCTAACGGGGGTGCAAAGTCATTATTGCTATTGCCGCCTCTGAGTCGCCCGGCCAGCCAGCCCGCCCGCTCGATGACAACAAGCGAGCCCCTCTCACCTCTGCGGCCGGCCGACTAACGGCGGCCGCTCCAGCTCTCGAGAGGCGCCACTTTGGCCGCTCGCTCGCTCGCCTCCGACGGAAGCGGCCGCTGCTTCCGGGCGCCGCCGCCTAGGTGGCGCGACGGGCGCCCTGGGCTCGCAGCTCGCAGCTCGAAGCCGGTTTTCCGATCGGCCGCTCGTTTTCCCCGAATCAGCGCTCAGGCTGCCGGTAAGACCCGCTCAGTTTCAGCGCAGGGGGCAACTTCGCTGCTGCTGCCGCTGAACCAAATTTACCGCTCGCCTCCTCACTCGTCAGCGAGAGTCACTGAAACTCAGCTCGCTTTCAGGCAAACATGCCACTCATTCAGGTGCGCCGAGCAGCGTGCGCAATCCTTGGCACCTGTTCTCATTCTCGCCCGGCTGCACTCTGAAGCACGCGCATCCGAATGCAACCGGATGACGAAATGTCGCCACTTTGATCAGTTTGCCCCGATGCTGTGGCACCAACTCGCGAGCGCGCTCTTTTCCGCTTTACACTGGGAGGTGGCGCTCGCCGTGTCGCTTGTTTGGCTTTGCCGCGGCAGTCGGGCTCGCCACCTTGGATGGATGGTGGCGCAAACGCAGGCGAGCTTTCCTCACCCCATGCTCACATGTTGGCTCCCATATTTTCCCTATCTCGAACGGCGCCAGAAGCCAGCAGCTTGGGCGCTTGGAGTGGAAAGATTTGGAGCCAACAGTCGGCGGCCATGGTGCGCTGGCCAACTGGCGCTACCGCCGCCGCCGCCGCCGCCGCCGCAAGCCGGCAATCAATCAAGAGTTTGCCCGACTAGACAGGCTGGTCAGCGCGGCAAGCTCGAGCGCGTCCAGTGCCGTTTGTGTGGCCGAGTCGGCCGGTTCACCTTGTGCCCATTGGCTGGCGCGCTCGCATGCAATGGCGCCGACTGAACCAAACGAAACTGAACTGAACAGGCCAACCTCGATCAATGCCAAACTCGAGCGCGAGTCAGCCAGCCTCTGGCAGGAGCAAAGCCTAATCGCATTTGAGCTCCCCGTGTCTCCTAATCAACTTTAATTTTCAACGTTGACAAACTGAACTTGAACACTAAAGCGGCCAGACCTTTGGCGGTTTTATTTACACGTAGACGGCGGCGGCGGCGGCGGCCAGCGCTGGCAGGCAGCCGCAGCAACCCGGCCTCAGCTGGTGGCGCCCTCGCTGCGCCGAAAGGCGAAGGTCGCGGCCCCGAGACTCGAGTGCAAAGGCCCCCGACTGTTCGAGTTCACGAGCTCCCTTCCGACGGCCTCGTTCTCGGCTGCCGCGGCCACGGCAGCGGCGGCGTCATCGTCGTCCTCGTCCTCATCCTCCCCGTGGCCGAGGTTTGCGTTTCCACTCTCGTCGGCGCTCGCATCTCGAACGCTCGTCGTCGTGTACAGTTGGCCGTCTCCGCTCGCGCCACCTGTCGCCTCCATGGCCAGCTCGTCGATCACCTCCTTCACCAGCTGGTTCGTGTCCGCCGACTCGCCAGGCAAAATGGGCGCCTCTTCGCCCTCGGCCAGCGTGCTCGTCCAGCCGGGCGGCCGCGCAAAGGGGCCGCCCGGCGCCGGTGGGGCGGCCGCAGCGGTGGGGCCGCCCGCGCTGCCGCTGGCCAGCAGGAACGGCGCCGCCGGAAGCTGACGAGCGCCCAGCGAGCGAGCCAGCCCGGCGGGAACGGAAGTCTTCAAGTTGTACTGCTGGCTTGCGGCGGGCGCGTTCTCGAACAGCACGCTCGCAGGCTCCGGACCCTCCAGCTGCTCGGCCCCCCTCGGCCCGTACAAAACCTGCTCTGGCCCCGACTGCGCGTACTGCAACCCGCCCGCCCGAACTCCGCTCGGGCTCACCATCTCAGGCTGGGGCTGAGGCTGGTATTGCGGCTGCCGACTCTGTCTTGGGCCCACAGGTCCATTGTAGATCTGCACGCTGACTGTGGGCGGCGTCGTCTCGCCAGCCGCCCGCTGAGCACCGAACGCTGCAGCCTGCTGTCCGCTCTCCTCGGACCTCAGAGGTCGCCACTGGTCGTCGCTCTCGCGCGCCCACAAGTGCGCCGGCCTGAAGGCGTCCGTCCCTCTCGACTGCGACTGCGCCCTCAACATTTGCCGGCCAGAGCTCGGCGCTCGGCCGGTCGCGCCGAGCTCGACTGGCCGCTGCTTTTGTTGTGGTTGTTGTTGCTGCTGCACTTGGTCCGCCTGCTGCACCGGGTTAAAGTCTATCAGCATCATGATATTGTGCGTCTTCCCTTTGGCCGCTGGCGCCTGCAACGACTCGGCCGGCAGCCTGTCCTTGAGCGCCTCTCGCTTCTCGCCCTTGGCCGGCTCGGGCGGAGTGGCGGAGGTTGCGCCCACGTCGGCGCCATCCGACTTCGCTCGCTTGTTGCTCGCGGCCGACTTGCCCGAGCTGGCGCCAGTCTCGCCGGCCGCGGCTCTCGCCGAGCTGGTGCTGCTCGTCTCCCGCGCCGCCTCCCTGCCCTTGGGCCGGCCGGTTGTCGTGCTCGTCGTCGTCGTCGTCGTCGTCGCCGGCTCCTTCAAGCGTTGACTCGCCGTCGCCAACACAACCCGCTTCAACTCCTCCACCGGATCCACCCTCTCGCTGACCCTGCTGCCCGTTGGCGCCGACGCCGACTTCTCCCTGCCGCCCAGTTTGCCCGACTCATCCCGCTTCGTTGGCCGGCCCTCGCCGGCCGACTTGGGGGCGGGAGTGGACTCGGACTCGGCTTGCCTTGCGCGCGCCCTCTTCGCCGCCCGCTCTCGCTCCTCAACCGGCTTCTCCGCCGCCTCAGCCGCCTTCCTGCCCTTCTCGCCGGCCTTGCTCGCTTGGGCCCCCGCTTGGCCGCCCTCCTGAGTCTGGCGCTGCTGCTTTGGCCTGTCCCTCTCGTTCGCCTCCTCCCTATTGGCCCTCTCGCCACCAAAGTCAGGCTCCCTGCCCTCCAGCCTGCCGCCCGGCTCTGGTTTTCTCGCCAACCTGTTGTTTTGGCCGCCCTGCTCGCCAGCACTCTGCCGCTGGCCGCCCGTCTCGCTCGCCTTGGTCTTTGGCAGCTTCGAGTTCAACTCGTGAAAGTTCATCAGGTGCTTGCCGATCTGCTGCTGCTGATAACTCTTGCCCAAATCTGCCTGGTTCAACTCGTGCAACTTGGGCCCATCGCTCGCCGGCCTCTCGTTCATCAGCATCATCATCTTCATGCTGTCTGGCCCAATCTCAGCGCCTGGCTTCATTGCCTCCATTATTTCCTCCAGCGAGATTCCGCCGCCGCCAATGCCCTTCACTTTTGGCATTGCCTCTGGCATCTTCTCTATCTCGGCGCCGCCGTCGCCGCCATCGTGCATCAACTGAAACTCCATCAGTTGCTTCTGGTTCATTCCGCCGCCCATCGAATTGTGCGCCTTCCTATCCAAGCTCATAATATTCTTCCTCTGACCCAAACTGAACTCCTCAGGCCGCTCGTTCAAGCCAAAGATGGTCTCGTGGGGCCCCTGATAGAACTCGCCCAAATCGTCGCCCTTTTTGCCGTTTCCGCCAGCCATGAACAGGCTATGCGGCACCTCAGTCCGGGTGACCATAATCTTCTTGATCTTTCTCGGCCCCTTCAACCTCTTTGGCGTGTTCTCGCCAAAGTTGCTGCCGCCCATTCCCTTGCCGAAGCTGCCCACGCTCAAGCTCGCCGGCGGACCCATGAACTTCGGCCCCCTCAACTCGCCAAGATCCACCTCCTCGGGCCCAAAGGCCTCCTTCATGACGACCGGCTTCACTCCCTTTGGCGACGGTGGCGGTTGCGCGCTAGGCACGATCTTGTACACAGTTGTGATGGTCTTCTTCTTCGACTGAGAGGTTGTGGTTATGGTGGAATCGCTGACCACTATATTGTGCGGATCGCCGCCACTCCTCACAAACTGCTCTATGATGCGGCGCCTGAGGCCAGGCGGCAGTGAAGCGGACTTGCTCACCACCTTGGCCTTCTTCTTGCCGTCGCCAATGGTGGTCATGGTGGTGGTGCTCTTGCTTAGCAGCGGCCGCTCTTCAACCTCCCCTGTTGCAGACTCCTTCGTCAGCCTCACCTGGCCGGCCCCATTCTCGCTTGCTCGCTCCACGGCGGCGGCGGCTTGGCGCTCCCTTGGGACGCCAGCGCCGGCTGCCGGTGGCGTCGGTGGCGGCGCCGGCTGGCTCTCCCTTTGCTGGACCACATTATCGCTTTGGTTTGCCAGCGAGTCCTCAAAGTCAACCCAATCCTCGTGCGTATAACTGGCCGCTGCGGTCAAATTGGACGATTTTCCACCCAAAGATTGGCTCCCGCCGCCCTTCAACCTTCTACTCTCCTTGATTTTCCTCAAGAAAATACGACTTCTCTCGCTCAACTTGGGTTTTGCCAGCACATCCCTAAGTTCTTTCTTGCTGTTAGTCTTGAATCGTTTGCTCTTTGCTGCACTCCTTTCAGCTGCTTTTGGTTCACCGAGTTGCTCAGCAACAAGCCTACCTGATTTCCGCTCCTCCGACGACTCTCGCCTTTGGCGCTGACCAGTTGGGTCTGCTGAGCTTCCATTGTTCACCGTTTTGGGTGCGCTGTCAATCGTTATAGTGTATTGAACGCTCTCACTCCTGTTTTCGTCTATCAGATCATCGCAAACTGTTGAACAATTTGCGGCTCTCGCGCTCTGATTGTTGTTGGCATCTCTCACTTCGTTTTTGATAGGAGTGGAGCTTGTTTTGATTAGTTCGAGTCTTGGTCTGTCCGTGTCATTCAAGTTAGAGTTTGTCGAGTTTTCGCTTATGGCATTGGCGCTCGTCGTTGGCAAAACTATCACAGGAAATAGTAGGATTGAGAGGGCGAAAGTGCATCCGAGCAAGCAACTTGATGACATATTGTACAATTCTCTCTCAATTCGTTGATCAACGAAGTCTCGCAGCAAACATTTGTTATCAGATTATAACACCACCAGCCGAACGCTATCTCTTCGCTCTCGATTTCAGTGCATCTCTCGCGCTCAGTTTGCAAAGTAAGCGTTTGCTCTATATTTGCTTCTACGCTGTCCAATTGCTTAATTGCATCTGCGCTCAGAGGCCACTGCCAGTCTAATCTCGCCAGCTCCGCTCAGTCGGGCGCCGCCGAGGCCGCTCGATCAGGGCCGCTCGAGCCAGGAAACAAGTGCAACAAGCGCATTCTTCTTCCGTCCAACTACAAGCAACAAGACAAATGCGCTTCTGCCCAAAGGTGAGTCCTTTGGATGGCGATCCAGCTAGCTTTGTTGGTCTATGATCGCACGGATCAGAATCAGTCAGGTGGAAAGTGAAGATCACAGACGATCACAGACACAAAATCCGGCTACTCGTATGCAAAACGACTCCTCCACTAACACAACACGATTGACAACCTTTACGATCGAGCTATGGCATTGTAAATGTACATAGTTGGCCGTTAAACTAAAGCCATTCAAGCTGACAGTCACCGCTGGATCCATGAATCTAATTGCTCTAGTGCAAGTCAACCTGTGCAAAGAGCATCCTCTCCAAAATCATTGAATATTGCTCTTATGCACTGTTCGCAGGCACGATAACAATAGTCTGCCGATCGATGGGTAAAAAAGAAGCCAGTCTTTGATGAAAAACAAACAAGACCTCCCTCCGCATTGAGATGGGCCCGGACGAGCGAGTGGCTAGATCGGCTTTGCTTTGTTGGCACAGACAATCGGG
>Ga0058699_1000552_pt1 | contig 11629 bp, 12 predicted proteins | sample AgamicAtPe_FD_55078 | JGI IMG/M metagenome (GOLD analysis project Ga0058699, IMG submission 55078) | Agave microbial communities from Guanajuato, Mexico - At.P.e | ecosystem: Host-associated > Plants > Phyllosphere > Phylloplane/Leaf | place: Guanajuato, Mexico | collected 2012-10-15 | reverse complement strand
TGGAAATGTCTGTATCTGGATAGACTTTGTTTCTGTAAACACGACATTGTGTCCGTTACAGAAATAAATACTAGCGACCGTGGAAACACGAGATTCGCCGTATGCTGTGAGCCAGCTGTTCAGGTAGGACACTTCGCAATGGCCAGTGACTGAATCTTTCAAGACTGTCATCCTCTGGATAGTTATCTGTAATCATCGACTCTAAAGCAAGGCCCAGGGCAGTCTCATTGATACAAATGGATTATCAGACAATAATTGAGACTTTCTTTAGCATGCTCGGCCGGTTCGATTTCGACCGAGCCAAAGCTTATATAGATAGCCGAAAGGACGTTTTGCAAAGACTTGCACCCACATTCCCAAATCAAATTCAGCTAATGGCCATGCTAACCACCTTCAGTCATTTGTCGGAGGTTGAAAAGAACTACCATAACCAGCCATTCCCTAGTCAAAATCAACACTCTTTCCTACCAACAACGAGTTTCTTAAGAAAGACTAAAACGCTCAAAGACATGTATAATGATATTCACGCTGAATTGCAGCAGCTAGAAAACTTGGAGACCAACTTCAACAACAAGCGAAAGGTTATAACCCCCAACATATTCTCGCCGGGGTCAAGATCGAATAAGTCGCCAGCTGATAGATCGATTGACAGCCCGAATGGAGATCAGCCTCAAACCAGCTCGTCGACAACCGAGAAAGATTCGCCCACTCCTCAGGTGCCCCAGAGTCCTGGTGCAGCCTTTCGAAACAGCTTCTTCCGTGTTCTCTCACCCATATCGTCATCTATATCGATCTCTCAATCAGCTAGTGTAGCAACTTGTGATCCATATTCATTGAGCTCAAGCTCCGGCTACGAGCCTCCGCCCAACTCGACCACGACAACACCTGTGGCGCATACATTGAATCTCAGAGATTTCTCCGAGGAACTTATTTCCCACTTCTGCCTCCAACTACAAAACTTTATCCAAGCTCGACTAGACATGATTGACGTATATGAAAAGTTGGTGGAGGCCTCGAGTAAAAAGTGTACCTCAGTTGATGGAATTGCCTTCCGCCTTTCAATGCTCTGTCGTCAGTACCATAAATATTTCCACCACCCGCTGCTCGCTCCAATTAAGGAGGGCATGACTCTAGAGTGCGAATCATTGATGACTTTGATCAGAGCCACTATAGACATGCAACACTGGCGGTTCTTACCCACACTTTTCGACTTACAGGATGCGCAGACCAAGCTGAACTACTGGGCTGCTAGTACCTTCAACAAAGAGGCTTCGAAGAGACGGTTCAAGGTGTCGAAAACGCAAGCAGCACCAAGACTTTATGAGTGGTTGTGCAAATTTAGAGAGTTTCTGGTGGCCAAATTCACGTTGTACTTTCATGCCACCTTGACCAGAAGTTTTCCTGCTGTAAGCTTCAAAAATTCGAGTTCTAAGTTGACCATCGATTACTATGCCAAATTGTCGAGTTTTCAGCGAAAATTAGACGCAATATTCATTGCACTCATGTATGACATATCAAATGAGAAAGATTTCAGAGGTTTAGGTTACAACTTCCCATCGCGCGATTACCAGCAACCACAAGGAAAGAACACCCTCCAACCGATGGTTGTGATTCCGGCTGAGGGTAGAGCAAAGTTGGACAGCTTACAAGCTGAGATATATATGATTGTTATGACTAATCAGCAATTGATGATCAAGGAGGGTCACTACCAATTCCATGACAGTATCAAGAAGCTCACTTATTCTATAACNAAACCCGACTTCAATATTGTTCTAGTCATTGTTTGTGAGGGTCAAAAACCAGACCGTGATGCTTATATGCGATCGTTTTCGATTGAAATAACGAATCAATTTGCAATATTNAACATATTTTCCGCTTGATCTCACCTCCCACCATAATGTGATGCCAAATTCGAAGAAGCAAAATGTTAAGTATTTACCAGGTTCGGGGTAGGAAATTTGTTCATAGACAGGTTTAGATCCGAATTTAATTTTACATCAAATCAACAAAAGTAGTGAACGTCGTCCACCTTACGACAACTGTAAAAAGTCAGCACAATAAACACAACCTGAAACAATAATTACAAAAATAATTATGATCATTTACCTAGCCAATGTTTCTGACCGGAAACTGGAACGAGCATTTAAATCATGGCTCAAGATCGTAGTCGAATGGTCTCTCGCTCTCATCGGTTGCTAGATTTGAAGTTTCTTCAAATAAATTGGCACTTGATTGATATCTGATTTCGGTTACCTTGCTGATCCATGGAATGGCTACAACTTGTCATTACGCCTTCAGAGNAGTGAGCGCTCGTATTCTCTCATCCTGGCGGCTGGTAGTTCATGATATTATTCATAGTTAGTGCAGGTGTAACAGGCTGCATTGGGTGATTTGATTTCATCCTCGGCATTCCAAACGCTTGCAAATGTGACATCCGGTTGTTCGTTGAACCAGAATAGCGGTTACTAACTTCCTGTGGCGCATTCCTAAACCGCAACCGGTTGTTATTTGTGCTCCGACCGGCTACATTTTTTTGCTTTGCATGCACTCTAGGACCCGGAAGTTTTTGGGGCAGTGTGTAATCACTACCTAGCTGCCCTTGACTTTTCTTCTTACGGGTTCTCGTTGACCTCGTTGGTGAACCTCTGAAGGCGTAAGCCAGAGGCTCCTGTTTCTGATCGCCCAATCGTTCCTCGTCGGCGTTGCCACCACCATAGCTTTGGTCGTCACCCATCATGGCCGATGCAACGGAGAATACTGAATGAGTACCTATTAAATCAATGTTATCGTGGGGTGATGTTAGCNTCTGTTCAGAATGTCGCGAGCAGCGGAAGGACGTATTCCGCGCCAAGCATAAGCGTAGCGAAAGCAGGGGGAGAAAGCGGTACTGTTCAGATTAGGAAAATCGCAGCGTTTCAAATCTAGCGCCGTTCATTGAGAAGCGCGTGCGCAGTCAGATCGATCAACTGGTCNTTGCGAATCTACAATTCCAGTGTCACAAACGTCAACTACGAACTAACTGCCTCTCCAACTTCGACATCTATCCAATAGCACCATCTACTCCTTTAGCAAGTGTCTTAATATTTTATCAACAATTGGACTACCTTAGCATCCATCAAAATGGCCAACTTCAGCGAGGACCAAATCGTTGAGTTTCAAGAGGCATTTGCTCTGTTCGACAGTCGTAACGATGGCAAGATAAGTGTGTCGTTATTGGGAAATGTCTTACGCGCGCTCGGCCAAAATCCAACGGAGGCCGAGGTAAGAAAGTGTTGTAATCAATTCAAACCAGATGAGAGGATAACTTTTGAGGTCTTCTTACCTATTCTTCAGGCTATAAGCAAAAATAGATGCACCGATCAAGCGGAGGATTTCATCGAGGGATTGCGCCATTTTGACAAGGATGGCAGTGGTTACATATCGTCTGCTGAATTACGACACTTACTCACAACCTTAGGCGAAAAGTTGACCGATGACGAGGTTGAGCAGCTTTTGAATGGTCAGGAAGATAGTCAAGGCAACATTCATTACGAGGATTTTGTCCGTGTAGTTATGGGTGGATGACTTTATCCAAGATATCGAATGATCTTTTACATAGATCACTCCCCAAAGATTCTAAACGCCCTCCCTCGTCCGTCGGTAAAAGCGAGCTCTGCTTCTTGAAAGTGGGTGTAAGGTTCTGTTATAAAATCAACCGGCTGACACCCACTCAGTTGAGCTGGTATGCAAGTTCACCAAGAAGCGTTTTGTTAAGCAGATTGTTGTTGATGAGCAAGCTTATGTAAGCGATAATGCAAGCAAGCCCCCATATAATAGCTCAGAGCCGATCACTGGGGGACTATTTTCTCCTGTTGATACCAATATTCGTTGGCATCATCATACCTGGTGCTTCCATCCACGCCTTCANGTCAGTATCCGGCAAACTCGAACAAGGGACGCTCGGGTTTCTGTTTTTATGTCCGAACGGACGGTATGACAGTATGTTTGTCGCATGTTTCAAGGATTGAGAAATGATCAGTTAACGGTGGCCTAGAAAGCGCAACAATTATTATAATATTTATGTATAGACGCATCTACCAAGTTACAATAAACAGGCCATCGTGTAGCTTTTTTAGAGTAATTAATCATGGAGGTGATGGGAAACGTTTTACTTACGCTGGAGACTCCCCACGGAATACATTCTTCTGTATAATGTTCATGTTATCACTGTTAGCGCACATCAATCTCGCCAAATTGGTCTTTCTAATTTCTTGTAGCTGATCGGGGGTGAATGAGCCAACCTGACCGCCGTGCTCGAACCAGAAACGGTCACCATATTTCAGATTGAACATTTGGATACCAACAATGCAAGTGAATGTGGGGCCAAGTGCAGCACCTGGCAGAGGATATTCGGCAAGTCCAGCCGAAAATAAGTCGAGATCATGGACAGATCGGTAAAGTTTAGAGAACCTGATTCGCTGCGATACGGGCATGTACTGGTCGAGTTGCTTCCAGTTGGTGATAATATCGTCAAAACAAAATTCTACCAGCTTTGTATAACCTGGAATTCCGTGATCTCTGCCGCGTTGGATATTGAAAGCAGGCAAATCGAGCCCATAGGGGTTGTCTCTCGGTCTATAGAGATGATTTTTGATGTCGCTTGATACAAAGGGGTCTCTATTCTGGGACGCTTGCGAGATAAGACCTCGCATAACCATATCGTGTTGGCCAGATTTCATTCCAAAGGGATGGAAGAAGAACTCGTTGAGACGATACCCAGACGGTCGACCATCAGGTAAGATTTCAGCGAAGATGTTGTTGATCATAGAGTGCCCGAAACGGAAGGCGGCACCTGAAAATTCATTGAGCAATGAAGGATCTACAGTGGGATCATACTTGGTGTATCCTGTNGGCAGAACGTTGAGCTTGAGGAACTTCATCGCCTCTTGGCCAATAATAAGCGATAGCCACTCATTGTAGGTGACCATTTGCATTTGAGCCGTGCAAATTCGCCTATTGTTAAATCATAATTAGGATATGGGTGTAAAGTTAGTTACGATGTCGTTATCTCATCCGGCTATTTATCTATTGCATAATTCATCCGAAGGTAATTGCGGCTAGTTTTAAGCTGCTATTCTGCAGAAAATGGAGGTAGGGTTTTATTGATTTACTTGCATAGGCGAGAAGCGGTGAATTAGAAAGATAGGGGATTGGGGTGGAGGAGGAGGTGGTTTGGATAGTTCATGGAGTACATAGCTAAAATTTTGTCCGAAACTTTAGCGTCTCTTAGAGGTAGGGCAAGTTTGTGAGCTGGCAATAAGTTTGGGTGGAGAGACTACCATTTTAACTAACTNCCTCTATCACCATCACTATTTAGCCACTATCTTGGCTCGAGTGTGGCGCCTTATTAGTATGCAGAAAGTTCGGCAAACCAACCAAGATAGTTTACGGCAAGCAAATCAATGGTTGAAACAACTACCACAGCTCAAATCATGATGCTGACGACTAGACAGTTAAGGAGGGTAGCCTCGTAGCATTAAAATTCAACTAGTTACGAGCAACATGGAGAGGAGCAGGCGGTAGCAGAGGAGATGAGGTGGCAAGATATAGTGAAATTTCTTTCCGCTAACCGAAGGGTTCGTGGACTGTTGACTAATATAAAACTGCCAGGATGCACCTATGGCATGGTTCCCTTTGATTATGGAAATTGAGCCTGAATCGGTTGGTTGCAAAGCCGAGAAACTTAGTATAAATTGTGCTCAACTAAAATCAACTCCNATGAGAGTGAAGTTTGCGGATTTTGCTCAATCTCGTCTTTCTCCCTCACACTGCCTTGTCCTCCCAGTTAGATCGTTCTCAGGCTCCGGGTCATAAAGTGTAGTTGCTAGAAGCGATCCTCATCACTATCACTAGATCGANCTGACCGGTCATTGTGTAAAGGTAGCGACCGGCAATTTGTTTGGTCAGCATGGCCAATGAGTCCACTCGGCCTCAATCCAGAGCTGGCTCGCGTGTAGCTGTCCGATAAAGTCCTTGAAAACGTTTGACGATGCGGCTCGGGCTGGGCCGTTGCGGCGGTCAAACGTTTGTAGAGGAGGAATGAGAGATAGCTTTGCCAGGCAAGCTTATTGCCCGATCAAACAGAAAGATCTTTATGGTTTTGGCTGACTGGTTCGCACGCTGCTTGATGACGAAATCGACGCACCAAATCTAGGCCCTCAGATAAACAAGCTGACCTGCTCTCTGTTAGCCAGTTGGGCCGAATTCACTCGCTAAGATGATGGAAGTGGCCGAGAAGGGACACGAGCGATTGCGTGAAATGTTAATCATCATTATCGTCCATCCATTGGACGAGTCATGGTTTCGTCTAAAGAAATATTTCTACCCAGCTCTACCTGTTTTCAAACTCTACCTGTCGACTAACAAAGGCGCACACAAGTAGACACTAACACTCGGCTCTGTATCTATTTTCGGCCCCTCCAGTTTGTTGGCCGAGCTGGCGAGCACAAACGTTAGCCGGATTGGATTCGCTAAGGAGGCGCAGATTTGCTCCAAACCTCCGGCTCATGGTTAACAGGATAGATTCCGTTGTTCTAGTTTTCAGTTGAGAGCAGCTTATGAGCATAATGATGAGTCTCAGTTGCATCATGACAAAGCTCAGCTCAAGATTTAGCCCCGCTCATGAGGCTGCCCAATGGTCGAGCTTTCCACTAAGAAGCCCATTAACCTGGAGGCTAGCGCGCCTCATCTGTGGTTTCGGACCTCTCTCTCTCTCTCTCTCTTAATGAGCGAGGAGGAGAGAATTTCCGAGTGCTTGTGGCGAGCTAAAAATGGTCAGCCACTTTGGGCTAGACTATCGGCGGGCGCAAAATGCGAGTAGGCCGCCGAACAATATGAGCGGCCAAGAAGGGGCTTGCAAAGATCGCTTTCAAAATCAATTAACCTGCGCGGTCTCGCTGGCCACCAGAGAGGAAGACTCTCTCGCTTTAGCCTTTGTGTTGTCACAATTGGAGCTCAGCTGGCCGAGCAACTGAGGCCACCACAGCCGAGGCTCTCGATCTGGTTGGCAGCTAGATAGACGAGCTAGCAGCCGACTAGCTGGATGCGCAACGTTTGGCCTGTCAGACCAGTCAGTCCAACTGGACCAACTTACGATGCAAGCTTTGACACCCAACTTTGGTTGTCAAAGGTGGGCATCGAAAGCGAGCATGAGCACTCGATCGGCGGAGGCACAGCTCGCGTGCTTGCTTGGTTAAAATGAAGCCAAAACAAGCGAAGGTGAGATGATGGAAGGTGAACTGTTTAAATCAACACCACTCAACATTTACTCGCCGCTTGGGCCGCCAGCTTCCGGCCTCGCAGGCCAAAACCGGTTGATTTGATGGCGTCGTGTTTGGTTGGTGTTGCTTGCTTGATTGGTCCTTCAATCGAACCGATCATTGCGGGAGATGAGCGAGTGAATGGGAGAGAGTTGGATGGGTTTGCAGGCGGCCGGGATGAGGAGAGTGCTGGGGAGGATTGAATGCGGCGAGAGATGTGGCCGGCCAATAGGGCAGCATCCATTTAGCCGCCGATGCAACAATGGGCCGCAGGTTTGAATGAAAATATCAAACTGGGAAGCGGCGAGTTGGCGCCCGGCGAGAGGCTGATGACCGCCGGGCGATCTGGCCAACCAGATCAAGCGGCTGATGATCTTTGCCTCGGCTCAGCTCAGCTCAGCTCTGCTCTGCTCTGCTCGCCCCTCCCACTCATCCTCCTCTCGCCTCTACCTGTTCGCCTGCGCGCAGCTCGCTCTCGCCATCCGCCGAGCTCGTCCAAGGGGAGTAGATTGGCTCAGTGGGATCACAGCTCGGGCTTGCAATCTAATTTTGCTGCGAGCGCGCAGGCCAAATTGAAAGCCTCGTCGGGTTCCTCTTGGCGGGCGGNGAACGAGGAGCAATTGTTTGATGGCATGGAAGCGAGGAGATGGCGCGCAGGGAGGACTTGCGGCTTCTTCGGGCGGGCGAGTGCGGCCAGCTCGCCGGGAGATTTGGTTGGTCGCCGCGCACTTCAACCCACTGACCGATAATTGGATCGCTCAACTCAAACCTACCTGTCTGCCTACCTGCCTGCCTGCCTACCTGCTCGCCCGGCTCGCCGAGCGCTGAGGCTTTGCGGCTGCACTCGGAGAAGGCAAATTAAAACCAACCTTCGTGAGCTCTGAAAGTGAGCTTAATTGTGGCCAGAGCAAACGCGTTCGCGTTAACATGGCGCTCGGGAGCTGCTAATTTCTCAGCTCCCGTGAGAGAATGACACTCTCCTCAAGCTTTGCGTGCCCATTGAGAGCGCCAACAAGTGGCCGGCGAAGTTTCAGCTTCCTCTCTCCATTCGAACAAGCGCGCGGCCTTCGAAGTTCGCGAGTTAGCTCCATTTGGAGCGCCAACAAGCGCTTTCAGGTGGCAAGTTGAGGGCTGCNGTGGCCACTTCAATGCAAAACCAAAGCCTCGCGTTTTATGTTGCCCGCTTCTGTTTGAAGCCAGCGGCTTTGAATGCTTGAAGATACAAAGACAATGCATCGTTAGCTTATCGAAGTAGCCCAGAGTGGCCGCTTCCGCCAGGTGTGGGCGAGTGTTGCGGCTTTGCAAGTCAGCCGGCCAGCTTGCAAAGTGGGAACAAATCTGTCTCGAATTGGAACAAAAGGTCGTCCAAGAGGAGCCGACGGACACTCGAGCTGCTAGCCAAAATGCCCTCCTTCTGTCCAATTCCTCCTCCCAACACTCGCCGGCTGCCACTTACGATAACAAACCAACCGGCGGCCCCTCAAACTGGGCAGCAAATCGCTTGTTTGCGTTCGCGAACCCAGCCAAAGCCGGCTCGTCCAACTAAGTTCAATCAATCGAGCTCGCGCTCGCCGGACTTTCGAGCCGCCTAAACGGAAACAAATCTCCATTTAGAATCAGCCGGCCGCAGTTTCAATGTCCTTGCTCTCTCCCCACTTGCCAGCCTTCGGGCAAAAGTCGGCCCAAGCGACCCGAGGACGGGTTTCACTCGGCCCGCCCTGGCTTGAGTGGCCGCTCGCTGTGTACGTTTTGTATCCACGAAGGGAGAGGGCAGCTCGAGTGGCGGGCAGACTGGCGAAAGTGTTAAGAATGCTCGCCTCGTCTTAGCGGCCAAGTCTCGAATTAAACTCGGATTTGTTGCGCTTTTTCCGGCTCCCAGCTCGGCCAGCCGGCGAGCACGCGATTTGGCCTGTTGGCCGGTCGGCGGGCAGCAGGTGACCCTGGCCAGGTGTCAAGAGCGGCGCTCGAGTGTCTCGGCCTCGGAGCGACGCTCACAGCTCTCGAGAGGGGGGGGGGCGGCTTGTACTTACTTTGCCTCCTGGTAGAGTCGGTCGCCGTTCCAGTGCGGGTTGATCATCTTGAGCGCGTTCACGACCCTGTTGTGCTGGCGCAACCACATCACGTGCACCGAGGTGAGCGCCGGGTGCTGGTTAACCCTGCGGTCGCCGGCCCGGTAGCAGAGCTGGCGCTTCTCAACGTCCGAGCACTGATCGTTTGAGGGGTCGGCCGAGTGGGGCAGCAGCTCCCTGCCTGCGTCGTCCAGGCTCACGTGCATCCGGCCCGCAGGTCCGCTCTTCGTCCAGAGGGCGGCCGTTTCGTTGGCCGCCGAGCCGTAGACTTGGGAGCCGTCGATGAAGGAGGTGATCTGGTTCATCTGTTCGCGCGGCCCAAGCCTGCAACGCGGACAAACTGCCGTGCGCACAAAGTTCAGGCAACTCTCCTCCCAATTCGAGTAGAAGGGGTCGTCGGGCGGCACCAGGATTGGGAAGCATTGCGGGTGCGAGTCGCGTTCAATGGGACAGCACTGGATCATCTGGCCGCTCTCTGCGTCGTTCCGTTCCGTTCGGGTTGGTTGGTGGGCGGGCGGGCGTTGGAGTTAGTGGGCGGCGGGAGGTGGTGCTCGGCTTGCGACAGGGCCGCGATTGGGAAAGCGGCGNGGCGCGACAGGCACAGGCAGGCGGCTCGCTGCCGGGAGGCGTGAGAGTCGGGCGAGCCATTGTTGCCGCCGCAGCCGCCGCCGCGACCAGTCTGCGTGGGTTGCCCAACGGCCGCCGGCAGTGGGGGCCGCAGGAGCGAGGGCTTAGCGCAGAGATATGACAAATTGGCAATTATTAGCCTGGCAAAGAGCAACGAGGACTCCCTGCAAGCCTGTTGCAAAACTGAGCGGTTGCTTGAGCCATGCGAGCGGCGGGGGCTCACACGCAGCCCCGCTCGAGTCGGCCCATTCAAATGGCCAGGTGATCGATAGGCACTCGATGCGCTCGCTTGGCCAGCGCGGCTGCCTGGCTGGCTGGCTGGCTGGCCGGCCGGCTGGAGCTGTGCGCTCGGCTTGCGCTGCAACCGGCACTTTCGCCGACTCTCGCTCGCAAATTGGTGTTTTTGATTAAACACACAAACAGCTGCCAGATGATGAGCACGAACGCTTAGGCTGGCCGGCCGCTCGAGTGGCCGGCCAGCGGCCATATTGTGCGCAGCCTCCATCGATTGGGGAAGCGCGATATCGGTTGCGCTAGGATCGGCCGCTCGGCTGGCTGGCTGGCCGGCTGCCTGTCTGGCTGGCCGCTTCCTGGCCGCTTGCCCCCGTCGAGCGGCCGCTGCATCACGACTCTTTCAACAGCGACGGCCGCCCGCCGCTGCAAGTCGACACTTGGGCCGGCCGAGCAAGCGGCCGCTCGAAAGCGGGCGGCCATGCAAGCGGGCGGATTGGCAGCGCCTGCAGGCTCGCAACTGGCGGCCATTGTTCTAAATGGGCGGCCGAGTTGCGTCCGCCAGCCTTTGCGCCGCTCTCGCAAGCGGCCGGCAAGACGCAACGCCGGCTCCCAATTATCAGTGTCACCCCGGATCAATTAGGAGCAAGGTTGGCGCCGACTGCCATTGTCTCCCGTTGCAGCCGACTTGGCGGCGGCGGCGGCGGAAGCGGCCGCATGGGTCGGGCTCGCGGGCGCGAGTTGGAGACGAGACGGGATGTCGTCGTCGTCCCCTCCGGCCAAGCGGCCTGTCTCGTCCATAATTGCAAGCCGAGCGGAGCCGAGCTCGGCTCAGCGGGTCGTTATTGTTGTTGATGTTGCTGCTGTTATTATTGTTATTGCCGCCCGCGCGGCTCGCAGGCCCTCGAGTGGCCGAGCTGGCCGAGCCGGCCGAGCGCTGGAGCCGCCGGCCGCTTCCGGCGCCTCCAACCCGTCAGCCGGTCGCCGGGTCAAAGGGATACTTTGTGTCACTCTGGCTGCTTAGCGCATTAAGCTGCCCGCTCTGCGCTGGCTCGCAAAGGGCGCCGCCCGGCTGGTTGTAAATTTGCCGCCGCCAGCCGAATGGGCTGACTGGCTCCACTTGTTGCCATTTAGCGCGCGGCCGCCGATTGGCCGGCGCCACGCAAACGATCGTGCAAGAGGCAATGATAATAATCTGCCCGTCGGATGCGAGCGCTCACTGTTTCGAGCTTCGCGCCTGCCGCTCGGTCAGGGAGCGACTTTCGCGGGTTCGAGTTCGAGTTTGTGCGGCGAGTTTGCGCAGAGAGAGAGAGAGAGGCGGCGTATGTATGTAAATTTGGTCCGAGTTCGTGGGCCGCGAGGGCGCCAATCGTGCCGGCAGAGGAGAGAGAAGAGAAGAGAAGA
>Ga0058699_1000551_pt1 | contig 11646 bp, 4 predicted proteins | sample AgamicAtPe_FD_55078 | JGI IMG/M metagenome (GOLD analysis project Ga0058699, IMG submission 55078) | Agave microbial communities from Guanajuato, Mexico - At.P.e | ecosystem: Host-associated > Plants > Phyllosphere > Phylloplane/Leaf | place: Guanajuato, Mexico | collected 2012-10-15 | reverse complement strand
CCGGCGAGAGGGCAGCGCAACAAGTCGGGCGCCGAAGCCGAGGCGGCGGGCGCAGTTGGCTGCCAGTCGGTGGGCAAAGGCGCGTAAGCCGGCTTACGAGCCAACTGGCGGCGCCGTTGGCCGGCAAAGCTCGCGAGCCGCAGCCAGCCGCCGGCCAGCTAGCAAAGCGAGCGCCAACCCTCGAGCCCTTAAACTGGCAACTCCGGCACCATCAACTTGAATTGCACTGATTCAATTCAACACAATCTCATCCATTTCAATTCAGGCCCTTTGAATGCGTTTCAGGGAGCCAGTTTGGCATTGGTCTCGCCTGCGAGTGGCTGGCTGGCTGGCCAGCCGGCCGGCGGCCCAGTGAGAGCGGCCTGTCCCTCTCACTAAACTCGAGTTCAGCTCCCCTCGCCGAGCGCCCTCAATGAGCCAGCAAAGGCGAGCCAAACAACAAGTATCAGCGCCAACATCTCTCTCTCTCTCTCTCTCTCTCTCTCTTTCCCAACTCAACTGCGCGCGTAGCTAACGGCGCTCGGCCGGCCGGCCAACCAGAAGGTCAGCGCCGAGAGGAAGCGGCGCCGAGGCGGGAGGACGCGGCGGCGGCGGAGGAGGAGCCGGCCGAGCGCAGGGGCGGCCGCCAGAGTGCGCCGCCACCAACCAGGGAGTGGGGCGAGCAGCAGCTCGGAGGCCGAAGCTCGGCTAGGCTGACCTCTGCCGAGCCCCATGAGCGGGCGGCCGACTATTCGGGCGCCCTGAAGCGGAGACTGGCGGCAGAGCCGGTGGCCAAGGGGGAGCCCGCAAGGCGTGCTGACAATGACTGGCCACCGGCCGCCACCGGCGACAGGTGCGGCCAGAGGCGGGCGTCTCTGTCGGCGGCGGCGGCCAGCCACTCGCATGGGAGTGGCAGCGCTGGAGGCGGCCGTCCAGCCGCTATTCGGCCAGCGGTGACACTTGGAGCGGCCGGCAAGGGCGAGCCGGCCGGCCGCTCGGCGCAAACAGCAGGGCCAACCGGCGAGAGGCTCGTCAGCTCGGCCGCCGGCTTGCAAACCTTTGCCGGCCTTGCGCAAGGCGAGCCCGGCGCGGAGAGCCCCCCTTCGAGAGGTAAATCACGGCCTGCAGCAGGCGGCGGCGCTCAGGGTGACAAAGGCGCCAGTGGCGGCGAGCTTGTGCAGCTGAGCCGGCGGCGCCAGCAACGAGCGCTGGCGGCCGCCTTGCCAAGCTCAGCCTCCAGTGCTGGAGCTGGCTGTGTAGTTGGAGCTGGAGTTGGAGCTGCTGAGGCTGGAGCTGAAGTTGGAGCGCCTGTGACGGCTAGACCGGCGGCGGCAGTCGAGCGAGATGCAGGACAGACATTGCAGGTTGATTCTCAGGCTCAGCTCTCGACTGGCGGCGGCGGCAGCGGCAGCAACAGCCTTGCGGGCGAGCAGCAAGCAGCAAAGGAGAGGAGGGCTAAAGCCAACGCGACTGGCAAGGCGGCGGCAGCGGCGCCAGTGGCAGCAGCGGCGGCGGACGATGAAAACAAGAGGGAGGAGGAAAAAGCTACGACTATCAAATGCATAACGAACTGCCAAACTAGTGAAGGCAGATCACAGGCTTCGCTCTTGCTACCACAGCGGCAGCGGCGGCAGCAGCAGGTTAACTCGTCAAACGGCAACAGTAACTACAACAACAGTGGCGATTGCAATGGCAGCGACAGCAACAGCGGCCTAAGCGAACGCAATAGAAATAACAGCGATCCTTCTGTATCATTAGCACAGAGATTCTCGTTGCCTTCGGCGCCCACTTTTGCTTTGGTTGTGGCCAAAAGCAGCCAAGATAAAATCCTTTTCGACAAAATAAATAAAAACAACAACAACGACCATCCGAGGGGCGAGCAAGCTGTTTGCAATATTGGGGCAATTCAAGCGCTTGAATCAGCATCATTGGGGACCACAGTGGCAGACAAAGTTGGTGGCAGCAAGTGGAGTGGGCAAACTGAGAAGGGCTACTGTTTAAGCAAGAATACATGTAATTATAACAACAATAATAATAATAGTACTAATGACGACCACCAGCAGAATTTAAGCAGCGTCAAAACAAGAGCGCAAACAGATGAAATTCCATCACAAATAAGAGACCCGAGAGATGAGAGTTTCCCTCTAGCCCATGTTTATATTCCCTCTTCGCTTGTGCAATCGACGCAACCTCCAAGTCGAAGTGACCTCAACAATAACAGCGATGAAAATGAAGCAACCAGCCAGCACCAACTAGACGATCGGCCTACCTTTTGTGATGATTACAATTTAACCCAAAACTCTCACTCAGGAGACAAGGGAGAAGTAAATCAACCTGTTGTAACACAAGGTCACATTATCAGTGATGTAACGCAAAAAGACACGGGCAACAACAATCGAGACAAACGCAATAAGTGCAAGCGAGAGCCTGCCCAAACAGGTGGCTGCAATAAATTTGTCCTGAATAATCAATTTATCAATGCTGGACAAGAGCAAAACAACCAACATTTGACAAAAACTAGTCAAAAGAGTCCAACAAATTTAGAAATCCGAGAAGCGAGCGATCGATTCGGTATTGTTGATAATAACAATTCATTACAGAACCAAAACTCCGCCCTTGATTCGCCAGATCTGCCCAAGAGCAGACGATCGCAGGCCAAAGCTCAACGAACTAACGCTCCAGGTAGTAGTCAACCTAATATAGCCCAGACTCACGCTCAACCCGACGAGATCCAGCCGAAACCTTGCAATCAAGCCGAGTCAGAGGCCCATAGTGATAGTCGTTTGCAATCATTCAACAAAATAGTCGCTAAATCTTCCGCCCCTCTTGGAGTGGAATCCACTCAAGCAAATCTAATAGATTCCCTTGATTCAACAGTTGGCTGTGACAAGCAATCCGAATTTGAGCCTGAGTCAAAGACCCAACTAAAAGCAATAAATGCTGTTCCTTCGCGCGAATCTACTAGCATGAGTCATCATAGGAAGACTCATCCAGATCAGACTTCTAACAAGCACCACCAACCGAAACAACCATCGCAACCAATATCGCTACCAGAAAAAAGCAGCAACATTGTATGCACTAGTAATCTCTCAAACCAACAAATGTCAAACTCTCTCACTGTAGAGATGACTGGCGGAAGTTCCATTGACCCCAATCTGAATCGTCGAGAGACTGGAGCGCCAAACGTGACACCAAGCAACCTTATGAATGCAGATCCAGTTACAAATACAGAGAAAAATAACAACATACATAGCAATAAAGGCATCCTAATCACTACATCACCCGAAAATATATCAAAGAGCACTTGCAACAACGAAGGTGATGCAAATACCAAAAATTTTGTAACAGATCGCGTATCGTCGCCTTCAACACAGCCAAAAGATAGGAACCATGAACATTTCGACCAAGATTCTGATGATAATAGAGATAAGAAAGTCCGCCAGCCTGATCAATCCGAGCTTTCTGAGATTGCGAAGTCAGATAAATTAACCAGCAGTCACACGACCTCGGCAGCCCCTGAATCATCGTCATCCAGTTGCCCGATCAAGACAAAGGTGGCAGAAACAAACGCAAACTGCTCTGGCGCTACGGAACTAGCAATGGATTCAGTAGAATCGATCGACAAACCAGCTGGCGACGAGAGCCAGAGTCCTGTCATGAGCTCGGAGCAAAAAGAGCGAACGACCAACGCAGCATGTAATAATGAAGACGAATCCAAGACTAGCTTGAATCGTTCAAATATATCTGGTCAAGACGATCAACCTGAAATCAAGCAACGAGTGCCATCTCACCTACCCGCAAACAATCGCTCTATATTAATATTGAGAGAGATCGACCCAAAGAGTTCGGAAAGTTCGGTTAGAGACATCTTCAATAGTGAGAACTGCCCAAGTAAGCCCGTCCATTGCGAATACGCGTTACACAACAGCTGGTATGTCACCTTCAAGGATGACGAGGACGCCAAGCAAGCTCTAGCATACATACGAAAGTACATCGTCACCTGGAAAGGTCAGCCAATTATGGCTAGATACAAGCCAAAGCCGGCTGCCCCATCGACTTCAAATCAGCCCCCTCCTAATATCGTGCCCCCAATGGTTATTCAAAGCACACAAGCGAATGGTGCCGCATCTTTAAGTAGTGCCGCCAACATGATTGCTGATCAACAAATCGTTGGCACCACTGCCCAAACAACAGGTGGAATAAGCGCACCTGGCCTTGTACCTTATCATCCGCCAGATCATTCAATCATACATCCAAGTCATATTGTGCCACATCCGCATCCTCATCAACACCACCACCATCATCACCATCATCTTCACTCTCATCCTGTGCCAAGCTCTCATCATTATGGTTACTCTGCCGTGGCTTACTACGGCCAACCCGGGTCTATGTTAACTCCGTGGCCATATTCTAACGCGCCGCAATACGATTTGAGCGAGGTCTTCATTTTCAATGGTCTAGTTCCATATCCATCACCCATGAAAACAAATAATAACAAAATGATGGCTCACAGTGCAAGCATTTCGGGTGCAGCCCTTTTGGGTGGCGAGATGGCTTATCAACACCATATTCCTAATAGCTCCTTAAACACCAGCCAGATGTTGTTTGGTTCGCAGGGTAATGGGGCAAAGTCCTCCGGACATCGAAGGAACAGTCATAAGAACAATATCGATTACAAAAATAACGCGCCAACATTTGGTTTCAATACTGCAGCGGCCAACAATAACCAAAATCTCCATCCCAATCACAATCAATCGTCGTCCAGCAACCATTCATCGTCATCTATCACTTCATCCTCGTCGCAGCTCAGCGGTGGGGGATCTTCCAACTCGCCCAAACATCCCGGTCATTGAGAGGAAGCGACCACCAATTCACAAAGCTCCAGATGCATAGCCCAAGATAGATAGTCTTTCTTTTCTCGTATCGTATGATAGGCCTCCTAGGAAACCAACATGCCTATGTAACAAACTCCCAACAAGTGTTGGGCGAACCAGGATTGGTAACATCGCTACTGAGTGTACTCGCAAAGCATGAGACACTCTTCTCAGAGCTCCAAGTACCCATCTACCCTTCAATGTGAGGGTCTAGCTCGGCCTGCTTGCCACTGATTGTGGATCGTTGACAGAGGGTCGTAATGGTAATTGAAAAAATCAATCAAGAGCTGAACAACGGTCGTACCTGAAACGATGGACTCGAAAATAATGTTGACCTTTGAAACAAAATCTAAATAATGTTGCTATGGAGATATGTCTCTCCATGATGTATTTACCGCTATTATGAACACAATAGAGATTAAAACAAAATAAGTTAAGCATCCTTTAATCGTTCTTTGTTGAATTCGGTCCATTGATCTGCCTTATCAAGTCTGTGCACTTCGACAAGAGTGTGGTTGCACATGAGTTTGTCACTATTGCTTGTAGGGTATCTTGTACTCGTGGTATTAGGTGCATATTTTTCAAACTATGCTCTGTATTTTTGATAATGAAAACAAAGAACGTCACTTTCCTGAACAGCGCTAGTTCGCATTGGGTATAGTCGGTATCTACCAACATGTTCCAATAGCTCTTGGAGAAGTATGATAGACTAGCGTGGATGTTTTCGAGCAATTGGTCAACCATCTCACTATTGTTGAGCATCCGAGGAGGGGACAACTTGCTTTCGGTCACTATCCTATTCTTTATCCTCTCGATACGCCAAGAGTAGTCTCCTCTGATGCTAGCGGACGGATTTTCGTGGCAACTTTGCATTGTTAGAGCAGTAAATGGCAATGTCAAGCAGTCCAAGTGAACTCGTTCAGATGTACCCTTTCTACGCTGGAAGAACAGCTCCAGTCCCTTCAACGAGCTGTTGATTGTGGCAACATGATCCGCGAAGCTGTTCAGTTTTGTTTTATCGAACAAACGGTTGTTGTCCTGGTCAATACTCTCTGAAAAATCGCTAGCTTCACTGAACATGAATGTTGTTAGCAACTGGAAACATGTATTCAATTCTTGGGGGACATTTGGGTCGAAATAAAGAGTGCTAATCAATTCAATAAATCGATCTAAATGACTCCTGAACCTGATGGAACCTGTAGGGGTGCCAAGTGACCGCCTTGTTATATCTGACATCACTCTCTGACTCGACGATCGAACGCCATGGTCTTCATCTTGAGCCAGCTTCATCAGTGCTTTTATGAGATTTAGGGAGACAATTTTCAACGATGCTGCTCGCGTTTGAATGATTATTTCCAAATTTGGTCTAAGAACTTCCAAACAAGCCTCTCTCATGGTTGTGCTTTGGTCACTTTCAGTCAAATCTAGCAAAATTGTACCAAAATTCTCAACGATCACAGCAACTTCATGTGACTTACTTCCGTCATCAGTGGCTAGACTTCCTATTTCTTCCTTCATCAATTTTCCGACACAAAGCAGCACCATGTGTTTGATATCACAACTAGGTAGACCAGATATGAAACGGAGGCCGAAAGTCAGCTTTTCTGCTTGACTTTCGTCTTTCCTGGTCCATATCGCTTTGCTTTTTAGGTTAAACACTTCCCAGTTTTTGTACGCAAATGCCATCAGCTCGGCAGCTCGACAGGTGTTGGAATATCTGGCCTGAAAGGCCGACTTTCGTCCTTGAAGTGGCTGAAATTCCTTGTATATGGTAAAGTTGAATATATCGTCAAACTGACTCGAGCTTCGTAAATACTTTCTGAGCCTGTCATGAACTCGACGACTTTGCATCTTTGACTCGTAGTCTGTTTCGAATTTCGAGTTTAGCTCGTCAAAGGGGGTTACATGCGCCGCTGTGTAATCTAAATCCAGTTTTTCAATAAGTTCATCTATATACTCGTCATCATAAGTGAGAAGCTGGCGCATGAATCTAATTAGAGAGGCTTGGATATTGGTACTGGTGGCTGTAGTTGGCTCGCGAGTGATAATTTTGCGAAGAAGGTCGAGTAGTTTATTGAGATCTTGAAGCTTTGATTGAGAGTAGAAATCCTCATCCTTGTACATGTAGCTTGTGCCCAAGAGTAGAACTGTGAAGTATCTGAACACTAGACCCTCAAAGTGGGGCTCTTGCGACCATTTATCGGAATCAAAGAGACTCCTGCACATGGGATAAAAGTCTTCGAGCCAATCGATGCCCGTCTGATGTTTAGAACACACCTCAACCAAGTCCAAAGCAGCAATCCTAGTAGAATTACAAAAGTCGTCACTCTCCGATAGACAAACCTCCTTCAACACCCGGTTAATGAATATAAAGAAGTCGTCATCCAAAGTGCTTGCATTAGTTCGGATCCAATCTTTTGCAACGAGAAAAGTTCCGTGCAATCTATTCTGATCGAGGTTCGGGGATTGTTTGTTCATAATTCTGCTGAGCTCCTGGTAGATCACCTGCTTCCGCTCAAGTCCTGTGCCTTGAAGATGGCAAAAATTCTCTAGTCGAATGGCTAGATTTGAAGCGATTATCCGGAGCTTGAAGTCTGGGCAGTTAGATGATAGTTTCAAGATAGGCTCGATGAATGGCTTGACAATCTTGTCAGTATCATAATCATCACTTGGGTTCAGTGATGGTCGCAGTCGGTACAGTATGATGAAAACTGCATGAACGGATGCCAAATATTGTGTTTCTTTGCTTCCCTCTTCCAGATGTTTCAGCATCTTTGAGCGCAAACTTGGACATTCTGTGAAAAATCTCTCAAACGATAGCTGATTGCGCCGATGGATGTCGTTGCGCAACCTGTTGACACCAAATGTACGGTCAACAATTGCCTTCAGTAGCATATTTGCGCAGTTCCGCACCGGAAATGAATTTGATCCCAGCGAGTCTAGGGTTATGGAGAAGGTTTTTCCAATGTAAGACAAAACTTTTTCGCCTAAACAATGCTCCTTGATGAGAGCCCGCAAAATATTGAGACAGTGTAAGCGCTTATACTCTTCTGAGCTTTCGTTCTCTAAAACTTCGAACAAAGAGTCCATAACCCATCTAAGATTTTTCGAGTCGTGTTTATGCTCTGCATTGAGGATAGCCTGCACAATGAAAGGCAAACCGGCCGATCGTCGGGTAACATAAGCCTTAAGACACTCAACTTTTCTGCTATCCGATGCATCGCCCTCTTTGAAATCGCTCATTATAGTCTGTAGCATTTCAATCAACCGAGCTCGGAAATAGTCGTCATGCCAAACTCTTCGCGCGACCATAATGAAGCCGTTATATGCTTGTTCAAAGGCACCTCTATGTCGGAGATTCCTAAGATAATGATCGAAGAACTCAATAATTGTTGTGATGTCGCTCGATTCCAGTATGGGCTCAATTTCAAAACCTCGAAATTTCTCTTTTCTCATTTCAATCCTCTTTACTGGCCACCAAAATTTCTGACATAGAACACCTAGGGATAAAGAGCATTCTTTGATAGTTTTCCAACCAGAAATCAGCAACATTTGTGACGTAATCACGTTGAGCTCTCCGCCTGATAGATTGAGGGAAACTTTTAATGTTTTCGAGAGGGTTTCGGCATCAACAGGTTTCAAATCCATCGGTAAGTGGCCTATTGTTTCAGGATTTAGGTTGCAAACTATCGTAGAGACCACCCTACATGCATCTATGGAGCTTGTAACAATTCGTTTGACTAGCCTTCTCCATGACCCTCTATCCTCTTTGATACACTCGACGTCTATATCTCCCAGGAGAGCTCTCAGACAAGTTAATTTCGGGTAGATTGATTTGTGCTTGAGTGCGACCACAAAATCCTCCTTGGCGTCTTCAATATTATCTTCGATGATGGTCAACAACTTATCGAGTTGTTGGAAAATGTTTTGATTTACAGTAGAAACTGAATCTGTCTGTCTTTGTTTTAATCCAACGATCAATTTGAGTAAGTATTGACAAGTCATAGAATGAGCTGGATTTACGCTGCAAATAAGATAATCAGTTATTTCTTCAAGCGGTTTGAGATTAGTTTCACCCACGAATTGAGCGCTATGAGGTAGAGCAAGTAATAGATTCAATGCAAGCGTCTTGTTTTCTTCGAAAGAATCGTTGATACAACTCAGTATAGAGTCGAAGCAACGTCTACTCTTGAAGCATGATTCTATTGGCAGACCCTCGTAGTTGAACGTGATTTGTTGAATGATGATTCTCAGCGTCGATAGAGTCAATGTGAAACTTCCGAAATATGCGTTACAATAGATACTATCAAAACAAAATTCAATCAACCAAACTAAGAAGGCCATATACCTAGCGTTGACAGTTTCCTGGAAGTCTGGGGCGAACTTATGTAGCGTCTTATGACTATCTTTCATGCGTTTTATCAATTTGTTTGTCAGAGAGATAAAGACCTGTCTCAACGCTGGATTCTGCAAGCTCAGAGCATCCTCAACTAGGACTTTAAATAATTCCATCTCTTTGCTCTCGACAAATTTCGTCGTGCTTCTTGATTCTATGGTCAAACTCAATGTATCTAACTTGGAGGCCTCATCGCCGTAAAAAATTGCCTCGAAGCAGCAACGGTCTATTATATCCGGGCCTACTCTCGTCGGTCTTCCAGAGTGATTCCGTAAAGCCTGTTGGATAGCTTTTATTGAAGCTATCTGTATCCTCAATATCTCGCGAGGATCTTTGATTTCTATCGACCAAACAGTTACCGTTTCTATGACATGTTCGAAAAGCTCGATCACAAACAGTGGTCTCTCCGTAGATAAACGAGAGAGAGCTTTTGACAAGAACATTCTACCACTGGGGCGCATCGGGTTAAGCGTTATACCTTCGACGATTCCATCTTTAAGCATGTTAATGAGGTCAGTTTTCTCACAATCTATTATGTAGATGATCGAGTTGATGATCCCACTGTAAGCGTCGCGTTTCTCGCCCAAAGCTTTGAGCAACCTGACTATGAGATTCTGTTTATCTTGAGTGGAATCCGATGCGGCTACATTTATGACCTCCTCAAGACATACGGGTGCAGTTTGATCTTCTTTATCGTCGAGAGTCATTTTGGATGCAATAGTTTCATATAGACTCAAGGGAACGTTGATTCTCTGTGGAAGCCTTCCAAGTCTCACCCCCTTCTGAGGGGGTCATCAATTTTAGTCGTGAGCCAATAGAACTCAACAAACTTCCGACGGTGGTGGAAGTTTCACCGGGTGAAACTATAACTTGTGTTCCTTCCTACACGCACGTGGTTGATTTTCTCCTTTTGAGGAAAGTTCACATCAAAGTTGTACAACAGCTGGTGCAACCATGTGTAGCGATCTGTTTGTAATTCGCGCCGGCGGTCAGCCAATCAATGTCTGCTCGTGTTGCGAGCAATTTTCGAATCGGTTAATGTCGAGACTTCAATAAGCCAACATCTGACTCAACCCTAATCTAGATGTCACTCTACTATCCCAATCAAGAACTATCGCCCTCGTTGCGATAGTTCGCCCAGTATCAATCCATGTCGGTCGTTATCGAAACAAGTTTGGGAGACTTTACTGTTGATCTTTTCGTTAAAGAAAGACCCAAGGCGAGTTTTAATTTCTTGAAACTCTGTAAGATCAAGTACTACAACTACTGTCTGATATTCGAAATCAAGAAGAATTACACCGCTCGAACCGGTGATCCTGATAACACAGGAGATGGTGGCGAATCCATCTATTGGAAAGACAAATCTAAACGTGTTAGAAAGAAATATTTCAGCGCCGAAAGTCTACCCATAATTAGGCATACCAAAATTGGTCAAATTTCAATGATCAACAATGGTCACGACAAGCACGGATCTCAATTCTTCATCACTTTGGCGGACAATCTTGATTATCTAGACAAGCAACGGCACACCACATTCGGTCAGGTTGTGGAGGGAATGGAAGTGATCGAAAAGCTGAACAATACACTCATAGACGAACGGAATCGTCCCTATAAAGATATATGCATTTCACATACAGTTGTGCTAGATGATCCTTTCACAGATCCACCCTTCGCTTCCAAGTTGTTGAGATGCCGTTCGCCCGACATACCCGACTACCTGCCGATAGCATGCGAGTAGGAATCTACGACGATCTTGCCGAGGACGAGGGAAAGACTGAGCAGGAATTGCAAGCTGAACTGGAAGAGCGAGAGGCTCAAGAGAAAGCTATTTTACTAGAAATGCTCGGAGATCTGCCAAGTGCGGACGCAAAACCACCCGAGAACGTTCTCTTCATTTGCAAATTGAATCCCATAACTGAAGAAGGAGACCTAGAACGAATCTTCTCGCGTTTCGGTAAGATCAATTCAGTCAGCATCGTGAAAGATCCCAAGACAGGCCAATCTCTGCAGTACGGCTTCATTGAGTACGACAATAAAGGCGACTGCGAGAAGGCCTTCCAAAAGATGGACAATGTGCTTCTCGACGATCGAAGGATACATGTAGATTTCAGTCAGTCAGTTGCAAAACGTCGCAAGTGGCTGCGTAAATAGCTGAGACCAATTAGTTGTCTAGTGATCCATATTATTTGAAAGAGTCTTTCATGAAGAGCTTGGGCTATGATCCTGGGCTTGCGTTTGCGCCTGCATCTATGTCCGCAGTGAGCGGGTTGCAAAATTATCTACCACCAATGGCTCCTGTTGGCATGGGATAGATTGCATTTGCTGCCGAGCTCTTGAGTGGTTGGCGAAAAGAAGACCACAGAAAAGGGCGATCGTAGGCCCAGCTGGCTGGCTGGC